>Ga0302326_10025740_pt1 | contig 11919 bp, 10 predicted proteins | sample Palsa_T0_3_FD_202264 | JGI IMG/M metagenome (GOLD analysis project Ga0302326, IMG submission 202264) | Peat permafrost microbial communities from Stordalen Mire near Abisko, Sweden - Palsa_T0_3 | ecosystem: Environmental > Terrestrial > Soil > Palsa > Peat permafrost | place: Sweden: Abisko... | reverse complement strand
GCCCAAACTGGCCGTCGAAGCCGGCGCAACCATCGGCTGGTGGAAGTATCTAACCGGCAGCAAAGGCGCAGTCATCGGCCTGGATCGCTTCGGCGCCTCAGCCCCCGGTGGTATCGTCCTCAAGGAACTCGGCTTCAGCGCCGACAACGTAGCAGCCCACGCGAAAACACTCCTGGGCAAATAACCAAAGTCAGCGGGTTAGCAAGCGCAGCTAACTTGCTAACCCGCTAACCCGCTAACCCGCTAACCCGCTAACTCGCCAGAGGCTCTATGAAACTCGTCATCGCTTCCGATCACGCCGGCTTCCCACTCAAGGAGGATGTCCGCGCCTACCTCGCCACCAAGGGCCATGAAGTCGTAGACCTCGGCGTCCATTCGACCGAACCCTCCGACTATCCTGACTCCGCCGAAGCCGTGGGCGACGCCATCCGCGCAGGCGTCGCCAAACGAGCCGTGCTGATCTGCGGATCGGGCGTTGGCGTTTGCGTCGCCGCCAACAAGATTCCCGGCATCCGCGCCGGCATGTGCCACGACCACTACTCCGCGCATCAGGGGGTCGAGCACGACGACATGAACGTACTGGTGCTCGGCGCGCGCGTCATTGGCACCGAAACCGCGCACGATGTTGTCGATTCGTTCCTGGCTGCCAGTTTTGTTTCCAGCGAGCCACGCTTTGTCCGCCGTTTCAACAAAGTGCTGGCCATCGAAACCAAATACGCCAAAACTACGCCGTGAATCACTTTGAATTGCAATCGCCCACGATGAATTTTCTGTAACTCATCCGAATCTGCTCCATTTGACCCAGATCCTTCACTAACTCTCAGGTCTCATGCGAGTCAGCCTGAAAGGTATTTTGAGCATGTCCTCTTCCCCGAGCATGTCCGACACTCAGTACGAAGTAGTTCTCTTCGACGTGGGCGGCGTCCTCTTGACCAACGGCTGGGACCACGTGGAGCGAGCCTCCGTACTCGGTCAGTTCCACCTCGACCACGCAGCCTTCGAGGCCCGCCATCCTGAGCCCTACGACGCGCTCGAACGGGACACGATCACCATGTATGACTACCTGAATGCAACGGTTTTTTACGAACCCCGCTCCTTCACTCCCGACGACTTCATCGCGGCCATGAAAGTCCAATCCAAGCCGATTTCCTCGAATGCCTTAGGAGTCCTTGGCGAAGTTGCCGCATCTGATACTTGGCTCGTCGGCCTCCTCAACAACGAGTCGCGTCTCCTGCATGAGTACCGCATGGAAAAATACGGCATCGAGAAGCACCTCGACATTCAGCTCAGCTCCTGTTATCTCGGCCTGCGCAAGCCAGACGCCGACATCTACCGCCGCGCCCTCGACATCCTCGGCCGTCCCGCCGATCGCGTCCTCTTTATCGACGATCGCGCCAACAACACCGCAGCCGCTCGCGCAGCGGGCATGCACGCCATTCAATTCCTCGGCGAAGAACAGCTTCGCCACGACCTGAAACAGATTGGAATTTTCTAACAGCACAACTCGCAAAGAAAAAAAGGAGAAGCAAATGCAACTTGGACTTATCGGCTTAGGCAAAATGGGCGGATTCATGGCGGAGCGGATTCGGCTCGGCGGCCATCAGGTAGTTGGTTTCGATTTCAACGCCGAGGCCGTGGCCAAACTCGCCGGGAGCGGCAACGTCGGCGCGTCCAGCCTCGAAGACCTGGTCAGCAAGCTCCAGGCCCCTCGCGCCATCTGGATCATGGTTCCCTCCGGCGCGCCCGTCGACGAAACCATCGCCAAACTCGAGCCGCACCTGGCTCCCGGCGACATCCTCATCGACGGCGGCAACTCCAACTACAAGGACTCCATCCGCCGCCACGCCGAAGCCAAGGCCAAGGGCTTCAACTTCGTCGACGTAGGCACCTCCGGCGGCGTCTGGGGCCTCAAAGAGGGCTACAGCATGATGATCGGCGGCGACAAAGAGCCAGTCGAGCACCTGCGTCCCATCTTCGAAAGCCTCGCCCCCGCTGCTGACAAGGGCTGGGGACACGTTGGCCCCGCCGGTGCCGGCCACTTCACCAAGATGGTTCACAACGGCATCGAATACGGCCTGATGCAGGCCTACGCCGAGGGCTTCACCATCCTCGAAAAGAAGGAGTCGCTCGACCTCAACCTGCCGCAGATCGCCGAAATCTGGCGCTACGGCTCGGTCGTCCGTTCCTGGCTGCTCGACCTCACCGCCGAAGCGCTCGCCAAGAACCCCACGCTCGACGGCCTCGAAGCCTACGTTGCGGACTCCGGCGAAGGCCGCTGGACCGTCTTCGAAGCCATCGACCTGAACGTCTCAGCCCCGGTCATCACCGAGTCCCTGATCCGCCGCATCCGTTCCCGCGAAGAAAACAACTTCACCGACCGCATGATCGCGATCCAGCGCAACGCATTCGGCGGCCATGCCGTCAAGAAGGACTAATCAAACCGAGTGCCCCACCCTTGGCGCAGTCGTATCGCGACAAGGGTGGGTTAACACAGTAACAAGACTGGGTGCCCCATCCTTGACGGCCTTATCGTCAAGGGTGGGATACCACAATCGATTCAAACCCCAGCAACGAGCTGGCAGCTGGAAGCTAGCAGCTAGAAGCTGCCCAACGAGGCAAAGAACATGGCAACAGCGCAGATGAAAGTCACCCCCGAAGATCTCTCCAAACTCCCCACTACCACCAGTGAGCGCATCCCCGAACCGACCATCATCGTGATCTTCGGCGCATCCGGCGACCTCACCAAGCGCAAGCTTCTGTCCGCGCTCTTTCATCTTGAGCAAAACGGCCTGCTGCCCAAAGAGTTCGCCATCGTCGGCGTAGCCCGCCGTCCTCTCGGAGACGAATTCGCAGCCGACATGCGTGCCGGAATCCTCGAATTTGGCGGCGTTTCGGAAGGCGATGAGCACCTCGACGAGTTCGTCAAGAAAATCCATTACGTCCCCATGAACTTCGACGACAGCGCGGCCTACGCCCGCCTCAAGTCCGAACTCGACAGCATCGCCAAAGCCAACGGAATCGGCGGAAACCGGCTCTTCTATCTTTCCGTGGCGCCCGAATACTTCGCCGAAATCATCGATAATCTAGGTGCGCATGGTCTCGCCAAGCCTGTTCAAGGCGCTGTTCGTGCCGTCATCGAAAAGCCCTTCGGCCACGACCTCGATTCGGCTAAAGAACTCAATCGTAAGGTCAACTCCGTTTTCGCCGAGCGCCAGATCTTCCGCATCGACCACTACCTCGGCAAAGAGACCGTGCAGAACATCCTCGTCTTCCGCTTCGCCAACGGCATCTTCGAGCCTGTCTGGAACCGCAACTACATCGACCAGGTGCAGATCACCGCTGCGGAAACTCTGGGCGTCGAAGGCCGTGGACCGTTCTACGAGAAGGCCGGAGCCCTGCGCGACGTCGTCCAGAACCACGTCATGGAACTGCTCTCCTTCGTCGCCATGGAACCGCCGACATCCTTCGAGTCGCAGAGCGTGCGTCTCGAAAAACTCAAAGTCTGGCAGGCCATCCCCGCGATCCCCATGCTCAACGCCGTCCGCGGCCAATACGGCCCCGGCCAGATCAACGGTAAGGACGTCATCGGCTATCGCGAAGAAGAGCGCGTCGACCCGCAATCCGGCACGGAAACCTACGCCGCCGTCAAACTGGAAATTGACAACTGGCGCTGGGCAGGCGTTCCCTTCTACGTACGCGCCGGCAAGCGCCTGAAGAAGCGCTACACCGAGATCAGCATCCAGTTCAAGCAGCCGCCGCAACACATCTTCAATCGCAACGCGGATATCAGCGAGTGCGGTGCAATCCAGCCCAACGTCATCACCATGCGCATCCAACCCGACGAAGGAATCTCCCTGCGCTTCGGAGCCAAGGTGCCGACCACACAGGCCATGTCCGTCTGCCCGGTCACCATGGACTTCGACTACGCCGCAGCCTTCGGCAAGAACTCCGCCAACGGCTACGAACGCCTGCTGCTCGACGCAATGCTCGGTGACCAGACCCTCTTCGCCCATCGCGATGGCGTCGAAACCACCTGGGGACTCTACACTCCAATCCTGGAAGCCTGGGCAACCAAGAAGCCGCAGACCTTCCCCAACTACGCAGCCGGCTCCTCAGGCCCGGCCTGTTCCGATGAACTGCTCAAGCGCGACGGCCACGCCTGGCGCAAACTGTAGCAAGACAGGGAACAGGGAACAGGAGCGCGACTTGGGAGATTCATTCAAAGACCTTTTAGTATGGCAGCGGGCAATGCAAATGACCGTTGGGGTTTACAAACTGACCTCCAGTTTCCCGTCCTCTGAGCAATTTGGACTGACCAATCAACTTCGCAGGGCAGCCGTCTCAGTAGCAAGCAACATCGCCGAGGGCTATGACAGATCAAGCACCGGAGAGTATCTCCAATTTCTTGGCATGGCCCGAGGCTCCAACTGCGAAGTTCAAACTCAATTAGCGATCTCCACAGAACTAGGCTTCGGACGCGAAGAAGCCCGAACAACAGCAAGCAGTCTCTCCGAAGAAGTGAGCCGTATGTTGGTAGCGATGATGAAAAAGCTGCGGGAATGAGTTTTTCGGCTGTTCCCTGTTCCCTGTTCCCTATTCCCTGTTTTACGGAGTTTTAATGTCATCCAAGCTGCATATCTCCTACGTTGTTGAACCAGACCCTCCCGCCCTGGCCTGGCGCGCGGCCTTACATCTTGTCGAACTGGCCGAAGAAGCCGTTGCCGCCCGTGGCCGTGTCCGCATCGCCGTATCCGGCGGATCTACGCCCAAAGCTACATTCGCGCTGCTCGCCGACCCCGCGCATCCATTCCTGAATCGCATGCCTTGGTCCGCGCTCGAGCTCTTCTTCGTCGATGAACGCACCGTCCCGCCCGACCACCCCGAAAGCAACTACCGCATGACCCGCGAAGCGCTCCTCGATAAAGTCGGCATGCGCCCCGAGCAGATTCACCGCATGCAAGGCGAACTCGAGCCAGAAATAGCCGCTGCGCAATACGAATACGACCTGCGCCGCAGCTTCCGCCTCGAAGGCGCCGAAGCCCCGCGCTTCGATATCGTCACCCTCGGCATGGGCGACGACGGCCACACCGCCTCGCTCTTCCCGCACACCGAAGCCATCAACGAAATCGGCCGCCTCGTCGTCGCCAACCAGGTTCCACAAAAGGACACCTGGCGCATCACCCTCACCTGGCCCGTTATCAACCACGCCCGAGAAGTCTTCTTCCTCATCGGCGGAGCCGACAAAGCCGCCCGTCTCAAAGAAGTCTTCCTCGGCCCCAAAGATGTCGAACGTCTCCCCTCTCAACTCATCTGGCCCGCAAGCGGTATACTCACTTTGATTTTGGATAAGGCTGCCGCCGCGCAACTACCACCCCCTGGATCAGACGGCAAAGGCCATTTGGAGAGAGTTCGATGATTCTTGCAGGCGACGTAGGCGGCACCAAAGTTCATCTGGCGCTGTACGACTTTATCAACGGAAACCTTACATACACCCGCGACGCGCGCTTCCCGGCCAAAGACTACTCCGGCCTTGAAGAAATCGTTCGCGAATTCCTCGGCGGAGATCGACCCAGCTCCGCGTGCTTCGGCGTTCCCGGCCCTGTCCGTGACGGCCGCCTGCGCCTCACCAATCTTCCCTGGACCCTCGACAGCCGCGAACTGGCCCTGAACCTCAAGATCGAACACGTCTTCCTCATCAACGACCTCGAAGCCAACGGCTACGGCGTCGCTGAACTCAAATCCGACCAGATCCACACCCTCTCCGAAGGCGACGCCAGCCAGATCGGCAATCGCGCCCTCATCGCCGCAGGCACCGGCCTCGGCGAAGGCATCCTCGCCTGGAACGGCAGGATTCACGTCCCCATGCCCTCCGAAGGCGGCCACTCCGATTACGCGCCGCGCAACGAAGACGAAATCGATCTCCTCCGCTACCTCAAGCAGAAATACCACGGCCGTATCAGCTTCGAACGCGTCGTCAGCGGCATGGGCCTCACCAACATCTACGACTTCCTGCGCGACGTCCGCGGCATGGAAGAGCCTGCGTGGCTCACCGACCGACTCGCCAGCGAAGACCCCAACGCCGTCATCACCGACCTGGCCCTCGCCGCAAAGAGCGAAATCTGCGAGAAATCTCTCGACATGTTCGTCTCCGCCTACGGCGCAGAATCCGGCAACCTGGCCCTCAAAGTCCTGAGCATCGGCGGCCTTTACATCGGCGGCGGCATCGCCCCGCGCATCCTGGAGAAGCTGAAGGACGGCACCTTCATGCGCTCCTTCACCGACAAAGGCCGCCTGAGCCAGTTACTAATCAACATGCCGGTAAGAGTCATCCTCGAAAGCCGCGCCGCACTGCTGGGCGCAGCAGCCTACGCCGAAGCCCGCGCCGCCGAACTAAGCGGAGTAAGCCCCCGCGCCGCTTCAGTAGCCTTTTAGCCGCCAACCCTACCTCACGAACAGCAAAGCCCAGGTCGCGTTTCCCAGACCTGGGCTTTGTCATTCGGGCTTCATGGCCTCATTCCGTGCGCAGCGCGCGCATAGGGTCGACGCTCGCTGCACGCCCCGCAGGTACCGCACTCGCCACCACCGCAACGACCGCAACCCCCGCCACCGCCAGCAGGTAGCTCACCGAATCCAGCGGCTTCACGCCATACAGAGACGAAGCCAGCGCGCGCCCCACCAGCATCGATAGCGGAACGCCCATCACCACCCCAACCGCTGTCAGCAACAAGCTGTCCTTCAGAATCATCCAGACTACCTGTCCGCGCCGTGCACCCACAGCCATGCGCACCCCAATCTCTGCCGTCCGCATGCTCACCCGATAAGCCAGCATTCCATAGAGACCCGTCGCCACCAGTGCGACCGCAAGAAAACCGAAGAATCCCGCCAGCCGCGCAAACAATACATGCTGCGAAATGGTCGTATCGAATTGCTCGCGCTGAGTCATGGGCCGTATCAGCGGCAGATTCGGATCCAGTTCCTGCACCGCTTTGCGAGCCGAAGGCAGAATCGCAAGCGGTTCACCCTTCACACGCATCTCGACATGCATAGGCCCAGCCATCGGAATCTGCGCATACATATACCACGCCATCGGAATCGGCTCTTCGTCGATGCTTCGATACTTGTGGTCCTTCACTACGCCGACGATAGTCATCGTATAGCGCCCATCGTCAGTTCCAATCGTGTGGCCCAACGGGCTCTGATTGGGAAGAAACCGTTGCGCGAATTGCTCATTGATAATGCCCACATGGGGCGACGTAGCCGTATCGGAATCGGAAAAGTCGCGGCCCGCAAGCACGGGTACGCCAAGCGTCCGAAAGAACTCCGGCCCTGCAACATTGCTGCGGACCGTTCTCGAAGCACCGTTCGCTACCTCCGGCAGCTTCCCATCCACCCGCATGTCGCTGTTGTCAGACCACCCTGACCCAAGCCGTTCTTCAGACACGGTCACCGACTCCGCGCCAGGCAACACGCGCAGCTTGTCCATCAAATTCCGGTAGAACGCAATACCTTCCGGAACCGATGGAATATTCGGCTTGACCCCAAAAACGACCAGCCCATCCACCCGTAACCCCAGAGGAGTGTTCTCCAGGTTGCGCATTGTTCTGACCAGCAGCCCGCCACCCACCAGCAGCACCACGCATAGCGCCATCTGCAGCGCCACAATCACTCTGCCCGCGCGGGATTTGCCAGCATCGACGTTCGATGTCGCCGCAGAAGTCTTGAGCGCCAGTTCCGCGCCGCCGGCAAGCGCCAAACGCAACGGCGCCAGCCCAAACAGAATCCCTGCAATCACCAGCACGGCCAGCGTAAACAGTAAGACCGTCCTGTCCGGTGCAAGGCTCGTCTCAATCTGCGCCCATCGACCCAGCACCCGCGTCGCCATCTCCGCAAAGCCCCATGCCAGCACACCGCCAGCTGTCACCAGGATCAAGCCCTCAGTGAGCAATTGACGCAATAATTCACCACGCCCTGCTCCAAGCGCCTGCCGCAACGAGAACTCCCTCTGCCGCGCCGCATTCCGCGCCATCAGCAGCATCACCACATTCGCCAGAGCAATCAGCAGCACCAGTCCAACCATCGCCATCAACATGCGCAACGGACTCCCATATTGCATGTCATATCCCGGAAAACTCTTCGCATCCACCAGGCTCAGCACCGGCGCTTTCTCACCCTCCATTGGCGAGCCCAGCCCCACATAAGCAGATCGCTGAAACACCGGTTGCATCTGCGCCGCAGCCTGCGCTCTCGTCAAACCCGGAGCAAGCCGTCCAATCATCCGCAAACACCACCACGTCGGATTCGAGTCATAGAGCTTCCCGTCCTCTGGAGGATTACCCCACGCATTCAGTTCCCGTCGGCTCTGCAAAGGAATCCAGAAGTCCGTTGATCCACTTCCCTCAACACCCTCGAAGCCCTCCGCAGCCACTCCCACGACGCTCATAGCCACGCCGTTCACATACAGAGTCTTTCCCAATACCTCCGGATCCCGGGCAAACCGCCGTGTCCAGTAGTTGTAACTGAGCACCGCAAGTGGAGCATGGCGAGTCTCGTCTTCCTCGGTGAATCCGCGGCCCAGCGGCAGATTCACGCCCAGCCCCGAGAAGAAGGTCCCGCTCACCATATCGCCTTCTGCTTCTTCAGGCTGAGCGCCGTAACGTACAGCAACCTTGCTGCCCGACAGCGGGACAAACGCCATCACCGGCGAAAGTCCGCCGCCTTGCTTTCGCAGCGCCTCGTAGACCGCGTAAGAAAAAGTCTGAGTCGAATCGATCGTACCCGTGCCGCGCGGCGGATTGGATGTCCTCAAATACACCAGCCGATCGGGATCGGAGACGGGCAGTGACCGCAGCAACACAGCGTTCATCACACTGAAGACAGCCGTGTTCGCGCCAATTCCAAGAGCAAGCGTAAGAATCGCCGTCGCCGCAAATCCCGGGCTCTGCCGTAGCGACCGCATCCCGAATCGCACATCGCGCAGCAACCTGTCCAGACTCACCCATCGGTCCTTCAGGTAAAAGCGTTCCCGTGCCGCGCCGGCATTCCCGAACTCACAACGCGCCATCCGCCGCGCCTCGTCTCCGTTCAGGCCCTCACCCTCCAGTTGGTCGGCTTCAAGTTCCAGATGCGCCTTGATCTCTTCCGCAAAATCCTCCGCACTTCGCTTGCGCCTGAACATGACTATGCCTCCTCACCCTGCAGTCCGCCGCTCGAGTCCAGAATCAGGCCCATCGCCCGCGTCAGTCGCCGCCACTCACTTGCCTTCTCCACAAGCTGCTCGCGCCCCTTCGGCGTCAACGAATAAAACCGCGCCTTGCGATTGTTCTCACTGATACCCCATTTGGCGCTAATCCACTTCTTGTCTTCCAGCCGCTGAAGGGCAACATAGAGAGACCCATGGTCAACAAGAAACACGTCTTCTGACTGCCGTTGAATCGATCGCGCCACGCCCTGCCCATGGCAGGCTCCAAGCACCAGCGTCTTCAAAATCAGCAAGTCAAGCGTGCCCTGCAACAAGGCAATTCGGTCGTCGTTATTCTCTTGGGTAGCCATTCGACCCAAGTATTCGCTCATTTGGGTAGAATGTCAACCCAAGAGAAAATGAGTGCCGGTCACTTTGAAGGGTAGGGGCTTCAGCCCGTACATTAAGTCCAGCAATATCAAGGGGCTTTAGCCACCCTGAGGGTTGGCCTTTCTTCAAACTCCTCCTACCGTAAACGCAGAATGTCCACCTGAATTAGTGCGCAAACAACGACAGCGGCACAGCCTCACTCATCACCCGATACCCCACCGCAGACGGGTGCAGATGATCGCCAGAATCATAGAGTGGATTGAGATGGTCCGGGCGCTTCGTATCAGCCATTACCTTGTCAAAATCCACCACAGCGTCGAAGTGTCCAGCGGCCCGTATCCATGCATTGATCGCCTGCCGGTCGGCCTCGTTGCTCGCAGGCGGATGATAGTAGCCCGAATCGGTATACGGCATAATCGTAGCCCCGATCACCTGGATATGAGCCGCGTGAGCACGCGCAATGATCTGCTCGTACGACGCAAGAATCCGTCGCACAAAAGCATCATGGTCAGGCCCCGGAGGGTCGCTCAACCGCGTGAATCCCCCAATGTCGTTCACCCCTTCCAGCACAATCACCCATCGGACCCCCGTCTGAGCAAGAACATCGCGATCGAAGCGCGCCAGAACATTCGGCCCGACACCATCCGAAAGCAAATGATTCCCTCCAATCCCCTGATTCAGCACTCCGATGTTTCGAGTCGACGCATTCCCTTGTAGCCTCTGCGCCAGCACATCGGTCCACCGGTCATTTCCATTCGTCGTCGCGCCATGACCGTCCGTAATCGAGTCCCCAAGCACGACAATCGCCGCAGCATCGGATGAGGCAGCAACATCGATCGCCGCAAGCTGATACCAATGATCGAACTTCCGCGCACCGGCCAAATCCACCGCCGAAACCGCATCCCCATGAACAAGATAAGAAGTGGCACGCGAACCCGGATGCCCACTCTGCTCCGCAGGTGGCAAGTCAAAGTGCATTGAAACCGCAAGATCGCTCAACGCCGGTGCAGGATAACTGACCGGGTCGGAGATATACTCCGCCCCCGCAGGAATAATCACATCCTCCCTGCCCGAAAAAGTAAGCGCCTTGTCCGTCACAGGGTCAATACTCGCCGCAGCAGACGAGAGGGGCTTCGCAATGTGAACCGAAGTCAGGTGAAGCGGCAAAAATCCGAATGCATTCGACAAATGTACCCGCAGCGTCGACCCGCCAATCGACAGATGAACAATCTGTCGCAACGTCGCATCATTCAGATCCTCCGGCGGAAGCGAATTCTGCGGCTCGGGAAGCTGCTGAGACGCAGCCCACGACCCAACCCACGATTGCCCAGGCGCTTTGGACTGAGCTTGCGACTGCGCAGGCATCCACTGTACCGCGACCGTCACCCACGCGAGCATCACAACAAAGTTCCTGATAGATTTCATAGCCTGTAGCTTAAACTCAGAGAGCCGTGTAGCATGGCATTCGTTCGAGACAACAAGAAAATATTTGCCGGGAGGTTTCCTCGATGTTCGAGAGCCAGTCATTGCGCGGAGTCCGTCGAGATTTTGCAGCTTTATCTGTCGTATTCCTGATGGCAGTTACCAATGCGAGCGCTCAGACAGCCGCTGCCCCTCCCGTTACCTTCACAGCAGACCAGGACCACCAGAACATGATGGACCAGTTGGGCATCAAGGCCTTGCGCCCCGGCCCAAGCGGCGATGAAAAGGCCCCGAACCACGCCAACTACGACGAGTCCCTCGCCAATCCATACCCAAACCTCCCCGACGTCCTCACGCTCAAGAATGGCCAGAAGGTGACCACCCCGGAAATGTGGTGGAAACAACGCCGCCCCGAAATCGTGGAGGACTTCGAGCGCGAAGTCTACGGCCGCTTGCCGAAAGACCTCCCGAAAGTCACATGGGAAGTCAAAGTCACCGACCGCGAGTTTGTCGGCTTCACGCCAGTCATCGCAAAGCAACTCGTCGGCCACGTCGACAACAGCGCATACCCGCAAATCGACGTTGACATCGCAATGACAGTCGTCGTCCCGGCAAACGCCAAAGGCCCCGTCCCACTGCTGATGATGTTCGGTCGCACCGGCCTGCCCAATCCAACCCAGCCTCCTCCTGAGGACATGGAGAAGATCAACGCCGCAGTGAAAGCACTTCTCGTAGAGAAGGATCCTTCCCTCGCCGCCATCTTCCATGAGTATCCCGGATACAGCCCGCTGAACGCCCTGGCACCCGCCTTCGGATTCGGCGCGCCCAGGCCTCCGGCTGGCGACCCTCCAACAACCCAACAACTAATCGCCGACGGCTGGGGATACGCCCTGATTAACCCGGCCAGCATCCAGGCCGACAACGGCGCT
>Ga0302326_10025738_pt1 | contig 11921 bp, 13 predicted proteins | sample Palsa_T0_3_FD_202264 | JGI IMG/M metagenome (GOLD analysis project Ga0302326, IMG submission 202264) | Peat permafrost microbial communities from Stordalen Mire near Abisko, Sweden - Palsa_T0_3 | ecosystem: Environmental > Terrestrial > Soil > Palsa > Peat permafrost | place: Sweden: Abisko... | reverse complement strand
TCGATTGGCCCGTCGTGCCCTCAGTTCGGCCAGTGCGCGACGGGGTAGGTCGAGACCGGAACCACGACGTCGTTTGCGAATTTGTCGTGCCAGGTCTGTCGCTCCCGGTCCCAGAGCATCCAGAAGTAGCCGAGAAAGATCGGGATTGTCGAGACGATTCGACCGAAGTAGCGGATCACGGCTCGTCCAAAGCCGATCGGGCCGCCCGTGCTGAAGTCGATGACCCGGATACCGAGCGCCCGTTTGCCCACCGTCTGGCCCGAGCTGCTGCCCTCGAGGTAGCCGAAATACGCGATCCCGATCGCCAGGGCGAGCAGGGTGCCCGCACGGCCGACGCCGATGTCGAGCACGATGTTGACGACTCCGAGCAGGATGCCGTCGATGAGGGCGGCCCCGAGCCGCCTCCAGAAGCCGGCCCGAGGCCCGCTCGGACCGCGAGCCGGCTGGTAGGCGGACTGCGGTAGCGGTGGGGGAGCGGGAAATTCGCTCATCGCTGTCCCTTTCGCTCGAGGAGTGAGAAACGGTGCGGTTCGAGGAGCCACGGAGCGGGGAGCACGAGCAGCGAGGCGATCGCCGGAACATCGATTCGTGCCTGGCCCGAGACGAGCGGGCGCGGCGCGACCGACACGGCCCCGACGCCGCCCGGGTTCGCCGCGAGTGTCCGACCGAACCGTCGCCGAACCGTCGCCTCGATGCTCATCGTCATGCCGCGGTGCCGGCGGGGCCCGTGAGCTTGCCCAGGGTGTGGTCGATGCCGCTGCGCCCGCGGGTGATCGGGAGCGCGGTCGCCGCCGCGAGCATCACCGCGCCGCTCCTCCGCAGGTCAGGATCATCAGGACCGGCGTCGAGGGGAGCACGGCAGCGACGCTAACAGGTTTCACGGCCGCGACACCTCGACGCGGCCTGGCTTGTCTCCTGCGACCTGCTCGAGGAACCGTTCGACGGGGACGTCGTCGGCGAGGCGTGGCCGCGAGCTCATAGCGGGCACCCGAGTCGCTCTGCCCGCTCCGCTCGAGGAACTTCCTCACCATCGCGCCTTCCCCCGAGATGATCGCGTTGAGGTTCCAGACGGCGCCCGACCGCTGCTCGGGTCGGGTGGGGCTGGCGCCGCGAACGAGGCGCTTGCCAGCCATGCGCCGGAACCCGGCATTGCTGCCCGCCCGCCACCGCGCTCAGCGATCGTCGGCGAGGAGCTCCATGAGCAGGGCGTCATGCCATCCGTGCCTGTCCGGGTCGCGCTCGTACTGGCGCATGACCCCCACGGGCCTGAACCCGGCCTTCTCGTAGGCGCGGATCGCAGCGATGTTCGCGGCCGCGGGATCGATCGTGATGCGATGGTGGCCGCGCTCGTCGATCAGGTGGCGGACCACCTGCCGCACCGCCTCGCTGCCGAACCCGCGTCCGTGGAGGGCCGGATCGAGGAAGAGGTCGACCGATGCGTGTCGGTACTTGGGCTCGAGCTCCTCGACGAACTGGATGAGCCCTCCGACCGCATGGTCGACCTCGATCGTCAGGCGCCTCGCCGACGGCTCGTCGCTCCACGGGAAGCCGGGGGCGGGGGCATCCCACCAGCGGGCCACCTCGGCTGTACGGTGGATGCGCAGGAGTTCGGCCTCGTCTCCCGGAAGGAGCGGCCGAAGAACGAGCCGCGGCTGTCGGGCGTTCTCCTCGCGCCCAGGCCTATAGCCGCCGCGGCCGCTCCCGGTCCCAGGCGCGGGCGCGCGGCTCACTCCTTGCGCCGTTCGGCCCGCCGCGCCCTCACCGCGCGAGACGGCCGACGAGCGACGAGGCGGCGGTGACCCCGAGCACCACGGCGAGCGCGAGCACGCCGAAGTCGCGCAGCAAGTGGGCCTGGGAGTGGAGGAGGAGCCCGCGCAGCGCGTCGACCTCGTAGCTGAGCGGATTGATCCGGCTCAGCGCCTGAAGCCAGCCCGGCATGATGCTCACGGGGTAGAGGGCGCTCGAGGCGAAGAACAGCGGCATGGTGATCATCTGTCCGATCCCCATCAGCCTGTCGCGTCTGAGCACGACGCCGGCGATCGTCATTGACAGGCAGGCAAAGAAGGCCGCGCCCATCATCACGACCGCGAAGGCGCCCAGGATGCGCAGGGGATTTCCGCTCAGGCTCACGCCGAGGATCGCCGAGAGCACGAGCACCACGACGACCTGGGTCATCGACCGGATGCCGGCCGCGAACGCCTTGCCGAGGATGAGCGCCGAGCGGGGCGTCGGGGTGACAAGCAGCTTGGTGAGGACGCCGGCGTCCCGCTCCCAGATGATCTGGATGCCGTAGAAGATCGCGACGAACATGCCCGACTGGGCGATGATTCCCGGCGCGAGGAAGCTCAGGTAGGGGACGTTGCCGGTCGGAATCGCGTGCAGGCGGTTGAACGTCTCCCCGAAGATGACGAGCCAGAGCACCGGTTGCACCGCGCGCGTGACGATCTCCGTCCGGTCGTGGCGAAGCTTCTGCAGCTCGACCAGGCAGAAGGTGGCGACGCGACTCGGGAACTGGCGCCAGATTCCCGGGTCCGGGGCGGCGAGTGTGCTAGCCAACGCGCCCTGCGGTGCGCCGGGTCGAGCGGGTCTCGCGGATGCCCCGCTTGCTCTCGCTCCCGCCCTGGAGGGTGTCGCCCGTGTGGTGGCGAAAGACGTCGTCGAGGGTCGCGCCGGGACCGATGGCCGCCTTCAGCTCGTCGGGGGTTCCGAGCGCCTGGATGTGGCCGAGATGCATGAGCGCGACACGGTCGCAGAGGAGATCGGCCTCCTCCATGTAGTGAGTCGTGAGCAGCACGGTCATGCCGGTCGCCGCCCGCATTTCCGCCACCCGCTCCCACACCCCGTCGCGCGCGACCGGATCGAGGCCCACCGTCGGTTCGTCGAGGACGAGCAGCTGCGGCCTGTTGACGAGCGCCTGGGCGAGCTCGAGCCGCCGGATCATCCCGCCCGAGTAGGTACCGGCTATCCGGTCCGCGACCTCGCCCAGCCCCATCGCCTCGAGTGCGGCCGCGACGCGCTCCTTACGCTCGGCGCGTGGCATGTCGAACAGGCGCGCAAACCAGGTGACGTTCTCGCGACCGGTCAGCGCCGCCTCGATCGAGAGCTGCTGGGGGACGTAGCCGAGGCGGCGGCGCACGGCCATCGGCGAGCGGCGGACGTCGTAACCGAGCACCTCCACGTACCCCTCCTGGACGGGGAGCAGGGTGTTGATCGCTCGGATCGTCGTCGTCTTGCCGGCCCCGTTGGGACCGAGGAGCCCGAACACCTCGCCCTGCTCGACGCGCAGGTCGACCCCGTCAACGGCGACGTTGTCCCCGAAGCGGTGCCGCAGGCCCTCGCAGAGGAGTGCCGGCCTCGCTGCGCCCGCGTCTGCCGAGACGCCGAGGGCGGCGGGCAGCGTGACGACGGCGCGATCGAGCTCACTCATCAAGACCCTCCTGGTGGGGGAGCCGTGCCGCTAGCCGCCCGAGCAGCGCCACGGCGTCGTTCAGGCGGCGTCGATCCGCGGCAGCGAGCTGACGCATCCCCGCCGAAAGGACGGCGACGCGACGGTCGCGGAACGCATCGACTTTCTCCTGCACGTCGGGCGTCAGCTCGAGGCGCGCGACCCGTCGGTCGTGAGGGTCTGCGCGTCGAATCATGAGACCGGCGTCGGTGAGCTGCCCTACCAGCGTACTGACGGTGTTCGGGGCGAGCCGGAGCTCTTCGGCAGCCCGGGTGACCGAAACCCCCGGCCGGCGGCGCACGAGCCGCACCAGGTCGACCTGGGAGGCGGTGAGGGTCGAGAGCTCGACCGGGCGCCGGGCAAGGAGGCGGCCGCTCCGGCGGATCGAGGCCATCGCCGAAAGCAGCTCATCGGCGAGGGCCGGGAACTCCCCGCTGCCGCCGGCGGCGTCTGGGGCCTCCTCGCAGGGGGCAAGAGGGGAGAGGTCGACGGCTGTCATTCCGACATTGTACCTCTGAGTCAGAGGTATTCGCTGGCTGCGTCCGACCCGCCGCAGCGTCCGCCCGATCGCGTGCATCCTCCTCCAACCGCCCGGGAGGTGCGCTGACCTTCACCGCCACCCCTGTTAGGGTCGCGGCGAGCCGCTTGCCCGCTCGGGCGAGCACCCGCAACCGTCGCCCGCCAGCCGGCCTCGGGTCGGTTCGCGCAACTCCGCCTCGATCACCGTCGAGTCGACCCCGACTGCCCCTGCTCGCCCGCGTATTCGATGACCGACCGCAGGGCGTGTGTGAGCCGGTCGAGCGGCGCTCGCCGGCGCCCAGAGCCAGGTGCGACCGACGGTCGAGTACACGGCTCGCCGGCGACCGCGCTGCGGATGCGCACGGCGATGTCGCCGCAGGCGCACAGAACGTCTGGGTCGATCTGACCAGGTTTGGTGTGGCCGAGGCGGTCGCGGCCGACCGGAAAGGGGCGCAGCGGCTTGCGGCGAGCCCGTCTGCCTCGACGGCCGCCGCGGAATGCTGCCCGGCGACGCGTAGGATCAGGCGCGTGCCCGCCGCGCCGCGCGATGCCCCGATCGCGAGCCTACGCTCGCGCGCCTGGTTCGACAATCCCGCGAACGTCGACATGACGGCGCTCTACCTCGAGCGGACGATGAACTACGGCCTCACCCTCGACGAGCTCCAGTCGGCGCGGCCGATCATCGGCATCGCGCAGACCGGCTCCGACATCACCCCCTGCAACCGCCACCACCTCGTCCTCGCCGAGCGGGTTCGGGACGGCATCCGGGACGGCGGCGGCATCGCCTTCGAGTTCCCGATCCACCCGATCCAGGAGACGTGCAAGCGCCCGACGGCCGCGCTCGACCGTAACCTCCAGTACCTCTCGCTCGTCGAGGTGCTCTACGGCTATCCGATCGACGGCGTCGTACTCACGACCGGTTGCGACAAGACGACCCCGGCGCAGATCATGGCGGCCGCGACCGTCGACATCCCGGCGATCGTGCTCTCCGGCGGGCCGATGCTGAACGGCTGGTTCAACGGCGAGCGGACGGGCTCGGGCACGATCGTCTGGCGTGCGCGCGAGCTGCTCGCGCGCGGCGAGATCGATGCGCGGCAGTTCGCCGAGCTCGTCGCCTCATCGGCCCCCTCGGCCGGCCACTGCAACACCATGGGCACGGCCACGACGATGAACTCGCTCGCCGAGGCGCTCGGGATGAGCCTCCCCGGCTGCGCAGCCATCCCCGCGCCCTATCGCGCCCGCCAGCAGATCGCCTACCTGACCGGCCTTCGGATCGTCGAGATGGTGCGGGAGGACCTCAAGCCCTCCGACGTGCTGACGCCGGCGGCCTTCGCCAACGCAGTCGTCGTCAACTCCGCGATCGGGGGTTCGACCAATGCCCCGATCCACCTGAATGCGATCGCGCGCCACGCCGGCGTGGAGCTCGACAACGACGACTGGGAGCGGCTCGGCTACGACGTTCCCTTGCTCGTCAACATGCAGCCCGCGGGCGAGTACCTCGGGGAGGACTACTACCGCGCGGGCGGAGTCCCGGCGGTCGTGGCCGAGCTCATCGCGATGGGACGGATCGACCGGTCCGCGCTAACGGTCAACGGCAGGTCGCTCCACGACAACAGCGAGGGGAGGTTCTCGAGCGACCGGGACGTCATCAGGCCGTACGATGCGCCTCTTCTCGCCCACGCCGGGTTCCTCAATCTCAGCGGCAATCTCTTCGAGAGCGCGATCATGAAGACGTCGGTCATCTCGGAGGAGTTCCGGCGCCGCTACCTCGAGAACGCCGAGCATCCCGGAGCATTCGAGGGCCGCGCGGTCGTCTTCGACGGCCCCGAGGACTACCACGCGCGGATCGACGACCCGGCGCTCGGGCTCGACGGCGACACGGTCCTCGTCATCCGCGGGGTCGGCCCGATCGGCTATCCGGGCTCGGCCGAGGTCGTCAACATGCGCCCGCCCGACTACCTCCTGCGGCGAGGCATCCGCGAGCTCCCCTGCATCGGCGACGGCCGGCAGTCGGGCACGTCCGGCAGCCCGTCGATTCTCAACGCCTCACCCGAGGCCGCGACGGGGGGCGGCCTCGCGCTCCTGCGAAGCGGCGACCGAGTGCGCGTCGACCTGGGCGCACGCCGCGCCGACATCGTCATCTCCGAGGCGGAGCTCGAACAGCGCCGCGCCGAGCTCTCCGCGGCTGGTGGCTACCGCCTCTACCCCGAGAGCCAGACGCCGTGGCAGGAGATCCAACGCGGCATCGTCGACGAGCTCTCGAACGGGATGGTGCTCAAGCCGGCTCTTCGCTACCAGCGCATCGCCCGGACGAAGGGGATCCCGCGCGACAACCACTGAATGGGGAGCCGAGAGCCTGGACGATCCTCTCCGGGAGCGCCGAGCGCCGCCACGCGCTCCTGGGCAGTGAGCAGCGCACCGTCAGCTCACCCGTGAGGGCGCGCACGATCTCCGCTCCGATCAAATCCCCGACCTCGAGCCCGAAGCGTCACAGGGTGCTCGCCCCGTGCGAACGCGCGCGTCGCGACCGTTGTCTCGAGAAGCTCGGGTCGGAAGCGCGCGACGAAGCACGGGTTCGCGAGCACCGCGCGCGACCTCGACGAAGCCGCTTCGCTCGGCGTCGCCGAGCACCTGCTCGGGCGCGCAGAGGACCTTTGCGAGCTCCCATGCGGCCTCCTTCGAGCGGGCAAGCGCCGGGATCGCGTAGGGCGGCGCGTCGTGACCCGGATGGCGGCTACCGAGCGGCCGGCCGGAACGAGCGCCGTCTCGGTGCCGGCTGCGGCGGGGCCGCCCTCCTCGTCGAGGATCGAGGCTTCGTTCGCCAGCTCGATCGTCATCGCCGCCCTGCCGGCGCCGTAGCAGGCCATGACGCGGGTGAAGTCCATCGTCGCGGACTCCGGTGGCCCGGCCCGCGGCACGAGGTCGACGTAATGCTCGACCGCGGCACGCAGCTCGGGCGTGTCGAGCGTCGGGCGGCCCCGGTCGTGGTACGAGCGCACGCCGAACGACGGTCCCCACGTCGAGCCGACCATCCAGAAGTTGAGGCAGCAGTTGGCGGCGCCGCGGATCGCGATCCCGGAAAATTCGGTCGTTTCCGTCGCGTCTCGGGACCGCGATCCCGTACTGGTCGAACAGATCGGCGCGGTAGATGAGGATGTTCGAGACGTCACGGCCGTCGCGCGCACAGATCACCTGGTCCTTCGCTTGAGCGATCGGCCCGCGAGGGCGCGCCGCCGCGGCGAGGCACGCACGTCGCGTCTCGGGCGGGCCATCATCCCGGTCGCGATGCCGTCGTGCGGCCATGACTTCGTCACCGGAGGCGAAGTTGTATGGTGACGGTGCGACTTGGCGGCCGACCATACGCCTCCGGTTGTGAGGTCTCAAGATCAACGGCCGCGCGAGGAGGCCAGGTGATTCGAGCCATCGAGCTAGCCGCGGTTGGAGTGCCGCCGCTCGAGGTCGCAGGGACGCTGCCCGCGATCGCAGCCGGCGAGTTCGAGCAGGCGTTTCGCTGGCAGTGAGCGCGCTCGCCGGAAAGACCGTCCTCGTCACCGGTGGCGCGCGCGGGATCGGCGCCGCGATCGCCGAGGCGGTCCTCGTCCAGGGTGGTGCCGTCGCGCTCCTCGACATCGACCCGGCCGGCGCGGAGACCGCGGCCCGTCTGGCAACGAGCGGCCGCGTGCAGTTCGTTTGCTGCGACGTCTCCTCGCTCGAGCAGGTGGAGCGAGCCGTCGCCGAGGTTGGCCGGAGCCTCGGCGGCCTCGACGGCCTCGTCAACAACGCGGGGGTAAACGCGTACTTCGACGCCGTCGCGATGGGCGAGGCGGACTGGGACCGTGTCTTTGCGGTCGACCTGAAGGCGGCCTGGATGCTCGCCAAGACGGTCTTGCCCGACCTGATCGAGCGCCGTGGGGCGATCGTCAACATGAGCTCGATCCAGGCCCGGCTGACGATCAAGGGCTTCTTCCCCTACGCCGCCGCGAAGGCCGGTCTCGAGGGGCTCACACGCTCGCTGGCACTCGACTATGCCCAGGCGGGCGTGCGCTGCAACGCTGTCGCGCCCGGCTACACCGACACCTACCTCCTGCGCGAGTGGCTCGGGCTCCAGCCCGATCCGCAGGCGGCGCTGGCGGGCGTCTGCGCCGGCATCCCGCTCGGGCGGGTCGCCGAGCCGCGCGAGATCGCGGACGCCGTCGTCTTCCTCCTGAGCGATCAGGCTTCGGCGATCACCGGTGCGACCCTCGCCGTCGACTGCGGCCTCGGCGTCCGCTTTGCGACCTAGCGGATGATCGCCGTTTCCCATGACGCAGCGCGCTCGTCGGCTCCCGGGAACGGTTGTCGCGGCCACCGCGCGGGCAACCTGCCCGAGGTCTGGCGGCGTATGGGTGAGATCGTCGACGACCTCGACGGGATCCTGCGCGGATTCCCGCCACCGCGGCTCGCCGCTGCCGAGTACGACGGAGCCGGAGAGCGTCGGGCAGCTCCGTTCGAGGCCTGTCGGCTAGACCCTCCGCGCGCGAGAGGAGCGCGATCGGCGAGCCCCGGACCGTCGCGGCGAAGCAGGCGGCGCCGATCTGCCCCTGGTTCTCGCTGCTGACCGATGCGAGCAGGAACACCGCGCGGCTGCGCGAACACCACCTCGAGGTTCGCCGCCGTGGCGCCGAGCGCGCCGCTGACTGCATCCTCCGACTCCGGCTCGCGGACGAGGATTTCGCCGCCGAGCGGGTGCGGCAGCGCCAGCAGAAGGCCTGCGTCCACAGGAGCCGATAGCCCTCCCACGAGGCGAACTCCTCCGGGCATGAGTGGGGCCCGATGTCGGATGCCGAGGCGAGCGTGGGGCCCGCGCCCGCCTCGTGCACCACGAGGATCGGATCGTCCCCGAGTGCGGCGAGGAGGATCGCGTCGGGCTTGAGCCGAAAGTGGTTGGAGCCGAGAAGCGGCAGCCCGGCGCGATTCCACTCAGGATCGGGTGCGTGGGGGCGACCATCGAGGCCACGAACCCCTCGGTCCGCTCGACCCGGTCGTCCGACGGATCGATCTCACTTGGAAGGACAGCCCCGAGTCAGTGCCGCGAACGCGGGCCCGGCCGTCGAGGCCCTGGAAGCTCAGCGGCCGCAACGGAGCGTGCGCGGCGAGTGCCCGGACGCCGAGCGCCTCGCGGCGTCAGGCCTCGGGCACGACCGGCGCGGGGGTCTCGCTCCGTTGCTGCTGGCTGCGAAGCTCGTGCAGCTCACTGCGTCGCCCGAGCCTTGCACGCCGTCGCCGCCGCCAGAGAAGCCCGCCCGCCTCGTCGAGGAGAACGGCGATGAGCGCGGTGGTCAGCAGGACGACGATCAACGAGACGTTGAGGTGCCAGGCGAGGTAGTGCAGACGGACGTGCCGGCTGTTCTGGACGATCGCGACGATGACCGCCGCGACGACCACGAGAGCGGCGCCGAATGTCCACCAGACTCCGAGCCCACGCGACCCGCTGCTCCGGTGCCGCGCCAGCCGCTTGCCGATCATCTTGAGCCTCGTCTCCGGCTACTCGCCGCTGCCCGGTGCCGCGCTCGGCGCCTCGGGCGAGGCGGCCGGGGGCGTCGCACTCGGCTGGACGCCGTGGGTCGGTGCGGTGCCGCTCGCTGCGGGGGTGCCCTTCATCCCCAGCGCCTTGCCGAGTCGTGCGGTCAGATCGGTCAAGTAGGTCATCCTCGGATCCTCCTGAAGAGTTCCCAGGCGAGGGCTCCCGCCTCGGGTGGTACCGCCCAAACTATATACGAAAGTTGTATCGTGTATTCTGTGTCGCGATAGCGATGTCGCAGGCAACGATCGAACGCAGCGTGCGCGAGCGCCCCACACCGGACTTCGCGTTCCTTACGAACCACGGCAAGACGCTGCTCCTGATCGCTCACGATCTGCGGATCCGGATGCGCGACATCGCCGCCGCGCTTGGCATCACCGAGCGCGCGACCCAGCGGATCGTCGCCGATCTCGCCAGGGCGGGCTACCTCGCCCGCCAACGCGACGGCAGACGCAACCTCTACAGCCTGAGCCCCGACCTCCCGCTCGGGTTGCCGACCCAGCGCGACATCGACATCCGCACCCTGCTCGCCATCCTGCCCGCGCGCGACGAGCTCGCCCGGTCCGCGGCGCCGTAAACGGCGGGGAGCGGGCAGGGCATGACGAGCGGTCGGGCGAGCGCTTCGCTGAACCAGGTGAAGCGAGGGTGACAGCGGCCGCGAGCAGGTTCGACGGTCTCCTGATCGCGAGCAACAGGCTTCCTGTCATCGTCTCGCTGAACGACGGTCAGGTCGTGCTCGAGCCGAGCGCCGGCGGCCTGGTCGCGGCGCTGCGGGCGAACCCCGAGCCTCATCTCTGGGTCGGCTGGCCGGGCACCGTCGTCCCCGCGGAGCTCGAGGGGTCGGTGAGAGACGCGCTTGCCGCCCATGGCTGCCAGCCCGTCTTCCTCAGCGAGCGCGACGAGCGCGACTTCTACGAGCGCACCTGCAACGGTGCGCTGTGGCCGCTCTTCCACTACTTCGTCGACCGCTTCGGGTTCACCGATGAGGCCTGGCGCACCTACGTCGCGGTCAACGAGCGCTTCGCCGACACGCTCGCCGAGCTCGCGGCGCCCGGCGCGCGGGTCTGGGTCCAGGACTTCCACCTCGCCCTCCTCCCAGAGGCGCTGCGGCTACGGCGACCCGATCTCGCGATCGGCTTCTTCCTGCATGTCCCCTTTCCCTCCTCCGAGATCTACCGCCTCCTTCCTCCCCGCAGCGAGGTGCTGCGCGGGATCCTGGGCGCCGACTACATCGGCTTCCACACCGGTGACTACGTTCGGCACTTCCGTTCGTCCTGTCTGCGCATCCTCGGACTGGACTCGAGGCCGGACGCGATCGAGCACGATGGTCGGCTCGTCGGGATCGGCGTGCATCCGATCGGCGTCGATGTCCAGAGCTTTCGCGAGACGCTGCGCGCCCCAGAGACCGCGATCGCCCAGGCCGATCTCGAGGAGCGCTACCGCGGCAAACGGCTCGTTCTCGGCGTCGAGCGCCTCGACTACACGAAGGGAATCCCGCAGAAGCTCGAGGCATTCGAGCGCTTCCTCGAGGAGGACCCCGAGCGCGCCGAGACGACGACGATGCTCCAGGTGCTCGTCCCTTCGCGGCTCCAGAACGCGGAGTACCGCGATCAGCGTGACGAGATCGAGGGTCGTGTGGCGCACGTGAACGGGCGTTTTGGTCAGCCGGGCCGAACGCCGATCGAGTATCTCCACCGAAGCGTGTCGGCGACCGAGCTCGCGCTCCTGTATCGGCGTGCGGACGTGATGATGGTGACCCCGCTTCGCGACGGGATGAACCTCGTCGCCCAGGAGTTCGTGCTCTGTCAGGCGGCCGAGCCCGATCTTCCGGGGCGCTGGCGGGGAGTGCTCATGCTGAGCGAGCTTGCCGGTGCTTCGCACGTCCTTCCCGGCGCCCTCCTCGTCAACCCGTGGAACGCCCACGAGATGGTCGAGCGCCTCGTGGAGGCACTCGCCCTCGACCCCGGCGAGCGCCATCGCCGGCTCGACCTGATGGCCGATCGGGTCGAGCAGCTCGACTCGATCCGCTGGGCGCGGGGCTTCCTCGGCCGGCTGCAGCGGTTTGTGCGTTCCACCAAGCCGGCCTCGCTGACACCCCTCGACGCCGCGGCGATCGCTCGCATCGACAGGAAGTTCCGGGCCGCGCGGCGAAGAACGCTGCTGCTCGACTACGACGGGACGCTCCGCGAGCTGACGAGCCATCCCGATCTCGCCGCCCCCACCCCCGAGATCAGGCAGTTGCTCGCAGATCTCGCTGCGGCCCCGGGGACCACCGTCCACCTTGTGAGTGGCCGCAAGCACCGGACGCTCGGCGCGTGGTTCGGAGACCTCCCGATCTTCCTCTGCGCCGAGCACGGCTATCTCGTGCGCGAACCCGGCGGCCGCTGGCGTACCGCC
>Ga0302326_10025732_pt1 | contig 11923 bp, 11 predicted proteins | sample Palsa_T0_3_FD_202264 | JGI IMG/M metagenome (GOLD analysis project Ga0302326, IMG submission 202264) | Peat permafrost microbial communities from Stordalen Mire near Abisko, Sweden - Palsa_T0_3 | ecosystem: Environmental > Terrestrial > Soil > Palsa > Peat permafrost | place: Sweden: Abisko... | reverse complement strand
CCGCATGGCGGTCGTGACCTCGATCATGTACCGCATCACGTCTGCCCTGGCGTCGCCTTCGTACTTGTCGAGCAGGCTGAGCGCCTCCTGGGGGCGCCCCGACATGGCCCATGTCACCGTCGTGAGGAGCCCGGGGTCGGCGTCGACGGCGGCACGCAGCCGCCCTTCCCGGTCCAGCCGGCGAATCAGCATCCGGGCCCGGTCGAACTCGCGCCTGCCGTGGACTGCGCGGACGTACGCGCCCAGGAACTCGGGCTCGTTGTCGACTCGGTCCTCGCCGAACCTATCTAGCCAGCGCATGATCGTCGGCCAGTCCGCGTCCACAAAAAGTACCGGCAGCGCCCGCATCGCGGTCTCCTGGGCCTTCTTGAGGTCCCCAAGCGACAGCCACACGTCGGTCGCGTCCTTGAACTGCCGTGTGGCGGCCAGGTGCTGCGCGTACGACCCGAGCAGCCGGGCATGCCGGTCCGGTTCGGTCTCGATGAGCCGCTGCTGCAGGAACGAGCGAAACAGTGAGTGGATCACGATGGTGGTGGACGTCATGCTCGTCGCCGGGAGGTGACGCGCGGAGACAGCCGACCACAGGCGCTGGCCGGCGGGGCCGCACAGCGCGGTGGCCACGTCGCGCGTGATGACACCGGTGACCGAGGAATCGAGCAGGAACCGCTGCTCGTCCTCGGGCAGCAGGGCGAGCACCCGGTGGCCGAAATATGCGGAGAAGTCCCTGAAGTCAGGTTCCTCCCCAACCCCGAAGCGCGACGCGAAGGCGACGCCTGCAGCCCACCCGCCGGTCGCGGCGAAGATCTGCTCGGCGCTCTCGGTGCCCGCCCCCAGTCGGTGGACGCACTCGGCCGTCTCCTCAAAGGTCAGGTTCAGCGCAGAGTCGTCGACCCGCGCGATCTGGCCATGGATATAGCGCTTCTGCAGCGGCCAGGGCAGCTCCTCGCGTGACAGCAGCAGCACCCTGAGGCGCTCGGGAACGTATTGCAGGAAGATGTCCAGGACGGAAGCGGCTTCCGGCGATGCCGCGATCCCCTCGCACTCATCGATCACCAGCAGGGCATCGGCGCCGTCGGCGGAGCTGGCCAGGATGGCGGCAGCTTCCTCGGCCGTGCCGGTCGTCTGCAGGGTCCGCCTGACGGCATCCATGGCGTCGCCGGCGAGCGACCCGAGCGCGGTAGCCAGGTCGAATACCAGGCTGGATGCCGACACTTCAGGGCGCTCCATCGTCAGCCAGGCAAGCTGCCGTCCGCAGTTGCCCGCGAAAAGCTGTGCGGTGACCGTCTTCCCCGCTCCCGGGGCGGCGATGACGTCGACGATCGAGTACGCGTCGAACAGCTCCTGCAGCAGCCGGTCAAGCCGCGGCCGCGCGATAGAGCCGCGCGGAACTCCGGGCGCCATGAACTTGTGCCGGAGTGCTCGTGCGGACGAGTCAGCCGCTCTGCTGCTCATAGTCCCCTAATGATCCTTTCTCGCGGACCCGGATTCAGAGTATGGCTTCGCCCGCGTCCGGGTAGTCGGTGCTAAATGCCAGATCCTTGATCGATTCGAATTCGGATCGGATCGCGTCGAGTTTGATCCCGATCAATCGGTAGGCGTCGCTTCCTAGGATCAAACGGCGGCGACTGCTGCCTGTATGTACCTCTTGGTAGATGGCGGCCGCAGCCTTCGCCGGATCTCCGGGGAACTGCTCGGGTTTAATGTCCGCCATGATTTTGCGGAACCTGCCGGAGGTGGCCTCGTAGTCGTCGATGACCGATCCGGCGAAGTGGCTCCGGGTCTCGATGCCGGTACGGAAGGATCCAGGCTCCACCAAGAAGGCTCGTAGGCCGAGCGGCTCGATCTCTTGCCAGAGTGTCTCGGTGATGCCCTCAATTGCGAACTTGCTAGCGGAGTAGGTGCCGTTGACTGGCACACTGGCGAGACCGTCCATCGAGGAGATGTTGACGATCGTGCCGCGCGTCCTGCCGCGCATGCCCGGCAGGACGAGGCGCATCAGTTCGACCGGACCGAAGAAGTTGACTTCGAACGTTGACCGGTAGGCAGCCTCATCCTGCTCCTCGACGGCTCCCAGGAAGTCGACCGCGGCGTTGTTTACCAGCACGTCGACGGAGCCGAAGCGGTCGTGACAGGCCTGCACCGCGGCTGCTCGCTGGTCAGGGTCGGTGACATCAAGCTTGAGGGCGAGGCCGGTATCGGGGTAGCGCTCGGCGAGGTTGCTCATAGGGCCGAGCGTTCTGGCGCCCATGGCGACACGCTCCCCCTGCTCAAGGACGTGTTCGGCCAGGGCATAGCCCAATCCGCTTGAGGCGCCGGTGATGAACCATGTGGTCTCAGGCATTAGATTCCCTTCGATTCGACAAGAGATCTGCGGTTCGGTGGATTAGTTATCGACGGGAAGTCGGTGGAAAGACCGGAATTTTGCAGTTTTTCTTGTCTGGGTGACGCTGATCGTCGACCCGGACGCCTGCAAATTGAGCCAAATCCTGCGAGCCATCCGGGATCTTTCGTCGTGCGGAATCTGGGGTGGGAGCGGCTTAGCCCTGGCCCGCGGGGTAGTCGGCCGAGCGGCTTACGTCGGCCCACTTCTCGGTCTCGGCGGCGCGGAGGTTCGCCGCCTTCTGGGCGGAGGTCACGGCGTCGCTGCCGAGGATGAGCCGGCGGGGCGGGTCTTCGGCGCCAACGACGTCGATGATGACCTTCGCGGCGCGGGCGGGGTCGCCCGGCTGGGTTCCGTCGTTCTCCTGCCGGTAGCGGTTGATGGCCCCCACTGTCTCCTTGTAGTCGGGGCCGACGTGGTGCAGCTGCATCGAGGAGCCCTGCCAGTCGGTGCGGAATGCACCTGGCTCGACGATGATGACCTTCACGCCGAACGGCGCAACCTCGTTTGCGAGCACTTCGGAGAAGCCCTCGACCGCGAACTTGGCCGTCTGGTATGCGCCCATTCCTGGCGTGCCGCCCACGCGTCCTCCGATGGACGAGAACTGCACGAAGACCCCCGACCGCTGTGCGCGCAGGACAGGCAACGCGGCCCTCGTCACGTTCACGACCCCGAAGAGGTTGGTCTCGATCTGAGCCCGGAAGTCGTCCTCCGCCATCTCCTCGATCGGCGCGCTGTTCGCATAACCTGCGTTGTTGACGACGACATCGAGCCTGCCGAAGGCGTTGACGGCTTCCTTCACCGCGTTGGAGGCTCCAGCGGCGTCGGTGACGTCCAGCGCGACTGACCGTATCCGCTCGCCGTAGCGGGCCACCAGGTCGTCCAGCTGCACTGGGCGGCGCGCCGTGGCCACGAGATCGTCCCCGAACTCCAGTACGGCCTCGGCGAGATGCCGCCCGAAGCCGCGCGACGCCCCGGTGATCAACCATGTCCTGGACATGGGCCTACCTCCGTCAGAACTACTCGCTGCCCACGGCGATCGCCTTCCGCCGCTACCAGGCAACGAAGGCCCGATTGCACCTAACTGCCTCATCAACGTAGCAGTTACAGATGCATTGTTCAAGTTTTGCGACAGATATACGTCTATGTGCTGTACGGACAGGTAGATTGAGAGCGTGAGAGCAGACGCGACGCGCAACCTGGAACTTGTCGTCAGCACGGGCGCCCGCCTGCTCGCGGGCGATCCGTCGGCGAGCATCGCCGACATCGCAGCCGCGGCCGGAGTGGACCGGCGCACCGTGTACCGGCGCTTCGCCTCCCGCGAAGAACTGCTAGCCGCCGTGTACCAAGCGCGCTACGACGCAGTCGAGCAGGCCATCGACGCCGCCAGGCTGCGCGAGGCCCCGGTCGCCGTCGCGCTGCACCTCTACGTCGAGGGGGTCATCGCGGTCAATCGCAAATGGCCGGTGGAGACGAGCCGGCTGCTCGCCGAGAAGACGATCCGCGAGCGCCGCAGACGCCTGACTGACGAAGTCGACCTCTTCCTGCGGCGCGCCACCGACGAGGGCCTCCTGAGGTCCGACCTGCCACCGGGCTGGGTGGGCAAGCTGCTGCCGCCGCTGATGCGGAACGCCGCAGACGAACTACCCGAGCTCAGCGCCGGGCAAGCCGCCGATGTGGTAGTCGAAACACTGCTCCAGGGCGTCGGCGCCTCACAGCCCGGGCCCGGGCACAGCGCACGCCTCTGAGAGGATTCCATCTGGTGCCGCCGCCAGGCCGCCGCCTGCCGGCCGAGAGTGCTACCAGCTAGATCAGACAGTGCGGACCGTGCCGCCGTCGACGCGGATCGTCGCGCCGCTGACATAGTCCGCAAGCGGGCTGGCGAGGTACACCGTGGCCGCCGCGATCTCCTCCGGACGCCCAAGTCGCCCGACATCGTTCGGGACAATCTCCCGGACCGCGGCCTCCTCGATCTCTTCCCACGACTCTCCCCAGCCCAGTCGCTCGCCGGCGGCGCGCAGCAAGCGTTCTACCGAGGGCACCAGGATCGCCCCAGGTGCAACCGTGTTCGACGTGACACCGCTGCCCCGCAGCTCGCGTGCGAGCGACACCGTCAGGTTGTGGCGCGCGCTCAACGAAGCCGTGTAGTGCGGGTGCGAGCCATGCGGCTGGACCGCAAGACCGCCGCCGATCTGGATCACGCGCCCCCAGCCCCGCTCCCGCATGGGCGGCACTAGCTTCTTGATCATCCGCACCATGCTGATGACGTTCCCCTGGTAGGCCTCCGACCAAAGCTCCGGCGTCGTGTCCGACCAGGAAACGTGATCGTAGCCGCCGGCGTTGTTGACCAGGATGTCGACCGGGCCATGCTCGATCGCGAAGTCCGCTACCCGCTCCGCTGCCTCGTCTTCGCCCAGGTCCCCGGTCACCCACTCGGCAAAGCCGCCAGATTCGCGGACGGACTTGGCAACTGCCGCCGTGCGGCCCTCATCCCGCCCGTGGACGATGATGCCCACGCCTTCTCCGGCCAGCATCTTGGCAATGGCCTCGCCGAGCCCGGCACTCGAGCCGGTCACCAGCGCGCGCTTGCCTGCCAGCCCCATGTCCATCTGGCGGTCTCGCTTTCTTGTGTCTGGTAGGTGGGTGCCCGGACGTTCAGGTGCCGGGCTCGGTGGTCTGCCGCTCGATCTCGTACAGCTCCTCGAAACCACCTAGCTCCTGGAACTTCTCGAAGGCCCGGTAGCGCCCCGCTGGGTCGCTCCCGACCGGCCGTTCGGCACGCTGCCTTTCGTAGGTTTCGCGCAACGCCGTAAACGACACGGCGGCGCCCGTGACGGCGTCGATCACCATCGCGTAGCCGAGCTCTGCCCATTCCGCGCGAGTGTGTACGTCGAACACCTTGCGGATGACGACCGGGCCGTTGATTCGCTGCGGAGCCTGGACTGTCTGCTCCTCAGTCTGGGTCAGCAGCATGATCGCGTCGGCCCCCGCCTCCAGGTACGCGTTGCCGCGGGACATCGCGGTTTCGAAGTCCTCGCACTGGACAGCGCCGGTCCGGGCGATGATGAGTAGGTCGGGATCCTGCCGTGACTGCACTGCGACCCGGACTTTGGCTGACATCTCCTCAGCAGGGATGAGATGCTCGATGTGCCGATGATGGCTTACCCGCTTAGGGGCGACTTGGTCCTCGAGTTCGATGGCGTGGGCGCCGGCCGCCTCGAGATCCCAGACGGTGCGGGTGACGTGCACAGCGTCGCCGAATCCCACTCCTCCGTCCACCACCATGGGCAGTGCGGAGCGGCGCCGGATCCGCGCGGCGCTCTCGGCCATCTCGTTGACGGTGACGAGAGCTTCGGAGATCGCCAGGAGGTTCCCGATGCCGCCCCCGCCCAGGTACCCGGCGTCGAAGCCGAGCTGCTCGCAGAGACGCGCAGTGAGCGCGTCGGGACAGTAGGGGACGAACAGCGGGTCGCCGGGTCGCAGCCGCTGCCGAAATGCAGACCTGTCGATAAGGGTCATCCCCTCACCTGCCGCGACTGCGCCAGCGGACCGCGGGCTGCACGCCAGGTAACCACGCCGGCGTTCACAGGAAGATCGTGCCGCCGTCGGCGGCTATCGTCTGGCCCGTCACTTCGCGAGCGTCGTCGCTGGCCAGGAACGCGACTGTGGCGGCGACGCCCGCCGCCTCGGTGACCCCGGGCAGTTGACGGGCGTCGCTGCGGTTCTCCAGCCGACCCCGCGGGAAATGGCCACGCTCAACCTTCTCGAGTACGCCTTCGGTGTCAACCAGGCCAGGAGCGACGCTGTTGACGCGGATGGAGTACGGGCCCAGGGCGCGCGCGAGAGACCGCGTCAGGCCGACGACCCCGCCCTTGGACGCGGTGTAGTTCGGCCCAGTGCCCCTGCCCTTCCAGAAGGTCAGCGATGAGATGTTCACGATCGACCCGCCACGCCCGTGGGCCCGCATCGAGCGCCCGGCGGCGCGGGCGCAGATGAACGAGCCGGTGAGGTTCACCCCAAGCGTGCGGTGCCACTCGGTCAGGTCCGGGTCGTCCCAGTGCATCTGGGGAAAGATGCCCGCGTTGTTCACCAGCACGTCGAGTCCCCCGAGTGCGTCGATTGGCTCGAAGGCGGCCATCACCGATGCCTCGTCAGTCACGTCCATCTGGACGGCGTGCTGCGCATCGGTTTGGGCCGGACCGATAGGCAGGATGTCCGCCGCCCACACCTCGTAGCCCCGCTGGGCGAGGGTCGTCACGATGGCCCGGCCCAGTCCTCGTGCTCCGCCGGTAACGAGTGCTCGTCTTGGCCCGCCAGGCATCGGTCACTCCAGATCGCTCAAAAGGCCGCGCAGCAGATCGCAGGGCGAAGTACTGCGGGCTGTGGGTTGTGTCTGCTATTAGCTCGCCACCGCATTACCTGTGTCTTTCTCCGGCGCTCCGCTCACACCGCGCGCTCTGCCTCGCTGAGTCCCGCAAACCGGCTGCGGTAGAACACCAGGGGACTTCTGCGCTCGTCATGCTGCATCCGAAGGACACGACCGACGACCAGGTGATGGTCGCCGGCATCGTGCTCGGCCTCGATCCTGCACTCGATCACGGCGAGGGCTGCCCGGATGACCGGGCTGCCGCCCAGTCCCACGCTCCAGTGAACACCGCGCCACTTGTCGGGTCCGGGGCAGGCGAACTGAACCGCCAGCCACTGCTGCCCGGCGGAAAGGATGTTGACCGCGAACCGCCCGGCCGTGCGGATTGCGGGATAGGTGGTTGACGTCTTGGACGGGGAGAAAGCGATCAGCGGCGGGTCAAGGGAGAGGCTGAAGAAGGACTGGCAGGTCATCCCGATCGGCCCGCCTGGCCCGCAGGCGGCGACCACCGTGACGCCAGAACAGAACGATCCGGCGACCCGGCGCAGCTCATGCTGATCGACAGGGGTCGGCTGTGCGGGCACTTCGGGCAGTTGGCCTGGCATCACTGCCGTCCGGCCCATTGGCACAGCGCGAGCGGGTAAACGCGGACTGCCGGGAGCGCTGGCTGTTCCGCTCTGATTCCGGTCTCCTTCATCACCTTGGCCTTTCTCTGCGTGCTGCGGCGTGCACAGGTCAAACAGGGATCGGGCAGCCGCCTTCCACATGCGCTCGCACATCGTCGGCGAAACTGGTCATGAGCGACAGGACGATCCGCGCCGCTCCGTCCGGCAGCCGACAAACCCCTCGTCCGGACAGCGTGCTCATGAACGATTCGATCTCCTTCACGGCCTCCTGGGCGCCGGCCGCGCCTGATTCAATGCCGCGCAGCAGGGCAGCCATATCCGGCAGCCCGCGCGAGCACGGCGGGCACTGGTTGGCCGTCTCGGAGCCGAAGTACTCCAGGACCTCCGCAACGGCGCGCACCGGGCACTGGTCTGCTGTCAGTACCTGCACCGACTTGGTTCCGAGCGTCCCGCCTACAGCGCGAAGCTCGCCGGGGCTGAGGCCGATGCCGAAGCTGTCGGGCTTCAACAGCGCGCCGGCGAAGCCTCCGACGAGCGCCGCGCGGGTGCCCGACAGAAGCCCGCACTCGGCGAGCAGGTGGCGCAGGGGGTAGCCGAACGACCGCTCGGCAAGCTCGAACGGCCCGCCGAACCGGCCCACGCTGAACAGCCCGCTGCCTGGCGCCTCGGGTGTCCCGACCCGCACGTACTCCTCGGGACCGAGCGCTGCCGCAAGGGCGAGGTGCGCAAGGGTCTCGACGTTGTGGACGAGTGTCGGCCGGCCGAAGACCCCGCGGTCGGTGGGGTACGGCGGCCGCAGCCGCGGGAGCGGGGAGCCGCCCTCGATAACGTTAAGGAGCGCGGTCTCCTCTCCGGCGACGTACCGGGTCGGGATCCGCTCGATCCGGATCTCGGCATCGCCGAAGTCGCCCGCGGCCTGGGCCCGCTCGATCGCGTCGCTGACCTGACTTGCCTCGAGTTCGGAGTTCTCGTCGATGGCAACGACTCCCCGGTCCGCGGACGCGGCGATCATCGCCAGCCGCAGGCCGTCGAGGACCAGGAACGGGCGCCGGGCCATCAGGTAGCGGTCCTTGAGAGTGCCCGGCTCGCGCTCGGCCCCGTTGGCGACCACCACTACGTCGCCGGCGGACAGCCGCGTCCACTTCTGCGCCGAGGGAAACGCGGCGCCCCCCTGGCCGGTCAGCCCCGCAGCCTCGGCAAGGACACGGATCTCGGCTGAGGCCCGCTCGCCGAACCCGCCCAGCGCAGCCCACTCTTCGCGGGTCTCAGGCTGGTCTCCGGAGGCAAGGAGACGGCCGGTGATCCCGATCGTCGTCTCATGGCCTGCGGCCTCTGCGGGCGCGGATACCGGGGGAAGTACCTCGCTGCGGATCGCGCTGCAGGGACACATTGCGTCGGCTTCCAGCCCGCGTGCGCGTACATCCGGATTGTCGGCAACCGCCTCCGCCGAGCCCGGCACGACGTAGGCGAGGCCGTAGCGGTCGAGCTGGAAGATCTCGGGAGCGATGAGCACGCACACACCCTGGCCGTCGCACCGGGTGGCGTCGATCCGGAACTGGATGCGATCGGTAGTTTCCGCTATTCGTCTGTCCATGCGAGTCCTCGTGAATGTGCGGCAGAGCTGGGAGAGCAGCAGGTACTGGGGGACCCTGTGCGGCTGCGGTACGAAGAACACGGCCGCATGGGCGTGACGGCGCTTTGCGTCAGCTGCCGGCTCCGGAGACGGCGCTGACCGCCTGGGTACCGCCGCCCTGGCCGAAGACGACACGGCCGCTCGCCGTGTCGGGGAATCCCCCGCTCCACCGGTCGGCGGTAAGCGGGCCCGCCTTGAGCAGCCGACCGTTGTAGTTCTCCTCGGTGATGACAGCGTGCCCGGCGCAGATCTCGACGCCCATGCCCAGCGTCGGCTCTTGCAGGTATACCGAGAACGAGCCGGACGCAGTGTGCCGGACCAGGTCTTCGGCCTTCACGTTGTTGGCGCGGGCGTGATTGCGGAACCTGACCACGGTGTCGATGTCGTCGGTCAGCAGGCAGACGTGGTCCAGCCGGCCCGGTTCGCCCTTGGCCAGGCCGAGGCTGTGGTGGTAGCCGTTTCCGCAGCGCAGGAACACGACGATGTCCTCAATCTGGTCTGAGCGCCGGAAGTCAAGGGTCTGCTTCCAGAACTCCCGGGCGGCCACCACGTCATCGACAGAGACGACGGCATGCAGCATGGCGCGCAGGCCGCGGTCCGGCCCGAGGGGCGCCGGCAGGACAACCTGCTCCTCGTAGAGCTCGACCTCGAAGCCCTGGGGTGTCTGGAACCGGACCGAGTTGTCAATGCGGTCCTCGCGGAGGCCACCGCCCGGTCCCCACGGGATTTGCTGCTGGTCAAGGCGGTCAGTGATCTCGCGCAGGGCCTCGGGGCTGGCGACGCGGTATCCGAGCCGGATCAGCCCGGGCTCGGGACGCCGCTCCAGCCTGAGCCATGCCTGGCGGGTGTCAGCGGTGAGGAACACCACGTCCTCGCGCCGCTCGGATACCTCCAGCTGGCAGATCGTATGGAAGAAGTCGACGGCCTGCTCGAGGTCGGGGACGCCGTACGCGGCGTAGCCGAACTCCTGTACAAGTGCCATTTTGCTCTCCTTTGCTAGTGCCCTGTGGTCAGGCAGGATTGCGGCCGCTGAAGAACATCTCGTCCGGTTCGGTGACGGCGAGGACTCCCGCATCCCGGGCCGCAGCACGGTACCCCGCGAGCTGCGACCCGTTCAGGCGCTGGGTCGGCATGCGAATCGGGCCGCCGTTGAATCCTGTCAACCAGGCCTGATACTTCCAGGCCATCCGGTGAACGCTGTTGGAGCCGCCGACGCCGATGCGCTCGTTGGCGCGCCGGGCAGGGTCGACCTGCCAGTAAATCTTCATGGCCTCGTCGTAGCGACCTTCCTGGCACAGTTTCAGCATCTGCGGCACGGCCCCGCCCAGGCACTCGGTATTCGATGTCGCGATCAGCTGGAGGGGAAGGATGGTGGCCAGGGGAATAGCCTGCTGCTCCAGCGGCATCGTGATGACGACCCGATCCGAGAGCCGGTTCCAGCACTCGGCGAAGCCGGCGATGGCCGGCATCCCGCCCTCGGCCTTGATCGCGACGATGTTGGGTATCTCGTCGACCATCTTCGTCAGCAGCTCGATCGGAATAGAGGCCGGGTGCAACCGCTCGAAGCCCCACAAAGGCGCAGGGAACAGCATGACGCCCAGGTTGGTCGCGTCGCAGAATGCCCTGGTGTAGTCGTAAACCTGCTGAAGGGACGTCGGGTAGAACGAGGGGGGGTAGCTCAGCAGGACCATCTCCGCCCCGGCGTCCTCAGCCCGCTTCGCCATCTGGATGTTCTCTTCCAGGGTGTTGAAGCTTGCGTGGAAGAAGAGCACGAGCCGACCGGAGGCCTCATCGGCTGCCCATTCCGCCATCGCCACGTACTCGTCCGCAGTCACCGCGGTCTCGCTGACGAGCAGGGCGCCGGAGAACCCGAGCTCGATTTCCCTCCGGACGTCGTGTCGGATTCCGGGCTCGTTGAGCGCGCGCAGGTCTTCTGTGTACGACGGGATGATGACGTTGCATACGCCCCGCAGGTCGGAGCGTGCCCAGTCGCGGGCCTCCGCCTTGATGTACCGGGCCATCGTTACCTCATCTCTCGGCGGCGTAGTGGGCGGTTCGAGCCGCTCAGGGAACGATCATGCACTCGGCGAGGCAGAGAGCGTCTCCTCCGTCTTAAGGAGACTGACATATCACCGTTATTTGGCGCGTTAACGCCCGGCTGCTGGCCTCGGATCGGAGTGCAGCGGGGGCATGCTCTGGCCTGGTTGCGGCGGCTGTCCTGGCTGGTGGTGACGGGCGCAGGGCTCGTGGTCGTGGCGGTTGCGCGTCAGGGCGGCCCGGCCGCGAGGCCGGCGAGGGTCTTGCGGCGTCTTTTTCGGGTTTTCGGGGGTAGTCCGGCGGCTGCGCGGCGCTGGTTTTCTTGCTGCCGGGTGTTCCAGGCTTTCGCTCAGATGCCCCCAGCCGAGCAGAACCCGGACCTCTAATCCGCTTTCTAGTTTCTGATCTTGATCGCCCGTTTCCGAACTATGACCCCCACCCCGGACGTGACCACCATGACCATCACCAATGATCAGAACCCCCACACCGCCCGCGAGGCACCCGGCGGCCACGGTCGGCGAACGCGACCTGCCCGAAGGGAACCGAGTCTGGCCCCGCATCCCGGGCTGGGCCGCCGAACCCGGCCTGACCGCCCCCGGCGCGATCACACGAGCACCCGAACCTCCCGAGAAGACCAGCAACCAAGAACATGCAACCAGCCGCGCCGACCCCGAAGCCGGACTATGACCGCACCTCACCTGCGTCCCGAACGTGCGGGCTCACCCGATGGCGTGGACGGGGCCGGAGTCACCCTGGGTCGGGGCGAGAGCCTGCCGGTAAAGGCCCTCATCAGCCTTGATCCGCGCGGTGGCCCGCCATCCGGCGATCACCTCATGCGCCGTGCGGTCGATGGCCAGTTCGGCCGCATCGGACAGCGCGGC
>Ga0302326_10025731_pt1 | contig 11923 bp, 13 predicted proteins | sample Palsa_T0_3_FD_202264 | JGI IMG/M metagenome (GOLD analysis project Ga0302326, IMG submission 202264) | Peat permafrost microbial communities from Stordalen Mire near Abisko, Sweden - Palsa_T0_3 | ecosystem: Environmental > Terrestrial > Soil > Palsa > Peat permafrost | place: Sweden: Abisko... | reverse complement strand
ACTCCAGCGCGTTGCATTTTGTCGAGCCTCTGCTACAATGGGCCGGCTATGTTCCATTTCGACCTGCAGCTCTTTGCCTCGAAAAAGGGGGCAGGCTCCACCCGCAACGGCCGCGACTCCAACGCCCCGCGCCTCGGTGTAAAGCGTTTCGGGGGCGAGCGCGTGATCGCCGGAAATATTCTGGTTCGGCAGCGCGGCACGCGATTCTATCCGGGCTCGAACGTCGGGATCGGCCGCGATCACACGCTGTTCGCGTTAATCGAGGGCGTCGTGGAGTTCAGCCGCCACGCCGAACGCAAGCGCGTTTCGGTCGTTCCCGCGGCATAAGCCTGTTTTTGCGCCGTTACGGGGCCGTTAGGCCCCGTTTTCATTTCCGGCGAAGGTAGGCGCGCGTGCAGTTCATCGATGAAGCGGCGATCAGTGTTGCGGCCGGTGACGGCGGCGACGGGCTCATTGCATGGCGTCGCGAGAAATACGTGCCGAAGGGCGGACCGGCCGGCGGCGACGGCGGGCACGGCGGAAGCGTCTATCTCGAAGCGGCGCCGGAGCTCTCGACGCTCGTCGAGTTCCGTTTTCGCCGCAGCTTTGCCGCTGAGGCCGGCAAGGCGGGCGGGACGTCTAACAAATCCGGCCGCAGTGGTGACGATCTCACCATCGCCGTTCCGGTCGGAACGCTCGTCTATAAGCAACGCGAGAGCGGCGAAGACTTTCTCACCGATCTCAATCGTCCCGGTATGCGCGTGTTGGCGGCCAAAGGCGGCCGCGGCGGGCTCGGCAATCAACACTTTGCGACCAGCGTTCGTCAGGCGCCGCGTTTCGCCGAGCGCGGGGAACCAGGCGAGAAGCTCACGCTGCGGCTCGAGCTGCGACTGCTCGCGGACTGCGGCGTCGTCGGGGTTCCCAACGCCGGAAAATCCACGCTGCTCACGGTCGTTTCCGCCGCACGGCCGAAGATCGCGGACTATCCTTTCACGACGCTCGAGCCGCAGCTCGGCGTTGTGCGCATCTCCGACGAAGAATCGTTCGTGATGGTCGACGTCCCGGGTTTAGTCGAAGGCGCGCACCAGGGCGTCGGACTCGGCGACCAGTTTTTAAAGCACATCGAGCGCACGCGCGCGCTCGTGCATCTTCTCGACGGCGCAAAATCGCTCGACGAGATTCTCGCCGATAAAGCGACCATCGAGGACGAGCTGCGGGCGTGGAACCCGACGTTGCCGGAGAAGCCGACGCTGCTGGTGCTCAATAAGATCGACCTTCCGCAAGCGCGAGAATCGCTCGAGGCACTGCGTGCGTGCTTTCCGGAGATCCGCGGCATCAGCGCGGCAACCCACGAGGGCGTGCGCGAGTTGACGCTCGCCGTCGCGCGGACCATCGAACACGCACCGATGCCGGACGTCGCGGCCCCGGCGTCCGCGCGCATCGAACTGATCTCCCCCGACGCATTCGCCGTCGTGCGCGGCGACGACGGGGCGTTCGTGATTTCGGGCGAGCGCGTCGAGCGTCTCGCGGCGATGACCGACTTCGACTCCGACGAAGCGCTCGCGCGGTTCGAACGCGCGCTCGGCAAGATGGGAGTCGAGAAGCGGCTGCAAGAGATGGGTGCCGCCGAAGGGGATACGGTACGCATTGGGCCGTACGAGTTTACGTACTCATGAGAATAGGCGTTTTCGGCGGCACATTCGACCCCATTCACAACGCGCACTGTTTCGTCGCGGAGTCGGCGCGGCTGCTCGAGCGGCTCGATCGCGTGCTGTTCGTTCCTACCGGAAACAACCACTATCGCGACAAGCCTCAGGCGGGTGCGACGCATCGCTGCGCGATGATCCTCGGCGCGATCGAAAGCAACCCCGCCTTTGCGCTCGATCACACCGATCTGCGCGAGGATGCCACCGGTTACACCGCCGATCTCCTACCGCGTCTGCACGCGCAGTATCCCGGCGCGAGATTCACGTTCATCATCGGCGCCGACTCGCTAGCCAGCGCGAACTGGGTGCGTCTCGACGAAGTGCTCGAGGCGCTCGAGCGGTTCGCGATCGCGCCCCGCCCCGGCGTACAGGCCGACGCGCTGGCGCGGGTGATCGCCGCGGTGCCGCCGTCATTGCGCGAACGCGTAACCACGCTCAATCTGCCCGAAATTCCTTCGTCGGCGAGCCTGGTGCGCAACCTGCTCGCGCAGGGACGCAGCGTGCGGTATCTCGTTCCCGAGCCGGTCTGGAAGTACATCGTCGCGCACCAGCTCTACGGCTATCACGGCGACGGAGCTGCGGCGTAGCGTGCGCGCCGTCTTCGCCGTCGCACTCTTCGCGCTGCTCTCGGCCTGCGCGGCCTCGCAATCGCCCGACGACGGCGCGGTCTGCGCGGCCTACACCGCCGGACGTTCGCACGTCGAGGTCGTGGCCGACGGAACGGTGACGCGCGTGCTCGGCGTCGCGCCGGGGCGCACGAGCCCGCACGAAGGGTTTCTCTTGCGCCTTGGGTCGGGCTGTGACGCGATCGTACGCGTCGAGGTCAACACGGATTTCACCGGCACGATTCCGCTCGCGCAAGGCGATCGTGTCGTGGTGAAGGGCGAGTACGAATACTACTCGCTCGGCGGCGTCATCCACTGGACGCACCGCGACCCGCGCGGCCGTCACGAAGGCGGCTTTATCGAAGCCGGCGGGCGAACGTACTCTTAGCGCGGCTCATGCGGCTCGTCCGAATCGTGCTCGCCAGCGCGTCGCCGCGCCGGTACGAACTGCTGCGCTCGCTCGGCGTAGAGGTCGAGGTCGTTCCGAGCGGCTACGAGGAGCCCGCGCTCGACGGCGCGACGCCGGCCGAACTTGCGAGCCGGCATGCAGCCGCGAAGCTTCACGCGGTGCAGGCGAAGCGCGGCGGCACCGCGATCCTCGCCGCCGACACGGTCGTCGATCTCGACGGAGCGGCACTCGGTAAACCGGGCGACTCGGCCGACGCGGCGCGGATGCTCGGCTTGCTCTCCGGCCGCGAGCACCAGGTCCATACGGCATTTGCGCTCGCACTGCCGGGATTGCCGGCGCTGCACGAGCGCGAGACGACGCGCGTCCGCTTCTATCGGCTGACCCCCGCCGAGATCGAAGAGTACGTCGCCACCGGCGAGCCGCTCGACAAGGCGGGCGCCTACGGAATCCAAGGACGCGCCGCTTCGCTCGTCGAGTCGATCGAGGGCGACTTTTACACGGTGATGGGCTTGCCGCTGGCTCGCTTCATTCGCGCCGTTCGGCGGTCAGGATTCACGTTGCCGGTAACGAATGAACCGCGCCTGGCGTAGCGCGCCGTTTTCATCGCACCATCTCGGGGTCGACTATCTTTACGTATCGGGACGAACGCAGGCTCTTTGCGCTGATCGGCATTATCATCGCGGCCGCGCTCTTGGCGCTGCTGCAAATCGGCGCGCAGCGCACGGGATCGGTCAGCCCGGTCGCGACCGCGGCGAGCTCGCTGATCGGCATCGGCGAAGCGACGGTCTCTGCCGTGATCGGCGGCACCCGCGCGGCGGGATTGGCGCTGCTGGCATTGCCGGGACTCGAGCGCGATAACGCGGCGCTGCGCGCGCAGAATCGGCAGCTCGTCGAAGAGAACGCGCGGCTGCACGAGCTTGCCGCCGCGTATGCGGCAGAGACCGCGGTGCGTCCGGTCGTCGATCTCTATCGCGGCGTCGAGGCGCGCGTGATCGGATTTCCGCCCGAGAACGAGTCGCGCACCGTCACGATCGATAAGGGATCGCGCGAGGGCGTCCGCCGTGACGACGGCGTACTCGCGGCCAGCGGCGTCGTCGGACGCATTGCGACGGTCGGACCGTTTTCGAGCACCGTCTTGCTCGCGACCGATTACACCAGCCGAATTCCCGCGATTCTCCAGCGCGGCCGCTGGTGGGGCATCGCGCGCGGCAACCTGACGAGCATCGTGATGGAGTACGTCCCGCAGGACGCGCCGATTCGCGTCGGCGATGTGGTGGTGACGGGGAACGGCCGCTCGTTTCACTCCGGCGCCCCGATCGGTATCGTGACCGCGATCGAACGCGGCGACGCCGCGCTCTATCAAACGGCGGTGGTCAAGACGCTCGTCGATCTCAACGCCCTCGATCGCGTTGTCGTCGTTCCGCAGTAAACCGCACGTCGCCCCGTACGTCGGCCCGGCGTGGTACGTGGCCGCGACATGGCTGATCGTCGCGCTCGTGGCGCAGGCAACGATCGTGCACGAGCTCGCGATCCGCAACGTCGTCCCCAGCCTCGTGCTGGTGGTGGTGGTGTGGTATGCGATCCGCGTCGATACGCGGCGCGCCGCGGTCTACGGACTCGCTGCCGGGTTCGGCGAGGACGCGCTCTCGGCGCAGACGGGCGCATCGTGGACGATCGCAACCTGCTTGAGCGCGCTGCTCGCAAGCCGGCTCTCGCGCGGATTCTTCGCCGATTCGATTCCGCTCGCCGCATCGGTCACGGTGGTGGCGACCTTGCTGCGCGCGCTCGTTTTTTGGACGATCATGGCGCTGTCGGGTTATCCATCCGGCTTGGGAACGATGCATTTTCACGAAGCGCTCGCCCAGGCGGTGCTCAACACCCTCGTCATCGTCGCGGCGATGATCGTCGCGCGCCGGTTCGAACCGCCGACGGAATCGTGAACCAGCGCGCGCCGCGGATCAAACCGTGGCGGACTCCAACCTGGCGGCTCGTCGGGTTTTGCGCCGTCGTCGCGCTCGCGCTGGCGGCGCTGCTCGGGCGACTCGTCCAAGTGCAGCTGCTCGACGGCGAACGGTATCGCGCCGCGGCGCTCGCGAACCAAGTGCGACTCATTCCGGTTGCGGCGCCGCGCGGCATGATCTTCGATCGGCACGGAACCGTGATCGCACGGAGTTTGCCGTCGTTCGTGGTCGCGCTGATACCGTCGGAGGTTACCGACGCGCCGCGCGAGCTTGCGACGCTCGCCTCGATTCTCGGCGTCGACGTTGGGCCGCTGTGGAACCGGCTGCTCCATCATCGCGGGATGACCTATGCAAGTTTCGACGAGGTGGTCGCCGGCGAACCGTACGGGCCGGTGATTCTTGCGACCGGGCTGCCGGTTGCGGCGGTTGCGCGGCTATCGGAAGTGCTGACGGATTTGCCGGGCGTCGATCTCGAGGTCGAGCCGATCCGCGACTATCCGCGCGGGCGCGCCGCATCGCACGTGGTCGGATACGTCGGCGCCATCACGCAAGAAGAGTACGAGCGGCTGAAGCATCGCGGCTACTCGCCCAACGACGTGATCGGTAAGGACGGCTTAGAGTACGCGTACGATACGTATTTGCGCGGAACGCCCGGCGGGCAGCGCGTCGTCGTCGACGCCGCCGGCTCCGTCGTACCAAACGTCAAGCTCGCGTCGAAGGCCGCCCTTCCCGGCGACACGCTTGTGACGAACCTCGATTGGCGGCTGCAGCAAATCGTCGAGAACGCGCTCGCCGACGGATTGCGAAGGATCGGACGGCACACGCTCTCGGGCGCCGTCGTCGCCGAGGACCCGTGGACTGGAGCGATCTTGGCGCTCGCAAGTTATCCGAATTACGATCCCAACGATTTTGCATCCAACCGCTCAAAGCGCGTGACGAACGATCTCATTGACGCCGCGCAGCCGCTCTTCGATCGGGCGATCGCTGCGGCGACGCCGACCGGCTCCACGTTCAAGATGGTGACGGGGTCGGCGGCGCTGACCGAGGGCGTCGTGCGGGTGGATCAGGTGATTGACGATACCGGCGGATGGGATTGCGGTGGATACTACGCGCGCGACATCGCGGCCGGCGGACTCGGCGAGACGACCTTCGTGCCGGCGCTCGCCGCGTCGAGCGACGGTTATTTTTACCGGCTCGCGTGGTGGCTCGGCAATGCACGTTTGCGCAAATACGCGCTGGCGTTCGGACTCGACGCGAAGACCGGCGTCGATCTTCCCGGCGAGAACGAAGGCAACTGGCCGACCAACGCATGGGAGATGCGCGCGTTCGGCGTGCCGATGGAGCCGAGCGACGTCTGCTTCTTGGGCATCGGCCAGGGCGCGATGCAAGCGACGCCGCTGCAGATGGTCAACGTCGCGTCGGCGGTCATCAATGGCGGCACGCTCTATCGTCCGCAGATCGTTTCGGCTATTCGAACGCCCGCCGGTCAGACGGTGCAAGCATTTCCGCCGCACGCGATTCGGCACGTACCGGTCACGGATGGAGCGCTCGCGGCCGTGCGTGAAGGCATGGCAAAGGTCACCGACCCGGGCGGAACGGCGTACGGATTGGCGATCGCCGGCCTGCCGTTTTCCGGCAAGACCGGAACGGTCGAAACCGCCGGTGGAAACGGTCCGAACACGACGTGGTTCGTCGCGTGGGCGCCGACGGCGCATCCGCGTCTCGCGCTCGCGGTTTTCGTCGACCGCAGCGGCGGTTACGGCGCGACCGTAGCGGCGCCGATCGCGCGGCAGATTCTCGTTTCGTACTTCAACAAGAAGCCGTAGCGTGCGACGCCGCTCCAGGTTCGCGCGCACGAGCCGGCGAACGAAAATCGCGATAGGAAAGGACTATTGAAGATGCTCGCAGTTCACGAAGATCGCCTCGCCGCCGCAGTCGAGCGGCTTGGTTCGGAAAACGCGTTCGAGATTTTGGCGCGCGCGCGCGAGTTGGAAGCGCGCGGCCGGCGCGTGGTGCACATGGAGATCGGCGAGCCCGATTTCGATACGCCCGAACACATCAAGAAGGCGGCCGTGGACGCGCTGTACGGCAATCACACGCATTACACGCCGTCGAGCGGACTGTTGTCGCTGCGCGGCGCGATCGCCGAATACGCGAGCCGGTTTCGGCGGTTGTCGCCCGAGTGGGGTCCCGAGAACGTCGTGGTCGCGCCGGGCGCGAAGCCGGTGATCTGGAACACGCTGAGCGCGCTGCTCAATCCGGGCGACGAGTTCGTTTACTTCGATCCCGCCTATCCTGCGTATGCATCGTGCGCGAGCTACCATCAAGCAGCGATCCACGCGATCCCGTTGCTCGAATCGCGCAACTGGCGCATGGATCTCGACGAGCTGGCGCGCCGAGTCTCGTCGAAGACCAAGGTCGTGGTGATCAATTCGCCGCACAATCCGACCGGCGGCGTGCTGACCAAAGGCGACTTGGAGTTCATCGCGGATCTCGCGCAGCGCTACGACTTCCTCGTGCTGGCCGACGAGATCTACAGCCGCAACTTCTATTTGGAGAGCGAGTACGTTTCGATCGCGGCGCTGCCGGGCATGCGCGAGCGCACGATCGTCGTGGATGGGTTCTCGAAGGCGTACGCGATGACCGGATGGCGGCTCGGCTACGCATTGATGCCGGAAGGCTTGGCCAAGACCGCGACCCTCTTCAACAACAACACCTTCAGTTGCGTCGCTACGTTCGTACAGATGGCCGGCATCGCGGCGCTCCAAGGCCCCGACGAGCCCGTCGCGCGGATGAACGAAATCTTCCGCACGCGGCGCGATCGCCTGATCGAAGGCCTTAACGCGATTCCCCGCATCTCGTGCCTGCTCCCGGAGGGCGCGTTCTACGCCTTCCCCAACGTTTCGTCGATTACCGACGACGATCGCGCGCTCGCGAAGTTTCTGCTCGAAGAGGGCGGTGTCGCCTGCGGCGGCGGCTCGTCGTTCGGTGCGGCCGGCAAAGGCTATCTGCGCTTCTCGTATGCGGCCTCGCTCGACGATATCGACTGGGCGCTGGAATCCATCGCCAAGACGCTTCCGAAGTTTAAGGGCTAGACGTTAGTCTAATCGCATCGCGCGCTTGACGTCGGCGAGCACGCCCCGCGCGATCTCGCGTGCGCGCGCCGTGCCGTCGGCAACGATCCGTTCGACCAGCGCCGGATCGTCGCGATAGACGGCATACCGCTCGCGAACCGGGCGCAGATAGACGTTGAGTTGTGCGGCAAAATCGGTCTTGTCCGCAACGCACCCGAGCGCTCCCGAACGGCACTCCGCCGCAACCGCGTCGAGCTTGAGCGGATTGACGAAGCGCCATAGCGCGAAGAGCGGACAGATTTCGGGCCGGCCGGGGTCTCCGCGCCGGACCTTTTGCGGATCGGTGATCATCGCGCGCACTTTGCGCGTAGTCGTCTCTTCGTCGTCGGCAATGAAGATCGCGTTATCGTAGGATTTGCTCATCTTGCGGCCGTCGACGCCCGGCACTTCGGGAAACTGCGAGAGCGTCGCTTGCGGTTCGACGAGAATCTCCGCGCCGTCGCCGTACAGATAGTTGAAGCGGCGCACGATCTCGCGCCCGAGCTCCAAGTGCGCGACTTGATCGCGCCCGACCGGCACGTACTGACCGCGGAAGATCGCGATGTCGCAAAGCTGCAATAGCGGATAGCCTAGGAATCCGTAGGTTGCGATGTTCTGTCCGAGCGCCTCGATCTGTCCCTTGAACGTCGGGACGCGCTCGAGCCACGCGATCGGCGTGATCATCGCGAGGAGCGCTTGCAGCTCGGGGATCTCGGGCACCCCCGACTGCAGAAAGATGGTCGATCGCTCAGGGTCGACGCCGGCGGCGAGCCAGACCGCGACCATTTCGTTGCGCGCGTCGCGAATTTTATCGGGTTTATCGAAATCGGTCGTATACGCGTGAAGATCGGCGATCTCGAAGAAGGCGTCGGCCGAGTGAGAGTAGTTCGCCCACTGGGTGAGCACGCCGACGAGATGGCCGAGATGGAGATCGCCGGTCGGACGCATGCCCGACATCACGCGCGGACGGCTCGAAATGGAACTCATTCGCGCGTGAATGTTACGGCCGCGCGATCAATGCCTTGCGAGCTGCGCGCGAACGTACGCGCGCGCCGCCCGCACTGCCGGCACGATCGCGGTGCCGCGCGCCAGCTCGCAAGCGAGCGCCGCCGCGAGCGTGCAGCCGGTTCCGTGCATCGCGCCGGCGATGCGCGGCTCGCTGAAGATCTCGATGCCCGCCGCCGTCGCGAGGGCATCGGCCGGGTCGCCGTCGAGATGGCCGCCCTTCACCAGCACGGCCGAGCCTCCGCGCGCGAGCAACGCCGCGGCGGCATCGCCGATCTCCGCACGGGCGATCGCCGGGCGGTTCAGCATTGCGGCGGCTTCGTCGAGGTTGGGGGTCAGGACGACGTTTGCGAGCACGGCGAGCTGGTTACGAACGGCATCGCGCGCGCCTGCGTCCGCAAGCTCGCCGCCGGCGCTTGCCCCGAAGACCGGATCGACGACCGCCGCCAGCCACGGCCGCTGCCGTAACGGCTCGATCACGGCACGAACGGCGCCGCCGGTCGGGAGCGCGCCGACGCGCACGGCCCCGGCCGCATCCCACGGCAAGGTCGCCAGCTGCGCCGCAAACGCCTCTGCCGGGATCGCGTGATGCGCGCGCACGCCGCGTCCGTCTTGCGCGCTGACCGCGGCGACGGCGGTAAAGACGCGCGCTCCGAGCTCGGTGCCGACCACGAGGTCGCGTCCAACGCCGGCCACGTTCCACGGATGCGTGGTGCCGATCGAGAGAACGATCAGCGATCCCATGCGTCAACCAGCTCGCGTGCCGCGCGCTGCGGATCGGGCGCGCCGTCGATCGCCGAAATCACCGCGGCCATCGCCGCGCCGCAGCGGCGCACGCCGGCGATGAGGGGCGCCGTGATGCCGCCGATCGCCGCAACGGGAACGGCGCTTGCCGCGACGAGCTCGCGTAGCCGTTGCGGGCCGATCGGCGCGCCGGCATCGCTCTTCGATTTGGTTGCAAACACCGATCCGACGCCGAGATAATCGGCGCCGGCGGCGTTGGCGCCGCGAACCTCCTCGAGCGTTGCGCACGAGAGCCCGACGAGCCGGTCGCTCAACGCCTCGCGTATTGGCGCGACCGCATCGAATCCGTCGTCGCCCGGTCCGAGGTGGACGCCGTCACAGTCGAACTCGCGCGCGGCCCGCCAATCGTCGTTGAGGACGAGCAGCGCGCCGCGCTCGCGCGTGAGCCCGCGCAGCGCGCGCAGGTGCTCGTCGTCGATGCCGCTTTTTGCGCGATACTGCACGACGCCGATGCCGGCACCGAGCACGGCGTGCGCGAGCTCGAGCACGCGCGGCGATTCGTTGAGAATCGCGTAGATGCCGTGCAAATGGAGCGCTCGCCGCTCGCGCGTCAGCCGCTGCGCCGCATCCGTTGCCACAGGACGACATTCCCGATCAGATATGCGAAAAACACCGCCGAAACGAAGAATGCGAGCATCGTATTGTGGCGCGCCAGCGCCAGCGGCACGAGTAATGCAAAACAGAGCACGGCGGCCATCAGCAACGAGATGATGCGCGAGAACGGAAAGAACACGATCGCCTAGCGCGCGCCGGTATCGCCGAGCAGCAAGTCGCCGATGCGCAACAACTCGTCGTCGCTGGTAAAACGAAACTCGATGCGGCCGCCGCGACGATTGCGCACCACCGAGACGTACGCGGCGAAGCGCTCGCGCAGCAGCGTTTCGAAATCCCGCTCTTCCGGCGACAGCGCCCTTCCCGCCGCCCGTGCCGGACGCGAAGCAGCCCCGGCCGTCAGTTTCTCGAGCGCGCGCACCGTCAATCCTTCCTCGACCGCACGGCGCGCCAGGGCGACCCGCACCTGCGGGGGCGCCGCTAGGAGCGCCCGCGCGTGCCCCGCACCGAGGCGTCCGTCGACGAGCATCGTTTTGATCTCGTCGGCCAGCCCGAGCAGCCGCAGCGTGTTCGCGACCGCCGGCCGGCTCTTGCCCAGCCGCCGGGCGAGCTCGTCCTGCGTGAGGCCGTACTCGTCCATGAGGTGGTGAAAGCCGGCGGCCTCTTCGAGGGCGTTGAGGTCCTCCCGCTGCAAGTTCTCAACGATGGCGAACTCGAGCGTCTGCCGGTCGTCGCTCGCACGGACGATCGCCGGAACCGTCGGGCGCGCCAGGGCCGCACACGCGCGCCAGCGCCGCTCGCCCGCCACCAGCTCGTAGCCGTCGCCGCGGCGGCGGACGATGATCGGCACCAGCACGCCGTACTGCGCGATCGACTCTTTCAGCTCGCCGAGGGCGGCGGCCTCAAAGTTCTTGCGGGGCTGATACGGATTGGGCGTGATCGCGTCGACCCGTATCTCGCGCACGACCTCGTGGGCTCCGGCGACGGGGACAGCGGTGTCGCCGAGCAGCGCGCCGAGCCCGCGGCCCAAGGCGCGTTTCGGCTCGCTCATGCCGACTGCCGCGCGGGCTCGAGCATCTCGCGTGCGAGCGCGATGTACGCCTGTGCGCCGCGGCTTTTCAGATCGAAGAGAATTGCGGGTTTTCCGTACGACGGCGCTTCCGAGAGGCGGACGTTACGCGGAATCTGCGTCTTGAAGATTTGCTGCGGAAAGTACTTTTCGAGTTCGCGAATCACTTCCATCGCGAGCCGCGTGCGGCCGTCGAACATCGTCACGAGCACGCCGCTTACGTGCAGTGTCGGATTGAGCGCGTCGCGCACGCGCCAAATGACGCTGGTTAATTGCGCCAGGCCTTCGAGTGCGTAAAACTCGGCCTGCACCGGAATGATGCATTCGTCGGCGGCGGTGAGGGCGTTGATCGTGAGCAATCCCAGCGACGGCGGCGAGTCGAGCAGCACGAACTCGTAACGCGCGGCGATGGGCGCGAGCGCTTGACGCAGGCGCGTTTCGCGCGAGAGCGCGGCGACGAGCTCCACGTCGGCGCCGGCGAGATTGATCGTTGCGGGGACGCAATCGAGGTTTTCCACTTCGGTCCGCACGACGACGCGCTCGAGCGGAACCTCCTGCAGCAGCGCGTGATAGACGTCGTGCGTCAGCCGCGTCTTATCGATGCCGAGGCCCGTGGTGGCGTTGCCTTGCGGATCGGTGTCTACGACGAGCACGCGCCGCCCTGCGATCGCGAGCGCGGCGCCGAGATTCACCGCGGTCGTGCTTTTTCCGACGCCGCCT
>Ga0302326_10025730_pt1 | contig 11923 bp, 8 predicted proteins | sample Palsa_T0_3_FD_202264 | JGI IMG/M metagenome (GOLD analysis project Ga0302326, IMG submission 202264) | Peat permafrost microbial communities from Stordalen Mire near Abisko, Sweden - Palsa_T0_3 | ecosystem: Environmental > Terrestrial > Soil > Palsa > Peat permafrost | place: Sweden: Abisko... | reverse complement strand
ACGAACGGATCCACCTTGACGACAGCCACGAGGTCTGGGTGATCAGCTGGCTGCCAGGCCAGGCGACCGGCTTTCACGATCATGGCGGGTCGGCGGGCGCGTTCGCGGTCGTGTGGGGAACCCTGACGGAGCGCCGGGTCGCCGGCGGAGTGGTCACGGGACAGGTGCTGGCCAAGCCGGTCGAGGCCGGTGGCTCACGTGCGTTCGGTCCCCGCTATATCCATGACGTGCGCAACGCCGCGTCCTCGGCGGTGGCGGTGAGCGTGCACGCGTACTCGCCTCCGCTGCCGGAAATGACGCGCTATGACCTCACCTCCGGTGGCCTGGTGAAGCTGGAAACCGAAGGCGCCGCCGCGTGGTGACGGGCAGGCCGGCGGGCGCCCGCACGATCGAGGAATTGCTGGCGAGCGCGCGGGCCCGGCTGGTCCGGCTGACGCCGCAGGACGCCTTCCGCGAGCTGTCCGGCGAAGCGGTGCTTGTCGACATCCGGCCGGCCGCGCAGCGGGCGGACGAGGGCGAGGTACCGGGCTCGGCCATCATCGAGCGCAACCACCTGGAATGGCGCCTCGATCCGTCCTGTGCGGCCCGGCTGCCCTGGGTCACCGGGTACGACCACCGGGTCATCGTGATCTGCCAGGAGGGATACACCTCGAGCCTGGCCGCCGCGGCCCTGCATGACCTGGGGCTGCACCGGGCCACGGATGTGGCCGGCGGGTTCCGGGCGTGGGAGGCCGCGGGCCTGCCGTGCGCGTCGGCCAGCGCGGGCACGGTCACGCTGGCCCCCGGCGCGGCCCCCGCCCTACCGCCGCTTAGCTGAGTCCTTGCCGTTCGCGTCCAAGTGGGAGAGGCCGTTCCAGATCAGGTCGATCAGGTTGGCGGCGACCTCTTCCAGCTTGGGCTTGCGGGCATCGAGCCACCACTGCCCGGTGAACGCGACCATGCCCACCACCATCTGGGCGTACATGGGCGCGAGCTTGGGGTCGTGGCCGCGCGAGGACAGGAAGTCGGCCAGGATGTACTCGACCTGGCCGGCGATGTCGCTGAGCAGGGTGCCGTAGGTGCCCGTGCCCGAACCAGGGTTGGAGTCCCGGACTAGGATGCGGAAGCCGTCGGCGTTGTCGTCGATGTACTGGAGCAGCGTCACCGCCGCGGCCTCGAACTTCTCCCTGGTGTTGCCGCCGTCCACCAGGAGCGTGGTGGCCATCGTCAGCAGGCGTTCCACTTCCCGGTCGACGACCACCGCGTACAGGCCCTCTTTGCCGCCGAAGTGCTCGTACACCACGGGTTTCGAGACGTCCGCCTGGGCGGCGATCTCCTCGATCGAGGTCCCCTCGAACCCGCGCTCTGCGAACAGCCTGCGGCCGATGTCGAGTAGCTGCTCCCGCCGTTCCTTGCCGGTCATTCTCTTGCGGCCTGATCTTTGCGGCTGGGAATTCACCGGTTCATCATTGCGGCTCCGCGGGCACGGCGCCACGTACTTGACCAGCGCGCTGCATCGTCATCGAGCCCAGTTTCCTGGTGGCCGTGGCCGGGCGCTTGGCCGCGAGCCGGTCCTCGTCGGGCCAGCGCACGTCATAAGCCCAGCCCAGCTTCTCCAGCGCCCAGATCACCCGCGCGCTCGGGTCGAGCTGGCCCTTCAGCGCTCCGTGCCGGGCGCAGGTGGGGTCCGCGTGGTGCAGGTTGTGCCAGGACTCGCCGAACGAGGCGATCGCGAGCCAGGAGACGTTCCGTGACCGGTCGCGTACCTCGAACTCCTCGCTGCCGAAGGTGTGGCAGATCGAGTTGATCGCCCACGTGACGTGGTGCAGCAGCGCGACCCGCACCAGGCTGGCCCAGAAGAAGGCGGTCACCGCGCCCCAGAAGGACATCGACCACAGGCCGCCGATGAGAGCCGGGGCCAGCAGCGTGAACGCGACGAACCCGGGGAACCACCGGTCGACACCCTTGACGCGGTGGTCGGCGAGCAGGTCCGGGGAGAACTTTTCCTGCGAGGTCTGGTTGGGGTCGAAGAGCCAGCCGATGTGCGCGTAGACCAGGCCCTTGGACAGCGCCTTCCAGTCGTCCCCGTACCGCCACGGCGAGTGCGGGTCGCCTTCCTTGTCGCTGTACTTGTGGTGCCGGCGGTGATCCGAGACCCAGGTGATGACCGGTCCCTCGATGGCCAGGCTGCCGGCGATCGCGAGCGCGACCCGCAGGCCGGTCTTCGCCTTGAACGAGCCGTGGGTGAAGTACCGGTGGTAGCCGACCGTGATGCCAAGTCCGGACACCCAGTAGAAGACCAGCGCGATGATCACGTCGTGCCAGTTCAGGCCCCAGCCCCACAGCAGCGGTATGGCCGCGATCAGCGCCAGGAACGGGATGGCCACGAACACGCCCACCAGGACGCGCTGGAACGTCGAGGTCGTTTCCTCGCCCATGTCCGGCCGGATCGGACGCACCCGGGTTCTGGTGTCCGGTCCGACGGGTCCGCTGGTCGCGGGCGTGGTCAGCGAGGTGGCCTGGTCCGGGGTGGTGGCCGACGGCGCGGATGAGATCGTGGCTTCAGCCGCGTTGACGGTGTCGGGAGTTGCGGTCATCGTGCTCCTCTAGCTACAGAGATGACGGGCAGGAGCGTAATACGCTTACGTAACCGTAGCCTACTACACCGTAGGTTAGGCAAGACTTAATGCGTGAATTCCTGCAACTAGACCCATGAATTTCGTGTGGACGCCGCGAGAACCGTCTCACTATGCAAGACACTTAAGCCCTGCGTGCTGATGTCGTTACGCCTCGCTGAGATCCTCCCGGTCGACACGCCGACGTCCTGCCGCTCCTGCTGGCTGCGGGGCCGCAGATGCGGCATACCCGCTATCTGGAACTGGCCGACACGGTCTAGGACGGCTGGACCAGCGGCCGCTCGGGCTTCATTCTCTGGGCAGGTTCCGGGTAAAGTGTGCCGCGGGCTGATCCCGGGTCGTCTAGCCAGGCAGGACGAGGGTCTTTGGAATCCTTAACGAAGGTTCGAATCCTTCCCCGGGAGCGTAAGGTCGGTTCGAAGCTTGGACATCTCAGCGTTATCCGCCACTCATGATCGCTCCTGCCCAGCCGTCAATCTGGCGGTAAAGGCCACTGCTCCGATTGACGTCGATGCGGAGGCACCCGTGATAGTCCACGCCGGTGTTCTTCCGGACAGTCTTAGGGTTGTGGCGCTTCAGTGTCGGGGTGAGGAACTGATCGCGCCGCGCGCCGGTAATCTCCGACCAGAACCGCTGGGCCGATTCCGCGTCAGCGTTCTCGTGGATGCAGATGCGGAAGGACAGGTCTGTGGGCGGAGTCCCGGCCGCATCGAGGAATCGCAGGAAGAGCCGGATCAGTGATGGATCGCTGTTCGTGAAGATCACCCGGTCGCTGCGCCGATGAGGCTTGTTCTTCGTGCCCTCGCACCAGTAGGCGATGGCGCCGGCGATGAGGAGCTCGCGGTCGGTTAGGTCGCCGATCTGGGCCGCGGCGGCCGCGCGGTCGGCCGCCCGCCGGGCCTCGCGGACGGGCCGCTCGGCGGCCCAGTAGCGCTTGGTGCCCTCGGCCGAGCGCTTCCGGCATTCGGCGTAGCTGAGCCTGGCCGGCCGGGGCAGGTCCCTGACCCAGAGGGAAACCGAGCCCTTGGCGACGCCGAGAGCGGTCGCGATTTCCTCGTAGTCCATGCCCTCGGCGCGCAGGTTGCGAGCCTTGGCCCGCAGCTCGTCCTTGGCATTGGGACGGAGGGTCCAGTCGGGCGGCGGCACCCCGCGCAGGGCGTCGTGGAGAGTGACATTGCTCATAGGGCCCAGGATCTGCTTGATCTGGCGCAGGGATTTGCCCTGGCGACGCAGCGTCACCGCCTGCTCCCGGAGGAGCTCGAGCTCTTGCTTGGTCCTCATCTTCGAATTCTAGTACGAGGCGGTGACATTCTCGTTGACGGCAGGATATGTGGCTGGATATCGGGGGACACGGGCCGCCAGACCGCGCCGTCAGATGCTCGTGACCAGCGGCAAGCCCGCCGTGAACGGCGAGTCCGGCGGGCGGCGGCCAGGCTGACCCCCGGCCCCCGGCTGGCCGTACGCTAGGAAGCGGAGCTCAAGGATGAGGCATTGTCCTGGCCGTCGCGGAACGTGCCATCCGATCATGGCAACGGGGCGGTATCCTGCGGGTGAGGGGTGGGTAAACATATTCGCCGCCGCGTCCCGGAACCACCGGGACCGCAGGAACCAGATAGGTGTCCGGGGAGCCCCGCTCCGGCGGGCGATGCCCGAGGCCCCGGAAACCGCAGATATCGGCGCGCTACCCAAGGAGACTTGCCGCGTGAGCGAATCTCGCCCGGTCGCTGTCATTGTCCTCGCCGCGGGCGAGGGCACCAGGATGAAATCGCGGATCCCCAAGGTGCTGCACGCCTTGTGCGGTCGCAGCATGCTCGGGCACGCGCTCGCCGCGGCCAGCGAGCTTGATCCGCGGCATCTCGTCGTCGTGGTCGGGCACGGCCGGGACGAGGTCGGCGCGGAGGCGGTGAAGTATGCGCCCGGCGTGTCCGTGGTCGTGCAGGAGCGGCAGGGCGGCACCGGTCACGCGGTGCGCATGGTGACCGAGGCGCTCGGTGAGATGCCCGGCATTGTCGTGGTGACCTACGGCGATATGCCCATGCTCCAGGCCCAGACGCTGAGCGCGCTCGTCCGGAAGCACGCCGCCGCGGGAAATGCCGTGACCGTGCTCACCGCACGGGTCGATGACCCCGCCGGGTACGGGCGCATCATCAGGGACGAAGCCGGCGGGCTCGCGGAGATCGTCGAGGAAGCGGACGCGACGGTGGAGCAGCGGGCGGTCACGGAGATCAATTCCGGCTGCTACGCCTTCGACGGCGTGCTGCTCGGCGGTGCGATCAAGCGGGTCGTTACCAGCAACGCGCAGGGCCAGGAGTACCTCACCGACGTGGTCGCGATCCTGCGCGGCGACGGCTACCCGGCCGGCACGGTGCAGGCCGCTGATTCGGCCGAGATCCAGGGCGTGAACGACCGGGTCCAGCTGGCGCAGGTGCGGCGGGCGTACAACGACCGGCTGCTCGAGGCGTGGATGCGGGCCGGGGTCACGATCACCGATCCGGCGGCCACCTGGATTGATGTGGGCGTCACCCTGGCGCCGGACGTGGAGATCCTGCCCGGGACGCACCTGGAGGGGAGCACCGCGGTCGGGCCGGGAGCCCGGATCGGTCCCGGCTGCCTGCTCCGGGACACCTCGGTGGCGCAGGACGCGACGGTCATCTACGCGGTCTGTGATTCGGCCGAGATCGGCCGCGGGGCCAGCATCGGGCCGTTCGCCCGGTTGCGCCCGGGCACGCGGATCGGGCCGGACGCGCACATCGGCAGCTACGTCGAGCTCAAGCAGGCGACCGTCGGCGAGGGCTCCAAGGTGCCGCACCTGTCCTACGTGGGCGACGCGGACATTGGCGAGCAGTCGAACATCGGTGCGGCCACAATCTTCGTGAACTACGACGGGGTAGCCAAGCACCATTCCACCGTGGGCGATCACGTGCGGATCGGCTCCGACACCATGCTGGTGGCGCCGGTGACCATCGGGGACGGTGCCTTTACGGCCGCCGGGTCGGTGATCACCGAAGACGTGCCCGCGGGCGCGCTCGGCATCGCCCGCGGCAAGCAGCACAACTCAGCCGGGTGGGTAGAGCGACGGCACGCCGGGTCGGCTCCGGCCGCGGCGGCCGCCCGCGCCCGTGATCAGGACTCCGAGCGGGCCGAAGACAAGGGGGCGCAAGCTCAGTGAACGAGATGCTTCCGTATGGCTCCAAGAAGCTGATGCTGGTTTCCGGCCGGGCCTTCCCCGGACTGGCCGAGGAGGTGGCCGCGTGCCTGGGCATCGAGCCGACCGAGACCAAGCTCTTTGACTTCGCGAATGGTGAGATCTTCGTTCGCTACATGGACTCCGTCCGCGGCTGCGACGTGTTCGTGCTGCAGAGCCACACCTCGCCCATTAACGAGTGGATCATGGAGCAGCTGATCATGGTCGACGCCCTGAAGAGGGCTTCGGCGCGGCGCATCACGGTGGTGGCGCCGTTCTTCGGCTACGCACGGCAGGATAAGAAGAACCGGGGCCGCGAGCCGATCTCGGCGCGGCTGATGGCCGACCTGTTCGCCACGGCGGGCGCCGACCGGCTGATGGCGGTGGACCTGCACACCGCCCAGATCCAGGGTTTCTTCGACGGGCCGGTGGACCACCTGTTCGCGCTGTCCATCCTGGCCACGTACATCGAGAAGAAGCTTGACGTCAGCCAGGTCACCGTGGTGGCCCCCGACGCCGGCCGGGTCCGGGTCTGCGAGCGGTGGACGGACCGGCTGGGCTGCCCGCTGGCCATCATCCACAAGCGGCGCGATCCCGACGTGGCGAACCAGGTCCGGATGTTCGAGGTGGTCGGGCAGGTGGCCGGGCGCACCTGCATCCTGGTGGATGACATGATCGACACCGGCACGACGATCGCCAAGGCCGCGGAGGCCTTGTTCGAGCAGGGCGCGGACCGGGTCATCGCCACCGCGACCCACGGGGTGCTGTCCGGCGCGGCGGTGGACACCCTGAAGAACTCCAGGATCAGCGAGATCATCATCACGAATACGCTGCCGGTGCCGCAGGAGAAGCAGTTCGACAAGCTCACCGTGCTGTCGATCGCGCCACTGCTGGCCCGGGCGATCAGCGAGGTATTCAGCGACGGCTCGGTCACCAGCCTGTTCGACGGCCAGAGCTGAAGCCGGCGCGGCCGTCGTCCCCACCCCCGCCGTAGGCACGGGGACGACGGCCAAGCTAGCGGTTGGGAGCGGTCCTGGCCACCAGGCTGGCCCCCTCCCTCCCCACCCAGGGCCAGGACCGCTTTCCCGCCACACCCACCCCGCTAGGTGAGCGGGCGTTCAGGGCACCAGCCGAACGGCGCCCCCGTAACCGTCCGGCCAGCTAGCTTGCGATGCGGCGCCATTGCCGCGGTGCTAGGCACATCATCGGCTCGGCGGTTTACGTCCCGGTTGAGCCATGGTTAAGTGGACTTCCTGACGGCCCATTTCGTGTAGCCGGAGGCGTGTGATCGCGGGATGAAGTTCCGGCTGCTCGGACCGCTAGAGGTCCGGGTCGGAGATGACTGGAAGGGCATCGGGGCACCTAAGTGGCGTTCCGTTCTGGCGGCCCTGCTCATCAACGCTGGGCAGATTGTCTCCGCCGAGACGCTCATCAACGAGGTTTGGGGGGATGCCCCGCCGGCCAAGGCGGTCAACCTCATCAGCATCTACGTGCTCAGGCTGCGTCGGCTGCTGGGCGACCCCGACAGCAGCCTGCTGGTCACCCGCGCTCCCGGCTATCAGCTTCGGGTGGCCGCGACGGATACCGACGCGCTGCTGTTCGAGGCCATGGTGCGCGACGGCAGGCAGGTGTTCGGCTCCGGTGATGCGCAGGGCGCGGCCCGCCAGCTCACCGAGGCGCTGGCTCTGTGGTACGGCCGGCCGCTGGCCGACGTCCGGGCGACGCCGCTGGTCGAAGCCGAGGCCGAACGGCTGGCCGAGCTCCGCCTCGGCGCCCTCGAGCTCCGGATTGCCGCCGAGCTCGCCTGCGGCGACCATGACCAGGCCGTACCGGAGATCCGCAGGCTGCTGGCCGACCACCCGCTGCGCGAGGGCTTGTGGCTGCAGCTGATGCGGGCCCTGGACGGGGCCGGGCGCCACGCCGAGGCGCTCGAGGTCTACGGCCAGGCGCGGAGCGTCATCTCCGCCCAGCTGGGCGTGGACCCGGGGGCTGAGCTGCGCCAGCTGCACGCCGAGCTGCTGGCCAAAGACCGGACCGGCCTGCGCGGCACCATCTCGGCCGGCACGGTGGCGGCGGGTCCCAGGAAGACGGCGGCCGGCCAGAGCCGGGCCGCTGCGGACGACGCCGCGGCGGCGCCGCGGCCGGCCCGGGGAGTCCGCCCGGCCGCGCCGGTCCCGGCGCAGCTTCCGGCCGACGTGACGGACTTCACCGGCCGCGACGAACAGGTGAAACGCCTGTGCGACCTGCTCGCAGGCCCGGGTGCGAGCAACGGTACCGGAGCGGTCCGCGTCGCCGTCGTGGCCGGAGCCGGCGGTCTCGGCAAGACCTCACTGGCGGTCCACGCCGCGCACCGCGTCCGCCGCAAGTTTCCCGGCGGCCAGCTGTACGTCGACCTGCTCGGCGCGACCTCCACGCCGCTCTCGCCGGGCGACGTGCTGGCCCGGTTCCTGCGCGACCTCGGCGTAGACGGCCGGCAGATCCCCGTCGATGATGACGAGCGGGCCGGCCGGTACCGGACCGAGCTGGCCAGCCGCCGGATGCTCGTCGTGCTGGACAACGCGCGCGACGCCGCTCAGGTCAGGCCGCTGCTGCCGGGTAGCTCGTCGTCCGCCGTGCTGGTGACGACCAGGAGCCAGATGCCGGACCTGGCCAGCACCAGGCTCGTCGACCTCAACGTGCTCGACGATGACGAGGCGCTGACGCTGTTCGCCAAGGCCGTGGGCGATGACCGGGCCTCGGCTGAGCCGCAGGCCACCGCCGAACTGCTCGAGGCCTGCGCGGGCCTGCCCCTGGCGATCAGGATCTGCGCGGCGCGGCTGGCCACCCGCAGCGGCTGGAGCATCCAGTCCATGGCCAGCCGGCTGCGCGACGAGCACCACCGGCTGGACGAGCTGAGGGCCGGAGACCTCGCCGTCCGGGCCAGCTTCCAGGTGAGCTTCGCCAGCCTGGCCACCACGGCCGAGCCGGACGGGATCGCGCCGGCCGACGCGTTCCGCCTGCTCGGCCTCTGGCCGGGACCGTCGATCTCGGCGGTGGCGGCCGCGGCTCTGTTCGGGACGCCGGAGTACGGGGCGGCGAACGCGCTCGAGACCCTGGTCGACACGCACCTGCTGGAATCGACCGGTCCGGACCGGTACAAGTTCCACGACCTGCTCCGTGTTTATGCTTCCGAACGAGCCGTGGCTGACCTGCCCGGACCCGAGCGTGCCACCGCGACGGGGCGCCTGCTCCGCTGGTACCTGCGCACCGTCGACGCCGCCGCCACGGCCGTCTCACCGCACCGCTACAACGTGCCGCTCGACGGCGCCGAGCAGGACCAGCCCGCGCTCGGTTTCTCCGGCGTGGACGAGGCCCTCGGGTGGTACGACAGCGAGCGCGTCAACGTGGTCGCCGCGACCCGCCAGGCATCGGCGTCCGGTCTGCACGAGGTCGCCTGGCGGCTGCCCGCGCCCCTGTTCAGCCTGGTCAACCGCCGCGGTAACTGGGCGGATTGCATCGCCACGCACCAGATCGCGCTGGAGAGCGCCCGCCAGGCCGGGAACCGTCAGGGCGAGGCATGGGTGCTGAACAACCTCGGCGAGGTCCTCGTGCTCACCCGCAGCACCGAGGGCATCGGTTATCTCGAACGGGCGCTCGCCGTCCGCCGCGAGATCGGGGACCGGCTGGGCGAGGCGCAGGCCGCGAACAACCTGGCGGACGCCTACCAGCGGCTGGGGCGGACGGCTGAGGCTCCCGATCTGCTGCGGCGGGCGCTGGACCTGAACCGGGAGACGGGAAACAGCTACGGCGAGGGCGTTACGCTGGGAAACCTGGGGGCGGTGCTGCTGGACCTTGACCGAGCGCAGGAGGCCATTGACTACCTGCAGCAGGCCCGCCGCGTCTTCGCCGAGATCGAATATGTGGACGGCCTTGGCTATGTCCTGCATATCCTCGGGCGCTGCTACTCGTCTTTGTGTCGTGAAGCCGATGCCATGACCTGCCTGCAGCAGGCACTGGCCAGCCACCGGGCTACCGGTAACCGGCATAGGCAGGCCGCCACGCTGAAGTCCCTTGGCGCCGCGCAGAGCCGGGCGGGCCTGGTCGTCGAGGCGCGTGAGTCGTGGGATCGTGCGGCTGTGATCTTTGATGACCTAGGTGCCAGTGAGCAAGCGGCGGAAGTTCATGCCGAGCGGGTCGCATCCGGCATTTCCTGATATCGGCTCGAGCCAGGGCCACGGCCGATACGATGCTGCGCGTCTCCCCCCGGTATTAATAATCTCCGGGGGCCGGAAATGAGAGGACCATCATGGGGAATGCAGCCGTCATCGGGGAACTGGCGGGTATAAACGATCTTGAAGACCTCTACGAGCTGGATGCGAGCGAGAACTCGCCCGAAGACGACGACCAAGACGACGACGAGAACGACGAGGAAGACGAGGACGAGGGCTTCAAGCCCGACGAAATCCCGCACGAGTAGCGTAACGGCGGCCGCATTGAGTCCCGTATCGATACCGCGGTTATATGAAGGCTGTATCGATATGCGGGCAGCTTGACCAGGATTAAATTGCTGGCAGTGCAGACCCTGCGCGCTGATCTCGGCTCTCGCGACATCAGCGCGCAGGGTACTGAGAGAAACTAATAGGCCGCTACTCCGACGGCATACCGAACGAGCACATAACGGCCTCCTTCCCGTTTCCTCACGGTGGAATTGGATCAACGCTTGTAGGTCAACCGTAGCACCCTTGTGGCCAAATGCAAGGAATCTGCCCGATTTGCCATCGCTGATTTCCTGCGTGCTTCGTGTCAGTTTGCGCTATTCGGTACGCGTGTTTAGCTAAGTTGGGCTTTATATCGGCCCGGGCCGGAACGTGCCTTATCCGATCCGTTGACCGATTGCTCGCCAGGAACCGGAAACGTCCTGACTTGATTGATATTCAAGGTCCTCGGGGCGGTCTGGAGTTATGCTGCTCGCCAACGTTCGGGAGTTGGCCAGAGCAGGGCGCCAACGTCCGGATGGCCAGCACGACATCACGTCAGCCTTTGCCCGGAAGACAAGGATGCGGCCGATGGTTACCTCAGCCTTTGCTCGGAAGACAAGAATGCGGCCGGTGGTTCACGGCGTGGCGGAGGCGCAGGTCCAGCCGCGCATGTCGCTGTGGCGGCATCGCGACTTCATGTTCTTGTGGGGCGGTCAGGCCGTCAGCCAGTCAGGCTCCGCCATTACCACGCTCGCTCTCCCGCTCACCGCGGTCGTGCTGCTCAGGGCGTCCACATTCACGGTCGGCCTGCTCTCGGCCGCGACTTATGCCGCGTTCATCTTCATCGCGCTGCCCGCCGGGGTCATAGTTAACCGTGTGGCCAAGCGTCGCCTTATGATCTGGTGCGATGTTGCGCGCCTGCTGATCATAGCGTCGATTCCGCTCGCTGCCCTGCTCGGCGTGCTTTCTATCGGGCAATTGTTCGCGGCGGCGCTGACCGCGGGGGTATTTAGCGTGTTCTTCGACGTGGCGAACCAGAGTTACGTTCCCGCGCTGGTCGGCCCCTCGCAGCTGACCGATGCGAACGGAAAGCTCGGTGCCTCGCGTTCGTTCGCTCAGGTAGCCGGGCCGGGACTGGGCGGAGGTCTTGTCGCCGCCGTTGGCGTCATCGGGGCGGTGGCGGTCGACGGGCTTTCCTATGCGGTATCCGTCGCATCCCTGCTGGCGATCCGGCAGCCATCCGAAAAGCCCGAACGGGTGACGGTCAGCGTGCGGCGCTTCCGTGCGGAGATCGCCGCGGGACTGGTATTCGTAGGGCGGCATCCGATCCTTCGCCGGACCACTGCCTGCACCGCTACGGGCAATCTTTTCATCGCTATGGAGATGGCCCTGGACATAGTCTTCCTGGTTCGCGTGCTGCATGTCAGGCCTGGGCTTACCGGAGTGCTGATTGCCATCGGCAGCCTCGGCGGTGTCGCGGGAGGCGCGCTGTCCGGACCGCTGGGCCGCCGGCTCGGCTCGGCGCGCATCATGTGGATGGCACCGCTGGTCATCGGCGCTCCATCGGTGCTGGTGCCGCTAGCCGAACCGGGCTGGGGAGTAGTGCTATTCCCGATCGGTTACGGCATATCGGCATTCTCGTGTGTGCTCCTTAGCGTGGCGCAGCT
>Ga0302326_10025728_pt1 | contig 11924 bp, 7 predicted proteins | sample Palsa_T0_3_FD_202264 | JGI IMG/M metagenome (GOLD analysis project Ga0302326, IMG submission 202264) | Peat permafrost microbial communities from Stordalen Mire near Abisko, Sweden - Palsa_T0_3 | ecosystem: Environmental > Terrestrial > Soil > Palsa > Peat permafrost | place: Sweden: Abisko... | reverse complement strand
CGGTCCATGCGAAAGCGCATACGCGATTTGGCATGGACTGGAAGTGGGACGGGGGGGAATGCGTGCTGCAGTCGCGCTGCACCGATGAACTTGGGCAGGTGCAACCTTCGCGCGCGGAATTGGCCGCGTTTTTCAAGGTGCCGCCAGACCATTACAAGACTCACGGCGTCCAAGGCTCGGACAACACGATTCAGCCGTGGCGGGTAGCGGGCGATGGGAGCGTGCACAATGCGATTTAAAGCCCTGCTTCCGGCGCTGATTTTGTGCGCGTGCGGCGCTACGTGGGCCCAATCGCCGACCTATGGCGTCGGAAGGAAGCCGACGCCCGAGGAGATTCGCGCCGAGGATATCACCATCAACCCGGACGGGAAGAATCTTCCACCGGGGAAAGGAACGGCAAAAGAGGGCGCGGCGATTTACGCCCAGAAATGCGCGATGTGCCACGGAGCGAACGGTTCGGGCGGGCTTGCTCCGATGTTGATCAAGCCCGAAACGCCTGTGAAGAGCTCGACGCCATGCCTTGAGCCATGCATTGGACCGGGAAGTGTAATCGCGTTGCATGCGCCTTACGCGACGGTCATATGGGACTACATCAATCGCGGCATGCCCTTCAGGCAGGAAGGCTCGCTCAAGCCGGACGAGGTGTACTCGCTCACCGCGTTCCTGCTCTACAAGAACGGTGTGATTCAGGAGGACGAAGTCCTCGCCCAAACGACGCTGCCGCAAGTGAAAATGCCGAATCGAGACGGATACGCCATACCCAACTGGAAGCCCGGCATGCCACGGCCGTTTCCGAACGGGCACTAACCTGTGCTTCCGTTTTTCGACGAAGCGCGGCTTGGGGAGATAAGGAGTCGAAGGAACAGACGAGCTAACCATCACCCGAACGGCCTCAGTGTTGCGGCGAATGGTGGTTAGTTCGTCCCCAAAACTACTTGTGACCGGTTCCTCCGCTACCTCGCCGCAGCCGCCGCCATCGCAGGTGCGTCCCATCCGGCCTCGAGTGGTTAATACGGACGCTTGAACATCTCGTCACGGCCACCCTATGCGTGCGGGTGTATAGTTTCGTTCCATGACGGCTGGGACGCTTTGGATCGAGATGACGATGGCTGGCTCCATCTACCGTTGGCGTTGTTGGCCTTTCCCAGGGAAGAGTCCCTTGTCACTGCACGAAGTTAACCAGCCAGCAAAAAGGAGAACTAAATTGAGACATGTAAAAGGTGTTTTCCGTACCGTCGTTACCGCAGCCGCTCTTGCGCTTGTGTCGATTGCTGCGCACGCGGCAACCATTCACCTGACGGGAGACTTGAAGGCCTCCGCCGAGGTTCCTCCCAAGGACAGCGCAGGTACCGGAACTGTGACCGCCACGCTGGATACTGAAACCAACGGGTTCAAATATCACGTTGAGTTCAGTGGGTTGACTGGTCCGGTCGTCGCAGCGCACTTTCACGGACCGGCAGCGGCGGGGGCGAATGCGAAGCCACAGCTTCCGATAAAGACGAGCCCGATAACCAGTCCCATTGATGGGACGGCGACCCTGACACCGGAACAGGCTAAGGAGCTAGTGGATGGTAAGTGGTATTTCAATCTCCACACATCCGCAAACCCAGGTGGGGAGATTCGCGGTCAAATTCTGAAGTCTGAATGACGGTTCAATGAGAAGACGACTCTGCGCCAACTGACTCGACGCACGGAAGGATAAAGGCGATCCCGGCCGGAGCCATGGATGGGCTGCGCCCTGAAGGGGCGGGGGGAAGCGCTGCCGGCGTCCTGCGATCTTCCCGATCCGATTTCTGGTTTACAGGCCCACGCCAGTGGCTACACGAGCAATGTCGACGCACTCCAGAACGGCTGGGCCGCATCCCGCCAGACATCCTGCGCCGGTACACGCAGCGCGTGGAATGGGCGAAATGCCCGGAATATACGATCCGCATCGCGACGAGATGGCCATCGGGTTGAATCCGGCGACACGATACCTATTTCCCGCAAAAGGAAAGGAAACGACGCAAATACTTGAGAGATGTAGTGCCAGCAAAACATGGGGCACCCGTCCGATTTCCTTTAGCCTTCGCCGCACACGGACTTTCCGACCGAGACCATAGAATGCCCCCTTTCCTGGTATGGGGATAGGTGTGCTGTCGCCGTACCTCTGTCAACGGGTACGCTCTGTCGAAAAACATTTCCAAGAGAGATTTGCGGTTTCTTTTCTGTTCTCACGCAGACTCTAGAACTTTAACGAAGGCGCGCGCATCACGCCGCCGGAGATATCAAAACCAACAGCAAGCTCACCCAAAGCCGTAGAACCCGCGCCGCCCTCAATGTCAGCAAACTCGCCCGGCCCGACGTCTCCGCAACCGTTCAGCATGTCTTGCGAGAGCTTCCGCTTGCTCTCGAGCAGTTGGTCCAGCTTTTCATCGAAGGTGACAAAGTCCTCGGCCACCACGACCGGATAGTAAACAAAAACGTCCCGGGTCTGGCCGATCCGGTAGCTGCGGTCGGTAGCCTGATCCTCTCGTGCCGGATTCCAGGTGCGGGTGAAATGGATCACGTGGTTCGCTGCTTGAATATTGACCCCAAAACCAACCGCCAGTGGGGAAAGAAGGATCACCCCAAACCCGGGCTTTTGCTGAAACAATCCGATCCGCTTCTGTCGTAGGTCCCCCCTTGCCCCCCCGGCGGAGGTATCGCCATTGATGATGTCCACAACGATACCGAGCCTCTCCACGATGGCGCGCTGGATCGTGCGTTGTAACTCCTTGAGCTCGCAAAAAACGATAACCTTCTCTCCTCTGGACTGGATACGGACCAGCTCTGCAAGCATCCATCGCATCTTGGGCGAGTATTGCTCCAACTCGTCCAGAGGTTGCGGCTTGAGGGAACAGGGCCCCGGTGGCCGGGGATCGGAGCAAACCGTCCGCAGGTACAGAAGCAGCCCTAAATGATTGTTCAAGCCAGCCGATGACTCCGCCCCCTCCCCCCTTCTGCGTTGATCCAGGGCGCTGCCGTAATAGGCACGTTGTTTTTCTGAGATCGCGAGAGAGCGGCACCCCCTGTCGATCACCTTGCGCGGTAAGTCCCTGGCCACTTCTGCTTTGGTTCTGCGCAGCGTCTGGGGCGCAATCCGCCGTCGCAATTCCTCCAGTCGCGCCTTTTCTTCCTCGGTTTCCACCTCAATGGGTCTTCGATATCGTTCTCCGAAATCCTTCTGGGACCCGAGCATGCCGGGCTGAATAAAATCAAACAGGCACCACAGGTCGGTCAACGTGTTTTCCACGGGCGTGCCGGTGCAGGCGATCTTGAAGCGCGCATTTTGCTTCCTGGCGGCTCGAGACACCATCGCGCCCGGCGTCTTGATCTTTTGTGCTTCATCGCAGACCATCACGGACCACTTCTGCCTGGCCAGCGAAAACTCAAGGTCCCGTAGCGTCTCATACGTCGTAAGTACTACCTTTGCGTTCCCCAGCCAACCGCGGATCAGTAATCGGGTAACACCAGCGTGTAAGAGCTCTTGCTGAATCGCGGACCGCGCCACGCGTTTCTCGCGCAATGCAGGACCATAGAGGGTCAGCACCGAAAATGCTCCTGAGACGAAGAACTTGTCGATCTCCTGCTTCCAGTTTTCCAGCAGGGCGACGGGAGCCACAATAAGAAAAGGATCGATCGTGGCGTCCTGTTCCAGACACCAGGCGATCAAGGTAAGCAGCTGGAGAGTCTTACCCAGGCCCATATCATCGGCGAGCAGCGCTCCTCGACAGGCCCCCGGCGAGCGACGCCACAAATGTTGCAACCAGGCAATACCGCTCAGTTGATGTTGCAACAAAGTGACGTTGGGCTTCAGCGTCCTGGGCAAAAGAGGTTTGCTCTCTGCCGGCGGCGTGAGATCACCCCCGGGCTCCGCATAGTTCACGGTTTCGTCGTTCCGTTTGATGATGAGCCTGCTGACCGCTGGCCGGCCCGTGGCCTGCTCAGGGTCGAACGCTTGCGCGGCCAGGTCTCGCTTGCTTTTCTTGAAGGTGGCCACCAGGGCTTCGGCTTCGGCTACCCGGATGGGCTTCGGGAACCCTGCCGGTGCGAACTCCGTTCGGTTCTCTTGCTTTGCGTCCTGGAGCGCCCGCTCGAATTGCTCGATTGTCTCGTCCGACAAGGCTAACGCAACCGCTGTTTTCGATCCCTCGGGCAGATATTGAACGCCGAACACAACACTGTCAGGAAACCAGCCGTCCGTTCTCCTGCGGAGAAAGGGCTGGTAATAGGGCTTTTCGACCCCAAAGCCCGCGATCCTATTCGAGTAGAAAGAGAGATCGAAGATTTCCCAAGGCTTGTATTCCTTCTCCGCGCGCCATTTCTGGAGAGCATCGCCGAGAGTCGCCAACTGGTCCGGCGCGTCTCCCAGGATTTCCAATTCGTAACCGTGCCAGGGACAGCACTGGGCTTCGCGGTCGATACGCTCTTTCAGCTTGGCAATAAATTTTTCCAGTTCGTCCGGGTCTGCAAAAGGCAGGGTGTGCGAGACGTCTCCTTCTTCAATCTGTAGCAGCACCTGCAGCCCTGCCTCCGGGCTGTCGTGTCTGAGCTGCGCGGTAAACCTGGCAAACGCAATGCCGGCCCCGGCCCTGGCCTGCTCGAATTGGGCTGCATCAATCACCTTACCCGCATCCGGGCCCAGGCTCGCAAACGGGTTGCGGAGAAAGGCTTCCGCCCGCTCGCCGGTGACGCGCCGGGCCGGCATGCGTTTGATTTCCATCAAAACCGTTTGCACCTCCGGGGTGATCACGACGTGCGTCAGCGCCTCACCGTGCGCCACCTCATAGCGTTGCTGCACTTGAGAAAATCGATCGAACGTCGGCAGCCAACCCGGCGGTTGACCTTGAAAATTGGGCAAAACCTCGACCACTTTGCCGCTTCCGTACTCCGCTTTGCGCAACCCGATCATCAACTTTTCCGGGGTGACGACCACCGTCGACTCAAGAAAATGAGAGAGCCCAGCATGGGCCGCCTTCGCGTGCTGACGGATCCTCGACCACCAGATCCTATGCGCATCGGCGCTGCGTTCTTCAGGCTTTCGTTGGTGGAAGGCGGCCACCGCCCTCAGGGTCTCCCACGCCTCGCGCTCCAGCAGAGCCTCCTCCTGTCTGGTCTGGATGACCGCCCCGCGAATATGAGGATCCTCCGGCAGTGGTACCCCATCGGCTCCGGCCCAACCGGAAATAAAAACAGAGAAGTCCGCATCAGAAAATGAGCCCTGGCTCCCCAGGCAGGGCCGAAATCCGCCGATACGGGGAAGCATAAGCAGCGGATAACTGCCTCCATACTCCGCGGAGTCTTTGATGTCGTAAATCTGTTCCCAGGCCACGAGCACCTCGCTGCCAGTGGCTTCGGCCAATCCAAGTTCTTCCAGTTGCGATAAGAACGATGCCAGCTCGGCGCAGGCGAACATCTCGAATGACTCCGTCAGCCAGTCCACCCGCCGGGATTTTGCAGCAAACAATAACCCGGCGGATTGATAGGAAGGAATCAGCTGGTCAGTGTGCCGCGACAGGGATATCTCGTTTTCGCGTTCCTCACGTGTAGGAAACCACCGGCGGGCCATCCTTTACTCCTTCCACCAGCCCATGGTGGGCCGATACGTAAATCCCCAACTCTGCAGGCGCTCACTCACCCGCCTATCCGCCGCATCGGTCCGTACCCAAAGGCAACCGCCCCTGGATCTCAGATCGTCGATGTTCAAGCGGTACTTCGACCTGAACTTTTCAAACTCCGAATGACTCAGCGCGGGCATGTATTTAGCTTCGGGCCGGTACTCTACGTAGGCGCCAGCACGGGCCTCCTGAGCAGGACCGTTGTGCCATGCCACGGTTCTGCGCGGCCGGGCGGCTTGCGCCGACGGTCTGTATCCCAAAAGAGGGCAGATGGCCGCATCAAAGTTCGGCTCCCAGCTTCCGTTGTGCAGCAGGCGAGCTTCACGGCCGCGCGCCTTCAAGTCCGCAATGTCCACCGTGGCTCTGGAACTCGCGCTGGCCAAACCTGCCTTGATACGGGGGGGAAGCCGATCGTACCGATACACAAAGCAGGCATTGTCGGTGATGCCAAACTCGACCACCAGATATTCGCCAAAATGCATAAGAAAGGCATTATTCGAAGTAGGTGTGCTTCCCGCCAGGTCGAGAAGACGGCCATTCGCCCTTTGCCGGAATTCCCTGTATTCCTTTCTGGGGTCGCTCAGGGCATCCGCGCCGAGAGCAAACCACATGTCCTGGATCATCGGTTCAAAACCCAACCAGTAGTTGAGCCGGCGGCCGTCCGCCGACCGATCCTCGCTCAGTAGACCGAAGAAGTCCTTGATCAGACGTACCTTCAACCAGCCATTCACCATCTCGCGGGCATTGGCATCGGGGCGGCGGTCGTTATCCAGAACATAGCCATCCCAAGCTGCACGGTGCAACCATGGATTGCCGATGAACGCGATGCAGGCATCCCGCAGGGGTATGTGTTCCGGCGTGTTGCCGCAAACGGCATACCTTGAAACCAGCACAGCCAGGCAGCGTATGGATATGCTGCGAGAAAGCCGGAACCCGGTCTTGCCGCCGGCAATCTCCACCATGCGCCCCAGGTGCGATTGGAATTGCGTATCCGGCAGCTCGGTGCAGGCTTGCACCTGGGCGTAGATTGCTTCCTGGCGAAGCCAGCAATCCGAACCCACGCCAAGCACCTCGAGTGCTTCACTCAGGCCGGCTACGTCCGCACTTCCGTTTTCCAGCAGCTCGCGTGCATAGCGTTGGCAAGGCTGATCCGTCAGCAAATTTGCATGCTCGGTCAAGGTGGAAAACCAGGGCGGTTTAGGCTTGATCGCCTGGTCAAGATAGACCCGTTGCGCCGCAAGCCAGTCGCGAAGCCTCACCCATCCAATGCCCGATGCCGCAGAGGTTTCGCTCTCGTCCCGGGGAAAGGACCAGTAGCTGCACAGCAGACAAGTGAAATGTTTGAGACGCTGGCGATCGGAACCCGAACCTGCCCGCAGCAGAAGCTGCTCCAGCAGCTCGGCGTCTTCCAGGAGCCGCCATCCTGAAAACTCCTGTGAGGCGCCGATACACACATACTTGGTTTCCCGAGAGTCGCTCAGCTCGCGCGACCTCCGAAAGCGCAGCACTGCCTCCGCTACGGACCGCCCGTCTTTCACGCTACTCACATACGGATCGTCGAAATAACTCCGGACCCTGGCCAGCGACTGCGTCATCGCCTCAGCATTTCCCCACGTTTCCGCTGCTGCGGCAACGCGCGGGAAAACCATCACCTGCTCCAGGCGGCTGCTTAACTTACTGAGAAATTCGTTCATCGCGCATCAATGGGACAGGTCGTGTCGCGGGCTGGAGTCGCCCGAAAAGCCAGCGGCCTCTGCTCCCCACGCAGTAAAGCCTCCTGCTTTTCTTTCAAAGCGTAGAACTCCAGCTTTAACTCAATGCGGCGGCTCTCTTCGTCCGTCCCCCTGGTTGCGTTGAAAGAGTAGCCACCGGCAAAAAAGAGGTTCTCGACCAGGCTGCGGTCGGCCTCGTTTAATGCGGGCGGCTCGCCGGACGCCAACAACGTACACAACACCCGTTCCGAGCGTTGCGTACTCAGATCAAGATTGTGCAGGTACGTTCCACCCTGGCTGGCAAAGCCTTCCACCACGATTTGCTTCAACCACTCCTGACATACCGGACCCCTTGCAATGTCCAACACGCGAGGAACGAATCGACGAAGGAATTCCTGCTGCGCCTGGTTCAGCTCACTACTGTTGTTCTGAAACTTGGCCAGGGTTCCGAAGTCAACCGAATGCTCTCTGAGTTGCACCCCTCGAATGGTGTCGGTATATACCTTCACCTGCGCCATACAAGAGCCGATGTGTTGCGCCCGGTTATTCTGCTGTGCTTCATCGTCTCGTATACCCGCGGTCACCGATAGCAAGGCCGCGGCCATGACTACCAGAAAGAGAACCATCAGCGCCGTCATAAGATCTGAAAACGAGATCCAGAATGGCTTTTCCGCTTCCTCTTTGCTGGCTCTGCGGCTGGAAGACTTTACCCCAAGCATGTTCCGTTACCCCCTCGCCGGCACCAGCTCGATGGCATTCTCAAGATCGCGTATGCCCGTCGCGAGCAGATCGACGGCCTTGGAAAGCTCAATATGAAAGCGAGCATTCCCGTGGTTCAAGGTTCGCTCCAGGCTGGCGGCAAAGGCTTCATGCGTCCTGGTCAGTACTTCGTTCACTCCCGCCAGATAATCCTGCGATAGCTTCTCCGCCTTCCCCAACTGCAACGCAGCGGCTTCCAGCTTCGCCACCAGCTCTGAAGTCATCGCGGCTTCTTTCCTGGCGTTCTGGATGGTGGTTTTCAAATCTGCCACCATCATGGCAAAAGCGTCCCGGCTCTTCTTGTATTCATCCAGAACTTCGATGGTCCCATTCATGGCGCTACTGAGGGATTGGGTTGCGATCTGGATCCTGTCCATGGCTCCGCTGGCTCCCTGGATCGTTGCCGCGACACTTTGCCCCGCTTTGGCAAAGTCGCTTGACGCGCCGTAGAGCAGTTCGGCCCCGGCGTTCATCCGCGTGACTGAGTCGCGGGTCGCTTCGGCAAGTGCGGCTACGCTGTCCCGAAGGCCGAGAGTCGTGTCGCTCGATTGACGCAAGAGGTTCTCGATTTCCCGCGACAGCCCGCCCACCATCGTCCCCGTCTGGTCGAGGAACCTTGTCCCCTCATCCCGCTGCCGTTCGCCGGAGATGCGGGCCTGGTCGTGGATCTGCCCCACCACTCCCACTACCTGCTCTCCGAGTGTGGCCAATGTCTGCTGCAGCTTTTCTCCGCTTTCTCTTTGCGAGTGCATGAGAAGGGCTCTCATCTGCTCGGCAAATTCAGATGTTTGCCGGCTGAGCTCCTGTTGTCTCCCCTCCATGGCCGCAAGAGAACCCTCTATCTTGCCGGTCATGGCGTCGGTGGTATTCTTACCGGCCGATTCCACGCTCGCCGCGAGCCGATCGAATCGAGCCGCCGTCTGCTCCATAGCGCTGGTCGTCTGCGTGAGCAGCTCGCTGACGCCATTCATCTGGCCGCCGAACATGGCATGGATCTGATCCGAAAATCGCACCAGCACATCGGCCAGCATGTTGTGGATCGCTTCACCCTGGCTGGCTCCTACGTAGCGCACTGCTTCCGATATAGTGTCGATCGGGCCGCCAAGCCGTTCGACAATGACCTGCGCCACCCGGTTGGAGATTTCCTTGCTGTCGCGCGCCGAAGCCTCCACCTGCCGGGTCGTCACCTCGGTCAGGATCTGCTTGAGATCTGCCACCAGTGCGTCTTTAATTTGGATGGCCTGGGTTGCGGAGGTTTCTGACGCTTTCACCAGCCTTTCCAGATATTCCTCGCCCACTCCGGCATCGAATAGACGATCGATGGACCGCTGAATCGCCTCGACCCTGCGGTAGCACGCGTTCAGCAGGAGTTTTTCGATCAAGGTGAAGAGGATCGCCAGGATGATCGCGGCCGCCGAAGTCAGAAAGGCGTCCCCCACCACTTTTATCAGGGCTTTCAGGGCCTCCTGCATTTGCGTGGGGTCCAGCGCGGGAAGGAAGTTCCTCAACCCCTGGATCAGACCTCTGAAAGTGCCAATGATGCCCACACCGGTAAGAATCCCCGGCAGGTGCTTGAAGTATTCCGTCTGCAACGGGGAATCCACGAGGGCCTGCTCGGTGAAGAAGGTTTCTGCCAGCGCGGTGGCACGCCAGCCGACAATTCTTTGCTGCCCGTTGTTGTCGACCGCTCGTCGTGGATGAAGCGTCTTCGCGTATTGCTGCCACAATGTGACAAACGCTGGTTCCTCGGCGGCATCCCCAACCATGGCCGGCAGGTCGGTGCCCCTTTGTTGCGCGGGCCGTATTTCGGGGGCGCGGAGCGATCGGGACATGCGGGTGAGAGAGCGAAGCACAGCCAACGCGGGGATGCAGAAGCGAAACAGAAAATGAAGTGCCAGGACGCATAGAACGAAGATAATCAGCGCCAGCAAACGGTACCTAAGCGCTTCATTCAGCAGATCCTGGAGCGACAACATCTCACCTACTCGTAGGAGACGGAGGATACGGAATTAGTCAAGTCTCTGGGGCACAAGTCTACAACCGGTTAGTCTCAGAAAATACTTAAAATATTTTCATGAAAATACAGTTATCCGGCAGCATGGCCTTGAGGGGAAGGGGTATCTTTCAGGCCCCAATAGAAGGCGGCGCCTGTCCTGATGAGATAAAAGAAATAGTGTGTGTTACATAAAGATCAGCCATCAGGGTCGGATGACTTTCAGTCGTCCCGCCGGGACTTTTCGTTTGGCAAATTTCTACCCAGGACGTCCTGGGCTAAGTTCAGCCACACTTGTCCAAATTAGTTTGGCGAGCACTGGCAGAGTTGATCTCCCCACCACGGTCTTTGGTTCTGGACGGGTGCCCCATGTTCGCCCCAGCGTACTCCGGATTTCCTGTTGAGCTTGCTGGCGTTGGCGAACTTCATGCGGCTTTCCTTAATGAAAGCCGCACACGCGGATGTTGGTGGCGCCCCGTGCAGGAAATCCGGATACATGGGCCGAAAACGGATTTTTCAAATGCTCTCACTCGATGCACCGGGATGATTGCTCTTGGCCGCAGTCTTTTTGCCCTTATAGCAGAAGCGTTGGAAGGGGCTGCGCCCCATCTTTTTCGGCCCATGTACGCTGGGGCGAACATGGGGCACCCGTCCAGGGAACAGGGATTCGTTCTTTGCTCCAATCGCAGCGCCACCGATGAACAGCACCCCACACTAAAACGCTCATCAACTCCCGGTTCGGTGCGTCGCAGCTGAAGCCGTCCCCTGGGTCTAGTGTTTCAGCAGCCCCTGGGCATTCATCCATGCGAGAAAGAGTGATGGCCAATCGGAGACTGGCGGTGGATTGGTCTTGCGAATCCCAAAGCCATGGCCCACCCCGGCATAAATATGGAGCTCGGTGGATACGTGGAGACGGCTCAGAGCAAGATAGAACTCGGCCAGGCCTTGCGAGATGTCGGGCCGGTCGTTGCCTCCACAGGCCAGGAAGGCGCGCGGTGTTTCTGCGGTGAGCCGGGGGTCATGGGGAATGGCCGGATACAGAAGCGCCTGAAAGTCCGGCTTGGAACTTGTCCGATCAATAGGATCTTCTGAGGAGGGCGCCCCAGCGTCATAACGCGTGCTTGCAAGGGCGGCTAATTCGCCGCCGGCGGAGAACCCCATCACCCCGATGCGTGCCGGGTCGATGCCCCACTCCTTGCTGCGACTGCGCACGGTGCGGACAGCTCGCTGCATATCGGCTAATTCGGTCCCTTCGACGGTGTACTTCGAGTTGTCTTCTTTGGCCAGCCGGTACTTCAAGACGAACGCCGCGACGCCATGGCTGCTGAGCCATTCGCCCACGGCATAGCCCTCATGATCCATCCATAGTTCGCGATGACCTCCGCCTGGCGCCACGATGATCGCCGCTCCTGTGGCCACTCCTGCAGGCGGAAGGTAGGGAAGGAGGGAGGGCTCCTGAATATTCGAGATGATGTGCTCTCCGTCCGGATTGAGCCGAACGATTTCCGGAGTGACCTTTCCTTCCGTGCCCGGAGCGCCCTTAGGCCAAAGCTTTATCGGTGTTTGCTGCGCAGATGCGAAGGAAGAACAAAGCAACAGCACGGCAAGCAAGCATTGGATGCTTTTAATGGTGCGCAAACCAGCCCTCCTGTGGGCGCAATAAGCTTACACTTCCGACCGGTTGCGCGAATCCGACGAAAGTAGAAATCTCGCGAAGATTGCCGGCGCTCCTACTAAAGTCGGTATCGCAGGCCTTGCCGGGCATATATGCTTCGTTACCGTTCACTGAAAGGCCTATTCATGTCTTATCGTCCGACGCGC
>Ga0302326_10025724_pt1 | contig 11925 bp, 9 predicted proteins | sample Palsa_T0_3_FD_202264 | JGI IMG/M metagenome (GOLD analysis project Ga0302326, IMG submission 202264) | Peat permafrost microbial communities from Stordalen Mire near Abisko, Sweden - Palsa_T0_3 | ecosystem: Environmental > Terrestrial > Soil > Palsa > Peat permafrost | place: Sweden: Abisko... | reverse complement strand
GGCCAGCCGCGAAGAGGGGCAGGACCTGGTTGAATATGCGCTGGTAGTCGCTCTGATCGCGTTTGGCGCGACGGCCGGGATGAAGGCGCTGGCAAACGGGATGAACACCGCATTCAGCAATGTCAGAACGAAGCTGGGAAGCTACGTAAGCTAGAGCCTTGCAGGGATAGACTGCGGCCATCCGCAACGCGGGCTGCACGTCTAGAGTCTACAGTGCAAGGCAAACTCGGTGACTTCGATTCAAGTTTGCCGACCACGGCCGGCCATCGCCGATATCGCCGTCAATCACGCGTCCTCAAAATTCGCAAAAGCTAAAGCCCCACGGAGCGAATGCTTCGAATGTATACTGGCGGGCATCGGAAACAATTCCTTCCGCTTGCGTTCTAGCCATCTACACCGAACAATCCGAGGGGGCGATGCGAATACTTCGATTAACGACTGCTTTGTTCACACTGATGCTGGCAAGCATCTGTTTCGCGGATGAAAATGCGCCGCTGCTTTTGCATCATCCCACGCTCAGCTCAACCCAAATCGTGTTTGAATATGCGGGAGATTTGTGGAGCGTGCCACGCGCCGGCGGAGAAGCCGAGCGGCTCACCGCTGGAGATGGCGTGGCATCGCGCCCGGTGTTCTCGCCCGATGGCAGCGAGATCGCGTTCACTGGCACCTACGACGGGAACGCCGATGTCTATGTGATTCCCGCGACCGGGGGCAGTCCGAAGCGGCTCACCTACCATCCGGCTCCGGACCAGGTGATCGGCTGGACTCGCGATGGCAAGCAGATTCTGTTCAGCTCCACGCGCGCCAGCGCCTCAAGATACTCGAGGCTGTTCACGGTTTCGCGCGATGGCGGATTTCCGACGCAACTGCCTTTGCCGATCGGCGTGGAAGGTTCCTACTCGCCGGACGGGAATCAACTGGCCTACGTTCCGCTGGACCACGCATTCGAAATCTGGAAGCGCTATCGTGGCGGACGCACCTCGCCTGTCTGGATCGCTCAACTGTCGGACTCCAGCGTGACCACGATTCCGCGCGATAATTCCAACGACTTCAACCCGATGTGGGTGGGCGATCGCGTCTTCTTTCTTTCCGACCGGAACGGGCCCATGTCGCTGCTGAGTTACGACACCAAGTCGAAGACCGTTTCTGTCGCGCTGAACAACGACGGGCTCGATTTCAAATATGCGAGTGCCGGGCCCGACGCCATCGTGATCGAACAGTTCGGCGCGATATGGCTCTATGAATTGAGTTCTGGAAAGGCGCACAAGGTGGACATCCGCATCTCCGGAGATCTGCCGCAATTGCGCCCGCACTTCTTGAATGTCGGCAGCAGAATTGTGAACGCGGACATTTCGCCCACAGGCTTGCGCGCGGTGTTTGAAGCGCGGGGAGAGGTTCTTACTGTCCCGGCGGAAAAGGGCGATATCCGCAACCTGACAAATACGCCTGGGGTTGACGAGCGTTCTCCCGCGTGGTCTCCGGACGGGACACGCATTGCGTACTTCTCCGATGAGTCAGGCGAGTACGCACTGCACATCAAGGCGCAGAGCGGCCAGGGTGAGGCGGAGAAGATTGACCTCGGCACGCCGGGTTCGTATTTTTACTTTCCCACCTGGTCGCCCGACAGCAAAAAGATCGCCTACACCGACAAGCGCCTGAACCTGTGGTACGTCGACCTCGAAAAGAAGACTCCCGTGAAGGTGTTTCACGACCGCTTCACCGGGCCGCAGCAAATCTTCCAGGCAGCGTGGTCGCCGGACAGCAAGTGGCTCGCTTACACGCAGCAGGAAGTGAGTCACATGCGCTCGGTTTTTCTCTATTCGCTTGAAACCGGCCAGAGCCAGCGCGTGACGGATGGCATGAGCGATGCGTCCTCTCCGGTGTTCGACAAGAGCGGCAAGTATCTTTATTTTCTGGCCAGCACCGATGCGGGGCCGACCATGGATGCGTCAATGCTCAGCTACGACCGGCCTGTGACCAACAGTGTTTACATCGTGGTGTTGCGCAAGGATCTGCCGTCTCCGCTGGCTCCTGAAAGCGATGAAGAAGGCCACGCGAAGCTCGAGGCCAAGAGCGAAACTCCCAAGACGGACGATCCGAAAACGGATTCCGGGAAGCCGGAAGGTCAGGAAAAAGAGAAGGCAAAGACGCCGGAGCCGGTGAAGGTGGACTTTGAAAAGATTGGCCAACGCATTCTTGCGCTTCCGATTCCGGCGAGAAACTACACGGAAATAATTCCCGGTAAAGATGGAGTGCTTTTCGTTATCGAGGCGCCTTTAGTCGAACCTCTAAATGGGCCAAGCACGCTGACCGCGCACCGCTTTGAGCTGAAGACGCGCAAGGTCGACAAGTTGATCGAGAACATTCTCGCCTTCCATGTTTCGGCAAATGGCGAGAAACTCCTCTACCGTGTGGCTGCCGGTTCGCAGCCGGCTGGGGCCACTCCTCCGCCGCAGGTTTGGGCCATCGCGCCGCTGCCTCCCGCGCCTGATCCGGGGAGAAGTGAAGCGGGCGCATCCTCGGGTGGAGGCGGGATTGCGAGAGCAAAGATACTGAATCTGAGCTCGATGGAAGTGCATGTTGAACCCAGCGTGGAATGGAAAGAGATCTATCACGAGGCTTTCCGGACCGAGCGCGATTTCTTTTACGATCCGGGCTTTCATGGTCTCGACCTGGCAGCAACAGAGAAGAAGTATGCCGCTTATCTTCCCGGCGTGGCTTCGCGCGCTGACTTGAATTACATATTTGAGGAAGCCATGGGCGAGCTCACTGTGGGGCACCTGTTCGTGAATGGAGGCGACGGTCCGGAAGTGAGGCGAGTCCCCGTGGGCCTGCTCGGCGCCGACTACACGATCGAGAATGGCCGCTATCGCTTTGCGCACATTTATGACGGGGAGAATTGGAATCCGCAACTCCATGCACCGTTGACGCAGCCGGGCGTCAACGTCACAGAAGGTGAGTATCTGCTCGCAGTGAATGGGCGTGACGTTCGGGGCGGCGATGAGGTCTATAGCTTTTTTGAAGACACTGCCGGAAAATCAGTGATCCTGCGCGTCGGACCGAATGCCGACGGCAAGGGCTCGCGGGACGTTACGGTCGTCCCCGTCGAGAGTGAAGCCGGGCTCAGGCAACTGGCGTGGGTTGAAGGCAACCGGCGAAAGGTGGACCAGCTCAGCGGCGGCAAACTTGCTTACGTGTATCTGCCCGACACTGCTTCGGGCGGATACACGTACTTCAATCGATATTTCTTTTCGCAGGCAGGAAAGCAAGGCGCGGTGATCGACGAGCGTTTCAATGGCGGTGGCACCAATACGGACTACATCCTGGATTATCTGCGCCGGACTCTTATGAATTTTCGCACTACACGCGACGGCCAGGACATGACCACTCCGGTGAGCCTGATTGAAGGGCCGAAGGTGATGATCATCAATGAATATGCGGGTTCTGGCGGCGATGCCATGCCGTGGCATTTCCGCCAGGCCAAGATTGGCACGCTGGTTGGAAAGCGAACCTGGGGTGGCCTGGTGGGATTCTTCGGGCCGGGCGAAAACCTCATGGACGGCGGCGTTGTGACTGCGCCGAGCCGCGGATTCTGGACTCCGAACAACAAATGGGAAGTTGAGAATGAAGGCATCGCGCCGGACGTCGAGGTGGAACTCGATCCTAAAGCCGTGCGCGAGGGGCATGATCCGCAGCTTGAGAAGGCCGTTCAGGTGGCGCTTTCGGATCTCGAGAAGAATCCCCTGCCAACGTATAAGAAACCGCTTTATCCGAACTACCATCAAGACTCCGCGCCGCCGGCAGCTCATCCGGATCACTAGAGCGCGCTCAATTTCCTGGCTGCTCCCCTTGCGCTTCTACACCAACTGCGGTACGCTCTTGTGTAGAAGTGGAAGGGTTGGGCAAATGGGTGACGAGCGGCTGGAACTTCCTCAAGGAACCTTGGATCTTCTTATATTGAAAGCGCTGGCGTTGCAGTCGCTGCACGGATGGGCGATTTCCGAGCGGCTGCAGCAGATCTCACGCGAAGCATTGCAGGTGCAGCAGGGTTCGCTTTATCCCGCGCTTCACCGGCTGGAGCGCCGCGGCTGGATCAAGGCTCACTGGGCCACGAGCGAGAACAACCGCCGGGCAAAATATTATGACCTGACACGCCAGGGACGGAAACAACTTGAGGTTGAAATGCTGGCGTGGCGCAAGCTGGCCGCGGCGGTTGGCCATGTGCTTGATATGGCGTGAAGGAGACAGAGATGCTGAGCGACTTGATGTATAGACTCCGTACGCTCTTCCGGCGCAGGGCGGTGGATGGTGAGCTTGATGAGGAATTGCGCGATCACCTGGATCGCGAAGCGGAGAAGTATCGGCACATGGGCGCGTCCGATGAGGATGCGATGCGCCGCGCGAGATTGGCGCTGGGGGGAGCGGAGCAGGTGCGACAGCAATGCCGCGAGGCCCGCGGTACCAGGCGGCTTGAGGACTTTATTCAAGACTTGAGGTACGGGGTGCGGACCCTCCGCAAGAATCCGCGGCTCACGGCGATGATAATTCTGTCGCTGGCGATCGGTATCGGGGCCAATACGGCGATCTTCAGCGTAACCAGCACGCTGCTGCTGAAACCGCTGCCTTATAAGGATGCGGATCGACTGGCGATTCTCTGGCTGAGGTCGCCGGGAATCGGAATTCCGCAGGACTGGCCGTCTCCTGGCCAATATCACGACATCAAAATGCAGAACAAGGTTTTTGACGATACGGCCATTCTGTTCGGACGGGATTACATTCTCACCGGGCTCTCCAGGGCCATGAAGGTGGACGGCATTTCGACGTCTTCCAGCTTGCTGCCCATGCTCGGCGTCAAGCCTTTGCTTGGCCGTGTTTTCCTGCCGGATGAAGACAAGCCGGGGCAAGCGCAGACCGTCCTGCTGACCTACGCGCTGTGGAAGCAGTCATTCGCGGGCGACCCCAACATTGTGGGACGAAGCATCACGATTGATGGAAAAGCGCGCACCGTCGTCGGCGTGTTGCCCAGGGAATTCAAGCTGAACCACGAAGTGGTGCCAACCGTCGGCGGCATCGACAAGCCGGAAATATTTCTTCCGCTGCCTATGGATGCCAAGGACGAACAGGACTACGGTCCGGAGAATTTCAATATCCTGGCGCGGCTGAAGCCCGGCGTGACGATGCAGCAGGCACAGGCGGATATCGGCGCAATCGCGGCGCGCCTTCGCGAAGAAAAGCATCGCGATCCATCGTTCACCATCAGCGTGGTGCCGCTGATTGAGCAGGTGGTAGGGAATGTGCGAAGCGCGGTCCTGATCTTGCTTGGCGCAGTAGCGCTGGTGCTGTTGATCGCGTGCACCAATGTGGCCAACCTGCTGCTCTCACGCGCCAGCGCACGGCAGAAGGAGATTGCCATGCGCACTGCGCTCGGCGCGGGGCGAAGGCGCGTGGTGATGCAACTGCTGACAGAGAGCGTATTGCTTGGCGTGCTGGGCGGCGCGGCGGGGCTGGCGATTGCGGCTGGCTGCCTATTCGCCGTGCAGAGGATGCATCCGGGAAACATTCCCCGGCTGGATGAGCTGGGAATGGATTTTCGCGTACTGGCATTCACGTTTGCTATCTCGATCGTCACCGGAATTGTGTTTGGACTTGCGCCGGCCATTCGCGCGTCGCGCATCGACCTGAATGCAACATTGAAGGCGGGCGGCCGTGGCTTGAGCTGCGGCGGACTCAACGTGCGGCGCGACAAACTGCGCGGAGCCTTGGTGATTGCGGAGCTTGCCGTTTCACTTACTCTGCTGACCGGCGCGGGACTTCTTGTTCGCAGTTTTGTACGCCTGGCGAACGTGCCGCCGGGATTCAACCCAGACCACGTGATCTCAATGCAAGTGGCGGCCTATGGCCCGAAATATAACCAGAACGCGCAAAGAATTCAGTTTTACCAGAGTCTAGCCCAGCGCGTGCTGAGCTTGCCGGGAGTCACGAGTCAAGGAGCGATTTCCGCGCTCCCGCTTACTCCCTCCGTGGGGTGGGGAGGAATGCAAATCGAGGGATACGTACCACCTCCGAATCAGCCCGAGTTGCAAGTCGACGTTCGCACCGCTACGGCCGGCTATTTCAAAACCATGGAGATTCCCCTCACACACGGCCGGTTGTTTTCAAGCTCCGACACTGAAAAATCGCAGCCCGTCGTGATCGTGGATCAGAAGATGGCGGATCGATTCTGGCCTGGCGGAGACGCAGTTGGCAAGCGCATACGTCCCGACGAGAAGGCGGCTTGGCTCATCATCGCCGGCGTGGTCGGAGTGGTGAAGCAATACGGTCTCGATACCGACACGCGCATGGTGGTCTATTACCCGCGCTCGCAGCATCCCGGAGGCTCAATGTTCCTGGTTGCGCGCACTACTTCCGAGCCGTCGGGTTTGGCGGATGCCATCGTCGAGCAGGTCAGGGCTATCGATCCGGACGTACCAGTCTACGATGTCGCGACGATGCAGACGCGGGTTCACGATTCATTGGCGCGGCAGCGCTTTGCCATGACCATGCTTGGCGCGTTCGCATTCCTGGCGATGATTCTGGCGGCTGTTGGAGTCTACGGCGTGATGTCGTTCCTGGTGACGCAGGGGACTCCGGATATTGCCATCCGCATGGCGTTGGGCGCACAGCGCAAGAGCATCCTTTCGCTGGTGTTGCAGCAGGGCATGGCTCTGGCGTTGATCGGAGTGGCGATGGGGCTGGTCGGCGCGTTCAGCCTGACGCGGCTTATGGGCAGCCTGCTTTTCGGGGTCAGCGCAAAAGACCCGCTCACCTTCTCGGGAGTAGCGCTGCTGCTGACGCTGGTCGCGGTCTTAGCATGCTATTTCCCGGCGCGGCGGGCGATGCGTGTCGACCCCATGGTGGCATTGAGGGAAGAATAGCGGCGTCCTCTTTCATGCGTTCTGAAAGTCTGGATAAATAGCCAGAAGATTTCGCCGACGATTGGCCAGACTATGACCATTGTTACCAACCAGCCTGCCTTCGACCATGGGTTCCCAGCCGCTCCGGCGTAGACGACAAGGCATAGTGCGGCGTTGGCGAGATAAGCGGTGTCAAGACCGACAAGGCATGCCCGAGTTGGCGAGATGTCGTGGCGGCGCAGAAACAGAAGGACGGCGCTTGCGATTAGAATGCCGAAGCCCACGCTGAGGATGGAGAGACTCGGCCACCCCCTGGTTCCGGCGAGATGCAACATGAATGGCGTCATGACCAAGATGGTGCCGGCGGTGGAAACAGCGACGGCGCACCAGATCAGGCGTCGTCCAATTGCCGTGGAAGACTGTGCGGAAAAAAGCGAGCGCAGGCGCAGCCAGATCATCGGATAGGCGAGAAAGAATGGAGCACCGGCAAGAAAGTGCCACCAGTTGCCCTGATTACCGGGGACGCGCAATGTCACTGCGTCCCAGGGCGACGTGTCGAATGCAAAAGGGATGAATGCTACGACCGCTGCCGCCAGCCAAATCAGCAGCGCAAAGGCGTTGGCCAACGCTGAACCGCTTGTATCCTTTGCGCGTGTCTCTCTATTGCCAAATGCTGCGCTTGAACGATCGTCCACGAATACCTCCGAGACTTCGTACGCAGACGGAGCCGGGGATGTTCCGGCAAAGAACGACTGACTGACGTTATCGAGAGTCGATCCCGAAATCGAGGACGATCCGCGTATCCCACTCCTTTCTCTTGGGGAGAAAGACAAGGGCGTATTCGCCTGGGTTTAGTTGCCCAGCAGGGGAGATCCGAGTCCAATCACCCGTTCCCACCTCAGACTGGGTGGTCAGAATCTCATCCTGGTTCCGTTCCGAAGGCCTTCCGGAGAGACCGCTGTAGTTCATCTTCACAATGACGCGCCGATCTCTTTGAACATGGGCGCGGACGAGCACAATGTCAACGTCGATCATCTTGGAGTCGATGGGGTCCAGCTCGCCACGATGGAGTTTTAGGAAGAATTCTGTCTGGCCCTTCAATAGCCGGACGTTGGCGCGAGCACCTTGTACCTCAAATGTCACGCGCGGCTTGTAAAACACCGATCCGGCAACCTCGCCGGCAAAGTTCGAGCCTGAATGAAGGTTGAGTTGGACAGAATTCGGGACGAGCCGAGTCCAGGTCGCCGGCCCAGTGTGGGCCCAAAACAGTCCGACTGCGGTGGGAGGCTCTGCCGGTTCCGCGCTATTGCTTGCAGACGCGACCGCCTGTGCGAGGGAAACGCCGACGGAAGTGGGAGTGGAAATTAGCGCGAGAGAAAGCGAAGCGGATAGACAAATGGACAACGACAGATTCACCAGCGTCTCCTAACACTACGTTTGAGATCCCGTTGCCATACTAATCATCCGCATGGTCAACGGCCGACTAGATGCACGCGGATGAATCAAAGGCCTCTTTTTTTCTGCATCGCCTAATGATAATCCTTCATGATCCGGCATCGCAGATAGATCGATGTTCTCCATCCATAGGGCCTGCTAGTAAACAGGCTTGTTTACGATTTTTTCGCCATGCGGCCTTCGCATCGAGCCTTGCATCTAAAATGGAGGCATGACTTCTCCTCTTTCTTCACGACGCCGTTCCAAGGCGCCTCCGCCGGGCGATACCGGGCAGGAGGCGCTTTATCTGAAATCGCTCAGCGATCGCCAGGTTGTGGTCACGGTCAAGCTGCGCGACGGCGAGACGGTGCGCGGCTGGATTGAATATTTCGACGACGCCATGCTGCGCCTGACGCGCGAAGGGCAGCCGAATCTGTTCATCTACAAGAGCCAGATTCGCAGCATCGCCGAGGCCGGGCGGCGCCGCGAGCCTCGCAACGGCAACCAGGCTAAACCCGCTGCTGCGACCAAGCCCGTCGCCAATGGGGACGCGTCTTGAGCGGGACGGCGGAAGCGGAGCTGCAATGGGTTCCCAAGGCGGCGGCGATTGCGCGCGAGGCCGGCGCGCGGCTGCGCGAGTTCTTCGCCCAGGGCGTGGAGACCGAGTACAAGGGCGATGTCGACCTGGTGACGGTGGCCGATCGCACGGCGGAAAAACTGATCCGCGAGCGGCTGGCTGAGGCGTTTCCCGAGCACGGCGTCTATGGCGAAGAGGGCACGCGGGAGCGCATGGAGGGCGAGTTCCGCTGGTATGTGGATCCGCTCGACGGGACGACGAATTTTGCGCATGGATTTCCGCAGTTTTGCGTTTCGATGGGGCTTGAGCATAGAGATCTGGGATCGGCGGCTGTTCAGGATGGGACGATTGTGGCCGGTGTCATCTACGACCCCATGCGCGATGAGCTATATACCGCAGAACGAGGCAGCGGTGCATGGATGAACGGCAAACCAATCCATGTTTCGCGCATTGAGACGCTGGCCGAGTCGCTGGTGTCGACCGGATTTCCGAGCCGCAAGCGTCACGATAGCCCGAACATCCACTTCTATCACGAGTTCACACTTCGTTCGCATGGTGTGCGGCGCGCTGGTTCGGCTGCGCTGGACCTGGCTTATGTCGCCGCCGGTCGCCTGGAGGCTTTTTGGGAGTTCAACCTGAATCCCTGGGATACGGCGGCGGGGATTCTGCTGGTGGAAGAAGCCGGCGGCCGCATTACCGACTTTGCGGGCAGCGCATTCCAGTTGAACAGCAGTGAGACTCTGGCTTCGAACGGACTGATTCACGATGAGCTGATCGCGCTGTTCAAGGAGATGTTCGCCGGCCGCGACTTGTCGCCGATTCCGACGCCGCAGGAGTTTGCGCAGCGGCGGGCGGAACGGGCGGCAGCTACTGGCTAGTTTGATGAACCAGGCCGGAAGCAAGGCAGCCCCATTCGAAACATCGAAGGGTACGGAGTTTTGGTTCCGAGGGGAAGTGCGGAAGGAGCGCGGGCGGGGACGCCCGCACCACAGCCGGTCTGGAGACCGGCGCTACCATTTTCGGCGACCTGCGAGAAGTGCGAGCCAGGCGTGCTATCAAAGGCAGGTTAACGCTGAATTCACAATGCTGTGCACAAAAATTTGTGCATGGGTACGATTGGGCAATCAATTTGCGGAATCGGGATGCCGGTTGAATGAATCTCTTTCTCGTGGTTCTATTTATGAGCGACCTGCTCGACATCTGCCGAAAAAGTTGAGGGAACAAAATGTACAAGGCCAAAGCCTTCGCCGTTTCCAGCGCAACATCGCCGTTTGCTTCCACCACGATCGCGCGGCGCGATCCCACCGACCACGACGTTCAGATCGAGATTCTTTTCTGCGGGATTTGCCACTCCGATCTTCACCAGGCGCGCAATGAGTGGAGCGGCGTGATGCCTACCGTCTATCCATGCGTTCCTGGGCACGAGATTGTCGGGCGCGTCACCAAGGTTGGGCCCGCAGTTACCAAGTTCAAGCCCGGCGACCTGGCAGCGGTGGGCTGCCTGGTGGACTCGGACGGCACTTGTCCAGAATGCAAGGCCGGCTTCGAGCAGTTCTGCCCGAACTTCACCCTCACCTACAACTTCCCTGACAAGCGCGGCGGCGGTGTTACGTATGGCGGCTACTCCGATAGCATCGTTGTCACCGAGCGATTCGTGCTGCGCGTGCCGGCGAACCTCGATCTTGCCGGCACGGCGCCGTTGCTTTGCGCTGGAATCACCACTTACTCGCCGATGCGCCACTGGGGCGTGACCAAGGGCAAGAAGGTTGGTGTGGTGGGCCTGGGCGGATTGGGCCACATGGGCGTGAAGTTCGCGCACGCTCTCGGCGCACACACGGTCGTCTTCACCACTTCGCCGAGCAAGAAAGACGACGCGCTGCGGCTGGGCGCGGATGAGGTTGTGCTGTCGCGCGACGCCAACGAGATGGCCAAGCACGCGGGCAGTTTCGACTTCATTCTCGATGCAGTCGCCGCCGATCACGATATCAACGCGTTCATCCAACTACTGCGCCGCGACGGCAACATCACCATGGTGGGCGCGCCGGACAAGCCGCTCGCTGTTTCCATCTTCAGCCTCATCTTCGGGCGAAAGAGCCTCTCGGGATCCCCCATTGGAGGGCTGCCGGAAACCCAGGAGATGCTAGACTTCTGCGGGGCCAACAACATCACTTCGGATGTTGAGGTGATTCCGATTCAGAAGGTAGATGAAGCCTACGAGCGATTGCTGAAGTCGGATGTGAAGTACCGCTTCTCGATCGATATGGCTTCGCTCAAATCTGAGTGATTGCGAAGGAGGAAACGCATTGAAAGTCACTCGAAACGGTTCGCAGCCATCGGCAAAGGGTCCATCCGATTGGTTCACGGGAGCGGTACGCATCGATCAGCCGTTCCAGGCGGCTGATCCGGCACGAATCGCGGGCGCCGTGGTTACGTTTGAGCCCGGCGCGCGAACGGCTTGGCATACTCATCCGCTTGGCCAGACGCTGATTGTGACGGCTGGATGCGGCCGGGCGCAGCGCGAAGGCGGGCCAGTGGAGGAGATTCGGCCCGGCGATTTGGTCTGGTTCGAGCCTGGAGAGAAACATTGGCATGGCGCGACGCCAACCACCGCTGTGACGCACATCGCCATTCAGGAGAGGCTCGACGGCAAGGCTGTCGATTGGCTGGAGCAGGTGAGCGACGAGCAATACCTAGGCTAGTGCTGCGACCGCGTGGATCGGCGGTATCCCAGGTCTCAGAAGCGAAACCCTTCGGCTTTGCGTTGGACAAGCGTCTGCCCCACGGACCAAAGACCCGTCGGTGACCCTCAATCCGCAAGATGATTCGCCGGATTCCCGCATCGCAAAACTCGGTGCGCGACAACTGAGTCATCCCCCGGCCTCCTGTGCTACTATCAGCGTCGAGAGTCAGTCTCCACGGAGAATTGAAAGATGGCTTACATCATTGCAGAACCCTGTATCGGCACCAAGGACACCGCCTGTGTGGACGCCTGTCCTGTCGATTGCATCCACCCCAAGAAGG
>Ga0302326_10025723_pt1 | contig 11925 bp, 9 predicted proteins | sample Palsa_T0_3_FD_202264 | JGI IMG/M metagenome (GOLD analysis project Ga0302326, IMG submission 202264) | Peat permafrost microbial communities from Stordalen Mire near Abisko, Sweden - Palsa_T0_3 | ecosystem: Environmental > Terrestrial > Soil > Palsa > Peat permafrost | place: Sweden: Abisko... | reverse complement strand
GCTACGCTACGCTCCGGTCGGGATGACAATTCATCTTGGAGACTACACCTAGCGTTCCCAAGTAAAATTGTCATCCCGACCGGAGCGTAGCGTAGCGGAGGGATCTGCGGTGCGCCCCTCGGGCTTCCCAAATTCTGGCGGTAGCAGGGGCTAAAGCCCTGACTATTTGGCCGGGGGATGGCACGACTAAAGTCGTGCCTTGATACAAAGCAGGTCTGATTGAACAGCAACACTGCTCCCTATTTTGTTTGGTAGCAGCCGACGTCTATCTTTCCGGCTTTGACGCGCGGGGAGCCTTCCACATCCGCTTCTCCCACGGGCACCCCTTCCGTTGTGCCGGCGGCAATCGCTGGAGAGTCTGATCTCAGATGAAAATCCCTGGGCGCATCAACAAAATGCGGATCCTGAAAACGGGAATGACGGTCGTTTCCCGTTGCCTGAACATAGTTGTCGAATCCTGTCATGGGGCCGGAAGACGCTACCCATTTGCTCGCCTTTGATCCCAGAGCGCAGTAATAAACGTTGTGATCGATCATGACGGGCGGCGGGCCTTGTTTGGCCTGCGATCTGTTCAGCGTGAAGAGGCAGCGGCGACCCGAATACACGATGTTGTTTGCAAAAATGTTGCCCGCCAGGTTCCATTGCATCTGGAACTCACCAGACCCTGTGCCCGACGTATCGTTGTCGTACAGCGTGTTGCCGATCACCGTGCTGTGCTCGGTATGGCCCCGCTCGGGCGCGTATCCCCCGATCGAAACACCTGCGGTATGGCAGTGATAGATAAGATTGTTTCGCGCAACGATGTAACTGGTGGCACGATCCTTGTGCTCACTGGCTAGTTCGATGCCAAAGTCCACATCGTGCATGACGTTCTGCTCGATCAGGATCCTGGTGCCGCCGTCCACGTAAATTCCATCGGAGTTTTCGTCATTGCCATAGGCGGGATTGCCGCGCGATGTGATGTTGTAAACCAGATTGCCTCTGACCACTCCGTCGCGGGCCTGGTCCACCGCAGGGTCGGGAGCGGTCCGCTCGAAACCGATCACGTCAATTCCAATGTTGTTGTTGTCGTGGACGACGTTGTGCGTAATTCGGAAGTTCGTAACGTTACCATTCACTACCAGAGATTCGCTGGAACCGGTTTTGAGATGAGGCACTTCATTGCCGTCAATCAACAGCTCACTGATCGGAGTTTTGGCATCGGTACCGTATACAGCTATGCCAAACCCGTTGGCGCCGTGCCCCGGAGCATCACGCCCATTAAACGTCTGCTCGATGTGATGGACGTTGTTCTTCAGCAGCTCGATATGAGACCCGGCGCCCATCACACTGATGCCCAATGGAGTGAGCCGGCGGTCGGCGGTGCGGTAGTTGCGAATTTCAAAGCCTTCGATCCTGATGTAGCTCTGATTATGAATCGTCACTATGCCGCTTCTGCCATCCGGAACCAAATGCTCTGCGTCGAGGACGGCCGTTTCGCCCGGATAGCTTCGAAAAGTAATGTATCCATCGGTTGCGTTGCCCGATGCCTTGAGGGTTAGGCGCTCTTCGTAAATGCCACCCCGCACATTGACCGTACTACCCGCACGCACGCTATCTGCGGCATGTTGAATCGTGCGCCAGGGTGCCGCCTGTGTGCCGGGATTCGAATCATCCCCGGTCCTTGCCACGTAGAAGGAGTTGGACTGGGCAAAGGCCGCGGAGACGCCCACCCAGAACATAATGAAAGACAGAAATCTCACGCTTGTCCTCCCCGCACGGTTACTGTGGCTGCGCTTCCAGAAGCAGACTTCCGGTGAAGTCGATCGGCAGATGTGCATTGTGTCCTGACACCGTGCCCATGTTTTTCCCTGTGACATAGTCCACGACAGTGTAGTTGCGGTCTTCGAGCCCACGCAGTTCGACTGACCCCTTCCACTGTTTTGCAAAAAAGGCGTAATACATGGTCTTGTCCTTGCGGATTGCATGCGTCTCCGGCGCATCAAAGCCGATGTCATAGAGCTGCCCTTGATATTGCCCTCTCGACAGCATTTTCTCGTGATAGATGCGAAGCCACTTTTCGAAATCCTTCTCGCGTTCGGGAGTCAGATCGGACTTACTCCGTTTCGTGGTTAGAACCGGAATGACAAACTGTGTGCCCACGACGCCGCCTACGCCTACGGTTGAGGCAAAGTCATTGCCACCATCGCTCAGCTCGACGTGATCACCGAAGAAGGGAACGTTGTCTCCCATCAGGGCCTTTAATGTTTTCGCCTTGGAGCGAACTTGAAAGGAACCTTCCGGATCGGAAGCAACCGACATATTGAAGTGCGGCATGGTGAAAAAGGAGTACCCCGTACCGCAGGGGCAAAACTCCACCAGTGCCCCCGGCTTTACAGACTGTGCGGTATCGTAAATCGCGCGAAAGAAATCGGGCAGAGACTCGACGGAGTCCTCCGGCTGCGCATGATGGTGAGCCGGATTGTAGCAGGCCGGGACTCCGTTCATGTCCTGACCATCCAGCTTCAGCCCGTCAAATCCCCAATCCACCAGGATTTTGCGCACCAATGCCTTGTGGTACTCGACCACGTGGCGATCCGCTGGGCACAGATAGTAGGAGTTCCACCAGGAAACTTTTCTCGTGGAACCATCACGATTCAATAACTCGTAATCGGGATGATCCTTCAGCAGCTCCGAGGCCGGCACCGCGCTCAGCGGTGACCACCATAGCTGGGCCTTGAATCCTTCCTGGTGAATTCGGTCAACCAGGGCCTTCATGTCGGCGTCCCCGTGGGGGAACTTCCTGGGATCCAGCGCCCAATCGCCCACATTGTTTTGCCAGCCGTCGTCCAGCGTGACCCACTTGAATCCCAGCCGCTTCACCGTCGGAAGTGAGTCATACACCTGCTTCGGCTGCACCGATCGGCCATATCCCCATGCGCACCAAATGGCCCCGAACACGGAATCAGGAGCTGTGGCCATTTGGAAACCTTGCTTCATCATGAACTGCCGGTAATCAACGAGCGCGCGGAAGTAGTCTCCCTGGTGCACGGCGACGAAGGTACGAAACGTATGAAACGTGTCACCGGCGCCTAATGAAACATCTTTGTCGAAACGTACGGAGATTTTGGCGACCGAGGCGTCGGGCATGGATACAGGCAGCGAAACCAGCTTGGGCCGCGGCTCGACATGTCCCACAGCCATGCCAACGTCCCTCCGCCAGACATCGACAATTGGCGTGCCACCGCCATAGTCGCTGGCATTCATGCCTTGATAGTTCTCCTGCCGAAAATTCGTGTGCAGCGGCAGGACCCAGTTGGGACGCTTCTCGTAAGAACCGCTTTGGTAAGACCAGAAAGCGGGTGTGCCCGCACCGGGTTGGGCGTTCATGGTATATGCGTTGTTGGCCCAACTTTTGATCGTGAGCTCGGAGGTTCCGGTATTGGTGTACTGCACATCAAAGAACGCCATCGCGGGAAAGTCGTCGTATATCGTGACCGAGACCCTCTTTGTGAGCGCTCCCGCCTTTCCCTCCACGGTGAGCCGTTCCCCTGCACCGAAACTGTCTTTGGTGCGGTCGTGTTTTTGCGAGGTCAGGAGGAATTCGGTCCAGTGTTTGCCGCCAGTGGTCAAAGTCTCAGAGGCGGTGAACGGCCCGAGCACGGTCTCCTTCTTGTCGAAACAGGCAACCACCCGGCTTCGCAAGGAGTGGTCAAACTCAATGCGGATCTTGCCGCCTTGAATCTGAGGATTACCGCGGGGAACGTCCGCCGCAAACGCACTGCAGAGGACCATCCAAATCAGGGTTGCAGCCGCAGCTCTTCTCGTTGAAAGCACAGGATGTCCTCGATCACGACAATAACAATAGAAACAGAACCTAACGAAATAAAGTGGAAATATTCGTAATACAGGTAAATCGGAGCAATGTCAACGAGTTTTGACAAGTGAGGTTTGGTGGGAATCTCCTGCTTCAGCAGGGAAACTGGCCTTCAGTCGAGCGGAAAAGCAGTTCATTCTCAGGAGATGGGCTAAAGAGTCTGCGTGAGAACTCCAGAATTTGGGAAGCTCGAAGGGCGCACCGCAGATCCCTCCACTACGCTCCGCTCCGGTCGGGATGACAATTTTGTCTGGGATCGCTAAGTATAGTTTCCAAGATGAATTGTCATCCCGACCGGAGCGGAGCGTAGTGGAGGGATCTGCGGTGCGCCCTTCTGGCTTCCCAAATTCTTGGAGTTCTCACGCAGACTCTTCAGCCCTGGATTTCCGAGGCCAGCGCTAAAGCGCATGATCAAAGTCGAACTCTTTCCGCAACGCTGAAGCGTTGCTTCCCTCTGCTAAAGCAGAGGGCTCCCACCAACTTGAAAACAATGGCGGGCTTGCGATGGTTATGTAGAGCTGAAGCTCGTAACCCTTCGCTCCGTTCAAAACCAGGAGCATCACCCGCCGCTGGCAAGTCAGGAAAATGCAGCTTTCATCAAAAATCGCTGGACAAACGGAAATAAAACCATATGAATAGTAATCTTCCGATAGCCGTTGAAAGTGCAAATTGAAATCTAAAGATACCTGAGGAGATCACTCCGAATGCAACGCAGAGAATTCCTGAAGAGCACCGTGGCGGCCGCCGTAGCTGCAGAACTTGGAATAGGCAAAGCGCACGGCAAAGTTCCTGCTCATAATTGGGGGAACTTCGACTATGGGTCCGGCCCCCAGGTGACCGATCGGCTCAATCAGGGCCCATTCCCTCAATATCCACCCGATGCGGTGATTCCCACCGACGATGTGGTGATGACAACGACTCCCTCAGAAGATGCGGTGCCTAGCTATGGCAAGGGACTGGTCACCTATGTCACAGCAGACAGCGGGACCGGGGAAATCAAGTCAGACAACATTCAGCAAGCAATCGAGGACTTAGCACGTTTTCCATTAGGTCAGCAGCTTTACATCCGTCCGACGTGGAGAGAAGTGCAGCCGAGGCCCGGACGCCTGGATTTGCCCGACTACGTGAAGCTGGTTTTTGAATTGGCAAAGAAAAACAACAAGCGAGTTGGATTACGCATTCAGATGTGCGCTCCGGACTATACACACGAACCAGCCCTGCCGGATTTTGTTCTCAATAAAGTGCCGAAAGTGGATCTGGTTGCCGGCGATCCGGAGAGTAGCGCCGAAGGAAAAAGATTTTTGGAGAATCCGCACTCACGCTATCAGCCACGGTATGACGATCCGTTCTTCCAGCAAGCATTCAAAGAGCTGGTGGGGCTCCTGGCCGCGGAGTTCAACGGCAACCCGCTCGTCGAGTACATCGATACCTTCATGTACGGCTTCTGGGGTGAAGGGCACACGTGGCCATTCGCCAACAATCCTTTCCCTGACTACCACACAGCAGAGCGGACCTGGATGAATATGCTCGAAGTCCAGCTTGAGCAGTTTTCGAAGACTCCTCTCCTCACCAATACGCAGCCGGATTTCAGCCGGGTTGGCAACTCAGAGTTGCTGGACCGCACGGTTCGCAGCAATAATTGGATCCGCAGTGACACCATCTTTATCGAGAACGAGCAGATTGAAGCGCTCAGCAACCGGCCGCCCTGGATCGCTGCATTACTCGAACAAGGGCTTCCCGGAAAGCCTCCTGATCCGAACGCTGCACTGGAAGGGATATCTCCGGCGGAGAACATGCTCGCTCATGTGATGGATGTCGGGGCGAATTACTTCTCGCTGTGGAACTTTCATCAGATCAGCGCAAAGAACCTGATGGGCTACTACCAGGCTTATCCGGCAGCGTTCGACCGGATGAATCGCCGAATCGGCTATCGGGTAAGGCCCTCTTTCATCTGGAGCTATAGGGATGCCAGTTATCAAGGACTGATCATAGGCTTCGCGAACGACGGCATCGCAGGCGTACCAGGCGTATTGAGAGTCACGGTGGAGAGCGCGGACGGGAAGGTCCTCAAGAGTGGTTGCCTGGATGCGGGCTATCCATTACCGGGCAAGATCCGCCAGGCGCAGTTTGTTCTGCCGAACGTATCCGATTGGAAAGGATTGAAACTTAGAGCTGAGATTGAGGTAAAGGGAATGCGCTATCCCGTGCCCTGGGCTTGTCATCAGAAGCTGAACGATGACGGTTCGCTGACGCTGCGCCCCAATCTACGCCAGCAGGTCTAGGCTGCGGACTCTTTCCCGGAACGCTAAAGCGTTTCTTCCCGGCGCCCCTGGCGTCACGATGAGCGCTATCCGGCGAATTTATCAGTCGCTGCGACCAGGGCGCGGCTGTTCGGTGGGTCGCTCGCGCTATGGCCACCATCGGCGGTGATGATAAGGTCGGCTTCGGGCCATGCGCGGTGGAGTGCCCACGCGCTTTCCATGGGGCAGACAACATCGTAACGACCCTGCACAATGACACCGGGGATGTGGCGAATCCGCGAGGCGCCGCGGAGCAATTGGTCGTCCGTCTCTAGAAATCCCTTGTTGATAAAGTAGTGGGCTTCGATACGCGCGAACGCCAGGGCGAACTCATCCTCCAGGTAGTGGCTGGTAAATGCCGAGTCGGGCAGGAGCTTGGAGGTGGCACCCTCCCATCCACTCCAAATCTTTGCGGCGGCGAGGCGCTCGGCGGGATCCTCGCTGGTAAGGCGGCGGTAATAGGCCGCAAGCAGATCGCCGCGCTCGCTCTCGGGGATATGGGAGAGATACGGCTCCCAGGCATCGGGAAAGAGAACGGAAGCACCGCGTTGGTAGAACCAGTCAATCTCCTGCTTGCGAAGCAGAAAGATGCCGCGCAGGACGAGTTCGGTAACACGTTCGGGGTGCGTCTCGGAATAGGCCAGAGCAAGGGTCGATCCCCAGGACCCTCCGAATACCTGCCATCGCTCAATGCCCAGATGCTCGCGGATCTTCTCAATGTCACCGACGAGGTCCCAGGTCGTGTTCGCTTCGAGCGATGCGTACGGGGTGCTCTTACCGCAGCCACGCTGATCAAAATTGATGATGCGGTATTTTTCGGGGTGGAAGTAGCGGCGTTGTTTGGCGTCGGAGCCGCCGCCAGGACCGCCATGCACAAAGATCACAGGCTTACCCGAGGGGTTGCCGCTTTGCTCGAAGTAGATCTCGTGGATGGACGAGACCTGGAGCTGACCTGTGCTGTAGGTTTCGATTTCGGGGTAAAGCCAGGTGACAGGGTCTTTCGTTACAGATACCGCGGGGTTGGGCATGGTGAGCAGTATATCTTTGCGGTGGCACGGAATCGACGCGAGGTGGTCAGGGCTTTGGCGTCCGCTTGTCTGCTACCCCGGGAGATCGTTTCAGCGCCGGATGAATCATATGATTGCTGGGAGCGATATTCTGAAACGATGGACGCACATCTTACCCTGGCGACGACAGCCTCGCTGATTGCCGATCCGGCGCGGTCCGCGATTTTGCTGGCATTGCTTGACGGGCGCGCGGTTGCGGCCGGAGAGTTGGCGCGGCGCGCGGGGATCTCAGCACAATCGGCCAGTATGCACCTGGCCCAATTGCTTCAGGGCGGTTTTGTCGAAGTCGCATCGCAGGGGCGGCATCGGTATTACCGGATTGCTTCGCCCGAGGTGGCCCATGCTGTCGAGGCCCTCGGGGTCATATCAAGTCCGCGAAAGCGCAAACCAATTGGCGAGAGCGAGTCGATCCGCTATGCGCGAACCTGTTATGACCACCTCGCAGGGGAACTCGGGGTAGCCCTCGCTGACTTTCTCCAGAGCCGTGCGTTGATTCTCCCCTCCACAGAACGGGAATACGCTGTTACAGAAGACGGTGAGGTGTTCCTGCGCCAATGGAGCATCGATGTGGCTGCGCTCAGAGGTGCACGCAGAGTCCTCGCGCGCCGGTGTCTCGACTGGACGGAACGCCGCGATCACGTGGCAGGCGCGGTCGGCGCGGCCATCTTCGAGCAAATGCTCAATTTACGGTGGATCAAGCGCGACCGCGGCAGCCGAGTTGTGCACGTGACCCCAACCGGGAAGCAAGAATTGAAGAGGTTTCTCGGGGATGCGTCCGCTCTCGATGCTTCAGGCAGGGCTGAAACATCCGCGGGTGTTTTGGGCTCATCCTAGGTGCATGCCACAAACACAAGAAGAACCCAAATTTGACACGATCACGCCGAACATCCTCTACTTCGGGAATCCAGTTGCATTGATCAGCTCGATCAACGAGGACGGCACGCCGAACCTTGCACCGATCTCTTCCTTCTGGGCGTTAGGGTGGACGATGACCCTTGGCCTGCTCAGTGAAACCAAGACTTTGAAGAATCTGGAGAGGCGGCCCGAGTGTGTGGTCAATCTTCCATCACCGGATTTGTGGCGCCAGGTGGAAGCGCTTGCCCCGCTCACGGGCCAGAACCCCGTCCCTGAAGACAAGAGCGAAAAATTCCGGTTCGAGAAAGATAAGTTCGCCGCTGGGTCCTTCACACCTCTGGCGAGCGAAGTGGTTTCACTCCCGAGAGTGAAGGAGTGTCCGGTTCAACTGGAAGCAATCACGCGATCCATCCATGCGCTCGTGGGCGAGCCTCGCGTCCACAAATTGGGTGGCGCTGTATCAGTGGAGGTCGAGGTTCTACGGGTCCACGTACGGCACGAATTCGTCACGGGCGAGCATTACGTCGATCCTGAAAAGTGGCAACCCTTGATCTACAATTTCCGGCACTACTTTGGTCTTGGAAGCGAGCTCGGCAGCACGTTTCGTGCCGAGGTGTAGAGACCCTTTCCGCCAGAGATGGTGCCGCGCGAGTCATCTAGACGAACCCGAGGAGAGCTCTTCATGTTTACGCTGTGCATCCGATATACCCTTAACCCAAACCGGCTTCCTGACTTCAGAACCTACGTCGAATCTGAGCTGCAAGCGATTCACCGTAGCGGCGGAAAAATCCTCGGATATTTTCTCCCTACCGATTTTGCCGGTCCCACAAATGAGGCATACGGTTTGATCGATTTCGTGTCACTTGCCGACTATGAACGGTATCGTGAAGACCTGGCAAAGGACGCTGAACACAAGCGAAACGTCGCGCGGCTTGAGCAGAGCGGGGCCGTGCTCGCGATGAACCGTTCGATGATCCAACGAGTTCAACAGGGCTGAATCGCCCTCCAAAGCGATCAACGCCCCCTGGCTGCGACACCCAACTGATCATGCGCTGTACGGCCGGCCCCAAAAATCCAGGGCTAAAGCCGCGTAGAATAGAGTGTGATGGAAGATGAATCGACCGAAACTCCCGGAAAGCCGCCCGAGACCGATTGGGCTGATCTTCGCGCTAAAGCTGCCAAGCTAGGCATTACGCTGAGCCAACTTCAACAGCAGCAGCGCGAGCAGGAACGAAGGCGTGCGAACAAAAGAGGACCCCGGCCCAACCGGGACTAGCTGGGAGACACGTGAGTCAGTCATTCAGCGTGGGCACGCCCCCAGGGATAACGGTAAAGGCGCACCGGTAGATCCTGCCTTGAGCTGAATCTGCAGGTTCAAGTTTCAGAGCCTGTCCTCGCGAGCTCTCATCCCAGGCCACCGCCAGCGTCACCAAACTCGACAGGAAATTCGGCGGATCGTAGTGGAAGGGCCTGTAGTTTTTTCCCTCCCCCTTGATCGCGTTCCCCCACGTCACAGCCTCCGGCCTGGTGCTGTGGTTGCAATCGGGCGACGCGCGTGTGTTCACCGCGCAGATCGAAGAAGATAAAACAATAATTTAGATTTCGCCGGTCCCAAATCCGGCCTGAAGTATCTAAGCCTCTGTTACTCGAAAATGCGGGGATAGGAGCAGCTTACTTTCCTCTGCGCCGGAGACAGCAATGCGGCAAACAGTGATTTTGGGTAGAGGAACACAAGAAAACGAACTGGCAGTACGCAATTGATCCATACACGACAACACCCATGGTCAAGCTATGCACTTTACTGCTATTTTCTCTGCTGCTGCCGAGCGTGCTCGGGGGACAAGAGACTCCCCAACCGGATCCGTCAGCGACTTTGTCACTGCAGGTAGAGCCCGAGAGCAGCAAGCCGCCGCGGCAGCCTGCCAACCGCATCTCTCAGGAGCTGGACTACTACATCAGACACACGGCTTCCGTTGAGCCCAATCCCCTCCTGCACGGGACCGCGTTCGATTACATTCCGGACAAGGTCACCGATGCTGCACGCTGGCTGTTTGAGTGGGAGAGCCTGAAGCTTGGACTAACCTACACTCTGTTGAACCAATATGCGGTGGACACTCCCCCGGGGGTGCGCCATAACCAGGCGAGCGGCCGGTTTGACCTCTCCGGCGCGATGCCGCTTTACGAGAGCAATAGCACCGCCGGCTCCTTTTCGCTGCTGGTGCGCGGCAGCACGAATATCGGGATCAGTCAGCAATTCAACTTAAGCGACGCGCTCGGCTCCACCACACTGATCAATTGTCTTTCCGGCTTCGGGGCAGCGAGTCCCATCTCTCTCAATTTGCTCTACTATCGCCAGGATTTTCTGCACAAGCGCCTCTCTTTCTACGTGGGCAAGATACACCCCAATCAACATATCACTCTGAGCATGTTCAACAATGACGAACGGAACCAGTTTCTCAATGGTATGAACGATGGCTCGATCGCGGTGCCATCAGACGGGGCTTGGACGGGCGGCGCTGCGATGGAGATCCAGGCAACCCGGCATGTTTACGTCCACGCTGTGACGGCTGACACCGAAGGGTCGCAACAAGGAAACCTTAAGACCCTGGAGAACATGAAATACATGAACGCGGTGGAGTTTGGTTGGTTCTCCGGCTGGCCTGGAAACAAAAATCATGTGTACCGGGTCACCTTCTGGCGAGATGACACCAAGAACCAGGGCAGCGGTCATGGTGCAGAGATCGAGTTTGACCATGAATTCGCGAGCGGCCTGGTTCCCTTCGGACGCTTTGGGTATGCGACTTCGACGGGCACAACCCTGCGCATGGCCAATGGAGTGGGGCTTGCCGACACGCATCCGTTCGGCCGGCGGGGCGATATGCTGGCGGCCTCGCTCACGTTTACACGCCCCTCCGATCTCAGCAAGCCACATGAGAATATCTTCGAATCCTTTTACAGGCTGCGCCTCACGAGTCATACCGAGATTGGGCCTGATGTGCAGGTGCTTGTCCACCCATCGAATCAACCTGCGCTCCATCACACAGTGATTCTGAACACGCGCATGCGCATCTTTTTCTGACGGTCCGTCTGAGATGTGCAATTTCCAGGACGAGGAGCCCGGTGGGTGTTTGCGGGTCAATGAACGCCGATAAGTAAGCCGGCGCTCATCCCAATCGATTGTTGATGGCCCCGCGCAAAGCTGTAATCGTAAGCAGGTTCAAGGAACCAGCCGAAACGGTGCCTGTGGGCTGGCCAAAACATGAAGTCACCGGCTACCTCACCCGCTACTGAGTTGGTTGCGCTGCCGTTCTTGCGCACGTAAACCCACTCTGGGCCGACTCCGAGCATGAACTCTGCTTTGCGCGAGATGGTCCAGGGCTTTTTAAAAAGCAGGTCAGTGTCCCATTCCGTCGAATTGCGCGTAAAAAAAGGCGAAACCCCGGCTTCCAGCTCCAGCCAGTTCTCTATCGGCGTCGTTTCGACGGCGAAGTTTGGGGCAAACGTCGCTGCGCCTCCGGTCACATTCCAGCTTGTCGCCGCACCGATCTCCAGGATGGCTACCGGGTCTTTCTCTTCGGTTGCGGGTTCTGAATGGCTGGGAGGACCGTCCGGCGAGCTTTGCCCGTATACAAACAAGTTCAAAGACAGAGAGGCGCACGCTATCACGCACATGAAAACACGAGTACGCATGGATGTCTCCGAATTGAGATGAATGGGTCGACAACGAAGAAATCGTCGTCACCTCTGGGCCATCGCAGCGGTCGCAATGCGGAGAGCTTACCGGCAACCGCGCCGGCACTATGCACAGGAGCCATCAGCTCTTTGAGTTCCGGGCACGACGGTAAGC
>Ga0302326_10025721_pt1 | contig 11925 bp, 11 predicted proteins | sample Palsa_T0_3_FD_202264 | JGI IMG/M metagenome (GOLD analysis project Ga0302326, IMG submission 202264) | Peat permafrost microbial communities from Stordalen Mire near Abisko, Sweden - Palsa_T0_3 | ecosystem: Environmental > Terrestrial > Soil > Palsa > Peat permafrost | place: Sweden: Abisko... | reverse complement strand
GATGTTGTCGATGCTCTCGAGATAGACCGGCACGCGCGAGAACTGTTCGTGAATGACGAGTTGGCGTAAGTCCTCGACTGACTTTCCGGCGGAAATCGCCACGATGTTGGGACGAGGCGTCATCACTTCGCGGATGCTCTTGTCGCCGAAAGCTACCACGGATTGAATCAGTTTGCTATCTTCTTCGGCGAGAATGCCTTCCTCTTCGCCGGCGGTGATGAGCGCGTCAATGTTTTCGGCCGCGTCCGTAGTGTGCGTTTCGCCATTGCCGCCGTTGTTCAGTTCCAGCAGCAATGACTGAAACATGTTGACCAATCCGGCCAGAGGGGAAACTAAGATGGCAAGGAGATTGATTACTCTGAGCCAGCGCTTCAGCCAGCGGCCTTTGGTTCTGCGGTAAAGCAGAAAGGGCACGAAATATGTGGCGAAAAGCATAGCGAGCAAAGACGTGCCGGCGGCTTCGAGCACGCTCTGCCAGTGGGGCGATTCGTCTCGCAAGAATCCACAGAAGAAGAATACGCCGATCAGAAACAGCGAAATATGTTTGATGAGCGAGAAGGCCAGGGAACCGCGTTCCTGTTCCAGACCTATTTCGTTCGACAGCGACTCGCGGAAAAACTCGAGCGCCGGAGTTTCGCGGCGCAAGAGACGAAGCGATTCGAGATACAGCAGCTGCACGTAGGAAACGAAGCAAAGCAGCGCGCTTAGGCCTAGCGCTACAAGCAAGCAGAACGCAGCCATCAAGCCGCTCCCTTTTTAAGCTTCGCGGCGGGACTGGCTCGCCGATAGGTTCGCGCAATCAAAGTTTCCGGCAAGCTGAATTCAGCGCGCCAGCGTTTTTCTTCACGCGCCATTTTGCCATTGCCGGTTTGATGATCGAGCCCGGTCAAGTGCAAGACGCCGTGCAGCATCAGAATGCGGATTTCATCGAGGCAAGGATGGCCGAATTCAGCGGCCTGCGCAGCGGCGCGTTCCATGGAAATGGCGATTTCACCCAATTCGTTCGTACTGACTGAGGGGAAAGAGAGCACATCGGTGGGGTAGTCGTTACTCAGGAAGCTCGAGTTGAGCTGCCTGAGATATGCATCGTCGGCCAGCAGACAGACAAACGCGCGCGAGTCTCCGACGCGCCGGCCGAGCACATTTGCGAATTGGCCCAGCACGCGTTTTTCAACTGCCGAAAGCTTTAGGTGAGCGGGAATGGCTCCGAAGAGCACGGTACTACCGGAAGAAGTCATGGCTTCAGGCGAGGGGGAATTCGGGAATCTCGACGCTGATGGCCTTTGGCGGTTCGGCAACGGCCGGATCGGCGTTAGATGCTTCATTGTTGAGTTTGAGCGCCAACTGACGGCCAGCGCCAATCAATTCGTTGTAGCGGTCATACGCCTTGACAATGCGCTGTACGAGCGCGTGGCGTACAACGTCTTTTTCGTCAAAGCTCACAAAGGCGATGCCTTCCACGCCTTTGAGCACTTCAAGCGCGTGAATGAGGCCACTCTTTTTGCCGCCGGGCAAATCGATTTGCGTTTGATCGCCCGTGACAACCATTTTAGAGTTGAATCCCTGGCGGGTGAGAATCATCTTCATTTGCTCACTGGTGGTGTTTTGCGCTTCGTCCAAGATGATGAAGCAATCGTTGAGGGTTCGGCCACGCATGAAGGCCAGAGGGGCGATTTCGATGACGTTGCGTTCGAGCAGTTTCTCGACTTTCTCGGAGTCGATCATATCGAAGAGCGCGTCATAGAGCGGGCGAAGGTAGGGGTCGATTTTCTGTTGCAGCGTACCCGGCAGAAAACCTAAATGCTCGCCGGCTTCCACCGCGGGGCGGGTGAGGACGATTCGGCCGACGCGTTTGTTGAGGAGATCGGCCACAGCCATGGCGACCGCCAAATACGTTTTCCCGGTGCCGGCTGGGCCGACGCCGAAGATCAAATCGTGATGCTCAATGGCATCGATGTAACGGCGCTGGTTGACCGTTTTAGGCGCCAACACTTTCTTGCCGAAGGATCGCGACTTGCCGCTTTCGACGAGGCGGCGGAGCGAAACGCCGGGATCGGCGGTGCAGACGCGCATGTAGCTATTGAGGTCGCCATTGTTGAAGGCATGCCCTTCGCGAACCAAATCGGAGTAGTCCGCCAGAATTTGCTCGGCGCGCCGCACCTGGGCCTCTTCGCCTTCGATTTCGAGCGAATCGCCGTCCAGCAGGCGGGTGCGCAGTTTCAGTTCGGTTTCCAGCAGCCGAATATTTTCATCGCGTGTGCCAAACAGCGACTCAATACCACGGGATATCTGTATGCAGGACTTCATCAAAAGGGATTGCTGAATAGTGAGAAAGGTGTCGGGATTAGCAGGGAATAGCGATTCTTAGTAGCCGTACAATGACAGAGGACGGGACGACGCCTTACGTTAATCTTTTGAACCCACGGGTTCGTGGGCCGGAAAGTCATCCCCTCTAATGTACCATTTTTCGGTAGGGGTAGAACAGTTACGTAGGGTGGTGGGATGCGCCATAACAACCTTCTTGGTTCTGGTTCGCGGATTGGGGCATTAGCGATCTAGCGCGATTACGCCCCATGGGCTTGCGCCGACTTTGATCTTTTTCGTTACAGTGTTGCTGGCAAGATCCACGACGGAAATGTCATTCGAAGGCCCGTTAGCAGAGTAGAGCGTCTTGGCGTCGGGCGAGAGTGCGATACCCCAAGGGCGTGGTCCAACTTCAAGAGATCCGGCCACTGTGTTGGTGGCTGTATCGATTGTGAATACCCGATGGCCGCGACCGGTGCTGACGTACAGCTTGGCGGCGTCCGGCGAAAGCAGCACGGCCATGGGCTTGATCACACCCGGCTTACCAAGCGATATCGCCTGCATCATCTTGTCTTTCACCGCATCCACCAGGACGACGGTCCCGTCGTTCTCGGCATTCACATACGCCCTAGAACCGTCCGGCAGGAAAGCGACTGAGCGTGGCCGGTGCCCAACCTTGAATGTCTTGAGTATCTTGCCGGCCACTGGATCGAGTACAGAGATGGTGCCGGTCTCCTCCGATGTGACCCAAACAAGCTTGCCGTCCGGAGTTACCTTCACACCCTCGGGCTGTGCTCCCACTTTCGCCGACTTTACGACTGTCCCTGAAGCAACATCGACGATGCTGACGGCCTCCTCATCTTCGTTAGAGATGTACAACTGACTGCCGTCCTTGCTGACGTCGAAGTTCTCCGGATCGGAACCGGCCTTCATGATGCGAACAACCCTGTTCTGGGCAACGTCGAAGACACCAACTCCGTCGGCACTCTTGTCGGGCGGGGGAAGCGTGCTTTCGTCGACATCGGGGCCGGCGATGGGCGATCCGCTGAGCGCCACGTAAATGGTCTTTCGATCGGGACTGGCGTGAATGGCCCTGGGCCGTTTGCCCAGCGGCACAGTGGCGATGACGCTATAGGTGGCGGAATCAATCACTGTCATGTCGCCTGATGCTTCATTGGTGACATAGAGTCGGAACGCCGAGGATTCCACTGCCGGCTTAGGCTCCGCCTTTTCTACTGGCGCCGGACGCGAGCAACTCAGGCAGAAAGCGGCCAGACAAGGAAGCAGATACTTCAGATTGGTCACTGACTATTCTCCTTTGAACGTAAAATTGGTTTCGACTTTGCCGGACGGCGTTACCGTTATCTTCTGTTGCTGCGTCCCCAGCTTTTCCTGCCATGCTTCCACCACGTAATCGCCAGGTGGAATATTTGGAATCTCAAAAGTCCCCTCCGACCCCGTAACAGCGAAGTAAGGGTGCTCCACAACGCCTATGAATGCGCGCATCCAACTGTGAATATTACATTTGACGCGAATCATAACCTCTGGCTTGATGAACCGGCGCGCCAACGGTGCATCGCCCTGTCCCTGGCTGTGATTCCATTCGCGATTAATCTGTGCAAGCGGATGAATATTGTGCGTCACCGGATCCGAGTTCGTCACCTGCAGCGTCTGACCCGTTTGTATGCCCATAACCCGCGGGTGAAACCAGCAGCCATTCTGGTCGATGACGACAGGCGTGGCCGGCACTGGGAATCTCTTCCCTTCCAGTCCGCTCTTGAGGTAAATAAAAACGTTGGCGAGGGTACCCTTTGGATTGACGACGACCGATTCGTCGTAAGCTTTGCCATGGTGCGCCTCGACGCAGGCAGGATCTTCACTCATATCAATCCGCTTACGCGCGGGCTTCCTTCCAGTGAATTTGACTGTCCCGGTCAGCGTGCCGGCCGTGGCGGGATCAACCTTAAAATAGGAAGGCGCAGCCACTTGCTTCGGAGCCGCCTCGGGCTCTTTCTTTTGCGTTCCCGAACAACTGAAAAAGGCGAGCGCCCCGCAGAAAAGCGCCAGCAGACGCCGTCGTTTCATTTGAGACTCCCCATTTGCGTATTCTCCGGCGGTCCCGCATTCGGCGGCATCTCGCCGGTGAGAGATTTAAGAAATTCGACGAGGTCCGCGCGATCCTGCCCCGAGAGCTTGATCGCCTTAATTTCCTTGTCCAGATAGGGATTGGAATTGCCGCCGCCGGCGTAGAAATCGACCACGTCTTTGAGCGTTTTCAGACTCCCATCGTGCATGTAGGGCGCGGTCTTCGCCACATTGCGAAGCGTGGGCGTTTTAAAGGCCCCTCTGTCGGCCGCAAGTTTTGTTTCGCCGTAGCGGCCCACGTCGGTCGACTCGCCTTCCTCGTTCACTCCCACTCCAATGTTGTGAAATTTGCCGTCCGTGAAGAGAGCATAGTTAGTGTTGATTGTATGGCACGCCGCACAGTTCCCTCTTTTCGGATCGCGGAATATTTCAAAACCGCGCACGGCGGCCGGACTGAGCGCGTTTTTATGACCACCGAACTCGTATTGGTCGAATGGCGAATTGCCACTGATCAGAGTTCGCTCAAAAGCGGCGAGTGCTTCCGTCACCTTAGCGATGGTCACTGGCCCGGGGCCAAACGCCTTCTCGAATTGCGCCCTGTATCCGGGGTTCGCTTCTAACTTTGAGACGGTGACCTCGTGCGCCTGATTCATTTCGATCGGGTTGGCCATGGGACCACCGGCCTGCTCCTCCAAGCTCCGCGCGCGCCCATCCCAGAACTGCGCGGTAGCGTAGGCGGCGTTCACAACGCTGGGTGCGTTGCGAACCCCTGCCTTTCCGCCCACCCCTATCGAATGCCTTTGTCCATCGGTGAACCCGATGAGTGGGTTATGGCACGAAGCGCAGGCCAGCGAATTATCCATTGACAGTTTTCTTTCGTAGAACAACTCCCGGCCGAGCGCGATGGTTTCCGCTGTTTCGGGGGCGCCAAGTGGTACGGGAACGGCAGGCAGTCCGAGAGGCGCCTTGATCTCAATGGGCGCACCGATGGGCTTCGCGTCGGAGCGCATTTCGGCGACATTGTCACGCTTGCCGTTACATCCTGCCACGAACAGCAGCGAAACGAGCGGTATTGCCGGCAACCAAGGTCTAAAGGCCATTTCGTCTGCTACTGCTTGGGCGCTCGGGCGTGGCCGAAGCTTGCTGGCAGAAGCTGGGCGTAATCGACATCCCGACCGCCAAAAACAAGATGGTTGCACTTCGCTCCATATCTCTATAATCCTTTATTGACGGTTCTGTTCAGGCTTTTCTTGAGAAAAAATTGTGGGGCGGACCTCGCGGTCTGCGGCTGACCTCCTGGTCAGCCTAACGAAAAAAGTTTGAACAAGCGGGCCTGCAAAGGAATATATAAGGTAGAAGCCGCAACTGCAAATGCCGGACTCCTCCCCAGAATCGAACGTCACGCGAGCCCTTTCGGCGAGTGATGCCGGCCGGGTTAGTGCGCACTCCGCTGTCGAGCAAGAACTGATCGAGCTTTTCGACCAGTTACGGGACCGGCTGTTCCGTTACCTCTTGGGATTCTCTCTGACCGTTGCAGATTCGGAAGATATCATCCAAGAAACATTCCTCGCCCTTTTCCTGCACCTGCAATCCGGCAAATCGCGGCAAAATCTTCGCGGATGGTTATTCCGCGTTGCCCACAACCTGGCGCTGAAGCACCAACGAAGCCGGCGGGGGGCTGAAAGCATTTCCGAGTCCATCCATCAGACTCTCAACCAGCCGGCTCCCAACCCAGAAGAGCTTTTTGAGATGAACGAAACGCAGAAGCGTCTCATGACCGTTATGCTGGCGCTGCCGGAACAAAGTCGCTGCTGTCTCTACTTGCGGGCGGAAGGCCTGCGCTATCGGGAAATCGCCGAGATTCTGGATATGTCTCTCGGCTCAGTCGCGAATTGCCTGGAACGATCTCTGGCGCGTATCGCGCGCGCCGCTGAACGGTGAAATGATGCTGTCTCAAGAATCTCATCTTTCCGATCAAGAACTGCTCATGGCCGCCGATGGCGAGCTTTCTGCGCGAGACGACCGTCGCGTCCATGCGCATCTGAACGCCTGTTGGCGCTGCCGGACGCGCAAACAGGAAATCGAGGCTGCCATCGGCGAGTTCATCCGCACACACCGGCGAACCTTCGATCGGCAGATCCCCCCTGCCGCTGGCCCGCGAGCTTTGCTGAAGGCGCGTCTCGCTCAGCTCGCTGAAAAGCAAAGCATTTCCTGGTCACACTGGTTGTCACACTGGTCTCGCGCCATCTCGTTTAGACTGTCATCCGCCATTGCTGCCGCCTGCGGGCTGGGGGCGATGGCATATTTTATTTTCCACATTTGGGCCGGGCAGCCAACCGAGCCCATGGCGGTCACCGTTCCTGATCCCATCTTGACTCCAGGCGCCGCGGTTCTGGCGAGCGAGAAAGAAGTATGCAGCCAGTCAAACACAAAGAACAAGGTAGTGCCGGTCGCGCTCCAGCGAAGGGTGTTTGACGAATATGGAATCCGGCCCGCCAATCCTGGCGCTTATGAGATCGATTATCTGATTACACCAGCGCTGGGAGGGGCGGACGACATTCATAACATCTGGCCCCAATCCAATGGGGGAACAGTTTGGAGCGCCCAAGTGAAGGACGCGCTGGAAGACCATCTACGAGACCTGGTCTGCGATGGACAGCTTGATTTGGCGACAGCCCAGCGCGATATCGCATCGAACTGGGTCGAAGCCTACAAGAAGTACTTTCATACGGATCGACCACTCACCAACTATCGCTAATTTGCCGGAAACACAGAAAGGGGAAAAGGGGACACGCCGGGCTTCCCACCGCACTGCCGCCGAACGGATTCAGCAGGCGTGTCCCCTTTTTCGCTGCCCTCTGAGCGCTCCCCTCCGCGCTTCTTCAGTGAATCTCCGGCTCGGCCGTAGCTGCCGTGCCGCTGAGAAAATCGAAATCGCAACCCTGATTGGCTTGCGTCACGCGCTCGAGATAGAGCGCGCCATAACCGCGCCCGAAGCTCGGCGCCGGCTTTTTCCACTGACTTCGTCGCGCCGCAAGTTCGCCCTCCGAAACCAGGAGGTCGAGCTTGCGCCCGGCCACATCAAGCGACACCAGATCGCCATCTCTCACCAGCGCGAGGGGCCCTCCCACGTGACTCTCGGGAGACACATGCAGCACACAAGTCCCATACGCCGTTCCACTCATCCGAGCATCGGAGATTCGCACCAGATCGCGCACACCCTGATCGAGTAGCTTCTTAGGGATGGGTAGCATGCCCCACTCCGGCATACCCGGACCCCCCAACGGACCCGCACTTTGCAGAACGAGCACGGAGTCCTCCGTGACAGGCAGATCGGGATCGTTGATTCGTGCTTCCAACTCGTCGTAGTTCCTGAACACAATGGCGGAGCCGGTGTGTTGCAGCAATCTCGGCGTCGCCGCGGAAATCTTGATAACCGCTCCATCAGGCGCGAGGCTGCCGCGCAAAATAACCGTGCCTCCCGTATCGGCCAGCGCATCCTCGCGAGGCCGGATCACGTCTTTGTTAATGATGGATGAGCCCGCCAGATTCTCGCCAAGCGTATGCCCGTTCACAGTGCGGCTGTCGAGATGTAAGAGGTCGCCAACCTGCCCCATCAGCGCGCGCAATCCGCCCGCATAGTAAAAGTCTTCCATCAGGTAAGCGCCGGAGGGTCGGATATTAGCCAGCACCGGAACCCGATCTGAGATGCGGTCAAAGAGTTCAAGTTCTAACTTGATACCGCGCCGCGCCGCCAACGCGACAAGATGAATGATGGCGTTCGTGGAACCCGCGATGGCCATATCAACCGTAATCGCATTCTCAAACGCTTCGAGGGTGAGAATGTCGGAAGGTTTTAGATCCTCCCAAACCATCTCCACAATCCGATTCCCGCAATTGATGCACATGCGCGGGTGATTGGAGTCGGCCGCCGGAATCGACGATGCGCCCGGCAGCGTCATACCCAGCGCCTCCGCCAGCGCGGTCATGGTAGACGCTGTACCCATGGTCATGCAGAAACCCGGCGAACGGGCGATGCCATCTTCCACGCCGAGCCATTCTTCCTGCGTGATGTTGCCGGCGCAGCGCTCCGTCCAAATCTTGCGCGCGTCCGTGCCGCTGCCCAGGAACTTGCCGTTCCAGTTACCGCGCAGCATCGGCCCGGCCGGCAGATAGATGGCTGGAATATTCATGCTGATTGCTCCCATCAAGAGGCCCGGCGTTGTTTTATCGCAGCCGCCCATCAAAACAACGCCGTCAATCGGCATCGAGCGCAGCAGTTCCTCTACCTCCATCGCCAGCAGATTGCGATAGAGCATTGGCGTCGGCCTCATGTAAACTTCCGTCAGAGGCATCGCCGGAATTTCCACCGGGAATCCACCCGCTTGCCAAACACCCCGTTTCACGAATTCGGCCCGCTCGCGCAGGTGGGAATGGCAGGGATTGATCTCGCTCCAAGTGTTGATGATGCCGATCACCGGTTTGCCTGTGACATCCTCGCGTCGATACCCGATTTGCTTCAGCCGCGACCGGTGCGCAAAACCCGGGACGCTTTCGGGAACGAACCAGCGCTGGCTGCGCAGATCTTCAGGCTTGCGTTTGGGCATGTGCAAACATGCAGTTTACAATGCCCTCATTTTTGCGCTCCGCGAACGGCGAAGACATTCCTGTAAACGCCCGCCTCAATTCTGGAACTTTTCCGCCCCCACTGCACAATACCCATTGAGAGCCGAACTTGAAAAGCGAGTTTGAACTTCTGAAACTGGCCAAGAAGGGCAATGAAGCCGCCTTCTTAAAGCTCTACCATCGCCATCAAGGTCCGGTCTTTCGTTTCGCTCTGCATATGTCCGGCCAAGTGGAGACCGCTGAGGAAATCGTCCAGGACGTCTTTCTCGCGCTGTTATCAGCAAACGGTTTTGATGCCGCCAGCGGCAGCTTGCAGGGCTATTTGATCGGCGCTGCGCGTAATATGCTTCGCAGCCGCATGCGCCACGCGTGGCGATTTATGGAGGCGGAGCCCGCCACTTTGGGTTGCGAGTTACTGGATGCGCTAAGTAAGGAACAGGAACTGCATGATCTGCGCGTGGCAATTCTGAGTTTGCCGCCGAACTATCGCGAGGTGGTTGCGTTGTGCGATCTGGAAGGCCTGGATTATGCGCAGGCGGCCACTCATTTGGGTTGTCCGTTGGGCACCGTGAGGTCGCGGTTGCATCGGGCACGCGCCATTCTAGCGGCCAAGATGCAGAAGCGCGTGGGGTGCACAGCATGAATGAAGACATTGACTTAATTGACAAAATGCGCCGGCTCGCGTCGGCTTTGCCGCGTGAGGCAAGTCCCCGCGTCGAGCAACGCCTCTCGGCCGCTTTTCGGGCGCGTCACTCGCGTAAGGCGCCCATCTGGCTCTATGCCGCCGCCGCTTGCGCCCTTCTGCTGCTCGGCTTGTCCTTCATATACAAGCGTCAGAGCGCGCCGCCGGCCGATTTCGTCTATAACGCGTCCGGCTTTGTCGCCTTGCCGTATTCGCAGAGCGGCGTACCGGTGGAATCCCTTGTCGTGATTCGCGTCGCCGTAACGCCCTCGCAATTGAGTTCCATGGGAGTGGCAGTGCCCGCTGTAGCGTCATCTGCCAGAGTCAAAGCCGACGTCTTGGTCGGCCAGGACGGCGTCGCGCGCGCCGTTCGTTTAGTCGAGTAAATTCTAAAGGAGAAAATATGTTCAAACTCATCCTCGCTCCGGGTTTATGCGCAATCGCCGCATTCGCCCAAACACCCCCTCCACCCCCACCCCTTCCACAGGCGAAATTGGCCCTCGATATGGCCGATGGAAACTTTTTCGGCCCGATTGGCATAACGGCGGCGCTCGCCGGTCCGGCCGCCACCATTCCCGGCGCCCCCTATTCGGCCCAAGCCGTCACCCAACACGTGCAAACCTTGGCCGATGGTAACCGCATCACGCAGACCACCACCAACAACGTCGCGCGTGACAGCAAAGGGCGTTTCTACCGCGAAGAATCCTTGCCGGGATTTGGGAACGGCAATGCGGAGCCGCCCCATCTGATCTTGATTGAGGACCCGGTAGCCGGCCAGCACATCACCCTCGATTCCAATTCCAAGACCGCCGTCAAGATGCCTTCAGCGCAAATGAAAAAAGCTGACGAGGCCGCGGCGCGCAACGGCGTTCCCCCGCCACCGGGTGAGATTCGCGTATTCTTCAACTCGGCTGGATCGGGACAAACGCAACAGACAATTACCGCAATGAAAATAAAGGCGGACGACGAAAGAGCTGCGACCACTGATCTGGGAACGCAAACCATTGAGGGCGTACCCGCCCATGGCACGCGCATCACGCGCACCATTCCCGCCGGCGAAATGGGCAACGAATTGCCCATCGTGATCACCACCGAAACCTGGTACTCGCCCGATCTAAAGGTGCTGGTGATGAGCAAGAGCAGCGATCCGCGCATGGGCGAGACAACTTACAAATTGACCAATCTCTCCCGCTCTGAACCCGATCCGGCGCTGTTCCAAATTCCCGCCGATTACACCATCAAAACCAATCCGTAGGGCGCGCATTCTTGCGAGCCCGCCACCTTCAGGTGGCATATGAGAGTTTTCGCCAATCTCACACACCTTTCTTGAGAATGATTGGCGTGGAGCGAACCAGCGCTGGCTGCGCAGATCTTCAGGCTTACGTTTGGGCATGTGCAAACATGCCCTTCACTACCGCAATACCTGAAAGGGATTTTCCGCTATCGCGTTGGCAGGTTCCGCTTTGGATCGCGCCCGGCCGATGCGGAGAGAGAGATCGAAGATCGGCTTGATGGGAATGAAACCGCCAAGCTTGTGATCGCCGACCGCGGCAAGCCCCATGGAAGCTGCGCAGCCGCATTGCGAACAATCGGGATTACCGCCGAATTGGCACGGAGTGATGAGGCTGGTCAGGTTGGCCGAAATGGTGGTGGTTGTTTGCGCAAAGATGCAATCGCTCGGCGAGGCAGGGGGGGAAGCGAACTGCCGGAGCATTTCTACAGGCATATCGAGCTTCGGATAAGGCCTGCGCAGACTAGTCAGGTCGGCGATCACCTGGGAGCGCTGGCTGGGAGTCAGGATCTCCGGTAGAGACTCGCCCATTTGCGGAGTGAAGATGCTGAACCAGATCTTCTTAATTTCATCTCTGGCACTCCAAAATTCAACAAACTCCTTCAGGTAAGATGCTCGTTTCATCATCTGGCCGGTGATGGTGCAGTGTACGGTGATTTTCTGGCCCGCGATGTTCGCGAGAATGCGCTGGTAAGTGGCCGGAGCGCGGCGCACATCGTGTTCGGCTTCGAGGCCGTCAATCGAAACCACAACGTTGACTAACCGGTTCTGCGACCAAGATAGCGGAAAAGAACGAAAGGCGCTCGTGACGATCTGCAGATGAATGCCGCGATCCGTTATGAGTGGAACCAGTTGCTCCAATTCGCGGTACCGGACTAATGGATCCCCGCCCACAAGCGATAAGTGCAAGGGCTGATAGCGATCCACCACCTGCATG
>Ga0302326_10025719_pt1 | contig 11925 bp, 8 predicted proteins | sample Palsa_T0_3_FD_202264 | JGI IMG/M metagenome (GOLD analysis project Ga0302326, IMG submission 202264) | Peat permafrost microbial communities from Stordalen Mire near Abisko, Sweden - Palsa_T0_3 | ecosystem: Environmental > Terrestrial > Soil > Palsa > Peat permafrost | place: Sweden: Abisko... | reverse complement strand
TCCGTCATCGAATCGCGGCCGATCAGGTCCGCCGAAACAGTCTTGTCGCCTGCCTTGAACTCAGCAGTCATCTTGCCCTTCAAGTCGTAGATCTCGTAGCCGTCGCGATCGACGACTACAGTGCCGGTGGTTCCGAAGATAGCTGCACCGCGGTCGCGACCGTAGTACTTCATCCCGTTGCAGGACTTCCCTTCCCAGGAGATCATCGCGTCGTCGTAGGCGAAGCTGGTGCTCATGGTGTCGTAGAACTGCCAGTCGTCCTTGAACTGATATCGCCCGGCAATGGATGCAACGCTGTTGGGATAGTCCACTCCCAATGCCCAACGGCAGACGTCTACTTCGTGCGTGCCATTGTTGAGCGATTCCCCTGTGCCCCAAGTCTTGAACCAGTGCCAGTTGTAGGGCTGTACGTTGTCCTTGTAGGCCTGACGTGGTGCTGGCCCCTGGAACAGGTCCCAGTCCAACTGCGGCGGCACGGGAACTTCTTTGCCCGTGCCAATCGACTTGCGCACGTTGCTGTACCAGGCCATTGCGAAGTAAGCGCGGCCGATCGAGCCGTTGTGGATCTTGTCCACGATCTCGATGGTGTGCGGCGAGGAGCGCTGCTGCGAGCCCATCTGCACCAGCTTGCCCGTTCTTTTCTGCGCCTCGATCAGCATGACGCCCTCGGCGGGATTGTGGCTGCATGGCTTTTCGACGTAGACATGCTTGCCGGCCTGAACGCCCGCGATGGCCATCGGCGCGTGCCAGTGATCGGGCGTTGCGATGGTGAGCGCATCGATTTCTCTGAGGGCGAGGAGGTTTCGGAAGTCTTTCTCGATTGCCGGGGCCTCGCCCATCTCAGTCTGCGTGGCGGCGGCGAACTTCTTCAGGATGTTGCCCTCGACGTCGCACACATGAGAGATGCGCGCGTTCGCCTTGTTCGCCTTCAAGGATGAGAGGTGCGCGTAGGCGCGACCGTTCAGGCCGATGAGGGCGAAGTTGAGCCGGTCGTTGGACCCAATGATCTGCGCGTAGCTCTTCGCCGTCGAGCTGATCGCTAAACCCGCTGCACCTGCTACCGCTCCATCCAGAAACTTACGCCGTGTCATCATGCTTCTTCCTCCTCGAATCTTATCTCGACTGACTTACTCTGCTCCATGCGAGGCCGTCCGCGCCAAGCCGATCGGCCGGACGCCAGAATCATATGCATGTCCGTCGCAAATCTTGGCTCAACAAAGACCCTGGCATTCCATACGCGATGAAGGCTATGGAGAAAAGGCACTTGACATTTGCCGCTGGCTCACGCTTATCCCATACTGGGCGGAAACATCTGCATGGGTTCGTGGGGAGCGCTGGATCGATGGCATTTCTTCCGAAACCACTACGGCTGGATCTATACCGACGGGGTTGTCAGCGGATACTTTGACGAGACCGAGACTGACACACTTTCGAATGATGGCAACTCATATACTGGAAACAACGTTACCATTTTCTACGACACCCACGGCAACGAAGTGCCAGCACCGGGAGATCCGGCGCCGGCCCTGCCTGGGGGTACCCCGGTACGGCGTCGGCGATTCGAATCCAGCCTTAATCACTAGATCCGAAGACTCTATCCTCCCGTCGTCGCAAAGTTTGCGACGACGGGAGCCTCGTCCCACTGCTACCGATACCATAGGGGCGGAGAATGGGATTTCGGCCTCAGCCGCTGTGGACCGGGGACAGCTGGGAAGTTGAAACGGAATCGCAGTCGCGTTGTGAGATGAATTCACAATGAATAATCGCGTCGATTCAGATCTGCAGTTTTCTGGCGCGGCACGCCAAGGCCACGCCATCGTAATCGGTGCAAGCATGGCGGGACTGCTTGCCGCTCGCGTGCTCTGTACCCACTTCGAGCGCGTTACGCTCATCGAGCGAGACGACCTGCCAGAACAGCCAGAGCATCGGAAAGGTGTCCCACAGGGGCGCCACCTTCACGTCCTACACGCGCGGGGGGAACAGATTCTCAATCGGTTGTTTCCGGGATTGAGCGATGACCTGGCAAAGGCTGGTGCCACGCGGATCGAGATTCCTGGCGAGTTGGTATGGTATCACCTCGGTGGATACAACCTGCGCTACAAGAGCGGGCTAACGCAACTGGCGATGAGCCGTCAGTTGCTGGAGTCTCAAGTTCGGCGGCGCGTTCTTGGGCTTTCGAACCTCGTCTGTCGCCAGCGCCACGACGTTGTGGGCCTCCTTGCCAATGAGACTCACGAACGCGTAAGCGGCGTTGCCGTTCGAGCGGGTTCGGAAGGCGGGCGGGGAGAGGCAATTGTGGCCGATCTCGTCGTTGATGCGACGGGCCGCGGGTCAAGGTCGCCAGCGTGGCTTGAATCTCTGGGTTACGCCAAACCGAGCGAATCCGCGATCTCGATTGGCTACCGTTACACGACGCGCCTCTATAAGCAGGACTCGACCTACCTTCGCGATGCCAAAGCAATCTTCATCCAGCCCACGCCGCCGCATACTAAACGTTTGGGGGCCTTGTATCCGATAGAGGGAGGGCGATGGATTGTGACGTTGGGCGGGTACAAAGACCATCATGCGCCCGCTGATGAGGAAGGTTTTTTGGAACACGCGCGAAGTCTTTCGGCACCGGAACTTTACCAGGTGCTGCGTCGCGCCGAGCCGCTATCCGATTTTGTGACCCACGGCTTGCCGTCAAGTCTTCGTCGTCATTACGAAAAGATCCGCCGCTTTCCCGATGGATATCTCGTCATCGGAGATGCGATGTGCAGCTTCAATCCCATTTACGGACAGGGTATGACAGTAAGCGCGATTGAAGCCGAGGTCCTGGATCGATGTCTATCGGCGATGCGTTCGCGAAAAGCCTCATCCCGCCTCGCCAGTGAGTATTTCAGGCGTGCATCCAGAGCAATTGACGGTCCGTGGATGGTGGCTGCAGGAGAGGATTTCCGTTATTGGGGCATCGAAGGAAACAGAGCTCCAGGAACCAACATCATCAACTGGTATGTAGGCCATGTACACAGGGCAACCCATAACGATGCAGCAGTATCTGATGCGCTGATCAAGGTGATGATGTTGATCGACGCGCCGCCGACATTGTTTCATCCGCGTGTCGTTCTGCCGCTGTTGAAGGATCGTTTGCTACGCCGATCGCCGACAAATCAATAGCCAGACAGCGGCGCTTCGTAAATGTCTCAAGTGGGCCGCGACCGCAAATTCAATCGATCTCGGAAGCAACGCCGTCTTGCCGTCGGACCTGGACCCCAATTGCTGCCAAAATTCCGTCTGATATTCGAGCGGACACAGGTTGTTTACGCCGACGCGCAATCGCGCCGCGAGTCAGTCGTTCGGATTTACCAATGCGGACTTGACAGTTGCAAGTGCGCGAGTGGCAACGAAGACTCCACCCAGAACAAAAATGGATGCGACTATCAAACGCGTGGTAATCGCCTCTTTGAACATCAAGGCGCCGAACAAGGCGGCGATGACTGGTACGCAAAGCTGCAGATTCGCCGCGGTCATTGATCTCATGCGCGGCAGCGCGGTATACCAAGCTGCATAACCCAAGCCAGACGCGATTGCTCCTGATAGGGCCGCCAGAAGCACACCGCGACTCGTGTAGAAAGCGTTGGTGAACATGAGCGCATTGAGCATCAGCGCAATCGGCACTGCTCGAACGAAATTACCCGCCGTGTCGGCGATCGGCTCGCTCGATCTACGGCCGCGCAATGAGTAAAGTCCCCACGCGATCCCTGCAAAGAGCATCAAAAAAGATGACAGCAGCGGTGGTGAGCTCACGCTGGGTAGTGTCAAGGCGATGATGCCGCCGATCGCGGCCAACCACCCCGTGGCGACCGCCCTGTTAATGCGTTCGCCAGCGCGATATCCAGCAGCAATCATCACGATTTGCACGGCGCCAAAAAGCAGCAAAGCTCCGGTGCCTGCGGTGAGACCCGTATACGCCACCGAAAATGTCGCCGCGTAACCTATCAGCTCCAACGCAGAAATCCAGCTTCCGCCCATGCCGACTCTCCTGGCGCGGAACAGCAGCACCAACGAGAGAGTGATTGCGCCGGAGAGTATTCGGATCGATGTGAAAGTTAAGGGATCGATGGTCGCAACGCGCAGAGCCATGCGGCAAAGTACCGAGTTGGCGGCAAATGCAAGAAGCGCAAAAATCGTGGCTGTCGCTATCCGAGCCATGCGCTAATTCAACGCGTGCACCGGGCCGACTGGCCGGTGAATGATTCGAAGGTGCAACGCCGATGATTTTGCCATGTTCGTATTGTTCCCTGACAGGCGGGGATTATGACGCGACCACGTTTTGTTTTTGGCTCGAAACAGCGAGGGGTCCTCATCCGCAATCCGCCCTTCGTACGCCGGTCCTTATATTTCAATCGCTTATACCGCATTTCGGGGTTTGATTCGGCCAATCTGATGGCACGCACTGCTTTCCATCGGTAGGCACATGCCGATCACCCCACGGGGTGTCCAGCAGAGTGTTCACCTAAATCGATTAGTCAGTTCCAGTGATGATGGTGAGCCATTATTCGACCGACGCTCTAGCCATTTTGAGCGATTTAAGCAATCTCCGCCGCGGCGCAAATTGAGGCCGTCGATCAACAACTTCACTTATCCAAGGAGATTGAAATGAACAAGACCAAGACACGCGCGATTCGCGCGATCACGATCAGCGCGGCAATTGCCCTCGGTTTCGGCGCAGCGGCAGCCTCCGCCGGCACCTCCAACAGCCTGTTCGTGAGCGATGGAGTGAGCAAGTATATCGTGCGGTTCCCCGATCTTGACCTAAGCACGATCGATGGCGCTGCCGTGCTGTACGGTCGGCTGCGCCACGCTGCGGCCATTGTTTGCGATTCCCTCGAAAGCCGAGATCTGCAACTGTTCGGGCTGTATCGGGCATGTGTCGATCATGCCATTGCCGGTGCGGTGGCCAGCGTCGGCAGTCCAATGTTGTCGCAATATCACGAGTCACGTACCAAGGGCGACAAGATTGGCGTGGCTCAGTTTGCCAAGGCCAATTAAGTTGGTGGGAGATGCCATACCGCGCGGAGGGAGCGCCGCGCGGTATGGCCGGGGATTTCACCGCGATAAATCCAATTCTCAAGAAGCGAGCAGCACCTCCGGACGCAACTCGCCGCCAATCTCGATCACGATATCAGCCGGAAGACCGGCTCGCCGGGCCGCTTCCCTAATGGCATCCCCACTTTCCGCTTCATAGAGACAGTAGGTCTTGCGTTTATCGGCAGACAAGAATGAATACAACCATTTCACGCCGGCAACGTGGTTAATATCGACAACAGCCTTGTAGTCGGACTTCGACGCACTGAATGCCTGTGCGAAATTCCGCTCGATCATGAATAGCGCCATACACTTCTCCCTGGTTATGTGACAGTTGACTCCGATTGCCCGATATGCAGCCCGTGCCGTATGGCATAGGTCGCCGCTTCAGTGCGATTTGCGCACTGTGTTTTGTTAAGAATGCTCCGGACATGCGTCGCTACGGTGTTGAGGCTGATGGCCAACACCAATGAGACATCCTTATTCGTGCGGCCAATCGCGAGCAGGCGCAAGACGTCCACCTCGCGAGCCGTGAGATCATCCGGAAAGCTCACGGCGCCGCCCTTGGCGTGCAGCACAGCACTGATATCGATCACCAGCCGCGTCATGCCCAAACGCCGCGCAAGCTCTTCGGCTTCGCGCAGCTGCTGGAAGCCCGCCTGGCGCTCGGCGTCGGTCGGCCTCGCCAGCAGGAAAACCCCGTATCGATGCAGCGTTCGAGCTAGATGGGGCCATGCGCGCATGGCACGATTTAGCGTGACTGCATTGTCGAAATGCTCGCGGGCGACATCCGGGCGACTGGCGGTGTAAGCCAGCATTGCCAGATACAATTCGGTGGTGCCGAAGCAGACGGCAGTAGGATGGTTCGCCGTTTGCATGGCGTAGGGGCGCAATAGCCGGTATAGCGAGTCGGCATGCTGCGCATCGCTGAGCGCACAACAGGTCTGTGCGCAAAACACCAAGCACGCCAGGAACATGTCGTCGCGACAAATGGCGCGGCAATCCTGATCGACGAGCCGTTCGAACATTGCGCGTGCTTCCGCAAGCAAGCCGATTTCGGCGCAGATGAGCATGAGGCCGGGTTCCCACATGCGCTTGGTGCCGCTCGCGGCAATCTCCTTGATTTGCGGCGCCAGGGCATGCAATCGGCCAAGATCGCGGTTCAAGGCGAACATCTGGGCTCCATAGACACCGTCCGCATCGCCGCTGCGGGTCTTCGTGCCGATCTCGAGCAACTGTTCGATGCGAGCTTCCAGATCGGTCCATTCACCGCGCAACAGCGCCAGCGTAATCCGGTCCGAGCCGGCCCAGTACTGATGCATTCCAAATCGGGCGGTCGCCAGGCCCTCATACGGCTCCAACAGCATTTCCAGATCGTCGATTTGCCCTGCCTCGAAATAGTTCAGAACCTGCCAGTGGTACGCTTCCGCGAGCAAATCGCCGCTGCCTGTCGAGCGCGCCACCGCAATGTATTCTTGTCCGATGAGAAGCCGGCGCGGCAGGCTTGCGGGATTACCCCGCAGCGCCATGACGGTCAACTGAAAACATCCGCAGCGCGCCGCGCCGTCACAGCAGCGGCCGGCCATGCCAAGGGCCTGGTCCACCAGCAATTGAATCCTGGACTTATCGGGAGAGGTCCGCAGTGCGAAGGCAAGCGTGGCCAGGGCCTTGGTTCGTGCGACGGAGTCGGTCTCGGGCAGCAGCGCCAAGGCGCGGTCGAGCAGCGGCACAATATGTCGCTGCGCCACGTGTTGCGATGTCATGGCCAAGGACATCAATACGTCGACCAATAATTCGGCGCTGTCCAGCAGGCGCGTTCGATTGACCGCCTCGAGCAAAACGTCGATGGAACGGTCGATTTGGCCGAGTAGCCTCAACGCAGATCCTTTCAGAACATAGGCACGTGCCAGGCGCTCGTCTTGCATCAAGCCTCTGCCTTGCATGGTCTCGATGGCGCGGTCGTAGTGCAGCAGTGCTTCTTCGTAGGCGTACATCCGAACAGCGCTCTCTGCAGCTCTGAGTGCGTAGACCACTGCTTGCTCGGCAAATCCGAGCGTCGCCGCTTGATGATAGTGATACGCAATCAGAGTAAGCGCAGGCTCGAGGTGCCCGGAGTGCACAGCTACCAGCGCATCGCCGGCGCGGCCGTGCATGCGAAAGCGATCCACTGCAGGCAGATCTTCATAGATGGTCTCGCGGAGCAATCCGTGGGTGAATTGATATCCGCCTGGGGTGTCCGGGTTTGTCTGTACGATGCCGGCCTGTACAGCCGGTTCGAGCGTCGTCAACACATGCTGCACGTCTTGATCTGTAGTGACGGCAAGCTCGCGAGCCGTAAATTGCCGGCCGTGAACCGCGGCGACGCCGAGCAACTTGTTGCAGGGCTCGGAGAGGCGAACCAATCTTCTGCCGATGGTTTCGCGCACACCGGCGGGAATTTTCGCCGCTGTCGCCGCAATACCTGATCCGAAACTTTCCTCCAGCAGCACCTTGATCAACTCTATGGCGAACAAGGGGTTGCCGTCGGTGCGTTGATAGATCAGCCTGACAGCGGAATCAGACAGGCTGACATCGCACAGGCGTTCGGCGACCTGCCCAATGGCGCTCTGAGAGAGTCCCGCAAGATGAACCCGCTCGACGCCAGGCTCGCGAGTCACGCCGCCCAAGGTGTGCTGCAGCGGTGTCTTGCTGGAGGCGTCCGCGTCCCGATAGGCGCCGACTATGAGCAGTCTGCTGTTCTGTAATTCTTGACTTAGAAATTCGAGCAAAGATAGCGAGGGCGTATCGGCCCAGTGCAGATCGTCCAGCACCAGAGTTATCGGAACTTGCTGGGTGGCTTGATGAAAGAACTGTCGAATGGCATCAAATGTTCGAAATCGCGCCGGACTTGAATCTGCCGCGACGCCCGGCGCGGGTTGGGTTGTGTGCGACACTTCGAGCAGTTCGGGCACCAGTGCGGCGATATCTTTCGCAGCCGCACCCATGTTGAGCCGTACCTCGTCAAGCGAGGAGGCGTCAACATACGCACGTAGAATTTGCACCCATGGCCAATAGGGGGGCGCGCCGGCATCCTCGCGGCAATGACCCCACAGCACGAGTGCGCCCTGGTCCTCCGCGACACTGGCGAGTGCCTGCGCACAACGGGTCTTGCCGATGCCGGGCTCGCCCGAGATCAATACCATCTGGCGACGGCCCGCCAGCATTCGGTCAAATGCCGCCCGAAATACCTCGAGTTCGCGTGCTCGGCCAACGATGGCCCGAGGTTGATCGCTGCTCTCGGTGGCTAGTTGATCCATAGCGATACGATTCTACCTTTGATTGGTCGATTTCGTAGAGCCAGGCACCCGTCGAGAGAGACTCGAACGGATGCCGGCGCTACGTGGGGTTGGCAGTGCTCAGGTGCTCGGCTGCTTGTCGCAGTTCACTGCGGTGTTCCAATCGGCAAAGCTACCCTTCGGGTTATGCTCCCACGCCCATACATGCAGTTCGTAAAACGCCGGCAAACCGTACCGGTTTGGCGCGGGCTCGTAATTAAACAAATCACCTTCCAGCGCTGGTGCCGGTATGGTGCCTGGCGGGTTTTTGCCGTCCCACAGGCTGGCCAGAATAATGAATTCCACCCCGACGAGCCGCATCGCTCCGTCCGGCATAGGCTCATAGATCAAAGCTTCCGGTTGGTCCGCCTCCAGAACGGCTTTATTGACGCGGGAGGGCAGGACAAAATGCACCCCCATGGCACCCGTATCCGGGCCGCTCACGCAAGGGGTCGCCTGCACGAACCCTTCGCCCAAGGCGACGCTCAGTTCCAGATATCGTTCGGTGGCAGCGCGGACTTTGTCGATTAGCGGGGACTCGCTTTTGGACTGCTGGATCGTAGGGTTTGCCATTGCGAACAGGGGTATGGCCAGTGGTATTAAGAAAAACAATCGGCGAAAGATGCTCATTGAAGTTCTCCCGAATTTGGTATGAGGCGATTCCGGCCTCAAAGCTACTGGCGGGGGAGGTGCAGCACCATCATCAGAAATGGTGAGGAGCCGGCTGATGAGAAGCCGGCTCCTCATCATTGCAGTGGCGATTTGCCTGGGCCCTGCTACCTGTAGGCGCCGCCGCGAGCACGTAACCGGGCATACGTGCACACGTGGTTCGTCCAAGGTAGATTGGCCATTCAAGCTCCATTCGAGTGGCGCAAGATGTAAGCCACGATTTCCTCGGCAGCTTGGTCTGCCGATGTCTTTTCGGTGTTTACCCGGATTTCCGGGTGCTCGGGCGGCTCATACGGAGAGTCGATGCCGGTAAAGTGCTTTAGCTCTCCGGCTCGAGCCTTCTTATAGAGTCCTTTGACATCGCGCTGTTCTGCCACCGCCAGCGGCGTTTCGACATAAATCTCGATAAACTCGCCGGGCTGCGACATTTCGCGCGCCATGCGCCGCTCGGCGCGAAACGGTGAAATAAAAGCAGTCAATACAATCAGTCCTGCATCAGTCATTAGGCGGGCAACTTCCGCGATTCGGCGGATGTTCTCAACCCGGTCCACGTCCGTGAACCCCAGATCCTTGTTAAGGCCGTGGCGGATATTGTCGCCGTCGAGCAAGAAACTATGCTTGCCGAGGGCGTAGAGTTTTTTCTGCACGAGATTGGCAATGCTGGATTTTCCGGCACCGCTCAAGCCTGTGAACCACAGCAGGCGCGGATGCTGGTGTTTCAAGCGCGCGTGTGCGTCGCGATCGATGTCCAGCGCCTGCCAATGCACATTGCTCGAGCGGCGCAGCGCGAAATGCAGCATTCCGGCGGCTACCGTCGCATTGCTGATCTTGTCCATTAGGATGAAACCACCGAGTTCGCGGCTGCTCTCGTAGGCTTGGAATACCAGCGGTCTGTCCGTGGATAAAGTGACTACGCCGATGGCATTGAGACTCAGGGTCTTCGCGGCGAGATGCTCCATGGTGTTGACGTTTACCTGATATTTCGGGCCGTGGACCGTCGCCGTAACCAGCTGCGTGCCGAGCTTGAGCCAGTACGGGCGGCCGGGAAGCAATGGCTCATCGGCCATCCAAACCAACGTCGCCTCGAATTGATCCGCCACCTCCGGAGGATCGCTTGCGGCCGCGAGCATATTTCCGCGGCTGCAATCAACTTCGTCGGCCAGCGTGATGGTCACCGACTGACCTGCCACAGCGACGCCAAGATCGGCGCCGAGCGTAACGATTCGCGCAACCGTCGAGGTTCTGCCCGATGGCAGCACGCGTACCGCGTCGCCGGGCCGAATTTGTCCGTCGGCGATCAGACCGGAGAAACCCCTGAAATCGAGGTTCGGACGGTTGACCCACTGCACCGGCATGCGAAACGGCCGCAGCTGTGCGGCGGCTATATCGATGTCGACGGTCTCAAGATGCGCCATCAGCGTGGGACCGGTATACCAGGGAGTTCTAGCCGATGCAGCCGCAACGTTGTCGCCGTGCAGGCTAGACACCGGAATGGGCACAAAGCCCCGTATGCCGATGCTATTGGCAAACGAGCGGTAGTCGGCAACGATCTCGTCGAATTTCGCCTGACTGAAATCGACCAGATCCATTTTGTTGACGGCGAGCACCAGGTTTTTTATGCCGATGAGCTGCGCCAGGTAGCTATGGCGGCGCGTTTGCGTCAGCACGCCTTTGCGCGCATCGATGAGTATCACGGCCAGATCCGCGGTCGATGCTCCTGTAAGCATGTTGCGAGTGTATTGCTCGTGGCCCGGCGTGTCGGCGACGATGAACTTGCGCCGCTCGGTGGCAAAGAAGCGATAGGCGACATCGATCGTAATGCCCTGCTCACGCTCGGCGGCAAGGCCATCGACCAACAGCGCAAAATCGATATTCGCACCTTGTGTGCCGATCCGCTTGCTGTCGGCTTCGAGCGTTGCGAGATGGTCATCGAAGATCATCTTGCTGTCGTATAGGAGACGGCCGATGAGCGTCGACTTTCCATCATCAACTGAACCGCACGTAATGAAGCGGAGCAACGATTTATGCTGGTGCTGGACAAGATAGGCGTCGATGTCCTGCGCAATAAGAGCATGTGCCTGATAGGAGGGTTTCCTTGGTGCAATGCTCACTAGAAATATCCAGCCTGTTTCTTGCGTTCCATGGACGCGGCCTGGTCGTAATCGATGGCACGGCCCTGCCGTTCAGAAGTCGTGGTGAGGAGCATTTCCCGAATGACATCCGGTAGTGTCGCCGCGGAGCTTTCGATTGCCCCGGTGAGCGGGTAACAGCCGAGGGTGCGAAATCGGATCGAGCGCATCACAGGCGTCTCGCCTGAACGCAATCTGAATCGTTCGTCATCGACCATGAGCAGCAAGCCGTCGCGCTCCACCGTGGGACGGCGCGCCGCAAAGTACAGCGGCACCACCGGGATCTTCTCGAGATGAATGTATTGCCAGATATCCAGTTCGGTCCAATTGGAGAGGGGGAAAACGCGGATCGTTTCGCCCTTGGTCGTGAGAGAATTGTATATGTTCCACAGCTCCGGCCGCTGATTCTTAGGATCCCAGCGATGATTCTCGGAGCGGAAGGAAAAAATACGCTCCTTCGCGCGCGACTTCTCCTCATCACGCCGGGCTCCGCCGAAAGCGGCATCGAATCCGAATTGAGTCAGCGCCTGTTTGAGTCCTTCCGTTTTCCACAGTTCGGTATGCAAAGCGCCGTGCTCGAACGGATTGATATCTCGCGCGACGGCTTCTGGATTGTGGTGCACGATCAGCCGCATGCCGCTTTCTCGCGCCATTCGATCCCGCATTTCGTACATCGCCCGAAACTTCCATGTCGTATCCACGTGCAACAGCGGAAAGGGTGGGGCGCTCGGATAGAACGCTTTGCG
>Ga0302326_10025718_pt1 | contig 11925 bp, 9 predicted proteins | sample Palsa_T0_3_FD_202264 | JGI IMG/M metagenome (GOLD analysis project Ga0302326, IMG submission 202264) | Peat permafrost microbial communities from Stordalen Mire near Abisko, Sweden - Palsa_T0_3 | ecosystem: Environmental > Terrestrial > Soil > Palsa > Peat permafrost | place: Sweden: Abisko... | reverse complement strand
TCGGGGATTGAGGTGGTAGTCGCTGCCGAGCGGCTCGGGTTCCGCGACGCCTGGATCGGCGAGGCCGCTACCTACGACGTATTTGCGCTGGCCACCGGGGTCGCGACCCGCACGCGGGAGATGCGGTACACCCTCGGGCCGTTGCCGGTGGCCGTGCGCGATCCGGTCACCATCGCCCGCGGCGCGGCCTCGGTTGCGGTGCTGACCGGTCAGCAGGTGAATGTCGCCCTCGGCACGTCCAGTGACCTGGTCGTCGAGCAGTGGCACGGTCGTTCCCGCGCCCGGTCTGCCCGGGCCCTGGCGGAGACCGCCCAGGCCCTCGCCCCGCTGCTGCGGGGCGAGCGCTCGCAGTTCGACGGCGAGCTGATTCACACCAGCGGCTACCGGCTGAAGCTGCCGGCGCCGGAGGCCACTATCACGATCGCCGGTTTCGGCGACCTGGCGATCAGGGCGGCGGCGCGGCACGCTGACCGGCTGGTGGTGAACCTGGTCACGCCCGAGCTGGCCGGGGAGCTGGCCGGTCAGCTCGCGGCGGCGGCCGGGCAGGCCGGGCGGGACTGCCCGCGGATAGCCGCCTGGGTGCCCTGCGCGGTCGAGCCCGCTGCCGAGGCACTGGTGCTGATGCGCCGCGCGCTGGTCGGCTATATCGGCGCCCCTGGCTACCGGGAGATGTTCCGCGCCGCCGGGTTCGCCGCTCTGGTCAGCCTGGCGCTGGACGGCGCCGGCCCCAAGGAGGTCTTCGCGGCGATGAGCGTTGACCTGCTGCATGCAGTTGGCCTAGTGGGTTCCGCCGCCGATGTCGCGGCGGGGGTGCAGCGTTACCTGGACGCCGGCGTCGACGAGATCTGCGTCCTGCCCGCCCTGGCCGGCGATCCCGCCGGGGAGCGCACGCTGCGGACGTTCGCCGCGCTGGCAGCACAGCTGCCGGTCTCGTGACTGTCGCGCTGCGGCAGCCGGTCCTGGCCGTCCGGGATCTCGCCCGGAGCCTGGCTGCCTGGCGGGCGGTGCTCGGTACCGGGCCCGGAGCGCGCGACCCCGAGATGGCCGCGTTCGGGCTCGACCACGAGGTGCTCGGGGTGGGCGGCGAGACCTTCCTCGAGCTCCTGACTCCGATTCGCGCCGACGCGGCCGTCGCCCGTCACCTCAGCCGGCTGGGCGGCGACGGCGGGTACGGCGACGGCGGGTACATGGTGACCCTGCACATTCGCAGCGGCGACGCGGGGGGATTCCGGGCCCGGACGACGCAGCTGGGGTACAAGGTCGCGTGGACGTCCAGCTATCGCGGCAGCGACATCGTGCAGTTTCACCCGCGCGAGTTCGGCACCCTGCTGCAGGTGAGTCATGTCGATGCGCCGTGGCACTGGCTGGCGTCAGTGGGGGAGAACACGACGGGCACCGTCGCTGATGCGATTACCGCGGTGCAGATCGCCGTGCCGGATCGCCGCGCCATGGCGGCGAAGTGGGCGGCGATGCTCGGCATCGGCGCTGCGCCGGGCGCGACGATGCTGCCGCTGGACCAGGGGACGATCGAGTTCGTCCGCCCGGGCAGCCGGCCGGGCAGCGGCCCGGGTAGCGGCCCGGGCAGCCGGCCGGGTCTGGTCGGGCTGTCGGTGCACGCAGTTGACCGCGCCCGGGCAGGCGATCAGGCCGAGCTCAGCGGGGTCGTGGTCAGCTTCGTGTGATCTGCGGCTGGCTCTGTGATCTGCGGCTGGTTCAGGGCGAGGCGGTCGCGCAACTCCCGCTTGAGGATCTTGCCTGCCGCGTTCCTGGGCAGCTGGTCGACTACTTCCAGTCGCGCGGGGAGCTTGAACGAGGCGATCTTCAGACCGCGCAGGTACTCGACGACATCGGCCAGCACCGGCAGCTCGCCTGGCTCCGGCACAACGAACACGCACAGGATCTCGCCGTATTCGGCATCGGGGAAACCGACGGCAGCTGCCTCAGCGATGCCCGGGTGCCCGGTCACCAGCGACTCGATCTCCGCCGAGGAGATGTTCATCCCGCCGCGCACGACGATGTCCTTCAGCCGGTCGACATAGCGGTAGTAGCGGCTATCGCCGACGGCGATCTCGAAAAGGTCCCCGGTGCGCAGCCAGCCGTCGGAGTCGAACGGGTCGGCGGCAGCTCCGGGGTTGAAGTATCCCGCGAACACGCCAGGACCCTGAGTGCGCAGCTCGCCCATCCGGCCCGGCTCGGTGATCTCGGTTCCGTCGACAGGATCGACCAGCCGGGTGCGGACGCCAGCCGCGGCCGTGGAGTGCCAGGCCAGCCCGGGCACTCCCAGCCGGGGGAACAGGGTGGCCCGCTGCTCAGGATCGGCCACCGTATCGGGAGTCGAGGCCAGCGCGACACCCTCGTTCGAGCCGAAGAAGTTACAGACATCGACGCCATGACGCTCCTTCCAGGCGCGGATCATGGTTCCCGACAGCGCGCTCGAGCCGGACGTCACGACCTTGAGCGATGACAGGTCCCGCCGCCGCAATGCGGCGTCGTCGCGCAGCAGCCTGGTGAGCAGGGTGGGAGCTGCCCGGGTGACGGTGACCGCCTCCTGCTCGATCTGGTCCAGGAAGACCTCCAGATCGAAGGGATGGTGCAGGACAGACGCGCAGCCGGTATACAGCCAGGCGATGAAGCCGGATATCCCGGCCATATTCACGATCGGGTACGGGCAGTGCAAGACGGTATCTGCCGACACCAGATCCAGGTTGGCCCTGGCCATGCTGTGCCAGTCGGCGGCGCACCGGGGCACGGCCTTGGGTGTGCTCTCGGTGCCGGAGGTCCAGCAGATCGTCGTGCAGTCGTCAACGTCGGGCTTGAGCGCGGCCACGTAACGGCGGTAGGACGCCGACGGCTGGCCCGGGCCGGGCAGCTGGCCTTGGCCGGACGGCTGGCCCGGGCCCGGCAGCTGGCGCGCGGGATAGGCAAGATTTTCGCCGAAAACCAGAACCGACCTCAGGCCAGGCACTTGCCCGGGCAGCTCAGCCGATCGCGCGGCCGGCCGGCGGCCTGCGATCGCGCTGCAGGTAACCAGTGTCGTGACTCCGGCCAGCTGGCAGAGACTCACCAGCTCGTGCTCACGGTAGGACGCCGGGAACGGGCACGCGATCGCGCCCAGGCGGTTGACGGCCAGCAGCACCAGCGGGAGCTCGACGGTGTTGGGCAGCTGGACGCCGATGACATCATCACAGCGGCTGCCGTCCTGGTAGAGCGCGGCAGCGATCGAGTCGACATTCGCGTCGAGCTCGCCCCAGGTCAGCCGCTGCGGCGCGCCCTCGGTGATCGCCTGCCGGTTCAGCGGGTCCGCCACCGCCAGCGCCGCCGGCCGGTTCTGCGCGTTCGACGCCAGCGCTGCCTGCCAGGTGGGGACTGCCCAGTACCCCTGCGCCTTGTAATCGGCGACCTTCTGCGCGGAATGCAGTTTCACAGCCACGGGATCCTCTCGTTCGAGCTCGCCAGTTGTCTGGAATCAGGCCGGTTGCGCGGTGAAGGCCGGCGCGTGCGCGGCGACGAACTGCCGCAGGCCCCGTGGCGGCCGCCCGGTCACCGCCGCGACATCGCTGGTCACCGGCGACACGCTGGCCGACGCGAGCTGCCGGTACATGATCGTGAGGTCGTCGACGAACCAGTCCGGGTGCCCGAGCTGCCGCCACCGGTCGCGGGCGTGGTCCAGGGTAACCGGGACGTAGCTGACCCGGTGGCCGGTGACCTCGGCGATGATGCCGGCCACCTCGTGGTAGGTCTGCCACTGCGAGCCGGTGAGGATGTAGCAGCGGTCCCGGTGGACCGGGTCGGTCAGCGCCGCGACCGCCACTGCCGCGATGTCCGCGTCGTCGATGAAGCAGATGCGCCCCTGGCCGAGGGGGGCACGCAACTCGCCGGTCGCGCGCACCAGGCCGGCGAATGCCAGCAGGTTGCGCATGAAGTTGGACGGCCGCAGGTGCGTCCACCGGACGCCCGACGATTCCAGGTGCTCGTCGAGCTGGCCGTGCCACCGGGCGAACTGCGTGTCCATGCTGGCATCGCCCACCGCGATCGAGGATATCCGCGCGATGTGCTCGACCCCGGCGCGCGCCGCCGCGTCGATGACGCCGCCCTGCAGCCGCACCATGTCCGGCCCGACCGGCGAGACCAGGAACAGCGAGCTCAAGCCGTCGAGCGCCGGGCCCAGCGCTGCGTCATCAGCGATGTCCGCGACCGCGTACTGCGGTCCCGGGCCGATCAGTGCCCGGGCGCGCGGCTCGTCCCGGACGACGGCCCGCACCGGGACGCCGGCCGTCAGCAGGCCGCTGAGGACCTGGCGGCCTATCCCGCCTGTCCCGCCGATCACGCCGATCACCCGCTCACCTCCCGAGCGGCCAGCGCCGGATCGGGCTTCCCGCCCAGCGCCGGATCGGGCTTCCCGCCCAGCGCCGGATCGGGCTTCCCGGCCAGCGCCGGATCGAGGCGGCGCGAGAAGGCGCCGAAGACCGGGAAGCTCAAGATGCCGGGCGGGGCGGCGCACACCTCGGGAATCGCGCGGATGACCGTCGCCGCGACCGCGTACTGCACGGCCATGGTGCGCACGCCGGGCTCGTCGGGCTCGATCAGGCCCATCCTCAGGTAGATACCGGGCTTGCCGCGGATCTCGATCTGCCAGTGGTCGCGCGGGCCTTCGGCGTAACCAGGCAGGTTCCAGTCCATGATCCAGTTGATCGACAGGGTGAAGAAGCGCTTCCCGTCGACGATCCCGTGCCAGCGCCATTCCGTCGCCGCGACGGTGCCGGCCGGGATGACCCCTGCCGACACGTGCAGATCCGCCGGCGCGGTGACAACGCGATGGTCCGGCTCGACCCGGTCGTAGCGGACGCCCACGCGGTCGGCGAACGCCCCGAGCACCTCCAGGAAGTGGTCGTTGTAGAGCGTCGCCAGCGGGCCGGACTGCAGGTCAAGCGCCTGCGGCGGGCGGCCCATGCCCATCACGTCGAAGACGAAGCCCGGCTCGCGCATCTGGGAGCACTCGACGGTCTCGCGCACGGAGGCCGAGTCGAGCTGGACGCACATCCCGGTGGCCGCCGTGACCAGCCGGTCGACGATGAAGCCGGGGTTGACGCCGGTGCCGAAGAAGGTACTGCCGCCGGCCCGGCAGGCCCGCTGGAACCGCGCGGCCCGGGCCTGGCCGTGCGCCGCGGGATACTGGTGCCCGACCGTGGTGATCACGTTCTTGCCCGACTCCAGCAGCGCCACCAGGTCCTCGTCGTGGTAGCTGAGCGGTGCCTGGATGCGGGGGGCATGGAGCACGACGTCGGCGTCGGTCGCGATGATCTGTCCGACCTCGCGCGTCGCCAGCACGCCGGTTTCGGGGCGCCGGGCAATCTCGCCCGCGTCCTTGCCGTCTTTGCCGGCTGAGTAGACGCGCAGTCCGACGAGCTCCAGGTCCGGGTGGTCGATGACCTGCCGCAGGCAGGTCTTTCCGATGGACCCGGTGCCCCACTGAATGACCCGGTATGTCACGAGCAGCCGCCCTCGGTCGCAGGTTATGGTCCGCTACTTCGAAAACTTTCGTCAGCGCGCCCAGTGGACCTCGCGCTCATGCCCGGGCCACGCGATTCCCGCCAGTGTCACCGGCGCACCGGTAACCGGATCGCAGTCAGCGGCCACTACCCGCTTGCCGTTGACCGCATCGGATGCGCCCGAGCTCAGCCAGACCGACGGCGGGCCCATCACCGGTGGCTGGAGCCAGCGCGACCGGTCGATCTCAGGCCGGTCCGGCAGGATCGCGGTGTCGACCGGCCCGCCGGGAATCAGCACGTTGGCGGTAACCCCCGACCCGGACAGATCGCCGGCCAGCATCGCGGTGAACGCCTCGGTCGCTGCTTTCGCGCCGCCGTAGGGCGACATTCCGGGCCGGATCATCGTGGCCAGGCTGGTGGTCACGTTGATGACGCGGCCCCAGCCATGCTCGAGCATCCCCGGCAGGAGCGCGCTGGCCAGCTGGTAGGGGGCGACGGTGTGCACGGCCAGGAATTGCTCCAGGGTGGCCGCGTCGACCTCCCAGTAGCGGATCGGCCGGACCGGGTAGTCGGCGCGGATCATCCCCAGTCCGATTCCCGCGTTGTTGACCAGGACGTCGATCCGCCCGGCCAGCCGGGCCGCAGCAGCCAGCAGGTCACGCCGGCCATCGCCGCCGGCGATGTCGGCCGCCAGGACGTGCAGCCTGCCGGGGCAGGCCGCCGAATGCTCGTCGCGAAGGCGGGACAGCGCCGGCTCGTCCCGGTCGGTGCCGATCACGACCGCCCCCGCCTGCAGCAGCGCTGCCGTCATCGCGCTGCCCAGTCCGCCGGCCGCCCCGGTGAGCAGCACAGTCCGGCCGTCCAGGTCCCGGCCGGTCATCGCCCTGCCCCGGGCCCGGCGTCGTCCGGATGCGGGCGCACCTGCGTTGCCTGCTCGCCCAGGTGCTGCACGCCGAGGGTCAGGGTGTCACCGGCCGTCAGGAAGCGGGGCGGCTGCCTGCTCATCCCGATGCCATCGGGCGTCCCGGTCGTGATGATGTCGCCAGGAAGCAGCTCGAGGAACTCGCTCAGGTAGCTCACCAGGAACGCGCAGCCGAAAATCATCTCGCTGGTGTTCGCCTGCTGCATGAGCTCGCCGTTGAGCCGCAGCCAGATATCCAGCGACTGCGGGTCGCCGACCTCGTCGGGTGTCACGAGCCAGGGTCCGGTCGGGCCGAAGGTCGGGGCGCTCTTCCCCTTCACCCACTGCCCGCCGCGCTTGACCTGCCACCGGCGCTCGGACACGTCGTTGACGATGGTGTAGCCGGCGACGTGATCGAGTGCCCGGCTCGCGCTGATGTCCGAGCCGCCCGTTCCGATCACCATCGCGAGCTCGACCTCCCAGTCGGTTCGCCTCGACCCGCGCGGAATGACGATCGGGTCGTAGGGGCCGGACAGGCAGCTGGTCGCCTTGGTGAAGAGCTGGGGCTCCGGCGGTGCTTCCTGGCCGGTTTCGGCGGCGTGCGTCCGGTAGTTAAGACCGATGGCATAAAAATTGCGCGTACCGGCTACTGGCACGCCCAGTCGCTGGGTCGATTCGACTAGGGGCAGGCGCCCGGGCTCGACAGCGCCGATGAGCTCGATCCCCCGCGCCGAGAGCTGTTCAGGGCCCAGGTCGGCAACAATCCCCGACAGGTCCCGCAGTCCTCCGGCGGCATCGATCAGGCCGGGGCGCTCGTGACCCTGGTGCCCGAATCGGACGAGTTTCACCGCTCAGCTCCCTTCCTGCCGGTCAGATGCGCTCCAGGACGGCGGCCGCCCCCATCCCGGCGGCGCCGGATACCGCCACCAGGCCGTAGCGCCCGCCGCGCCGGTCCAGCTCGTCGAGCAGCGTGATCGTCAGGATCGCGCCGCACGCGCCCATCGGATGCCCGAGCGCGATCGTGCCGCCGCTGACGTTCAGGCGACCCGGGGGCAGCGCCAGCTCGCGGGCGAGCAGGATCGGGGTGACGGCGAAGGCCTCGTGACATTCGACCAGATCGAGCTGGCCGCTCGACAGCCCGGCGCGGGCCAGCGCCGCCCGCGCCGCCTCGATCGCCGCAGCAGGGCCGGCGACCGAATCGACCGCCGCCGAGGCGGTCGCGACAATGCGCGCCCGCGCCGCCAGGCCGTGCCGGTCGGCGGCCGCCCGGCTCGCCAGCAGCAGCATCCCCGCGCCGTCGGCCATCGCCGGCGATGTCCCGGCCGTGTGCACCGGCGGTGCGTCCCGCAGCTGCGGCCAGCGCAGTCGGGCCCGCCGCAGTACCTGCGGGCCGTGCGCGGCGGCGAAGGCGGGAGCCAGGGCGGCCAGGGTGTCGCGCGAGGTGCCGGGGCGGATCGCATTGTCGTGATCGATCAGGACGCTGCCGTCCGGACCGGTGATCGTGACCAGGGACCGGGGCAGGTATCCGTTGCCGCTTGCGAGGGCCGCGCGGCTCTGCGTCGTCACCGCGTACTGGTCCAGCTCGTCGCGGGTGACCCCGTTCGCCGCGGCGAGGACGTCGGCGGCGACGCCCGTCGGCACGGGCTCGTCATCCAGGCCCGCCGCCGGGGGACTGCGGTCGCTGCCCATCGCTACCCGCGACATCGACTCGACGCCGCCGGCGACGCCGATGTTCACCTCCCCGCCGCGAATGCCCGCGGCCAGGCTGCTGACCGCGGCCAGCCCGGACGCGCAGAAGCGATTCAGCGTCTCGGCCGTGATGGCCGAGCTCCACCCCGTCGCGAGCACGGCCCGGCAGGCGATATTGCCGCCCTGCTCGCCGAGCTGCGTCACGCAGCCGACGACGGCGTGCTCGACCCAGTTCGGATCGAACCCGATGCGTCGCTGCAGCGCGGCCAGCAGCGTGACCAGCAGCTGCGTGGGCGGCACTGTGGCCAGGACGCCGGTTCCGCCCCGTACTGCGGCCCGTGGCGTCCGCAGCCCGTCGACGATGAGGACGTCGGTACGGCGGTGATCCTCAGACAAGTGCCGGGGAGCTGATGAGGTGACCGGGCGCCCAGGTGGAATGAGACGTGCCCGCGATCCGGTGCGGCAGGATGACCGTGGCGACCGGCCCGTCGGTTATCCGCTGGGCATCGAACACCAGGCACTCGGACTGGTCGGCCGCCACGTCGGTGACGTAGGTGAGCACGTAGCCGTCGTCCTCGCCGGTCGAGCCGACCCGCGGCGCGAACGGTGACTCGCTGCCGAAGCGGCCCTCGCCGTAGCGGTAGATCTCGCGCTTGCCGGTCAGGTTGTCGTACTTCACCAGCCCGTCGGACGCCACCAGCCGGTCGGTCATCAGCATGTTGTAGGTGTAGCGCGTCTTGCGCCCGCCCATGGACTCGTTGCTCTTGCAAAACTCGGTGACCAGGTCGCCGTCCAGCAGCTCGAACTTGGTCATCCCGGTATCGGTGTTGAATCGCCATTGCGCCTGGTGGAAACCGAGTAGATGCGGGTCGAGATACGCCATCATCCGGCCGTAGGCCGACTTGGCGTAGGCGGGCGTTTCGGGCTGCGGATTCAGGGTCACGCAGGCGTCCATGACGATCTCGTTGCCGTCTTCGTAGGCGTTGGCCGAATGGTAGACATACGTCGGGTCGGCCTCGAACCAGCGGATGTCCTGGTTGGAGCCGAAGCGCGGGATGACCCCGAACCGGGACGGGATGTCGCGGTGGAATTTCACGCTGTGCTTTCCCTGCCGCAGCAGTTCCTCGTCCCAGAACAGCGGCAGGTCCATGAGGATCGAGTAATTCTCGGTGAAGGCCATGTCGTGCGGCAGCCGCGCGCCGGGCAGCTCCACCGGCGTGTAGTGGACGAGGTTGTCGTCCTTGTCCACCACGCCGTAATGCATGTAGGGCCAGGTGGTCCCGTAGTTGAAGAACAGGAAATCGCCGGTGGTCTCATCGACGTGGGAGTGAGCCGAGACGCCCTCGGCCGGGAACTTGCCGGCGAAGCTGTCGGCGCCCTGCTGCTCCAGCGTGCGGGCATCGAGGCGGTATACCTCGCCGCACTGGTACCACATCGTCAGCGCGCGGCCGTTGTGCAGGACAACGTCGGTTCCCGAATTGTCCTTGATCTTGCCGTGGGCGCCCCAGCCCGGCTGCTCGCTCTCGCGGGCGCCGTCGATCAGGCCGCCCCATAGCGGGCGCCCGGCGTCGAGCTCGGCCTGCAGGCCCCTGGTGCGGATCCAGCGATTGCGGTACACCACCGTGCCGGCCTTGAAGCTGGTCGCGTGCAGCATGCCGTCGCCGTCGAACAGGTGGTAACGGCCTTTCGGCAGCACCATCGGGTTCTGGCCGTTGCGGATGTAGACGCCGTCCAGGTCCTCGGGCACGGTCCCGATCACCGTGCAGTCCGGCGCGTCCCACTCGGTATCCGCGGGCTGCCACGGGCCCGTCAGGTAGGGATGGTCGGTCTCGCCGATCGTCAGATCCACTCGGTTGATCGCCAGTGACATCTGCGCCCCTCTACTTCAATAAGTACAGTTGTCAACGTAACCGCATCGCTCCGGCCCCGTCAAGCCTGCCCGGGTCGCTCTGGCCAGGCCCCGCCGCGGCCCGCAGCACCGATGGGGTCCGCAGCACCGATGGGGTCCGCAGCACCGATGGGGTCCGCAGCACCGATGCGGGCCGTCCGCTGCGATCGGTGAAGTGGACAGCCCGGCGCTGCAAGGCCAGCCCGCAGGCGCTGCACTGGAGCTCAGGACGCAGATCCTGGCCGCAGGACTGGTGCGTCACCTCCAGCGGGGGACCGGCGCTGCCCGCCAGCCACTGGTCAGCCCACTGCATCAGCAGCATCAGCACCGGAAACAGCGCCAGTCCCTTGGCGCTGAGCCGGTACTCGTGATGCGACCGGTTGGTCGCCGTCGCCACCTGGTAGACGATGTCGATGGCAAGGAAGCTCTTCAGCCGCTGCGTGAGCACGTAAGGCGGGATGTGCAGCTCGCGCTGGAAGTCGGTAAACCGGCGAATCCCGGCGAAGGATGCCGCCAGTACCGCCGCGCTCCAGCGGTCGCCGATCACGGCCATCGTCTGGGACTCATACAGCTGGCTGTCACTGGAATCACCCGGCTGGGTCGTCAGCCGGTGGTGCCGTGCCCGGGGAGCCGCATCCATCCCCGCGCCGGGACCCGGCCGCTGGCTCACGTCGCGGGCGGCGGCCACCCGGCCGCAGGAACCGCACGCCAGCCGGGGCGTGATCGACTGGCCGCACTCCCCGTGGATCAGCAGCGGGGCAGTGTCGGCGCGGCCGCTTACCCAGCTTGTCTCCCACGCCCAGATCGCCACGAGCGAGGCCCACAGGTCAAGACCCTGCCCGGTGAGGTGATACTCGTGTCGCGCCCGGTGATCGGCGCAGGGCACCCTGGCCAGGATCCCGGCCGCGACCAGGCTGCGCAGCCGGCTGGCCAGGAGCGGGTCCGACAGGCCAAGCGCCGCCTGCCAGTCCTGGAACCGGCGCGCACCCAGGAATGCGGCACGCAGGATCAGCCACGTCCAGCGGTCGCCGAGAATGACCAGCGCGCGCCCTACGGAGCTAGAACGCACCAGTTTCTGCTCCGGCAATCTCATCCACTCCATTGGCCAGCGGCGTCCACACTCTCGCGGCGCGCCCGCTGGTACATTGTCGCCGGCCTGCTGCCGCCCGCCGGACGGATGGCCCGGCGGTCCGGCAAGCTAGTGCCGGGTCAGCTACCCCGGTTCGGCCGGTGACGGTAGTCTCACAAGCAGCAATTGCCCTGCGCTGGGCACGTCGCTCCAGACCTTGGTGACGTAGTAGAGGGTCGACGAGGGGACGGGATGGGCCATGGCAGAGACGACTCAGTTCACCATCGGGGCCGAGGCCAGCTGCAGCGACGGGGTCTGCGGCGAGGTGAGCCGGGTGGTCGTGGACCCGGTCGCTCGTGCGGTCACCCATCTGGTAGTCGAGCCAAAGCACCGGCAAGGGCTCGGCCGGCTGGTTCCGCTCGATCTCGTCGACGCCGCGACGGGCAAGATCCGGCTCCGCTGCACCCTTGCGCAGTTCGGGCAGCTCGACTCCGCTGAGGAAACGGAGTTTCTGCCGGGAACCGGCGGCTACGCGGACTACGGCCCGGGCCAGGTGCTGACCTGGCCCTACTACGGCCTGGGCATGGGCGGCATGGGCATGGGCATCGGCGGCGGCATGGGCTTTGGCGGCGGAATGAGCGCAGGGAGCGTCCCGCAGACCATCGTCGAGGACACCCTCCCCCTAGGCGAGGTGGCCGTGCGCCGCGGTGAGCATGTCCATGCCACCGACGGTGACATCGGCCAGGTCCAGGGCCTGGTTATTGACCCTCGCAGCCGTCACGTGACCCACGTGCTCCTCCAGGAGGGGCATCTGTGGGGCCGCAAGGAAGTCGCCATCCCGATCGGCCTGGTGACCGGGGTGAAGGACGGCATCCACCTCAGCATCGGC
>Ga0302326_10025717_pt1 | contig 11926 bp, 11 predicted proteins | sample Palsa_T0_3_FD_202264 | JGI IMG/M metagenome (GOLD analysis project Ga0302326, IMG submission 202264) | Peat permafrost microbial communities from Stordalen Mire near Abisko, Sweden - Palsa_T0_3 | ecosystem: Environmental > Terrestrial > Soil > Palsa > Peat permafrost | place: Sweden: Abisko... | reverse complement strand
CATAAACCCGTTTTAATCGGCGGCAATTTTGTTTGTGCTAACTTTGTCCCTAAAGTCAAAACACAAAAAACATATTTGGCCGCCGATGAACGCCGATGAACACGGATTCAACTCAGCCCGGACATCCACTTATACTTCCGGCGTTCGCGATAGCCCTTCTCAATCACCGGCAGCGTGCCCTCCGTGATCTGGTAACCGGGAAGCTTGCGGCGCGGCACCCACGCCACCCGGCTGACATCATCGGCGGCCGCGAGATTTCCGCCCGCGATCCGGCAGATGTAATCGATCAGGACATAATGATACTCGGGCGCGCCCTGCGAGTCGCGGATGATGCGCTCGAAGATTTCGAGCACACCCAGCGGCTGGACTTCCAGACCGGTCTCTTCGCGCACTTCTCGCATCACCCCTTCCTCCAGCGTTTCGCCTGCTTCGAGCGCGCCGCCGGGCAGCGACCAGTAACCCTTCAGTGGCTCTTTGCCCCGCTCCACCAGCAGGATTTTGTCGCGGTCGAACAACAGCGCCCCAACGCCCAGAATAGGTCGCGGCGGATAGCGGCGGTCGTCGCCCGGGCCAACGCTAATACGGCACCGCCCCCTTCACGTCCAGCCGCACGCGATAGAGCGACGTCCGCGCGGTGATGTACAGGGTCTGCAAATCGGGGTCGCCGAAAGCGCAATTGGAGGGCGTCTCCGCCAGCGGAATCGTGGCGAGCAGCTTGCCTTCCGGGCTGTACACCAGGATGCCTTTGGCGGCCACGTACAGGTTGCCTTTTTCATCCGTGCGGATACCATCCGGTACACCTTCGATGCCGGAAACGACGGTACGCTCACCGGAGACTCCGCCGTTGCGGTCCACGTCGTAAGCGCGGATGTTACGCTCGTCGGAGTTGGCGACGTAGAGAATACGCCCGTTGGGCGAAAGCGTAATTCCGTTGGGCCGGCCGGTGGGCCTGGCGATCGCCGACAACTCGCCCTTGGGCGCGATGTGATACACACCGTAGAAATCCAGCTCGCGTGTATCGGTCTGGCTGCCGAAGGCCGGATCTGTAAAATAGACGTGGCCGCTCTTACTCACCACGATGTCGTTGGGCGCGTTCAAGCGCTTCCCTTCCCACTTATCGGCCAGCACTTCGATAACACCCTTCTTGTCCGTGCGCGTCACCCGGCGGGCAAAACTCTCGCAGGTATATAAGCGGCCCTGCGCGTCGAAAGCGTTACCGTTAGCCCCGTTGGACGGCTCGCGAAAAACCGGGTAGCCCTCGCCCGGCACATACTTCATGATCTTATTGCCGGGGATATCGCTGAATAGCAGGTAGCCATCGCGAGACCAGACCGGCCCCTCAGTGAAACGGAATCCGTGGGCCGCCTTTTCAACTTGAACGTCCGAGAAGTCCTGCGCCGCAAGGGGCAATGCCACCAGCGCCAGAACCCACGCCCTCATCGATTGCCTTTGCCCACCACTTCCAACTCGTTATCGACCTGCTTCACGCCGGATATCTTGTGCGCGATCTTGGCCGCCCTGGTCTTCTGCTGATCCGTCTCGACTTTGCCGCGTAAAGTGACCACGCCGTCCTTTACTTCGACCTCCATCGCGCCGCCCTTGACTACCTGATCGTCGGCCAGTTTGCGCCTGACGTTGTCATAAATCTGATCGTCGGAAACGTGCTTTTGTGCGGTCAGGACTCCCGCGGCCAAAGCAAAAATGATGAAAAAGGAGAATAAGGTTTTAAGTTTCATCTGTTCCGGCCATTGTACGCCAGTCGAGCGCCGCCAGAAAGTCCGGTTTCTCACGCCAGCCGGGTTTCGCCTTCACGTGCAGCTCCAGGTAGACTTTACGTCCGAACATGCGCTCCATATCCTCGCGCGCCAGCGTGCCGATATGTTTCAGCATGCTGCCGCCCGCGCCGATAATAATGCCCTTCTGGCCGCCGCGCTCCACGTGAATGGTGGCGTAGATGCGAATCAGCCCGGGCGTGTCTTCCCACGAATCCACCCACACGGCCACCGCGTGCGGAATCTCCTCCCGCGTGGCTTGCAGAATTTTCTCGCGAATGAACTCGGCCGCCAGAAAACGCTCCGGCTGATCCGTGATATGGTCCGGCGGAAAGTAGGCCGGGCCTTCCGGCAGCCTCTCCAGGATGGCCTTGCGCAGCTCGTCCACGCCCGCGCCCGAGCGAGCGGATATGGGCATGTATTCGGCGAACTCGTATAGCGCGCGGTATTGCTCGATCAGCGCCAGCATCGCACCCTTGTCCTTGCCCAGCAGGTCCATCTTGTTGAGCGCCAGGATCGCCGGCGTGCCGGTCTTCTTGACCAGATCGACGGCATGGCGGTCCTCCAATCCGAACTTGCGCGACACATCCACCAGGAACAACAGCACATCGCGCTCTTCGAGGGCCGCGCGCACCGTGTCCATCATGCGCTTATTCAGCAGCGAATCGGCTTTGTGAATGCCGGGTGTATCCAGGAAAATAATCTGCGCCTCGGGCGAAGTCAGCACGCCTTGAATGGCCGTGCGCGTGGTCTGCGGTTTATTGGCGACGATGGCGATCTTGGTTCCAATCAGATGATTCAGCAGCGTGGACTTGCCCGCGTTGGGCCGGCCCAGGATGGAGACGAAGCCGGATTTCATTGCGCCACCGGCTCTGAGCGGCGCACGCGCACCTGGGCCACACGCAATTCATCGCTGGCCAGCACGTCGATATGAATGCCGTCGCGCTCCACCGATTCGCCCGTCGTAGGAACGCGGCCGAGCCATTCGGTAACCAGGCCGCCCACCGTAGTGGACTCGAGGTCCTCTTCCGGATGGAACTCCAACAGATCGGTCAGCCGCGCCACATCGAAGCTGCCCGAGACGATGTAGCCGCCCTGCCCGTCCTCCTGCACGTCGGAGTTGGGCTCGTGCTCGTCGCGAATCTCTCCCAGAATCACTTCCACCAGGTCTTCCATGGTGGCGAGACCAGCGGTGTTGCCGTACTCGTCCACCACCATCACCATATGGGTATTGTCCTGCTGCATCTCGCGCATGAGGTCGTTGACCGGCTTGGTTTCCGGCACGAAACGAATGGGACGCATCAATTCGCGCACCGTGCGGCTGGCGCGCTCTTCCTCAGCCAGCTCGAACATGTCGCGCACGTGCACGAAGCCCACCACCTGGTCGATGGAGCTCTCGTATATCGGGATGCGCGAATACTGCTCGTTGATGACCAACTGGCGCAACTGCTCGAGCGGCGCATCCGCCGAGATAGCTACGATATTGGGACGCGGGGTCATAACCTCCCGGACGATCTTATCGCCGAACTCCACCACCGACTGAATCAGCTTGCGGTCTTCTTCTTCGATCAACCCTTCCTCGGTGCCCGCCGAGATCAGCGCTTCGATATTCTCCGCCTGAGTCGGCGGCTCTTCGGCGCCATTGGTTACGTCGGTGAGATCGATCATGGACTGGAAGAAGTCCAGCACGGCCACACACGGCTTCGCCAGCAGACCGATGCCGCGAATCAGACGCGCCATCGGCGTCAACCATCGCGCCGCCGTGCGGCGATAGAGAACTTGGGGAAACACATAGGCCACCGCGATCATGGTCAGCCATGACGCCAAGGCCGTCTCCCACACAGCCTGCCAGGTCCAGGCCGCGCCGTCGGCGAATAGCAGGAAGTAGAGAACCGCGAGCAGCAGAATGGCGGTGTGCTTCACCACGGAGAACGATCCGGCGCCGTCTTCGGTCTCGAAGCCGATTTTATCTTCCAGCGTCTCGCGGAAAAATTTGAGAGCAGGCAGATCGCGCGTGCGCAGGCGCAGGCTCTCGAGATACAGCAACTGCACAAACGTGACCAGGCCCAGCAGAGCCGAGCAGAGCGCGATCAGCACAGCCAGTACCAGCGTCATGATCGCACCCGTTCAATCACGCCGGCAGGCAGCGCCAGGCGGATACGCCAATCCGCTTCGGCGCGCGCCATCTTGCCGCGGTCGGTTTCGTGATCCATGCCCATCAGGTGCAGCACGCCGTGCAGCATCAGGATGCAGATTTCATGCTCGATCGAGTGGCCGTATGCGAGCGCCTGTTCGCGGGCCCGTTGCGCGGAAATGGCGATTTCACCGGACCACCCCTCCGCGGCTGTGTGGAAACCCTCCTCAGGAAACGACAGCACATCGGTCGCGTAGTCCTTCCCTAGAAACTCCCGGTTGAGCCGCCGCAATTCCCGGTCGTCGGTGACCAGACATTGAAAGCCCGCGCCATGCGCAACTTCTTCGCGCAAGACTTGGGCGAAGCGCTCCAGATTGCGGCGGTTGAGTTCCGCCGGCGCCCGGCGGAACAAAACTATATGGTCGCCGGAGGTAGACATGGCGTAACGGATGGAGTAACGGATGGGGTAGCGGCGGCAGCCCCGTTTTCGGCAGCCGCTTCGGACGCCGATTCGGTCAGCTTCAGACTAAGCTGGCGGCCCGCGCCCACCGTATCGTTATAACGCTCGTAGGCCTTCACGATGCGCTGCACCAGATTGTGACGGACCACGTCGCGCTCGTCGAACTGCACGAAGCTGATGCCTTCCACCCCGCGCAGCACTTCCAGCGCCTCGATCAGTCCGCTCCGCCTGGCGTTGGGAAGATCGATCTGCGTAACGTCGCCGTTTACCACCATCTTGGAGTTGAAGCCCTGGCGCGTCAGAACCATCTTCATCTGCTCGGGCGTGCTGTTCTGGGCTTCGTCGAGAATGATAAAGCTGTCGTTGAGGGTGCGGCCCCGCATGAAGGCGATGGGCGCCACCTCAATGGCATTGCGCTCCAGCAGCTTTTCGACCTTATCGGATTCCAGCATGTCGAAGAGCGCGTCGTACAGCGGGCGCAGATATGGATCCACTTTCTCCTGCAGCGTGCCCGGCAGAAAGCCGAGGCGCTCGCCGGCTTCGACAGCGGGCCGTGTCAGGATGATGCGCGACACTCTCTTGCTGAGCAGCGCCGACACCCCCATAGCTACCGCCAGATAGGTCTTGCCGGTGCCCGCCGGACCTACTCCGAACACCAGGTCGTTGCGCTCGATAGCCTCCAGGTAGCGGCGCTGGTTGACCGTTTTCGGCGCCAGCATTTTCTTGCCGAAGTTGCGCTGCCGGCCGCTCTCGACCAACGCGCGGAAGCCCACTTCGGGATCTTCCGTAACCACGCGGAGATAGCTGTTCAAGTCGCCGTTACTGAAGACATGTCCTTCGCGCACCAGCGCCACATACTCTTCGAGGATGTTGGCCGCCCGCGAAACCGCGTGCGACTCGCCTTCAATTACCAATAAGTTATCGATAAGTTGCGTGTTGACCTTCAAGCCCGCTTCGATCAACCGCATGTTTTCATCGCGGGTGCCAAAGAGGCTTTCGACGCCTCGGCTGATTTGCACGCTGGCTTTCATTTAGGCGGCATCTCGATGCTTGCAAAAGACAATAAAAGGGGAGAGGAGAAAAAGTCCGGAGCTTTCCGGCAGATTGGTGACCAAATTATGCGCTTCCGCAGGGTGGTAAGAACCATCCTTAGTCATTATATCAAACGGTGTACTAACCTGTAGCGATATGCGTATTGCCTGGTTCTTTGTCGCGGCCATGGTTTCGAGCGCGTGCATTTGCGCTCAGCCTTCCTTCACCCTCGAACAGGTGCTGAGCGCTCCTTTCCCGGCGGACCTGACGGTGTCGCCCACGGGCGGCAAGATTGCCTGGGTGTACAACGCGCGCGGGGTGCGCAACATCTGGGTGGCCGAGCCACCCCAATACCGCGGCCGCGTGGTGACCGCATACAGCGAAGACGACGGGCAGGAGATCTCCGGCTTGCGCTGGACTCCCGATGCCGGCGAGATCGTGTATGTGCGCGGCGAAAATGCCAATGGCGCGGGTGAGTATCCCAATCCGTCGAGCGATCCGAAAGGCGTCGAGCAAGCCGTATGGGTGGTACCGGTCGCGGGCGGCGCGCCGCGGCTCATCGGCGAAGGCAGCTCGCCGGCCGCGTCGCCGCGCGGCGGGCGGGTGGCTTTCGTGCGCAAGGGCCAGGTCTGGTCGGCTGCGCTCGACGCGAAGGAGAAAGCCGTGCAACTGATCCATGCGCGCGGCCAGAATAGCGATCTGCAATGGTCGCCCGATGGCGCCCGGCTGGCCTTTGTGAGCAACCGGGGCAACCACGGCTTTGTGGGAGTTTTCGACGCCGCCGCCGGGACGGTCCGCTACCTGGACCCCACTGTCGATCGGGACAGCTTTCCCGTGTGGTCGCCGGACAGCCGGCACATCGCGTTTGTGCGCATCGCCAGTACCGGCGAGCACGAAGATTTTTCCCCGCAGCGCAGCGGCCCGCCGTGGTCCATACGAGTGGCGGATGCCGATGGAGCGAGCGCGGGCGCAGCCGTGTGGCAAGCCGCGGAGGGCGCCGGCAGCGTGTTTCGGGGACTGGCCGCTGAACAGCAGTTGTTCTGGGTGGCCGGCCGGCTGGTGTTTCCGTGGGAACGCGACGGTTGGCTGCATCTCTACTCCGTGCCGCTTGTCGGCGGCGATGCGACCCTGCTGACTGCCGGCGCCTTTGAAGTCGAAAACGCGTGGCTCGAGCCGGAAGGCAAGCAGATGGTCTACTCGTCGAACCAGGACGATATCGATCGGCGGCATATCTGGCGCGTGCCGGCCTCGGGCGGCGCGCCCGTCGCGCTGGTCCGCGGCAGCGGCCTGGAATGGTCGCCCGAAGTCACCAGCGACGGCGCTCTGGTCTTCCTTCATTCCGACGAGCGGCGACAGGCGCGGCCGGCCATCCGGCTGGCCTCGGGCGAAGTGCGCGACCTGGCGCCCGACGCCATCCCGGCCAGCTTCCCCCAGAATGCCCTGGTCGTGCCGCAGCAGGTGATCTTTTCCTCCGCCGACGGCGTGCAATTGCATGGCCAGTTATTCCTGCCGAAGGCGGACAGCGGCCAGAGGCGTCCGGCGGTGGTGTTCTTTCACGGCGGATCGCAGCGGCAGATGCTGCTCGGCTGGCATTACATGTACTACTACAATAATGCCTATGCCTTGAATCAGTATCTGGCCAGCCGCGGCTATGTGGTGCTTTCGGTGAACTACCGCAGCGGCATCGGCTACGGGCTGAATTTCCGCGAGGCGCTGAACTACGGGCCGAGCGGCGCGAGCGAGTTCAACGATGTATTGGGAGCCGGCCTGTTTCTCAAGAATCATGCGGCGGTGGACCCCGCCCGCATCGGGCTGTGGGGCGGTTCGTACGGCGGATATCTGACTGCTCTGGGCCTGGCGCGGGCTTCCGATATGTTCGCCGCCGGGGTGGATATGCACGGCGTACACGACTGGACCGAGGAGCTGGGCATTTCGAAGGACGATGCGGCGGGACGTCTGGCCTTCAACTCGTCGCCGATGGCATATGTCAAGGGCTGGCGCTCGCCGGTGCTGCTCATTCACGGCGACGATGACCGAAATGTAAACTTCCGCCAGACCGTCGAACTGGCGGAAGCACTGCGCGGGCGCGTGCCGTTCGAGCAATTAATCTTTCCGGATGAGATCCACGATTTCCTGAGGCACGCGCATTGGCTCGCGGCTTACGGGGCCGCCGCACGATTCTTCGATGCGCAGTTGAAAAGCGCAAGCCCATAGGCGTACTAGATCAGTACCCCTCCCGCAACGTCCGGTGTTGGAGAACGTCATTATTATAGGAAGAAGTTTTATGTATTCGATAACCGATCAACTTGCCGCTCTTCAGCGCATTGCGGCTTTCTCCGCCACCTTGCGCGGACATGTGCTGGGCGAGTGGCGCACAGATAAGGGTTTGGCGCTCGCAAGCTGTGTACACTGCGGACGCGAGTTACGCGTTTTCTGCTCGCCGCTGCAACCCGATATCGACGGTTCGGCCCTGGACGACGGCTGCGCGAAGAGTGCCGCCGAGGCCGCTTAGTCGCGCCGGGGGGTTACTCGTGACGCAGCGCGACCATCGCATCCACGCGGGCCGCGCGCCGCGCTGGAAAGTAACAAGCCAGCAGGGCGACCGTTGCGAACACCGCCACCGCGGCCGCGTAAGTGATCGGATCGGTGGCCTGGACGCCGAATAACAGGCTGGCCAACAGGCGAGACAATGCCAGCGCCGCGCCAACCCCGGCGCCGATTCCGATGGCAGCCAATGCCATGCCTTGTCCGGCCACGGTCCGGAATACGTCGGCAGCATTCGCGCCCAGGGCCACCCGGATGCCGATCTCCTGGGTGCGCTGCGTGACCAGGTACGAGAGCACTCCATAGATGCCCACACATGCCAGGATCATTGCGAGTCCCGCGAGCGAGCCCAACAGAGCCGCCTGCACGCGCCGTTCTGCGACCTCGTGATCCAGCAGTTCATCGAGCGTCATCATGTTTGAAACCGGCTGATCCCGATCGATCGACCATACGGCTTGCCGCACGGCGCCCGCCAGGCTCAGCGGATCGGCGGTAGTGCGAATCGCCAGATCGCGCGGTACCATCCAGTTTTCCTTCGCCTGCCAATAAGGGAAGTACATCTCCTGGCGCCCCGGCTCATTCAGGCGCATCTGCCTCACGTCGGCGACCACGCCCACAATGCGGCGCCACGAGGTCTTATCTTCGGGCGTGCCGAATTTAAAGCGCTTGCCGATGGCATCCTGGTTCGACCAGAACCTGCGCGCCAGCGTTTCGTTGATGATGGCAACCAGCGGCGCGTCCTGCCCGTCGCCCTTGTCGAACAGCCGCCCGCGACGCAGCGGAATCCGCATCGCTTCGAAGTAGCCGGGCGTCACTACGCGGTTATTGGCGTCATAGTTAAAGCTGGGATCGAGCACGATGCCCTCGGGCGTGAAGCCATTGGTGCCGCCATCCCAGGTCAGAGGCAGCGCGCTGGTGAAGCCGGCGACCTTGACGCCCGGCAGCGCGCGCACCCGTTCCAGCACCCGCTCGAAGAATTCGGACCGTTTCGCAAAGTCGCCGTATTTGGATCCGGGCACCTCGAGGCGCACCGTCAGGACATGATCCGCGCGGAAACCGGGATCGAGGCCTCGCAGTCTGGAGAAACTTTCCAGCAGCAGTCCGGATCCGACCAGCAGCATCAGCGACAGCGCCACTTCGCCGATCACCAGCAGGTTGCGGAAGATCCGCCGCCGCGACCCGGCGCTGCCGCGTCCGCCTTCCTTTAGCACATCGTTCAAGTCCAGCTTCGAAACCTGCAGTGCCGGCGCCATTCCGAAAAGGAAACTGCTGACCAGCGAAATCGCCACGGCGAAGCCCAGCACACGCAGATCGAGCGCGAGAGCTACCGTTTGCGACAGATCTTCCGGAATCAGATTTTTTAAGAAGTTGAAGCACCAGTCCGCCAAAAAAATGCCGAGCAAGCCTCCGCCGGCTGCCAATAGCGCGCTTTCGGTCAGCATCTGCCGCACGATCCGTACACGGCCCGCGCCGAGCGCCGTGCGCACGGCAATCTCGCGCTGCCGGCCGGTGGCCCGCGAAAGCAGGAGATTGGCGATGTTGGCACAGGCGATCAGCAGGATAAAAGCCACTGCCGCCATCAGCACAATCAATCCGCTGCGCGACTCACGCGTGTAGGTTTCGTGTAGCGGTTCGGCGAAGAAGCGCTGGATTTCCCGGTTCGTTTCCGGATAGGCCCGCGCGAGCCGTTTGCCGAGTACCTCCAGCTCGGCGTTGGCTTTGGCGAGCGTCACGCCTGGCCGCAGCCTGGCCACCACATATAGATAGTGCATCCCGCGATTGGTCAATTGCCCCGGCGCGAAAGCTATCGGTGACCAAATCTCCGTATCTTTAAAAGGATAGGAAAACCCGGGCGGCATTACGCCAACCACGGTATACTTCTCGCCGTTCAGCAGGATGTCGCGGCCGATCAGGCTCCGGTCGCCGCCGAATCTTCGCTTCCACAGTCCGTGGCCGATCAGCGCGACATGCGCCGCGCCCGGGCGGTCCTCTTCCGGCAGGAAAACGCGGCCTAAGGCCGGCTTCGTGCCGAGCATGGAGAACAGGTTGTGAGTGACGCCCGCGCCCTGTAGCTCCTCCGGATCGCCAGAGCGCCCTGATGGCCCTCCGGTCAAGTTGTATACCCGCTGCAAAGTCGCGGCGGCGTCTTCGAAGATCTGCGTTTGCGCCTTACAATCTGCGTAGTTGCCGGGGGCGGGCGTATTGCGGGGGAATCCGGCGCCGCTGACATCTTCAAAGACCGAGACCAGGCGCTGCGGCTCGCGGTAGGGTAGCGAGCGCAGCAGGACCGTATCCACCACGCTAAAGATCGCCGCCGTCGCGCCGATGCCCAGCGTCAGCGTCAGCAGCGCAATGGCGGTGAAGCCCGGGCTCCTGGCAAGCAGCCGCAAGCCGTATCGCAGGTCCTGTATCAGTGTCCGCATAAAGTAATGACGGCTCAAGCCTTATTCCGATTGTAACGGCGACGGCTGCTGCTGGGTCATGCAGTGGAGCGTGCCCAGTCCCCAGACCAGCTCGACGGCGTTAATGCCGGTCACCATACGGTCGGGAAACAGACGCGCGAGGGTATTCAGCGCGATACGGTCGTTGGGATCGTTGAACGTGGGGGCCAGCACCAGGCCGTTGGCGATGTAGAAATTGGCGTAACTCGCCGGCAGCCGGCGCCCATTGAAGATCAGCGGGGCGGGCATGGGCAGTTTCACCACGCGGAAGGGCAGCTTGCGCAGGATCGCCAGGTTTTCGCGCAGCGGCTCGTAGTTCGTGTCGGTGCGATCGGGCTCGGAGGCAATCGCCACCGTATCGGCGTTCACAAACCGGGCCAGGTCGTCCACGTGGCCATGCGTGTCGTCTCCGGCAATGCCGTTGCGCAGCCAGACGATCTGCCGCGCGCCGAGATAGTCGCACAGCGCCCGCTCGATCTGGCGGCGGTTGAGCTGCGGATTGCGCGCCTGCACGGGGCTGAGCAGACACTCCTCGGTCGAGAGCAGCAGCCCTTTGCCGTTCACATCGATGCTGCCGCCTTCGAGCACCAGTCCGGGCTCCCAGGCGCGAAGTTTCAGCGCGCCGGTCAGCACACCGGGAATCGCGGCGTCGTTCCGCCAGTCGTCGTATTTGGCCCAGGCGTTGAAGCGCCAGTTGGTGAGCGCCACTTCGCCGGCGCGATTCCTGACGAAGAGCGGGCCATAGTCGCGCGTCCAGCCGCGGTCGGTCGGAGCATGGAAAAACTCAACGGCATCGAGATTGGCGCCGCTCTTACGCAAAATGCGGCGAGCGGCTTCTTCGGACGCGCGGTCCTGAATCAGAATGCGCACGCGCTCGACCTGCGCTAGCTTGCGCACGATTTCGGCGTATACCCACGGGATCGGCGCGAAGCGGCCCGGCCAATCGTCGCGATTGTGCGGCCAGGCGACCCAGGTGGCCTCGTGTGGTTCCCACTCGGCGGGCATGCGGAAGCCCAGGGCGCGCGGCGTGGGCTGCATCAGTCGAGCACGCGCCGGCAGATCGGGCCGTAAGCGTCGATGCGCCGATCGCGCAGGAAAGGCCAGTTGCGGCGCACTTCTTCGATCCGCCGCGGGTCACACTCCACGATCAGAATTTCCTCGCGGTCGTGCGGGGCTTCCGAGATCACCTGGCCGAAGGGCTCGGCCACGAACGAGCCGCCCCAGAACTCCAGGCCGTGCTCCGGCGGACCTTCGAATCCCACACGGTTCACGGCCGCCACGTAGATGCCGTTGGCAATGGCGTGCGCGCGCTGCGTGGTGCGCCAGGCATCGTGCTGCGCCGCGCCGTACTGCTCTTTTTCCGCGGGATGCCAGCCGATCGCCGTGGGGTAAAACAGCACCTGCGCCCCGCTCAGAGCCGCCAGCCGCGCGGCCTCCGGGAACCATTGGTCCCAGCAGACCAGCGCGGCCACGCGGCCAAAACGGGTATCGAAGGCGCGAAACCCCAGGTCGCCGGGCGTGAAATAAAACTTCTCGAAATAGA
>Ga0302326_10025714_pt1 | contig 11927 bp, 11 predicted proteins | sample Palsa_T0_3_FD_202264 | JGI IMG/M metagenome (GOLD analysis project Ga0302326, IMG submission 202264) | Peat permafrost microbial communities from Stordalen Mire near Abisko, Sweden - Palsa_T0_3 | ecosystem: Environmental > Terrestrial > Soil > Palsa > Peat permafrost | place: Sweden: Abisko... | reverse complement strand
GGCCGCGCGCCGCGCCTGCAGGGCCTGCGCCGCCAGCTTCGCGTGCTCGGCCGGCTGGCGCGCCGATGCGACGGCGGCGGTCGGATCGGCGTCTCGTGCGCCGAACAGGAGATCGACCAGACGCGTGCGGCTGAAGCTGCGCGGCACGATCTGGCGCACCACGCGCATGGCGTCGAATTCGCCGACCAATGCGATCGGCCAGACCAGGCGCCAGACCGCGCCGGCCAGCAGCGCCTCGATCGCAGCCTTCCAGTTGGCGTCGATGTCGGTCGTGACCGCGGCGAGATAGGCGGTGTCGCCGATGCCGAATTCGGGTGCCGGCGCATCGTCGACGCCACGGCCGCGCACCAGAACCATGCCGTCGGCCTCGAGCGCGGTCAGGGCATCGAGATGGTGCATCGGCGCGCCTGGATCCGCCGGCGCAACCAGCGGCGGCGCCTCGACCAGCGTGCCGGTGTGGTCGTAGGTCCAGCCGTGGTAGCGGCAGCGCAGCCGGTCGCAATGTCCGGCCGGCTGCTCGACCACCGGCATGCCCTGATGGCGGCACAGATTGCGGAAGGCCCGCGCCGTGCCGTCGGCGCCGCGGATCGCGAAGATCGGCCACCCGCCGATCGAATGATTGACGAATTGCCCGGCTGCCGCGATCTGGCCGGCGGCGCAGAACGGCAGCCAGGCCTTGGCGAACAGCCGCCGCTTCTCGAGCTGGAAGCGCTCGCCCTGGGTATAGGCCGCGGCTGAAAGGGACATAATAATCCCATTGTATACAATTGATCGATCTGTCAAAGCCTGATTTGTAGAGACGGCGTAAAATTTGTTTACAGCAACCTCCAAATCGTATACGAAATTGGCGTCATTTCGCCCAAGAGGATCCCATGACCGTCAGCCCATTCCGTCAGGCGCTCGAGGACGCGATCAAGCAGCGCCATTCCGCGGTGCATCCCTGGAGCGAGGCCTGGACCTCGGGCAAGCTCAACCGCGCGCTGCTCGGCGAATGGACGAAGCAGCATTTCCACTATGTCGGCCTGTTCTCCCAGTGGCTCGGCACGGTCTACGGCAGCTGCCCGCATTGGGAGGTCCAGCAGTTCCTGCTCGAGAACATCGCCGAGGAGGAAGGCATGGTGGGCAATGGCGATTTCGCGCCGGTGCGCCATGCCGAGCTGCTGCTCGACTTCGCCGAGGCCTGCGGCAAGCCGCGCGCCGAGATCCTGAATGCGCAGACCAACGGCGAGCTGTTGCCCGAGACGTTGGGCCTGCAGAGCTGGTGCTTCCGCCAATCGCACCGGCCGTTCGTCGAAGCGCTTGCCGGCCTGCTGGTCGGGCTCGAGTCGCAGGTGCCGGCGATCTATGCCAAGACGACGCCGCCGCTGCTCGAGAAATACGGCTTCACCGACGACGAGGTGGTGTTCTTCAAGCTCCACATCGTCGCCGACGCCGAACACGGCGAACGCGGCTTCCAGATCGTCGAGCAATACGCCACCACCGACGAGCAGCGCGCGACCTGCGTGCGCCTGGTCAAGGAAGCCACCGCGATGCGTCGGCTCTATCTCGACGGGCTGTACAACAAGTACCTCGCCAAGCCGCTCAAGAACGCGGCGTAAGGCGACCCGCTTCGTAGGCGTCATTGCGAGCGAAACGAAGCAATCCAGGGCCACGTGACGGACGCTGGGCACGCGGCCCTGGATTGCTTCGTCGCTGCGCTCCTCGCAATGACGACCTGGTAAACCGAGAGAGCTCCATGCACACCTTCCACACCTTCACCTTGGCCGAGGCGAACCTGATTCTCGATGCCGCGCAGGCCAAGGCCGAGGCGCTCGGGATTCCCGAGGTGATCTGCGTCGCCGACAATGCCGGCTATCCGATCGCGCTGCGCCGACTCGACGGCGGCAAGGTGACGAGCGTGCAGATCGCGATGAACAAGGCCTTCACCGCGGCCGGCCATCGCAAGCCGACCCACAATTACAAGAACGCGGTGCCGGGCGAGGAAGCGTTCGGCATCATGACCCAGCATGACGGCCGCTTCACGATCTTCGTCGGCGGCTTCCCGATCTTCGTCGACGGACAATGCGTCGGCTCGGTTGCCGCCTCGGGCGGCAATGGCGAGCAGGACATCGCGGTGTGCGAGGCCGGCATCGCCGCGATCATGAAGCATCTCGGCAAGTAGGCGCGCCGTGGCCGCATCCGATGCCTCGGCCAAGCGCGTGCCGCACGCCCGCCTGGTCGCGGATGCGCTGCGCGGCGCCATCCTGAGCGGTCGCTACCAGGCCGGCGAGCGCCTGGTCGAGGATCGCCTGGCGGCCGAATATGGCGGCTCGCGCGTGCCGGTGCGCGAGGCCCTGAAGACCTTGGCCGGCGAAGGGCTGGTCGAGCTGACGCCGCATCGCGGCGCCTGCGTGGTCGACCTGTCCCACGGGCTGGTCGAGGAGCTGGTCGAGGTGCGCGCGACCCTGGAAGGGCTGAACGCCCGGCTGGCGGCACGCCGCCACGATCCGGCGGCGATCGCGCGGCTGCGCGACGTGCTGGCGCGCGGCGACGCGGCGGCACGAAGCGGCGTGCCGGAAGAGCTGGCCGCGCTCAACCGCGAATTCCACGAGCTGCTCGCGATCGCCGGCAGCAACCGCATCCTGCAGGATGTCATGCGCTCGCTGCGCGAGCGGACCGAGCTGGTGTTCCGGCGCAACACGACCGAGCGCGCCCCGCTCGACTGGCGCGAGCATGCCGCGATCCTGTCCGCGGTGGTCGACGGCGACGAGGAGCTGGCGGCCCTGCTGGCGACCCGCCACGTCAACAACGCCGCGCACGCCTTGCGCGACGCGGACGGAGCACCTGCCGCGGAATAGCGCCCGGCTGTCAAGAAACCGCCATCGAACCGCATTAGGATTCGGCCGTCGTCTCCGGCCGCAGCGAGGTCGCGCCATGCGCAAGCTCCGTGTCTCCCTCAACCGGCGTGCGCTTTTGTGCGGCGGCGCCGGCCTGATCGCCGCCACGACGCTTGGCCGCGGCGCGCTCGCCCAGGTCGCGGCGCCGGCCATCGTGACCGCGGACAAGGCTCGGCCCCAGATGCCGCTCGGCGTCCAGAGCGGCGACATTCTCGACGATCGCGCCATGGTGTGGAGCAAGACCGACCGGCCGGCGCGCCTGATCGTCGAATGGTCGACCACGGAGAGCTTTCGGGACGCGCGCCGCGTGGTCGGGCCGGCCGCGCTCGACGTCTCGGACTTTACCGCGCGCATCGATCTGACCGAGCTGCCGCCCGGCGAGCAGATCTTCTACCGCGCCATGTTCCAGGATCTCGGCGACCTCAAGACCCTGAGCGTGCCGCTGACCGGCAAGTTCCGCACCGTGCCGAGCGGCCGGCGCGACGTGCTGTTCGCCTATTCGGGCGACGAGGCCGGCCAGGGCTGGGGCATCAATCCCGGCTGGGGCGGCATGAAGCTCTATGAAAGCATGCGCAAGCTGCAACCCGACTTCTTCATCCACCAGGGCGACCAGATCTATGCCGACGGCGTGATCAACGCCGAATACAAGCTCGACGACGGCTCGGTGTGGCGCAACCTGACCACCGAGGCGAAGTCGCACGTCGCCCAGAGCCTGGCGGATTACCGCGGTGCCTTTGCCTACAATCTGCTCGACGAGCACAAGCGCCGGTTCTGCACCGAGGTGCCGATGGTCGTTCAATGGGACGACCACGAGACCCGCAACAACTGGTATCCGGGCCAGATCATCGGCGCCAAGAACTACGACAAGGTGACCAGCGCCTCGCTGCTGTCGGCCTGGGCGCGCCGCGCGATGTTCGACTACAACGCAATGCGGACCAACGCCGACGACCCCGAGCGGATCTACCGCTCGTTCGCCTACGGCCCGTCGCTCGAGGTCTTCATGCTCGACGAGCGGAGCTATCGCGGGCCCAACTCGCCCAACCGCCAGAGCGTGCTGAATGACGATGCGGCATTTCTCGGGTCGGCCCAGCTGCGCTGGCTCAAGGCGGCGCTGTTGCGGTCGCGCGCGACCTGGAAGGTGATCGCGTCCGACATGCCGATCAGCATCGTGGTGCCCGATCTCAATCCCGACGTGCCGCCGGGCACCTTCGAGGCCTGGGCGAACGCCGAGAACGGCGCGCCGTCGGGCCGCGAGCTCGAGCTCGCCGATCTGTTCGGGTTCATCAAGACCAACCGGATCCGCAACCTCGTATGGATCACGGCCGACGTGCACTACGCTTCGGTGACGCGCTACGACCCGTCGCGCGCGCAGTTCACCGAGTTCGATCCGTTCTGGGAGATCGTCTCGGGCCCGATCAACGCCGGCACGTTCGGTCCCGGCGAGATCGACCAGACCTTCGGCCCCGACGTGAAATGGGTGTCGATTCCCGCCGACATGAAGCAGAACCGGCCACCGAGCGACGGCAGGCAGTTCTTCGCCACCGGCAAGATCGACGGCAAGACCGACCTGCTCACCATGACGATCTACGATCTCGACGGCAAAAAGCTGCACACGCTCGACATCGAGCCGACGGCGTAGGAGACGACAAGCGCGAAGCGTGGATCCGAATCCGGATCCACGCTTGCGCTGTCGTCAGGCGGCTACCGGCCGCCGGCCATCGGAGCGACCGTGCCGGCGCTGCCGTAGCTGGTGGTCGTACCGCCGCTCAGACGCGCCATCGTGTCGGCGTCCAAGGTCGCGGTCCGCTGCAGGTCGTTGTGGCGCTGGTAGGCGATGACCGCCCTGCGGGTCTGCGGACCGTAGAGCCCGTCGATTCGGCCATGATAGTAGCCCTGGGCGCGCAACTGGCGCTGCGCGTTGCGCACATCGTCGCCGGCCATTGCGACATGCAGAGGCTGCGCCTGGGGCTGAGGCTCCGCTTGCGCGACGGGAGCCTGCCCGACCGGCGCAGGATGGTCCTTGTCCCAAATCGGCTCGCCCAGATTGACTTGCTGCGGCGAGGTCTCGGCGCCCGTGCCGGCGCCGACAGCGGCACCGATCAAAGCGCCCGGGATCGCCCCGACGCCGCCGAACACCGCGCCGATCGCGGCACCGCTGGCGGCACCGACGGCCGCACCGCCCTCGGCACGATCCGAGGTGGTCTCGCCACACGCGGCCAGCAGGCCGGCCGTCATGGCAACATAGATCAAGGGTTTCATGTGATGGCACTCCCAGTTCTCGATAGCGCAGCAACGCATCGGGCGCCGGGCAAGTTCATTGAATCGAATTCGTCGCGCTTTGGCGTAATCGGCGACCGGCGCGACCCTTCGCAGGCCCGCGGGTTGCAGCGTGGTGATGCGTTCGGGCGCCATGACGGTCCCTCTCGCTGACGGATCGTCAATCCGCCAGCGTTTCCTCGGCCCAGCCGATCAGGCGCCGACGCAGCGCCAGCAGCAGGCGATCGAGCACCAGCCCGCTGGTCAGCATGAGGAGGATGTAGAAGAACACGGTCGGCGTCTCGAAGAAGCGCTGGGCGAACATCAGCGCCGCGCCGATCCCGCCGCCGCCGGCCACCATCTCGGCCGTGAAGGCGGTGATCAGCGCCAGCGGCAGGCTGACGCGCAGCCCGCTCAACAGATGGGGCAGCGCCGCCGGCACGATGATGCGCCACAGGATCCCACGCTCGCTCGTCCCCATCGCCTGGGCCGACCAGATCAGCTTCGGGTTGACCGACGCGGCGCCGTGTTGGGCCGACAGGATCGCGGGAAACACGCAGCTAAACGCCACCAGCAGCGCCTTCGACAGATCGTCGATGCCGAACCACAGGATGAAGACCGGCACGAACGCGATCTTGGGCGCCGGGAAGCCGATCGCGACCAGCGGATCGCACAGAAAGCGCACCCAGCGCCGGCGCGTCATCGCGATGCCGACCAGGGTGCCGAGCGAGACCGCGAGCGCGAGTCCCGCGAAGGCGCGGAACAGGCTGGCGGCCAGCGGCTCGAGGATCGCGTCGTCGCGCGCCAGCGGCACGATCTGCGCGATCACGCGGCTCAAGGGCGGCAGGAAGATCGGCCGGACCAGGGCGAGCCGGCCCGCCAGCTCCCAGGCCAGCGCAACCACGAGCAGCGATTCCAGCCGACGCGCCGCCTCGATCAATCGACCGATCGGGCGGGTCATGGCCTGCGCGCTTCGGCCGCCACGGACTCGTGCCAGGCCAGCCGCCGCCGCATCAGGTCGAGCAGCAGCCGATCGAGCGCGAAGGCGACCGCGACCAGCGCGCCGACCGCGGCGAACATGTGCGCATAGGCGCCATTCTCGCCGTACATGAAGATCAGTTTGCCGAGCCCGTCGGTCGAGGCGATCATCTCGGCCGACACGGTGACGACGACCGAGAAGCCGAGCGCGATGCGCAGCCCGGCCCAGATCGGCGGCTCGGCCCAGCGCAACGAGATGCGGAACAGCATCCGGCGGCGCGGCGTGCCCATCGCAGCGGCGCTCCACAGCAGCGCCGAGGGCACGTCCTTGGCGCCGTGATAGGCGTGGACCAGAATCGGCAACAGACAGGCGAGGAAGACGACCGCGATGTCGGTCGCGCTGCCGATGCCGAACCACAGCAGGAACAGCGGCACCAGCGCGGTCTTGGGCAGCGAGTAGGTCGCCGCGGCGAGCGGGCCGACGATACGGTCGACGCGCGCGGAGGTCGCCATCATGACGCCCAGCACGGTGCCGACCGCGCTCGCCGCGACCAGACCCGCGAGGCTGCGGAACACGGTGACCAGGAGATCGCGGACGAGGGAGCCGCCGCGCAGCAGATCGACCAGCGCCGCGCCGATCGTCGCGACCGACGGCACGAAGGCGCGATCGGCCAAGCCGCTGGCGCCGACCGCCTCCCACAGGCCGAGCACCAGCAGCAGCGGCACTGCGCGGCTCAGCGCGGCGCGGGCGCCACGCTGAACGAAGCTCAGGCGGCCGGGCAAGCGTTGGGCAGGAACGACAAATCGAGATGCTCGCGCACGTCGACCTTGCCGTCGAGCAGGCCCTCGCGCGCCATGGCGTCGATCGGCGCCTGCACCGCGGCGGCGGTCAGGCAGCCGTTGGGGTCGCGATAATAGTCGCGCGCGGTCAGGAAATAGCCGTCGAGCGCCGCCTTGGGCTGCTTGGTGAAGTCGGCCGTGATGTCGAGCGCATGATCGCGATTGGCCGGATCGTAGAACCATTTGAGCCCGGTGATGTAATCGGCCAGGAAGCCGCGCACCGCGTCGCGATGGGCCTGGGCGAACGCGGTGTTCACCACCTTGATCGTCACCGCGTGGGGGCCCAGCGCGTCGCCACCGGTGAACAGCCCGCGCAAATCGCCCTTGGCCTCCTCGGTCGCCTTGAAGGGCAGCACCAGCACGCCGCAATCGATGCGCTTCTCGCGCAGCGCCGCCGCCATGTTGCCGAACGCGATCTCGACCACCTGGACGTCGCGCTTGGGATCGAGACCGTGGGCTTTCAGCCAGACGCGCAGCGCCAGATCGACCGCCGAGCCGAACGCGTTGATGCCGATCTTGCGGCCCTTGAGCGCGGCCGGACCGTCGATCGGCGAGTCCTTGAGCACGAAGAACGTGTTCGACGTGTAGCCCGGCCTGCCGTCCTGATAGCCGTCGCCGACGATGGTCAGGCCGGCCGGCACCGCGCCCTTGACCATCGTGGTCGCGAAGGTCGAGAAGGCCAGCATGCCCATGTCGACCTGGCCGGCGGCGAGCAGCGACGCCGCCTCGGGCGAGCCGCGCGTGAAGGTCATCTCGAGGCTGTAGGTCTTGTCGATCTGGCGCAGCACGTTCTGCTTCATCCAGTCGAGAAAGACCACGGTCTCCATCTCGTTGGGCCCAATGCCGCCGCCGGTCGCGTAGCGGATCAAAGGCGGCGCCGCCCGCGCGATGCGGGGTGCCGCGAGCAAGGTCGCGGCCGCCGCACCGGCCTGCAACAGCCGGCGCCGGCCAAAGCCCGCGCGCGCATCACCCATCCGTCGCCTGCCCGCCATCTCGGTCTCCCGCCAGCCGCCTCGGCCGACCGCAGCGTTTCATCCCACCGCGACCCCTTCAACAGAAATTGACGATCGCGGCGCGACGCGCGACGCTGATGCGAGCGCAACCAAGGGATGTTCGCATGAAACGGCGCGCCGTGATCGCTTTCGCCGGAATCGGCTGGCTCTTCGTCTCGAATCTGGCCAACGCCGCCGGCGGCTCGCTCGAGCATCGCATCAGCGAGACCGACGCGGCGCTGTTCCAGGCGCTGTCGCAATCCGACGGCGCCAAGGCGGCCAAGCTGCTCGACGACCGGTTCACCTGGACCGGCTCGGACGGCGCGATCCTGACGGTGAAGCAGTTTCGCGCAAGCCTGCCCAAGCCGGGCCCCTATGTCGGCACCGACGTCACGGTGCGGATCTATGGCCGCGTCGCCGTCGTGACCTCGCACCTCGATCCCGTCTATGCGCTGCGCGTCTGGGTGCAGGACCGGCAGGGCTGGCGCGCGCTCGCCTATCACGAGGTCACGGTGGTCCCACCGCCGGCCGGCGCCGCGGCGCCGGTGACCGCCGACTGCGAGAATCCGTGCCGCACGCTGCCTTATGCGGCGCACAATCACGCCGAGCGCGACGCGATCGCGTCCTGGCAGGCGCTCGAGCGCGCGGTCGCGGCGGGCGACGGCAAGGGCTGGGCGCCGCATGTCGCCGACGAATTCGTCGTCGTGAGCAATTTCCGGGTGCAGGACAAGGCGGCGCGCATCGAAGCGGTCAATCGCGGCGGCACCGCGCCGGCACCCCTGGTCTCGGCGAATTTCTTCGATTTCGGCGACACGCTGGTGATGACCGCGCTGCACCAGCCTTATACCGGCAAGCCGATCCGGGTGACACGCGTGTGGATCAAGCGCGCCGGCGCGTGGCTGATGGCGATCAGCTACCAGACCATCATCCAGGCCGCGACCCTAGGATAATCAGAGAATTTTCTTGAAGAATGGCTCTTCGACTCTCTCTATGTCTGAAAGATTTCTCAGTTTCTCCATACTCGTTGCGTCATCGAGAGGCATCGCAAAAGGAAGTTTCGGATTCAAACGAAGATAGTTCTCGCCAAGTAGGAAGGACGTCTGGAAGTGCGCCACGTCCGATTGGCTTTGAAACATGACGTCCGAAATATGCTCTGCCCACTGAATGAGACCGGCTGTTGCTAATCCTTCAGAATCGTAGGGCATTGAGGGCTGTTCTCCAGTTCCGACCGAGAGCAATATCACCTCCGTCGCAATGTTTTTGACGGGCTTAGTTCCCCTCTTACTCTCACGATCAAACTGAACCGCCTCTACTACTGCTACCATCGAAGGATTATTCGCACACACTCCCCCGTCGATAAGATGGCGGGAGTGTTTGAGATCGTGGGCCGGAAAGTAAGTTGGTGCGGCCGACGTAGCGATGGCAATGTCGGCTAATTTTTCGTCGAGCCTTGCCTGATAGGTCGCCCGATAATCACTCTTGTGAAATCGGGGCCGACCGCTGTCGAGCGCTACGGCCGTAATGCAGACATCGGTGAGGACGTCCTTAAGAGTTGCATTTCCGAAAAACGTATCGACAGCGGTTGCAAGCTTCGAAGTTCTATATTTTGGATTTCTAAGACGAGATAAGAATCCGGCCTTCTCCGTATCCGAAAATACGGTGGGTATTATATCTTCATAGAATCCTCGGATCTCCTTCGCCGTCCGTCCTGTCGCTAGACCTAACGCTATGATCCCGCCGGTCGACGTGCCAGCGATCAGATCGAATCTTCTCCCCAACGGGATAGACTTCCCAGATATCCTATCCAGATAGACCTCGACATTAGCTAATATCGCCGCCGAGAGATAACCACGTGCGCCACCGCCATCCAGCGACAATATCCTGAATTTTTCGGAGGCCAGTTCGCCAGGTTCCTTGGCCGAGAGATCCGCAAATGCACTCAAAAGCAGCGTCGCCGCCCCCGTGATACCGGATCCGCCGAGAAATTGGCGGCGCTTGATCGCGTTGGTCTTGGCATCCATGGCTGCCCCTCGCCGGACCCCGCGCTCGATCGAGGACCATCAATTGCGCGATTAGCACGGTTGGAGCGACATGTTCAGCTCGTTAATACAATCGCATAAAGTGGGCTTAGCGGCTGAGGGCCACATGACGTCGAGCTGGATTGGATTACTGCTCAGGTGGAGTGGAAAAATGGAAATCCGCGTCCGCCCCGCCGCGAGCGCCCGTCGGATAAGTCCTATTTGCCCCAGCGCAGCGCCACCGGGTCGAGCGCACGCGCGAGCTCGAGCAAGCCGGCGCGGGTCGCCGGGTGCAGCGGCTCGAGCGGATGGCGCACCGCATCGCTGCGGATCACGCCGCCCTCCTGCATCACCGTCTTGGTCGCGCGCAGGCCGCATTGCCGGTTCTCGTAGTTGATCAGCGGCAGGATGCTTCCATAGGCGGCGCTCGCTTGGTCGCGCTGCCCGGCGCGGTGGTGCACGAGCACCGGCTTGATCAGATCGGGCAGCAGCGCGCTCGGCATCGTGCCGGTCGCGCCGGCGTCGAGATCGGCCATCAGGGTGATCGATTCTTCGCCGTCGAACGGGCCCTCGATCAGCGGGCTAGCGGCCTCGATCAGGCCGCGCAGCTTGGCGGCGGTGCCCGGCACCTCGAGCTTGATGTAGCGCACGGCGGGCACCTCGCGGGCCAGCCGCGCCAGGAACGCGACCGACAAGGCGACGCCGCTGAGCGGCGCGTCCTGCACCATGATGGGCAGCTTCGCCGCCTCGCCGACGCGCGCGAAATGCGCCAGCATGCCGGCCTCGTCGGCGCGCAGCCCGGTGCCGTGATAGGGCGGCATCAGCATCACCATGGCGGCGCCCGCTTCGGCCGCGCGGCGCGCCCGCGCCGCCGCCAGCCGCGTGCTGAAATGGCTGCAGGTGACGATCACGGGCGCGCGCCCGGCGACATGCGACAGGCATAGCACGAGCAGCGTCTCGCGCTCGTCATCGGCCAGCAGGAACTGCTCCGAATAATTGGCGAGGATGCAGATGCCGTCGACCTGCTGGTCGATCATGCAGTCGAGCACGCGGCGCTGACCGTCGAGATCGAGCTCGCCGACCTCGGTGAACGGCGTCGGCGCGATCGGGAAAACGCCGGCGAACGGCGCCACGTCGGTCAGGCCGCCTGCACCTGCGCCGTCGTCGGGGCGTCGCCCGAGACGGTGGTGCGGCGCATGTCGCGCACCTTGGTCTCGTCGAACCGGCGCACCCGGTGCATGGTCTGGCGATTGTCCCACATCACGAAATCGAACTGCCGCCATTTGTGGACATGGACGAATTGCGGCTGGGTCGCGTGGTCGATCAGGTCGCGGATGAAGGCGCGCGCCTCGGGCACCGGCCAGCCGATGATCGTGCCGATATGCGACGACAGATAGAGCGATTTGCGGTCGGTCACCGGATGGGTGCGCACCAGGCGCTGGCGCACCGGCGCGAACTTCTTCTTCTCGTCCTCGGTCAGCTCGGTGAAGCCGAGCGCGCCGCGCGAATGGATCAGCGAATGTTCGCAGATCAGATCCTCGATCTCGGCCTTGGTATCGTCATCGAGCGCGTCGTAGGCGGCGCGCATGTCGGCAAACTCGGTGTTGCCGCCCTTGTCGACCACGGTGCGGCCGGACAGCAGCGAGTATTTCGCCGGGATGGCCTTGAACGAGCTGTCGGAATGCCACAGCCGGTTGCCGAGATTGAACATGCGCCGGCGGTCGTCGCGCGCCAGCGGCTTGTGATCGCGGTCGAGATTGGAGACGTCGATCATCTCGGGCTGCAGCCGGAGCTCGTGCGGCTTGGTGATGTTGCCGGCGCCGGTATGCTCGAGCGGACCGAAATTGCGCGTGAACGCCATCTGCTGCTCGTCGGTGAGAAGCTGATCGTGGAACACCAGCACGGCGTAGCGATCCATGCCGGCTTCGATGGCGGCGACCGCGGCGCCGTCGAGCGGCTGGGTGAGA
>Ga0302326_10025713_pt1 | contig 11927 bp, 8 predicted proteins | sample Palsa_T0_3_FD_202264 | JGI IMG/M metagenome (GOLD analysis project Ga0302326, IMG submission 202264) | Peat permafrost microbial communities from Stordalen Mire near Abisko, Sweden - Palsa_T0_3 | ecosystem: Environmental > Terrestrial > Soil > Palsa > Peat permafrost | place: Sweden: Abisko... | reverse complement strand
CCGACATTGTTCACGCTACGAACAACGTCGCGGAGTTGGTCGCTCGCGCTGAAGCCGGCGGCCTCGACCTGGTTTCCTTGATGGTCAAGCTGCGCTGCCGTTCATTCGCCGAGACGTTGCTGATCCCGGCATTCGTGTTTTTCTTTTTCATGCTTTATCCGCCCGCTTGGGTGGCCCGGAACGATCGAAGGACGGCCGCGGCAGCCGGCGGTTGTATCCTGATCCGTCCCAGCGCCCTTAATCGCATAGGAGGGATTGCCGCGATTCGAGGCGAGATCATCGACGATTGCGCTCTGGCGCGCGCCGTCAAACGCACTGGTGGCCGTATCTGGCTTGGAGTCACCCAAGAGACGCGCAGCATTCGCGACTACGACACTTTCGCGGAAATTCGCAGCATGATTTCGCGCACCGCTTTCGCGCAGCTGCATCATTCGACGCTGCTATTGATCGGGACCATGATAGGAATGGCGCTCCTCTATCTCGCGCCGCCCTGGCTGCTTTTCGCAGGTAATCCGCTCGCGGGTTTTTTCGGATTGGGCGCCTGGATCTTGATGACCATCGCGTACGTTCCGGCATTGCGCTTTTACGGCCGCTCCGTCGCGTGGGCGCCACTGCTTCCGTTGGTCGCGTTATTCTACATGTCGGCTACTATTGATTCAGCCCTTTCTTACTGGACCGGACGCGGCGGAGTGTGGAAAGGTCGCATACAAGATGAACGATAATCAAAACCTTTCAACCATCGCACGAAACTACGGTATTGGGTCGCTCTCTCGCCATATCTTCTTATGCGCCGATCAAAGCAAGCCAAAATGCGCCGAGCGAGAAGTGACCAACGCTTCATGGGATTATCTGAAAAAACGCCTTGCCGAATGCGGATTGATGCAAGGCGCTGGTTGCGTATATCGTTCCAAGGCCAACTGCCTGCGGATCTGCGAACAAGGTCCCATCGCAGTTGTGTATCCGGATGGTGTTTGGTATCACTCAGCGACTCCTGAAGTTTTGGAGCGCATTATTCAGGAACACTTGATTGGCGGAAAACCGGTGGAGGAGTTTGCCTTCGCGGTTGATCCGCTTAATTCTCCAGCTTATAAATCGTCAGACCGCTAAGCAGCTTGGGATAGAAGTCGGTGGACTTCTGCGGCATGACGGCACCGGAAAAAGCCACGTCAGATACCTGCCCGATAGTCGCGGGCTCAAGCAAAAACGCGATCTGCGCGCCTTCCTGAACCTTAGCGCACGCGGCGTCTAATCCTCGCACGTATTCAATGTGTTTCTGTTCCCGCACGGCTTCTTCGGTGATACCCAGCACATCGCCAAGCAGTTGTTCGTGCAAAACCCGGACGTCTAATTCGCCGGGTTTGCGATCACGCTCGTAAAGACGTATCTCTCCAGACGCCAGCGCCAAACCGATCCTTATTTTCTCCGGCGCGGCACTCTGAAAGATCCGCTTCAACTCTTCGACATTCTCCAGCTTGCGCGACTGAATCGCATTGGCGAATCGCAAGGGACGAAAATCCGTCATTCCTTGCAAGACGCGATGGGTCGCTAAAATCTCTAGGCCCGGCGAATACGTGTTGACGAAAGTCATCATCACTTTTTGCGCATCTTTGAAGCCTCGATCCTCGTTGCGATAGGCTAGCGCGGTCTCGTAACGATGATGGCCATCGGCGATCAGCAACTTCTTGTCCGCCATCAATTCCTGGATCCGCGCAATTGACGCAGGATCCGAGATCTTCCAAAGCCGATGGACCGCGTTATCTTCGTCCTTTACTTCGACAATCGGGCGCTCTGCCGCGGCCGCGCGATCAAGCATCCCATCAATCGCCAGTTCCGGATCGGGATACAACATAAAAATCTGGCCGAAGTGCGCGCGCGTATGCCGCAGCAATTCCAATCGATCCTTCTTGGGACCCGAAAGCGTCTGCTCGTGCCGATGAACCACGCCGGCCGAATAATCTTCAACCGCGCCCAGGCCGATGAAGCCTTTGCGTTCGCGTGTTTCTCCAGAATCGGGGACCGCGAACTTCTGAAAATACGCATATAAGCTGGGTTCGGCATCGCGCTCGAGAATGCCGGCTTTAATCCAATCCCGCAGCAGACCGGCGGCGCGGGTATAGACGTTGTCTTCGCCAGTATCGGTTGCGAACCGCTCGCCCAGAATCAGACGGACCAAATTGTAGGGACTCAGCGACAGATAGCGCGCTTGCATCGCGGGTGAAATCTTGTCGTAGGGCTGGGTCACAAGGTTTTCCGCGCTTCCGGCCTTCGCGCTATAGCGGTAGGGTTCAAACGGGAAAATGCGTGCCAAGCGTTCAGGATAGCGCGGATCTTGTGCATAGTACGAAAGGTCTACCCGTTCCAGGACCTTTGGGACAGACTGTCTCATCGCCTGACAACTTGTCGAAGGCAGGATGTCCCACCTGACCGTATCCTCAACATTTTTAATGGACTTTGTTTGGGCTGCGAACTGCCTTTCTAAAGGCGGGGGTTGGTTCCGATTATGCAAAGCTTTGTTCGAGTCGCGCTGCTGGCACTGGCTGCTTCGCTGGCCTTCGCGGGTCCCAAAATCGCCTTGGACATGCCAGCCTCCACGCCCGACGGCATGGTGGAAGTGATCGTTCAATACCGTGCCGTGGCGGGCCGCAACGTTGCGGATGAGCTTGCCGGCGCGGGCCAGGTTCATCGCAGCTTTCGCAGTATTCCCGCAGTTCACATGACGGTGCCGCTCTCGGCCCTGGCGAGCCTGGAAGCTAATCCGCTGGTTGCTTATATCTCGCCGAACCGCAAAACCGTGGGCTTTATGGATATTACTACGCAGAGTGTATTTGCGAACCAAGTTTGGCAATCGGGCTGGAGCGGAGCCGGTATTGGCGTCGCGGTGATTGACAGCGGAGTGGCTCTTAAGAAAGACCTTGCGTCCGAAGATGGGGAACATTCGCGCGTGGTCTTCAGTAAAAGCTTTGTGCCTGGAGAGGATGCCGGCGATGCATACGGGCACGGGACGCATGTGGCTGGCATTGTGGCCGCCAACGGAGCGGAATCTACCGGCGCCAATTTCACCCAGACTTTCAAGGGTGTGGCGCCCGCCGCGAACATTATCAACCTCCGGGTGCTGGATGCCCAAGGGAATGGTTCTGAATCGCAAGTGCTCGCGGCCATCGATGAAGCCATCGCGCTAAAAGACACCTACAACATTCGCGTGATCAATCTTTCGCTGGGACATCCGGTATACGAAAGTTTCAAACTCGATCCGCTATGTCAGGCAGTGGAAGCCGCATGGAAAGCGGGCATTACGGTGGTCGCGGCGGCGGGTAATATGGGGCGAGACGACACGAAGGGGATCGAAGGCTACGCGACGATCAACTCACCGGGGAACGACCCGTACGTGATTACGGTGGGAGCCATGAACGCGAATGGCACGCCTTGGAGGAACGATGACCGGATGACGAGCTATAGCTCCAAGGGCCCGACGCTGTTGGATCACATTGTAAAGCCGGACCTGGTGGCGCCAGGCAACAATGTTGTGTCGTTGCTGGCATCGCCCAACTGCACGCTGGCGGCCCAGAATCCGGAAACGCTGATCTCCATGTCGACTTACGAAAAGTCCGCGCAGGGAGTCTCCAGCGCATACTACAAACTGAGCGGAACAAGTATGGCTACTCCGGTGGTGAGCGGCGCCGCAGCCTTGATGCTGCAGGCGGATCCGAGCCTGACGCCGGATGCCGTGAAAGCCCGCTTGATGAAGACCGCGAGCAAAGATCTTGCGCGTTATTCGGCCGCGACCGACTTGCGCAATAAAGGAGCGTACACCACCCAGCAGGACATCTTCGCAGTCGGTGCAGGTTATCTCAACATCGAGAGCGCAATCGCGAACGCGGACCCGGTTAACTTCCAGGCTTTGTCGCCGGTGGCCGAATACAATGCGCAAAACCAGACCGTCACGCTGGTATCCGCCGATGCCCTGATTTGGGGCAACTTAACCGTGCAAGCCAGCGCAGTTATTTGGGGCGATAGCCTTGTCTGGGGTGAGAGTCTCGTCTGGGGCGAGAGCTTAGTGTGGGGTGAAAGCCTTGTATGGGGTGAGAGTCTCGTCTGGGGCGAGAGTTTGGTGTGGGGCGAAAGTCTCCTCTCCGGCGACGTCCTTTATAACGGCGATAAGTAGCCGTTAAACTTCGCCCTGACCGCTATTTCAGGCCCTGCGCGAGATAGAGCGTCGCGATGTCCCTTTGAAACGAATAGGCGTAGGAAGCGCCGTCCGGGGTCATCACCACCTGGACCAATCGGACACCCACCGAATCCGGCGTGGTCAGCACCTTCCAAAGCTCACTGCGTCCGGTCATGACATCCAGACGTTTGATGGTTAGCGATGCGGGCCCATCAAGCTTTCGTAGAAACAGAAAATGACCGTCTCGGTTCCAACGAACGACCGCCTCGCCCGGCTCCAGATTTGCGATCGGCTTTGGAGTACCTCCATGAATCGGAAACAGGCTTAATCTGCCGGCGGTTAAAACAGTAGCGTATCTTTGGTCCGGAGAAACGCGGTTCGCAATCACACCTTCGGGAGTAAGCGGAACGGGCGTTCCCCCATTCACATCTTGCACGAAGGTTCTGGCCGGCCGATTCGGCGCGTTTCCCGCGAGCAGGATGCGCTGGCCGTCAGGAAACCATTCCACGCGTTCGTAATGCATTCCTGAAGTACCAATCGTTCGTGCTAGACCGGCGCCAGTAGGCAACAGAGTCAAGGACGTACGCGGGCCATCGCTCACGATACAGACCACCCACTTGCCATCCGGCGAAAGCGCGGGACGCAGGCCGTCACCCAAGCGAATCGCCGGCGAGCCATCCGTTGTTCGCAGATAGATGGCAGGGTTACGGGGCTTGCCGTAAGACAACTCCGAGAATAAAATCTGTTTCCCGTCCGGAGAAATATCGTAGATCCACGAACCGTCGAACCAGGAAAGGTCGCGCGCTTGCGTGGCTCCGGGCGACAGGCCCAAGATTCCTATTCGTGAATCCTCCACTGTGACCAGAACTTGTCCAGACCGGCTGACATCATGGATTGCGACCGCCGCCGGCGCGTCGGTTAAAACTCTGCTGCCGCCGTTTAGCCTCACGGCGCGAAAGGTTGTCTCCGTGCCGGTTTCGGCGCCGCTGAACCAGATTTCATCCCCTTTGGGCGACCAGGCCAAGCCACCCTCGACTCTCCAGCCACGCGAGAGAATTCGTTTACGGCCGCGGATGTCCAACAAGGCTACCGCGAAATCACCGACGGCGCCGTCATAGTCGAAGAAAGCAAGCAAGTCGCCTTTGGGGGAGACGCGCAAGCTTAGCGGCGGGCGGCCATCGCTCTCATTGAGCAGATTTCCAATTGGATACTCAATTCGATTGCGGCTACCCACGGTGCGCGATACGGCCAAGTTCGCGCCGTCTGGAGACCAATCGGCATCATTGACGTTCTCGAGAATCTCCCGAGGCGCTCCTCCGGAGAGCGGCACGCGAGCGAGCGTTCCCGGCGCACCTCGTGCCGGACTGCCGAGTAGAATGGCAATTTCGCCGGAAGAGCTAATGGATAGGATTCTCGCATTGGGAAGTTCAAGGGCACGAGATTCGTTCCTGCCCGGCTGCATCGAGAAGATTCTGGTTGGATCCGTGGACCATTGAGCGCTGTAGAGTACGGTGCCGTCGGGTGCGAACCTCGCTCCGGATACATCGCCGCGACGGTAGGTCAAGCGTTGGAAAGTTGGATCGGGACGCGCTAGAGAACGGGCGCCCACGTAGGTGCCGGCTGCCAATGCGGCCAACGTGAGAGGTAGCCCCAGAAAAACAGACCACCCTCGCCGCCCTCCTCTGGGGCTTTCTCTACCGTTGTCAATTTTAGACGAATCCAATTCCTGCGACACATCCTCGAGTGCCATTTTCAGGTCCGCCGCGTTTTGCCAACGCCGCCGTGGATCCTTTCGCAAGCATCGCTCGATGATTCGTTCCAAATCGCGCGGAACCTGGTCGCGTGCTTCTCTAATAGGAGCCGGATCGGTTTGGAGGACCGAGGCGAGGGTGGAAAGCTGGGAACCACCGGTGAAGGCGCGCCGGCCAGTGATCATTTCGTATAGGACCGCGCCGAAGGAGAATATGTCGGAACGTCCATCCAGGCTTTGCGCTTCGGCCTGCTCTGGTGACATGTAAGCAGCCGTCCCGGTAATCGTGCCCGCCTCCGATTCAAAGTGAACGCTCTCGGTGGCAGCGCGCGCTTCCGCTTCCTTGGGCTCCATCAGCTTGGCAAGTCCGAAATCCAGGATCTTGATGTCGCCCTGTTCGTTGACGATGATATTGGCCGGTTTTAAGTCGCGATGAATGATCCCAGCGCCGTGCGCGGCCGCAAGTCCTTCGGCGATTTGCCGGGCATAGCGGAGTGTCTCACTGAGACGAAGACCTTTACGCCCGATCAGTTTGTCCAGCGTTTTGCCATGCACATACTCCATGGCGACAAAGTCCAACAGCTGGCCATCCGCTTCGGCAGTGTCGACGTCATAGATGGTGATGATGTTGCGATGATTTAAGGCCGACGCCAACTTGGCTTCCTGCACGAAACGGGCCCTGCGCTCCGCATTGCCAACTACACCAGCCGGCATAACCTTGATGGCGACTTCACGGCCGAGCCGGGGATCGAACGCCAGGTAGACCTCGCCCATTCCACCTTTTCCGAGAGGCGCACGGATTACGAAAGGTCCGAGATGTTCTCCGGCGGTAATGGGCATAGCTGAGCCGTGCATAAATTGTAAACCAGGTAAATCGCGCAGGGGTTAACGGCGTGGAACGTGCCTGTATTTGACACAGCCATGCTCCGGCGTTACGTTGAGGCAGGGATGGTAGCGCACAATGGGTAACAAACAGTACGGCCTTAAGATCGTTCATAAACCCTCAAACACCGTGGTGAGTGAAAAGTGGTTCAACACTGAAGTGGAACGTAATAGCGCGATGGGCGGCAGTACACTGGAGCCGCACTACATTTACATCGTGTCGGAAAAGGAACGTGATCTGCGTGAGGACGCCAAGCCGGAATAGTTGCGCGATCATTTTGCTGCGGCTTGAGCAAACACCGATGCAAAGAATTCGCGGGAGGAAGGCGCGGAGCCGATGTGAACGGTGTCGCCGGTGACCTGAATGAAGCCGAGGTAACCACCCCATCCCATATCGTCCAAAGTGAAGTTTAGACATTCGCGCTCGCCGCGCGGAAGATTGGAACGATCGATATCGAAAACCTCGCCGGTAGAATGTTCCGGATATTCGGGGTCCACCAGAAGGGTGCCGGCTTCCGCGGGCCGGTCGGTTGTGCTGACGAGCTCGGCAACTTGCAGCGGAACGAAGTGCTCGGCTTTGGGTTTCAACTCGTCAAACAGGCGGTGCGTTTCAAAAGCGATATAAAGAAGCGTGCCGATGGCGGCGGGCGAATCCTGAAGGAAAAGCTCGTGATCGGGACCGCCTATCTCCGGCACCGAGAAACCGAAGAACTGCGGGTCGTCCAGAACTCGTGCGAGACCCTTGCCGGAGGCGAGCCGCAGATCGTCCGAAGAGCGGTAGAAAATATCCAGAGACTTGAGCCAGATCACTAAGCGATTGCCTGCGCGGCGCTGGGGATGGATGGGATTCTGGTATTCTTCGGCGAGTTCCCGAAAGGCCGCGGGATCACCGCGGTAGAGCGCCAATAGCTGTTCGGCGCGCTTTACACGGAACCAATAGGTAGGCGAATAGTCGCGTTCCATTTCACGCTCGAGTGCTTGATAGAGCTCGGTATTTCGAGCGGGATTGGCGGCGAAGAACATTTCGGCCACGGCAGGCTGCGGGCGATGCACGGCGGTTTGCGTCAGCGGAAGCAAATCAGCGACACAGCCTTCGCCGCAGTGATAGGCGAAAATGGCCCAATCGCGACCACCGAACTTGGTTTCCAGGCGCGCTAGATAACGGGCGGCTGCAGGCGCGGCACGTTCGGGATTCAAACGGTCGTCTCGGACGGTGACGGTGTAGGGCGTCCTGCGCCGCACGGTGCGATAGACAGGCGGCCCGGACTTGCGCCGGACAAGCTGGCGCGAAGTAACGGTTTTGAAGCGCGTGACCCGAACGATCCGCAGGCCGGCCGCGCGGGCGGTGGCTTCCGAGAATTGCATAAGCCCTCGGGGACCCGCCGGGCTGGTGGCCTGCGTGTCGCCCCCGCTTTCCAGATAAGCGATGGCTTCCAGCAGCGAGACCGGCCAACCGCTTTCAGCCGCGGCACTCCGAAAAATCGCGGACAGACGGGGGCCGGTGATTCTTTCGGCCCCGACGCTCGCGCCGGGTTCCCGCATGATGGTGAAGGTTTGCGATTGAATCATGCGATCGGTGCGAGCATCGAGAGTCTCGGGCGTCAGTGCGGCGCGCCCAACTCCGATGCCCGAAAGTGGCTGCTGCGGCGTGAAGTATGCAAGGGCCGCGACCAGCGCGCTAGTGGAACACACCGCCAGGACGACTAGCGCAAGCGCGATCCAGCTTCGGCGAGATTGCACGTTGCTTATGATTTTAAGACAAATCATGACAGAAATGTTCTTTGATTCAGAACTCCCATTCGAGGATATTGCGCCGGACAGTGGGCCAAACGGCAGAGCGAGGGTCGATCAAGTCGAAATGCCCCGTCCCAGGGAGCGGAATGAGCTTGGCATTGCCCGACGCCTTTGCGAATCGCGAGCTCATGTCATACGGGACCACATTGTCGGCGGTTCCGTGCAGCATGCGCTGCGGTACGGAGATGGGCAGCAACTCCACAGGAGAAGCGGCGGCATAGCGTTGTGCAAAGCGCTCCGGCGATCCACCGAGAAGCTCTCCAACAACACCGCTATCTAACTGCAATGCCCAGGCACGCCGCAAATCCGAAATTGCAGCCAGTGGGACTATGCCCCGCAGATCGATAACGCGCTGCGAGGCCAGCCATAGCGCCAGCTGTCCGCCGGCCGAATGTCCGGCCGCGACGGTCCGCGCCAGGTTAAGGTTGTAGCGGGCCGGGAGGGTAACCAGGTGTTGGGCTCCGCGAATAATATCGTCCGACATTCCGGACCAATTTCCGCCGGGATCGCCGATACGCCGGTATTCGAGACTCCAGACCGCGGCGCCCGCGCGGGCCAGTGCGGCGCACAAATGGCCGGCGTGATCCAGGCTATAGCTGTTTCTCCAGAAGCCGCCGTGGATGAAGAGGACCACGGAGCTGGAGACCCCCCCTTTCGGAAGGTACAGGTCTCCAAACTGCGGCGGCTCTTTGCCATACGGTATGCGCGCATTGGCTTTGGGTGGGGCGAGCGTCAGGATATCCTGCGCGATCGCGGGAGTGGCGGCGGCCAACGCGAGAAAGCAACGGCGATTCACGCGACCATTCTTTTCTACCAGACGCGGCAGGCGGGCGCGTGAACCATGGGTTGTCCCTCATGGCAGGCAAATGCTTCGCGAAATTCGGGCATATTTCCCAGTACGCCATTCACGCGATCGCGACCCGGGGAGTGCGGATCGGTTTGGGCGCGCAGGCGAGACGCCTCGGGCCGTACGTTCTGGCACCATACCTGGCTATAGCCAAGGAAAAAGCGCTGCTGCGGGGTGAACCCGTCGATTTTGGGCTGCGGCTTGCCCTCCAACGATTTCATGAGCGCCATAAACGAAAGGTGCACGCCGCCATTGTCGGCTGAGTTCTCGCCGAGCGTCAGCTTGCCGTTAAGATGCACGCCGTCCACGGGGGTGAAGGCGGAATATTCCTTGATGAAACACTCGGCACGCTTCTCGAATTCGGCGGCGTCCTCGGACGTCCACCAATTGCGCAAGTTGCCCTCGGCGTCGTATTGGCGGCCCTGATCGTCGAACCCGTGTGTGAGCTCGTGTCCCATCACCGATCCGATGGCGCCGTAGTTGACTGCCGCGTCCATGCGATTGTCGAAGAACGGCGGCTGCAGGATTCCGGCCGGGAAATTAATGTTGTCCTGCAACGGACTGTAATAGGCGTTCACGGTGGGAGGCGTCATGTTCCACTCGCCGCGATCCACGGGCTGGCCGATCTGATTCAGCCTGCGACGAACTTCGAACTCGGTAGCGCGCTCACCATTTTCAATTAGCTGGCTCCGCACGATCCTAACGCCAGAATAGTCGCGATATTTGTCCGGGTAACCAATTTTGTTGGTCACGCCGCGCAGCTTGATTAGGGCTTGCTGCTTGGTGGCGGGCGTCATCCAATCCAGGGACTGAATATCTTCACCGAGCATCTTTTCAATCTCCTGCACCATGCTCAGCACGCGGGCCTTGGCAGCGGGCGGGAACGCTTGCTCCACATACTTCTGGCCTAAAGCGAAGCCCAGCTCGCGATCGGTGGTTTCAACGCAACGCTTCCAGCGGGGCTCCGGCTGGGTGGCTCCCGTGAGCGTCTGAGCGAAGAAGTGGAAATTTTCGTCAACGAATGGCTGGGGGAGCAGAGGGGCTTCGGAGTGGAGCAGGTGCCAGCGAAGATAGATCTTGAGATCGGCGACGCTGGTGTTGGTGAGAACGGTATTGAGCGCCTTGAAGAAGCCGGGGGCCGTTACATCGACGTCGGTAAAAGATGGCGTTCCTAAGTCCGCAAAATATTTCGGCCAATCGATGCTGGGAGCCAACGCGGCCAGGTCTTTGACGGGCATCTTGTGGTATGTCTGGCTGGGATCGCGGCGCGCTACTCGATCGAGCGCGCCTTTTGCCAGATCCGTTTCGATGCGCAGTATGGATTGGGCGCCGGCAGTGGCTTGCGTGGACGATTCGCCCGCCAGCTCCAACATCTTTTGCACGTGAGCGACGTACTGCTCGCGCAGCTTGACCGACTTGGGATCGTCGTTTAAGTAATAGTCTCGATCGGGAAGACCCAGCCCCCCCTGGTCGGCATTGGCGATCATTTGCGTGGAATTCTTGGAATCCGGGGTTGACGAAAATCGAAAGAGCACGCCAACGCCAAGAACCTGAAGACGGACCAATTCAGGGAGGAGCTGGTCCTTCGACTGGATGGCGTCGATGCGTTTCAGCTCTGGTTCGAGCGGCTTGGTTCCCAGCTGGTCGATGGTGGATTCATCCATGCAGGAGGCATAGAGATCCCCGATCTTCTGTTCGACGGGCGAGCGCTGGGGATCGTTGACAGAAGCCTTTTCCAAGATTTCGCGAAGGACGGCGCGGTTGCGATCCGCGAGTTGGTCGAAGGTGCCCCATCTGGACTGGTCAGCGGGCACCGGATTGTTGGCCATCCAGGTACCGCAGGCGTATTGATAGAAATCGATGCAGGGATTAGCCGTCATGTCCATGTTGGCGGTGCTAAATCCGGGCGCTTGCTGCGCCACTGCGTCCATCGCCAAGAGAGGCGCCAAGAGCGGGAGGAAAAAGATCAGTCGCACATCTTCAGTCTATCGCGCAGAACCGCTACCAGACGCGGCAGGCGGGTGCGTGAACCATGGGTTGTCCCTCATGGCAGGCGAAGGCTTTGCGAAATTCGGGCATATTTCCAAGAACGCCGTTGACGCGGTCGCGGCCCGGGGAATGGGGATTGGTCTGCGCCCACAACCGCGCCATTTCCGGCCTAACGTTCTCACACCAGCCTTGGCCCCAGGCGAGGAAAAAGCGCTGCCCCGGGGTGAACCCGTCGATTTTGGGCTGCGGTTTGCCGTCCAGCGACTTCATAAGCGCCATAAATGCCAAATGGACGCCCCCGTTGTCGGCCGCGTTTTCGCCGAGTGTCAGTTTGCCGTTCAGATGCACGTCGTCCACCGGAGCGAAGGCGGAATATTCTTTGATGAAACACTCGGCGCGCTTCTCAAATTCCGCAGCGTCTTCCGGTGTCCACCAATTGCGCAGGTTGCCGTCAGCGTCGAATTGGCGACCCTGATCGTCGAAGCCATGCGTCAGTTCAT
>Ga0302326_10025709_pt1 | contig 11927 bp, 9 predicted proteins | sample Palsa_T0_3_FD_202264 | JGI IMG/M metagenome (GOLD analysis project Ga0302326, IMG submission 202264) | Peat permafrost microbial communities from Stordalen Mire near Abisko, Sweden - Palsa_T0_3 | ecosystem: Environmental > Terrestrial > Soil > Palsa > Peat permafrost | place: Sweden: Abisko... | reverse complement strand
AGCCACAATTTACTTTCGCAACACAGGGAAACCAAGGATCGCGCAAGAAGCCGCGAGGATCATTGCTCGCCGGTCGTTAGACCGCCGACCATTACTGCCTTGATCACTGCACACCGGAAAAGTACCGAATGGAGTGCGTTGGAAAAACCTGTTGCGCCGCTAACCGAGTCCGCCACCTGCCGGAAAATTCGCTTCTTCAGCTCGCTAAAAACTCGTTGTCTGGAGCTGGCGAAGGGATTTGAACCCCCGACCCTCTGATTACAAATCAGATGCTCTACCGACTGAGCTACGCCAGCAACTCCTGGGGAAAGACGCGCCTTCGCGCAAACTTATCCCTCTGATCCCTGCCAGATGTCCGGGACAATTATTTAAGGTATCACAATGGGAAGTTTTGACGCAACCGCGAGTTCGGGACTGGGTCGCGGTGCTTTAGCGTAACACGAAGGTCAATGGCTTCTACACCCCTTGAACGGGCAGCCGCTTGCCCTCCCGCGCTTGGGTCGGGCACACCCGAAATATAGCTCGGTAGTCTTGCGAGATTTCCTTGCGACCGTCGGGCCGCCGCACAAGGGACATGGGCCACCAACTTCCTTCCAATACGATGGCTTACTCAAGGGATTCTTCGCCATCTGCTTTCTCCTTGCTGTTTCGGGCGACGCTAGAGCCCCACTGCACCTGGGACCGCGGCCCGTAATGGCTGAATTTTCCTGGCGTTCACCTGTGGGGACGGCAAATCAGCTTGTTTGTTTCAACGTTTTCTTCGTCAGCTTGACCTCGATCTCTTTCCCGTCTTCGTCCTGGATGTAGAAATCGGATTTAACGAACGCGAATTTAATCTGGCCATTCACCGTGAGAGCTGGCCGTTTGTCACGCTGGTGCCTGAGGGCGAGATCTGCCTCGTAGGTGTATTGCGGCGTGTCTATGACGTAGTGAACGATTGGATACTCGCGGCCCACAACCATCCCGTTCACGCCCGCTATGCGGGAGTGCCAACTTTCCTCGGAGCTAGTCAGCGTTCCCGTTTGCCAAGCATCTGCTGGAATCCTGGAAGCAAAAGAAGGAGAGATAAACAGGAACAACAATGTCGCGATTAGCGGCAGCAATGGGCGTCTCACGCTGTCCCCCGACAGGCATGATATGCCAGTCCGAGGCGGAAGGCTACGTCGCATCTGATTCAGCCACTACACAGCGGTCGCGCTGGCGTTGCCGCCGTCGCGATAGTGCTATCATTTCACTCCTGACCCGCACTTCATGCGAATAAGGCGAACTCTCCCCATCGCTCTGGCGGTCGTAGCTGTGGCCGCGGCCTTGACGCTTGCTGTCCAGCTGCGAAAGGCCGCTCCGCCGGAGCCGGCGCGGCTACTGCCTGGCGCCGACGCCTTTGTCTACGCCAATCTGGGCTGGGCGCGCAGAGCGAACGGCGGTAAACCTCTGTTTTCGAGTTCGAACGACCCGGTCGCCCACGACGCGGAATACGAACGCTTCATTCAGGAAACCGGTTTTGACTGGGAGCGCGACCTCGACGAAGTGGCCTTCGCCATCCATTACCCGCAGAGCTGGCCCGGGGTCGGCACGGCTGGCTCTGCGTCCGAGTCGCGCTTTTCCGAAGTCTTCCGGGGAAAGTTTGACGGCGGCAAGTGTCTGGCTTACCTGAAGCGAACGGCGCAGTCGGTGGAGAACTACAACTCGGTCGACATTTATACGATTCCTCTCTACGGACGATCGTTCCGCATCGCGATTCTGAGCGTGGACACAGTCGCCGCCTCCAATCACGACGATCCAGCCGTGATCCGCGGTATGGTCGACCGGTCGCGGCGGCTGGCGTCTCCGTTTGGGGGCCCGGCGCTGCTGCGGCGTTATTACAAGCGGGTGCAGTTAGCCAGTCCAGTCTGGATGGTGACGCGGGTGGAGCCGGCAGCGCCCGGTTTTGGCGTATGGTCGTCGATTTTTCCGAGGCCGGCCGATCTGGTGATTTCCGCCAGTTATAACCCGCTGCATTTTCCGCTGCGGGTTGACGCGCTGCACTTGCGGGCCGAAGCCTGGACGGGCAGCGACGAAGACGCCCATCATGTCACCGACCAGGCCAACACGTTTCTGACGATGTTTCAAAGCGCGGAAGTCTCCGTCGGGCCGGGGGGTGGCGACGCCGACGTAAAGACTTTTTTTGACAGCCTGCAGGTGCGGCAGGAAGGCAGCCGGGCCGTGCTGCTGGCGACGCTTCCTACCCGCGTGTTTCGCAAGCTGGCGGAATCTCCGGAATTGACTTCAGAGCCCGCTCCGGACCCGACGCCGCCGGCAACGCCCGCGCAGCCCGGCAAGACACGCAGATAGCGCGGCACGCGTCTTGCAACTAAATCCTGTTCCACGCGTCTTATCGAATGACATGGCAGCAGAGAGATAGCAGCCAGCAGGTACAATAAGAGTCGATGTCGAGCCTTCCGCTTCCCATTGCCGCGTTCTTCGCCGGCCTGATCTCGTTCCTCTCGCCGTGCGTGCTGCCGCTGGTGCCGGGCTATGTTTCTCTGATTTCGGGCGCAGGGGTCGAAGAACTGAAGGCGCCGCAAGGGCAGCTCATGCGGCGGGTGATGGTGAATTCCATTGGATTCATCCTCGGCTTCAGCGTGGTGTTTATCACGCTGGGAGCGATCTCGACCGAGATCGGGCAGATCGCGGCGCGCTACAAACACACGCTGTCGATCGTTGCCGGAGTCGTCATCATTATCTTCGGGCTGCACCTGACCGGAATTTTCAAGATCAAGGCGCTTTACACTGACGCCCGGCTGCACAGCGTAAAAGGCAGCAGCACGCCGATTGGCGCATTCGTGATCGGCTTCGCCTTCGCCTTCGGCTGGACGCCTTGCCTGGGGCCGATTCTGACCGCGATCCTGACGCTGGCCAGCGAGCAGGACACGCTGGTCAAGGGTGTTCTGCTGCTGGGAGTGTATTCTCTCGGGCTGGCGGTGCCGTTTTTGCTGACTTCGCTGCTGATGGAGCGCTTCCTGAAGTTCTACAGCCGCTTCCGTTCGCACATGCACGTGCTGGAAGTGGCCTCGGGCGGCCTGATGATTGTTCTGGGCGGACTACTGGTGTTCGGACAATTTACGAGGATTTCGAGCTGGCTTTCATTCTTGAATCGCTTTGAGCGCTTGATGTAGGGGGTCTGTTGTGAGGATTGAAGAATTTCAGTTCTGTCCGCGATGTGGCGCCGCGTTAGATCACGGCGCCGGAGTGAGCCCTGAACCGGTTCCCGGCGTGGTAACTTGCGGCGCGTGCGGCGCGATCTTTCATCCGGCAGATGTCGGACTCGCGGTGCCACCGCCGGGCACGCGCGGGAATCGCAACCCACTGGCGCTGGTGGGAGTGGCGCTGATTGTCGCGGGCATGCTGTATTTCGGGATGCACATGTCCCGCCGCTCGGGGCCGGATGGGTTCAACGCCAAGACGTCAGACGCGCCCGACTTCACCCTGGAATCACTCGACGGCAAGAGCATGCGCCTCTCGGACCTGCGCGGCAAAGCCGTTCTGCTGAACTTCTGGGCCACCTGGTGCGGCCCGTGCAAAATTGAAACGCCGTGGCTGGTGGAATTGCAGAACCAGTACGGTCACGACGGGTTGCAGGTCGTCGGCGTCGAGATGGGCGATGACAGCAAGGACGAGATCGCCAAGTTCACCAAGGATATGGCGGTCAACTATCCCATCCTGATCGGCAAGGAGGCCGTGGGCGACGCCTACGGCGGCGTTCCCGCTCTGCCGGAGACTTTTTTCATCGGGCGCGATGGCAAGATTGTGGACAAGATTATCGGCCTGAAGGGCAAGGGCGAGATCGAAGACTCGATCAAGAAGGCGTTGGACACTGAGGCCGGAAAGAGCGCAGCATCGCTGCAGACGATGCGCGAGAGCGGACCTGCTCAAAAGTAACGTCGCATCGGGCGGTTGGCCGTTCTACTATTGATCGTTCTACTGTTGGGTGTATCCGAATGATCTTGCCCGGACACAAGTCGAGGCTGGTCTGTCTGTTTGCGCTGCTGGCGGGCACGGCGCTGGGGCAAGCGGCGCAAGAGCCGTCGGTGACTTATACCCCGATCGCGCCACCTCCCAGCACTTCCGGCAGCGCGCCTCGGGTCACGATGGCGCCGGTAGCGCTGGTTACGGCGGCGCGCGCAGCGGAGACCATGGTCAACCTGAATTTCCGCGTGGCTCGCGGATTCCACGTCAACTCCAACACGCCGAAATCTGAATTCCTGATTCCTACCGCGCTGAAGATGGATCTGCCCACCGACATCGTCCTCGGCAAGATTGCTTATCCCGCGGGAGACGATCTGGCCTTCCCTTTTTCGCCGGATGAAAAGCTGAGCGTGTACTCCGGAGATTTCACGATCGCCGTGGCGGTGCATCCGCTGCTCTCGGTGGTGCCGGGGAATTATGTGATGCACGGCGTGCTGCGCTACCAGGCCTGCGATAACGCGCAGTGCTTCCCGCCCAAGGCCGTGCCCGTGAGTTTCAATATTAAAGTCGTGAAAGAACCAGCCGCGCATCACGCTAATCCACCGCAGAGCCCGCACGTGCATAATTAGGGCAGCTTTCAGCTCTCAGTGAATACCCACTTGTCATGCTGAGCGGAGCCGTGAGGATCGCGAAGCGATCGTCACTGTGGAGTCGAAGCATCCTTATAGCCATCGCGGTGGCGTGGGCGCGCGTTCACCTCACTGCGGCTCGCACTGCGGGTAGGGATGCTTCGACTCCGAACGACCATCGCTTCGCGATGATCGTTCTTCGCACAGCATGACAGCCGTATGGAAGCTCAATCTGCGCGAGCAGTGGCGTTGGCGAGCGCCAGGACCGCTCCGCCAAACAGCAGCGTATCGAAAAAGTAGTTCAGCCCTTCCACTTTGACGCCGGTGCTCGGATCCAGCAGCGCCGCGATCAGAATCGGCCCATAGACGAGCACGACCAGCAGCACAATCCAGGCGCCGAGATAGGTTGCGGCCATGCGGGTTCCTCTGGCGAGCAGAATAGCCGCTCCGGCAACCACGAGGATTGCGCCCGTCAGATAGCCGGTGAACAGGCGCCCCGGAATCCACTCGGACATCAATTTTTCGAGCGGAATGCCGGGCATTCCCAGTGGGTGCAGAAAAGTCTCCACGCCATAAAAGATGGCGGCGATCCCGATCAGTACCCGGCCTACGGTGATGAGCATGCTTATGCCTTGGCCGTGACCTTGTTCGCGGCTTTGCCCGCGGCTTCGTTCGCGCAGGGCGCTTGCGGCCAGAATCCAGCCTCCGCCCCCGAACGCCAGTTCGCGGAGGAGGAGCGTCCACGCAATCCTGTTCTTGGAATCAGCCAGAGTTCCCGGAATGTCCATCATCGCGACGAAAAGAAACATCATGATGCCGAACAGCAGGCCAGACCAGCGCACCTGAATTTTTGTGGCAATGCTCAAGGACGCGGCGATCAAGGCGAAGCCGACGAAATACGCCCAGAACAAATGCCACGGCACATAAGAAGGCACGCCCTGCGCGATGCCTCTGGCCGCCGAGAGATGCTCCGCGCCGAACACCGCGAGGGGTAGCGCGAAGCACAAATTGCTTAAGGCTACGACTTTGTCGATGCCTTGGGCCTGCGCGATATCGGTCTTCGCGGCCAACAGCGCAATCAGGAAAAGCACGATGGCGGCGGCCGACATGGATACTGCTGTGCGGGAGAACTCAAGAAACGCGAGGAGGATGATTGGGTGCATTAGGGGTGTCACGCTAGGCTCGTCCTCGGCATGAGTGGCACGCGTGCCGAGGCCAATTGGGAAAAGATTGTACTACGAAGAGTTGTCCCAAACTTGTCATGCTGAGCGGAGCAGTGACGAGAGCGAAGCGAAGCGTCACGGCGTAGTCGAAGCATCCCTAACAGCGTTACGGGGCGCGTTCCGAGGTGGGTTTTGCGAGACTGACGTGGCGCCCAGGACGACGTGCGTGCGTAGGGACGCTTCGGCTACGAGCGCCATCCGCTTCGCGGAGGTTGTTCTTCGCTCAGCATGACACCCCAAGGGGAATAAAGCTCCGCGATTCAGATGCCGATAAGCACGTCATAGCTTGACAGGCTGACGTGCTGACCCCGAGTGGAATCTACGCTCGGGGTTTCGCTTTTTTGGGCTAGGATCGGAGAAGGTCCACGGTTATCTTTTTCCGCCCTGTTTCTTCTCCGCTCTCGCCCAAGCGTCTTTCAACGCAACCGTGCGGTTGAAGACTGGCTTGCCCGGCTTTGAATCCGGATCGACGCAGAAATATCCCAGGCGCTCAAATTGATAACGGGTCCCGGCCGCGGCGCTGGCCAGCGACGGTTCGACTTTCGCCTCAGCGATAATCTCCAGCGAGTTCGGATTCAGATTGTCGAGAACATCCTGGCCTTCTTCCACGTCGCTGGGATCTTCTTTCAGGAAGAGGTTCTCGTAGATGCGCACTTCGGCGTCGACCGCGTGCGCGGCTGAGACCCAGTGGATAGTCGCTTTTACCTTGCGGCCGTCGGGAGAGTTCCCGCCCTTGCTTGCGGGATCGTAAGTGCAGTGAACTTCGACGACATCGCCTTTTTCGTTTTTCACGACGCTGATGCAGGTAACGAAGTAGCCGTAGCGCAGGCGGACTTCGCGGCCGGGCGTGAGGCGGAAGTATTTCGGTGGAGGGACTTCACGGAAGTCGTCCTGCTCGATGTAGAGCACGCGAGAGAACGGGACTTTTCGCGAGCCGGCGGTCTCATCTTCTGGATTGTTGACGGCGTCCATTTCTTCGGTCTGATTTTCGGGATAATTGTCGATCACGACTCTCAGCGGGCGCAGCACGGCCATCACGCGCGGAGCGCGCTTGTTCAAATCCTCGCGCACGAAATGTTCCAGCATGGCGAGTTCGATCGAGCCGGTGGTTTTCGACACGCCGATCGACGCGGTGAAGTTGCGGATTGCCTCCGGCGGGTAGCCACGGCGCCGGATGCCGCTCAGCGTGGGCATGCGGGGGTCGTCCCAGCCGCGGACGCGGCCTTCCTGCACCAGTTGCAGCAGCTTGCGCTTGCTGAGCAGCGTGTGCGTGAGGTTGAGGCGGTCGAACTCGATTTGCTGCGAGGGGAAAATTCCCAGCTGCTGGATGAACCAGTTGTAGAGCGGGCGATGATCTTCAAACTCCAGCGTGCACATCGAGTGCGTGACTTTTTCGAGCGAATCCGACTGGCCGTGGGCGTAGTCGTACATCGGATAGATGCACCACTTGTTGCCGGTGCGGTGATGCTCGGCGTGCAGGATGCGGTACATCACCGGATCGCGCATGTTGAGATTCGGCGAGGACATGTCGACCTTTGCCCGTAAAACCCTTGAGCCATCCGGAAATTCTTTGGCCTTCATGCGCTGAAACAAATCTAGATTCTCTTCGACCGAACGGTTGCGATGCGGGCTGTCTTTGCCCGGCTCGGTGAGGGTGCCGCGATGCTTGCGAATTTCTTCGGCCGAGAGATCGTCTACGTAAGCCTTGCCATCGCGAATCAGCTTGAGCGCCCACTCGTAGAGCTGGTCGAAATAGTCCGACGCGTAGAACAGGCCGTCCCAGCGAAAGCCCAGCCACTCGACGTCGGCCTTGATCGACTCAACGTACTCCGTGTCTTCTTTCTCGGGATTGGTGTCGTCGAAACGCAGGTTCGTGTGTCCGCCGAATTCGTCGGCGAGTCCGAAGTCGAGGCAGATGGCCTTGGCGTGGCCAATGTGCAGGTATCCGTTGGGCTCGGGGGGAAAGCGGGTCTGCACCCGGCCGTTGTACTTATTGGTCTTCAGGTCGTCGAGAATAATGTCGCGGATAAAGTTGGAGGGGCGAGGCTCGGGCACAGCGTGGTCTCCCGTCTCGGCCTCGGCAGACGGCGTTTTCATGCTCTGATCTTATCGCAAAAAGAAAACGCGGCGGCGCGACTGGCTGGCAATGTCTTACCGCAGTATCAGCGAGACCATCCCGCGCGGAGGCAAGGGCCGATTCCTTAAGTACCGCAGGAGGGCCCAGATTTGTATGACTGCGGCAATGCCGACTCCCAGCCAGGTGGAGGCAACGCTAATCAGAAGCGAGACATTCACAATGGCCACGAGTTTGAAATACTTCGGCGAATTCCGCACTGCATCCTCTAACACCACGAATGGGAAGCCGCTAGGCGCTTTCGTGATGGCCTGGATCATGTAATGCAACAGCGTCAGCATAAGGACGGACTGCAGCAACTGGCTCACCAGGGGAAACCACGCCCAATGCGGCCGCGTCAGGGTGATGCCCGACCTGACCAGAGCAACCACGCTGAGCAAAACAAACGGAAGGTAAAACATATGCACCAGCGGCCCTGCCTTCAGAAACGCCGCGGCCGGGCCGAGAATCAGGAAAGGATAATACGGCACAAGCAACAGCCAGATGAGCCCGAAAATGTTAAATCCGAACTCGCAGGCTGCTTTCAGTAAGGATGGTTTGCGCTGTTCTTCCTTGCGCACTGGGGGCAGCTTGAGTGGGTCCCACTTGATTTCGGTTCCGAGCTGAGTGTTGGTACGCTCGATGATGGCAAACACGAGAGTGATGATTCCGGCCGCGATGAACAGGCCGGACCACAGGTCGCCGAAAGTGCTGAGGATGGCCAATGGCCAGTTACCGCCGGAGTTGGCCACATTCGCTGGGCCGACGATGAACACGAAGACGGGGACCAGAATCCAGAGGAGCACCATTTTTAAGACAAATTCATAGATGGGGAACAAGGCGGGCCCGATCAGGTGGCGCTGCGGGCCGAGGCGCCCGGCGACCATCATGGGACTGCCGCAGCGCTTCAGGATCGCCGCGATCTCGGCGTTGTCGAGGGGATGGCCGAGTTCGGTTTCGTTGTCTTCGATCTGCGAGCGCAGATCCTCGCCGAGTTCAGCGATCAGATCCTCTTGCCGGTGCGATTTGGGCAGCCAGAAGCGGACGGCTTGCAGGTAGCGATTGATCAGGTCCGTTGAGTTCCTCGTGGAAGAATCTTGGGCGGACGAATCTGGGCTGGGTATTTTCATCGCGTTGCCTCTTGAAGAATTTTGTTCAGCGAGCTGTTGATGTTTTCCCACTCCTCGAGCAATTGCTTGAGGATGATTTCCCCGGCTGGCGACAGAAGGTAGAAACGCTTGTTGCGTTTGTCCTCTTCGCGCCATTGGCTGACCAGCAGTCCCTGGGTCTCCAGCCGCCGCAACAGCGGATACAGCGTGCCTTCGTCGATGGCCAGGCCATCCTCCGCCAGGGCCTTGCGCAGGGTGTAGCCGTATTGCTCCGTCCGCAGCTGTGCCAGTACCGCGACAATCAGGCATCCCCGGCGCAGTTCCAGCTTCAGGTTTTCGAGGATCTCGGGTCCGCCTTGGGTACCGTTCGTCATATAGTATGTGATACACACTGTATGCTACACAGTATAGGTTGTCAAGCTTTTTCTTCAGAAAACTCCGGGGGCTTGGGTTGAGGGGCTACCGGATTAGCGATCCCCTCGGCTTCGCTCAGGGTAGGCTTTTCGCGACGCAGAAAAGCGCGCATCTCCGGAGGACAATCCGGGATGACCACTCGCAATGACAATGATGGACTTCATGTTCGCTGTTTGTTTGTGCATACATCAGTGTATGAACAGGGTTGTATGTAACGTGTAGCAAAGTGAGACGATTTCAGCGCCAGGCAACCGAAGTGCGCTCAGAAGCGGTCCAGCCGATTTCCACGATGCCCTTTGCGGGCCCGGAAACGGCCCTGGCGTCGCGAATTATTGCCGCGCTGGTGGTCAGGGCCATGAGACGAAAAATTATGCCTCCAGCGGGACGCTAGAGGCCCTCTACGACAATTCAATCACTTACACCAATCTTCAACGACTTACACGAACTCTCAACAACTTACGAAATCCGCTCCCTTGTCATCCTGAGGAAGCGGAGTCGCTCGACGAAGCGGGCGACTCCCGACGAAGAATCCATGCAACTTGCGAGCACCGTCGATGCTGCCGGCAAGTTGCATAGATCCTTCGGCGCAAAAAGCGCGCCTCAGGATGACAACGATTAAACGTGAGGGAGGTCGATGACGGAGCGAGCGACTCCCGACGAAGCGTCTGCCCTGCCCTTGTCATTCCGAGCGCCTTGTTTCTGGCGCGAGGAATCTGCTTATCCTCGCCAAGCGAGCGAACAGCAGGTTCCTCTACTACACCGTCGCGTTCGCTCCGGCTCCGGGTCGGAATGACAAGCAGTAAGAGCGAAGTGAATGACTCCGAAGGATCTCCGCGCTTCGCGAGCACTGCAGCGCTGCCAATGAGTTGTACGGATCCCTTCAGCCTCTATGGCAGGGGGAGCCAGGTTTTGCATTCCGCCACGGTGACCGGCGCGGTCAGCGGCAAGCCCGAGCGATAGCGCACTATTCCGTCGGAGGTCGAGCAGAAACTTCTGGTTCCGGTGTTGGTGCTGGCGGGCGTGGCCACGACTACATAGCTTTGGCAGCGCCCGAGCCCGCAGTTGGCGGTAATGCGGAACTGGTACCCGGACTTCGTGCACCAGGAGCCGGCGGTGCAATCGGCATAGCCCAGGGTAGAGTCAATTAAGCTTGCGTGGTCCGCCGATCTGGCACTCCCAGTGGGAGCGGGACCGAGCGAGGCCAGATCGCGCGCAAAGCCCTTCTGCGGATAAGTTCTCGCATAGATGATCTGCGCGGTATTGGCCGTGCGGATCGTGGCCAGGGCAGACGATTCGTTCGCCGCCATTCTCGCCCGCAGCAAATTGGGGATGGCGATCGCGGCCGCCACCAGAACTGCGCCGGCGTCGATGCCCCCGCTGCGGCTGACTTCGCGAATGGCGCTTTCTTCGCCATACCCGGAAACCACGGTCGGCGAGGCCTCGGCCGGCAATTGCGAGAGCAATGCCGACATCTCGGGCGACGCCTGCCGCATGGTCAGCACCGCGAAAGCGACCGGATCTTCGTAGAGCAGGCCCGAGACTTCCGCCGAGCTGGCGGGGGGCAGTGACGCCTGAAATTTCTGGGACTTGGCCAGCGATTCACCGCTGCGATGCAGCCGCACCGCCTCGGCAACGGTTTCGAGGCCTGAACCGATCACCAGATAGCCATCCACGAACGCGTAGCCGATTTCTCTGGTCTTGTTGCCGGAGGGAACGGGAAAGGTGTGGTAGGCAACGCCGTCCCTCTCCGTCATCAGCGCACTGATATTGGCAGTCGCCAGCAAAGTGGCCAGCGTCGCCTGCAAGCGCCCGGGATTATTGACCTGGAGGATTGCCCTCCATACGGGTTCCGTTTCCACGAGTCCGTCGGACTCAATGGTGATCTCTCCGCCAAGGTAGCTGAGCAGGTCCTTCCTCAAACTAATTTTCAATCCCTGTTCCATCATCGCGAGTTGCATCAGGGCTTTCGGGTTCGAAACCGTGGCAATGTCGATAATGTCGTCAAGCATCTCCGCCGGACTCTTGAGCCGTATACTGGCTGCCATGACTGCCTTGGGTGAGACAAAATCCAGGCTGCCCAGGGGCCCGGGCGCGGCCAGCCATGCCGCGATTCCGTGCCGCGGCCCGGTGAAGCTCAACTCCATTTCACTCATTTCCTGACTGGCCACATTCTTGTGCTCCCAAACCAGGTACTTCATATCGGCAAAACCGGTGCGCTGAAAAAGTTTCTGGTTCTGGTCACTGCCCAGTGGGATTTGTTGCAGAATCGTCTGCAGGTCCGCGCCTGCTACGACGGAGGTTCCGCCTTCATAGGCCTGTGCCAGCCGCTGCCCAAAAGGAGTCGCGGCAAACTCATGGCTGCTCGCGTCGAGTCGAGCATTGAGACTGCGCAGGCCAGCCAGGTCGAGCGCGCCAACTACGAAGTCAGGACGCACCAGGATCACGAGTTGACCCGGAGTATGTGGGCTCCTGTCGACGTCCTTGGCGGTGGCAA
>Ga0302326_10025708_pt1 | contig 11928 bp, 10 predicted proteins | sample Palsa_T0_3_FD_202264 | JGI IMG/M metagenome (GOLD analysis project Ga0302326, IMG submission 202264) | Peat permafrost microbial communities from Stordalen Mire near Abisko, Sweden - Palsa_T0_3 | ecosystem: Environmental > Terrestrial > Soil > Palsa > Peat permafrost | place: Sweden: Abisko... | reverse complement strand
GGTTCGCCGTTCGCGCCGTCTGGTCGTCTCATCGATCTCAACCGTTGAAAACTATGAATACGGCTTCTTCTGGTACTTCTACCAGGATGGCAACATCCAATTTGAAATCAAGCTCACGGGTATCCTTTCGCTGGGGGCAGTTCACGAAGGCGAAGCTCCCAAGCACGGCACTCTGATCGCACCTTTGCTCTACGCACCAAACCATCAGCATTTCTTCAACGTACGCCTGGATCTCGGAATTGACGGGATTACAAATACAGTCCAGCAGATTGATGTCGTCGCCGACCCGGTTGATGAGCAGAACTCATTCGAGAACGCCTTCCATGCACAGGCGACGAACTTAACCACAGAACAGCAGGCCCTGGCACATCTCAATCTTGAAACGTCACGTACGTGGAAGATTGTGAACCCGTCCGTGCGCAATGCCATGGGGGCACCCGTAGGCTACAAATTCTTCCCTGGCGACAACGCGTTTCCCCTGGCCTCGCCCAATGCCTGGTGGCGCCGTCGCGCGGGATTCGTCGAACATCACGTGTGGGTAACCCCCTATAGCGAAGACGAGAAGTATGCCGCCGGCGACTATCCCAATCAAAGCGGCGGAGGCGATGGTCTCATCCGATGGACAGAGGCAGATCGTTCGATCGAAAACCAGGACATTGTCTTCTGGTATACCTTCGGGCACACACATATCCCTCGAAACGAGGACTATCCCGTCATGCCCACCGCTTATATCGGTTTTCTGCTCAAACCCAACGGGTTCTTTGACAGCAATCCGGCCAACGATGTACCACCTTCCGGACCCTCGAAGCAGGAAAAAGGATGTCGTCATTGCTGACTTTATTCGCAACGGATACACGCTTCAGTAAACTCAAACGAACTGACTTTCAGGCAGAAGAATTGGAGACATAATGATCACACTCAAGGAAGCAAAGGCAATCATCGCGGCAGCCGAAGCAAAAGCAGCGGAAGTTGGCCAGCCGATGAATATCGCAGTCTCGGATGCAGGCGGAAACCTCATCTCTCACGTACGCATGGATGGCGCCTGGATCGGCAGCATCGACATTTCCATCAAGAAGGCCTACACCTCGCGAGCATTCGACATCGCAACCAAAGATCTGGCCGATCACTCGCAGTCGGGAGGACAGTTCTTCGGCATCAATGCATCAAATGACGGCAAAATCATGATCTTTGCGGGTGGCATTCCTCTCAAGAACGAAGGCCGGGTTGTTGGCGCGATCGGTGTCAGCGGCGGTTCCGGCGAGCAGGATCATGTGGTTGCTGAAGCCGGTGCAGCTGCCTATAGTTCCTAACAACTTTCGCGGCGCTCTTCACGGGACATGACCATGAAACCTGAAACCCTTAGCATCTCCTCTCCTGGCAGTTCGCGCCTTGGCCGCCTGCCAGGGGGAATTGCCGCATCAATCAGCATCCTGTGGCCCAAGTGCCCTGTCTGCTGGATGATGCTCACGGGATGGGCCATCGGTCGAAGAGCAGTGACCCTCGATGTAGAAGTAGCTGGAATCGCATTGTTTTCCTACAGCTTCTACACCCTTCTCCGCTCGAAACGCGTCACACTTGGCCTGGTGTTGTTGCTTTGCGCCGCATCCGCATCCATGGTATTCGCTGGAATATGGGTGGCGCACTCACTCTCACAACGCATACTCACATGTGCGCTTTTAATCGCTACCTCGTTCATGCCCGCAACGTGGATGCAGAGAAGACCCACAGTGGATGGAGCCATCCCATGTTCCGGAGCGTGCCATTCTTGCTCGCTGCGCGCTATTGCTGAGCCGGGCGCGCCAGTTGGTGCAGCGTGACCATTGCCGGGATTGCTCAGATCGCCTTATTCCGCCTTATTCGACCGCCTTATTCGGCTCTTCCTCAAGCTTTGGCGCTGCACCCAGGAACCACACGGCTCCTCGACCGTGTCCGCGGGAATCGATCAATCCAAGCCTTTTCAAATGAAGTAGATCGTCGCGTAGAGTATGCTCAGCCATAGCAGGATCTATTTGCACACGGATACTCGCAAACGGCCGTTCCCTTCCGTCGGCGATAGCCTGAAGGATCCGGCGCTGCCGATCTGTAAGATCATGGGCGACGCGAAGAGGAGCCACATATCCGCTCGGCAGGAACCGAACACCTATTGCGCCGGCGACCTTCAGGAACTCCGGTTCCGGATGACCGGCCCGAAGACACAACTCAACAATCTTCTGGGTGCCGCGTCCCCAGCGCTCAACCAGCCCTCACCGGTAAAAGACCTCCGCGATCAACGGATTTCGCGGCCGCGACAGATGCTCCCGCTTAAGACCCTCAACCTTCATGCCGAGCGGAAGTTCCCCGGAACTCCATATCTCAAAGCGATCATCGTAGATTGCCACGCTCACTGCCCCACCTGCTTGGGCGTAATCCCGATGACAGAAGGCATTGACCAATGCTTCGCGCAACGCGATCGGAGGAAAGAGAGGCTCATCAACACGCTCGAACAACCCGGGTTCGATGCGGCCCGCGACCGGTAGATGCCGGGTCAGAAACTGAATCGCTTCGGACAACAAATCAAATGCATGTCCGTGAAGTTGGCGTTGGTCCAGGAACTCGTTCTTGTCGGTGCCACGGAATCTCGCAAGCCTCAGCTGGCATTGGGGGGTAATGGGGCAAGAATTTGCGGCCGAACACTACCACTGCCGCATTGACAAGGGCTCCCCGAACTCGGAGTCCTAATCTATCCAGGACGTCCGTCAGATCGTCGGCGGAGGTATCGGCGGCCAGTCGGCCACCCGCGATGCCGGTTTGGATCGTCCGCCGGATCTCCTGGGCGTCCAGTTCATCAAGCGTTACTTCGGTAATTTCGTTCTCCCAGCGACGCCGCGAATGCGTACGTTCCAGGAGAATCCTTTGATAGGTTTCGGTGCAGGAGATGAAGGTTTCTTTGATGTATCGTCGCTCGGCATCGCTGTGGATCTATCCCAAATCTGATGCCACGCCGGGAAAGCGAATTTATCCTTCGTAATCCGACGGTTTATTCTTCAGCGGATTGTCCAATGCCCGCTACTCTGGGAACTGCATTATGTCGAATTCCATGAATGATCTGACTCTCTCCACCGCCTGGACCCTGCACGGACTGCGTGCTATCCTCATCGAAAATCGGTTTCTCCGATTAGTGGTGCTGCCCGAGGCTGGCGCCAAGATCTGGCAGATCACCTACAAGCCGCTCGATTCGCCGCTGCTGTGGAATCACCCCAGAATCCTTCCCGCACGCCACGTCATCCACGCTCGTTATGACGATGTATGGAGTGGCGGCTGGGACGAGTTGTTCCCGAATGACGAGGCCGGCATTTTGCAAGGTGAGTTTCTGCCCGACCACGGTGAACTCTGGACAGGCAACTGGCAGGCTGAGCCCTTTCACGACTCCAACGCCGTCGGAGTTCATTTGCGCTTCGTTACGCCCATCAGCAGTTTCCTTGTAGAGAGAACCATCCGTTTACAGTCGCAAAGCACTACCTTCGAGATACAGTATCGCTTCACCAATCAGAACTCCGAGGCCTCCCCCTTCCTGTGGAAGCTACATCCGGCCTTCGCTGTATCTGCCGAGCATCGCATTGATTTTCCAGCCATGACAGTCGTTCGCGAACCCGGTTTTCCCGGCTCGCTGGATGAGGCTTCGTTGACTTTCCCCTGGCCCTACGCGCAGTCCACCAACTCCACACTTGATCTCCGTCAGGTGCCCGACGCATCTTCGCGCGCAGTGCATTTCTTTTACGGCACCGAACTGGCCTCGGGCTGGTGCGGCATTACCAATCGCGCCAATGGCCTGGCAAGCGCGCTTCGCTTCGATACAAACGTATTCTCAAGTTGCTGGCTATTCGCAAGCCATGGTGGATGGCGCAATCTCAACGTGGCTGTTCTGGAGCCCGCTACCGGCTACCCGTTTCATATCCAAGCCATGATCGACGCGCAGAGAGCGCATTGGCTCCCCCCCGGAGAGAGCCTCGAAACGTCCGTTCTGTTCGTAGCCCAGGAGGGGTTCAAATCCGTGGGTGGGATCGACGAGACTGGCCACATCCTGCCGGGAGATGAGACATAGAAAGTTCGTAGCTTGTTTACGCTTGGAAGCACGAAGCGGCGCAACTATGCTTCTGCTTTTGGCGGCGATTCCAGCGAGAGCAGGATGGCCGCGGCAATCGCGACCACCGCCCCGGCCAACTGCCTCCATGTGAGGCGTTCGTTCAGAAGTAACACTGCCAGAGCCGCAGTGAGCAGCGGATAGAGCGAAATCAACGAGATCACGATCGATGCTTTGCCACCCGACTCCAAGGCACGGAAGCTGGTCCACGCTCCCAATCCGTTCAAGGCGCCTCCGGCGATCGCGCTCAACACAACCACCCTTTCCAACCCCGAATGCGGACGCGCCACCACAAGCACTGCTACAGAGAGAGCCATCATCGCCCAGCAGAACCACAGGAACGACCGCTCGCTGGAGATGGAGTTAGTCGAGAGCTTTTGGGTAACACCCGTGATGCCCCATAATGCCAGCGCCAGCATGGCAAATCCAAGCCAAATATGCATAGATATTCTCTCCTCGAATCAGGTCTGTCTAAATTAGGCACTCAAGAGATAGATCGCCACAAACGCCAGTGCCAGCCCCACCCATTGCGTACGGCCCAGGCGTTCTTCCAGAAACAACACAGCCAAGAGTACTGTGACCATGGGAAACAACGCGGTAACGGGAGCCACAATCGACGCCTCGCCGCCTTTCACCAGCGCCTGAAAGAATGCCAGGTTCCCTACCCCGCCCAGTATGCCGGTAAGGAATGCCCAGAACCCACCCTTGCGACGATCTTCAGCGCTCTCTCGCGGACTATGCTTCCACACCGTCCAGGCGACAAAGATCATAAGTGGCGCGAGCCCGGCCGTGTAGAGCAATTGATTGAGGTAGACGTCCACACCGTTTGAGGCGACCTTGGAGACGAGTCCCCACGCACCCCACAGCACGATGGTCCCCAGCGACCACAGCAGCCACATTGGCTGCCTTCGGGATTGGCTCTCCACCGTCATGCGTTTTTCCCTCGAAAGCGCAGTTTATGCATATGGGCAGAGCATAACCGGCCTCAAGCAGCGCGAGCAATGGCTGCATGGCATCTCTAATCCTGTTTTGCGGTTCATTCTTTCGCTATGACCGTTTGAGTCTTCCAGAGCGCAGTCGAACAGCTTTATCATCGGGCCGACAGAAGGGAAAATCTCATGAAGATTACGGCAGTTGAAGCCATTCACCTGCGAGCTGAAGACTCGCTCATCGAGCTGTTCGACGGCTCCTATGACGACTGCGTTCTGGTAGTACACACCGATGAGGGACTGACCGGCATCGGTGAGACGGAATCCATGGCTCCGGCGATCCAGGCCATAGTGCGCGGCCCTTCTGCGCACAATCACGCGCGCGCTCTCTCTGACGTACTTGTCGGCGCCGATCCCTCAGATCCTGTCGAGCTGTGGCATCGCATGTACGAAACGACCGACTACGTGGGCCGCCGAGGCCTGGTCATGCACGCCATTGGCGGTGTAGACCTGGCGCTTTGGGATCTCAAGGCAAAGATCGAAGGCAAGCCTGTGCATGAGCTTCTGGGTGGCAAGAGGCGCGACCGGCTTCCAGCCTACGGCACTATCTATCCCATGGCGCAAACACCGCTGGAAGTGCGCGCCCAGGTTGCGGATGGCCAGGCCAAGAACCTGCGCAACTTCAAATTTGCCGCCGACCCCTGGTGGCTCGAAGATATTGCGCTGACTGGGCGCCTGCTGGCAGCGGCACGCAATCAGGCGGGGCCCGACGCGCATTTGATTATTGATGCTGCTCTTTCGTACCGGACGGCGGACGAGGGGCTGCGCCTGTTCCCCATCTTCCGCGAGGTCGGCATCTGGTTTCTTGAGGCGCCATTACCATTGGATGATGTAGAGGGTCATCTGGAAATGAGTCAGCATGGTTTGCCGACAGGAGTGGGCGACCTAGGCTTGACCCACGTGCGCGAGTTCATCGAAATGATGGACCGAGGCGGCGCAAGCATCTGCCAGCCAGACATCTCGCAGGTAGGTGGTTTCACCGGTATCCAGCAGATTGCGGCGGCAGCCTACGCTCGCAACAAGCGGGTCATCACCCACGGCTACAAGACCAACATTGAGATCGCAGCTAACCTGCATTTCCTCGCCGCCCAACCCACAGAGGAGCCGCTCGAATTCTCTCTCAGTCACTCGCCGCTACGATGGCAAACCACCAACGAACACTTCCCCGTGGAAGCAGATGGATATGTGCGCGTTCCAAAGGGACCGGGGCTTGGCATCACGCTCAATATGGAGACGATCGAGCGGTACCGATTCGGAAAGTAAGAACAGCTGTCTTCAGCTCACCCGCAGCAGCATTTTGAGCGTGCAGCCAGGGGATTTAGTCATTGTATCGAACGCCTGCTGGCCCTCTTCAAGGGGCATCTCCACTGTCCATGGCGTCAGATCGACCTCGCCCGCTTTGAGGAGCGCCAGCGATCGTTCGAAATCCGCCGGAGTATAGGCAAAAGACATGGCCACTCGATGTTCCTTGCGAATGCTTGTGACGAAATCGATCTCACTGCGCTCCTTGCCCATGCCCAGCAGCATTACTTGCCCTCCAGGACGGCATAGATCAAAGGCTGCCTGGCGCGCGGAATCAGAACCGCTAGCGTCGAGCACCAGGTCCATTCCGTAGCCGGAAAACTCGCGCGCCTCCGCACGTCCTGCTTCAGTGGCAACGTTCACCGCCCACGTGGCTCCCATCGAGCGCACCACCGCAAGTCTCTCTTCGTTCACATCCTGCACTAGCACCTCGCGCACCCCAAGGCGCAGCGCCGTGAGCAGCGCGAGCGCACCCATGGTTCCGCCGCCCACTATCCCCATGCGAAAGAATGGAAGCGGCGCTGCAATTCTGAACAGGTGAACGATGTTAGCCAAGGGCTCGACAAGCACCGCTCGCGTATCCGGAAGACAATCGGGAATCTCATATACTTGCGTTTCTGGGATGACGACAAACTCCGCATAGCAACCAGATGTCTGGTCCATGCCGAGCAGTCGCCAACTGGGACAAAGATTCTGCGTCCCATTCAGGCAAGCTGCGCATCGCCCGCAACTCACTAATGGATTGGCCACGACACGTTGACCGTTCGACGCGCGTCCTACCAGATCATGTCCCAACACCAACGGTGCTTTGCGCCGGCGGCTGTGTCCCAGAAATCCGGAGATATCCGAGCCACAAATCCCCGCGGCCGCAATAGTAATTTCGCATTCCCCAACCGCGGGTCGCGGACGAGGGCGATCTTCCATCGCAACCTTATGCGGTGCGGTGTAAACTAGCGTGCGCATTTCCGCCTCTCCTGAATGCATGTTATCGGCTAACCGGCTCTCTCCAGCACCGGAGCGCTGGTTTCAGAGCCTCCCCAACGTTTTGGCTGGCTGGCGTACGCTCGGGGGGTACAGTGCATATATTTCTTGAACACATAGGCAAAGTATGCAGGGTTGCAGAAGCCGCAACGGTCCGCCACTTCGGCCACGTGCAGCCGCGGATCAAGCAGCAGGCGCCGCGCCATCTCCAGCCTCTGCCGGATCAGATATTCTTCCAGCGTCTGGCCGCTGGTCCGGCTATACACCCGTCCCAGATGGCCCGCAGAAAGCTTCAGATCACGAGCAATATCCTGGATCGTCACCTTTTCAGGCCCCAGTTCGCAGATCAGCCGCTGCGTTTCAATCACTATCTTCTCGTCTCGCTGGCTGAAGAGCTGCACGAGTTGCTGCCGTAGCTGATCCACAAAGCTACGGAAAGCCTCAGCCATGGCAAAAGAGCTGGGCGATCCCACGATGATCTGAACGGCATGCTCCTTGGCAACGTTGACCGGCGCCACGTTTACGCCCAATGATGCCATCTCTCGCGCCAGATGTTCGCAGGCCCACGTGAGCAAACCGCGCGCCTGCTGCAGTTGCGCAACCGTCGCCGCCGCAGGAGCCGCAGCCGCCAGAAACTCGCGCACCGCGGCTATAACCTTCGCAGGCTCACCGGACTGCAGCGCCTTCAGTACCCTGCCAAGGGTCTGCGTCGGCTGCTGATGCCGTTCCGGCAGAGCATCAAACCAGTTCACTGTAGAATGACCCGAATCAAGTGCGGAAGAAGCTTCATGATAGGCGCGTAGCAGCTCAGTGGACTGCGCATGCAAGCCACTGATTCCAACCCTGGCCAGCGCCAGCCCCTGGCCTCGCGCGGTTCGAAGGAGCGCCTGCGCCATCTCCTCCAGCAGCATCCGCTCATGACCCGGAGTGCGTGATTTCTGCGCGGTAAAGATGCAAATCTCTCCTGGGGTTACTACCGCAGCCAACGTGGTCGGCCAGCTCTGACAGCGATCCTCAATTAGATGCGCCACGCGCGCCAGCGTCAAGTGGTTGCCGATTGCTGCAGCGCGCTCAGCCTCACGTCGCGGCGTTGCCGGTTCATCCGAATCCTGCATCGCAGTCTGGAGCCGCAGTATGAGTACCCGTTCAGGAAGCCGCTCCAAGCCCACATTTCGTGCCAGTGCGCGCATGGCTTCCAGGTTGTTCTCCGGCCCATTGCTCATCTGCCCGGCGAGCAGCATCTCCGCGAGTTGCCGCCGATCCAGCGCCAGCTCACGCTCCCTTACTCGCTGGAACTCACTCATGATCTCCAGCCGCCTCCAGGCATTACCCAGATAGCGGGCAAAGACCTCCAACATACGTACCATCTCTGCCAGCTGCGCCGTGGTCACCACCGGCACACGATAATACGCATCCTCGAGCCGCACTATATCGATATGCGGCTGATCCTGAAGAGCAGCCCGAACGTACTGAAAGCTTTCGGGCGACGGGGGCTTGATTAGCACCTGTCCACTAAACAACGTGCCCAGATATCTGCCCTCGCAAACCACGGGCACAGCAATATCCGTCAATCCTACATGGCAGGGATAAATCTGGCTGCATCCTGTCGCCCGGCATCGCTCCTTGGCAGGCTTGTCGCTGCGTGCGCAAGTTTGCTCTTCGTGGCTGCCGAAGCCGTGAACCAGGTCGCAAAACAATGTACTGGGACTTGGGGAAGTTCGCGCTGGTGTCTCTGCGCCAACTGGTTGCAGTTGGGCAATTTGGACGAGCGCGTCGCAGGTGTTTACTCGCGGTTTTTCGCTGGGATCGAATAGTTCCAGATCATCTGCCCACATCAATTCAACATTGCGGATCGGACTCGAGTGATTGATCAAGACGAGAAAATATTCGAACAGCTCAAGATCCTTCTTGAACTCCTGCTTGAGCGTTCCGCCCAAAGCAGGCTTTTGCCTTATCATGCGGAACAGCCTCCTCTCCAAGATTCCTGTATCGCCAATAGTATCGCTGCTGGAGACCTCCATACTATTACGAAGCAGGAACCAGCGAACACTGGAAAAGCGGCATATATCATCGTGTAATTGCGGAGTCTATTGAAATTTCGACAGAGCTGTAACCATTCGGCGAATTTACGATGGTTTACCCATGGATGCAACATCCGCTAGGGATGGGCGCGGATGGTAAGACCGCCGTCCACAACCAGGTGCGTCCCTGTCACCCAAGCCGCTTGCGCACTGGCGAGGTAAGCAACCGCCGCCGCCACGTCCATAGGTAATCCGCGTCGGCCCAACGGATGAAGCGCCTCCGTCTGCCTAGCCACGCCCTCTGGGTCGCTCGCCAAACGCAGCCACTCATCCCACATGGGAGTATCGATGTATCCAGGACAGACAGAATTCACGCGAATCTTCTGAGGCGCAAGTTCCAGTGCCAGATTGCGCGTCAGCGCAACTAAGCCTGCCTTCGAGCAGGCGTAGGGGATGGAGTTTGGGAACGCGTGGCTGGCGTGAATCGAACTGATGTTAACGATTGCACCACCCGAGGCAGGAAACAGCGGAGCCAGCGCTTGGCTCACCAGCAATGGTGCCCTCAGATTAATGGCCAGCACCTGATCAAACACTGCTGGCGTCACTAGCTTAAATGGCAAATCCAACTCGATCGCCGCATTGTTGACCAACACATCAACTTTGGAATCGAGAGCCGCAAACCTTCCAGCCAGTTCATCAATCGCCTGCGGCTCAATCAGATCAGCAACCACAAAATCAACGTCCAGGCCGCCTGAATGGCGCATGGAAAAAGCAGTCTCGGCAACTCCGGCTGCATTGCGATCGACCAGCACCAGTCGCGCACCGCGAGCATGCAAATCTTCGGCAATTGCCCGCCCAATACCCTGCGCCGCACCGGTCACAACGGCAACCATGCCCGCGAACTCATGCTTACAAAGGGGCTCTATTTCCTGCATCCGGTTACTTCTCCTTGCCAGGTTGCGACTCACCTGCGTTTGCTTCCTGCACGAAGACCAACTCAGAACTCAACGGACGTTCCAAGCGAACAGTCAGTCCTGGACCCATCAGTTCCCTACCCATCGCTTCCGCATCCGCTGTACTCCCGTCCTCAAAATGCAATCGGTAACGAGCCTGTGGATTCAGTCCCGAAAGGATGAAGCGATGCACCTGCTCGTCTGGAATCAAGCCACGAAACGCAAACACCACGCCTTTTTTGCGTGCCGGATCCCAATACTCCATACCATCCCAACGCACGCCGTCCGGCCTCTCAGAGATGTGATAGAGATGAGCCTCCCGAATAAGTGGCCGCAATTCCAGCTTGTAAAGTGCGAATGCATTCCGCGCCACTTGGTGTTGCTCGACGGACCACATGGTTGTATCGAGCATGATCGTCGTCCAGCCCATCATGCCGCTTCGCAGCATATAGAGAAGGTTCTCCATGCGTGGCGTCGGCCACTTTTCGACATAACTCTCCAGCATCGCCGGCGGCAAAACATAACTCGCATCATAGAAGGCACGGCGATTGGAAAGCGGATCGTAAGTGTCAGTGATGGAGAAGTAATCTCCGTGCGCCGCTGATCCAAAATCCACCATGCGCCCGCCGTCATTGCAAATTTCGAATAACAGGCCTGGATGCTGCTGACGCAGTTGCTCATATATTCCGTAATAGGCGCGTACCGCGTGGTAACTCACATCAGTCGAATTCGATGCCAGCACAAAGTCGGAGCCCCAGTCATGGGTCACACGCATCGTGCTCTTGTTGGGCGGGGCATGCATATGATCATCCCGCGTGCAGCCCTGCGCAACCAGGTAACCATCGTGCTCCAGCATATCCAAATGATCGTCCTCGACCAGACGCTTTACCTCTTTGGCAGCATAGTCGCGCGCGGCAGGAACACCAATGTCAATCGTCTGCCCCTTGAACGGCTCGGGCTTCCAGTCCGGCCCGAGATCGGTGACCATCCAGTCGCGCACCTTGGGATCACGCACATTCAATGCGCCTGGCTCAGTGTCGAGCGCAGCCTGAGTCCAGTCCGTCCAAATACCGAAGCGCAAGCCTTGCCGATGTGCCTCGTCGGCAATGAAGGCAAGGCCATGAGGAAATTTCTTGGCATCAGGATACCAGTCGCCCACACCGCGAAACCAGCCGGCATCGATGTGAAACATCTCCAGGCCAAGTTCTTTAGACTGGGCAATCATGCGCAAAGCAAGCGCCTCATCCACCTGCATGCCGCTGCCCCAGCTGTTGTTGACCAGCAGCGGATACTGAGGATCTTTCAATGTCAGCGGATTGTTGAGCACCGCCCTCACCCAGGGCCGCAATTGATTTCCGGCGCCATCCGGACCGTCAGCGAAAACACCCAGCAAAACAGCGGGCGTTTCAAAGCTGCCGCTGGGACTGAGCCGGGTCCGAAATGGTCCCGGCTCCGGATCGAGTCCAAGCGTGCTCTTCAGGTCTTCTCCATTTCGTTCGAGCGCGATGCGCGTACGGCCGCTGAACTCGATGCCAGCATACCAGCCTGCATGGGGATCCGTT
>Ga0302326_10025706_pt1 | contig 11929 bp, 10 predicted proteins | sample Palsa_T0_3_FD_202264 | JGI IMG/M metagenome (GOLD analysis project Ga0302326, IMG submission 202264) | Peat permafrost microbial communities from Stordalen Mire near Abisko, Sweden - Palsa_T0_3 | ecosystem: Environmental > Terrestrial > Soil > Palsa > Peat permafrost | place: Sweden: Abisko... | reverse complement strand
TGATCTTTACGCCGCCACCTCCCAGAATCCGCAATCACACTCCGATCCCCAAGGGCAATCCAACGCTGCCAAGCCCCCAAATATCCATGTCGATCCCGCGGTGAAGGGAATGCCCCCTGAAGAGGCGGAAGAGTACTACGGAAAATGGGCCGCGGATAGGGAGAATATCTACGTAAGAAACAAAGACTTCCTCGAGAAAAACCTGTTCGCGACCGACGCCAGCACTCCAAATACCATTGCACTTCCCGACCGCGGCAAGGGGCTGGATCCAAGAGCAGACGCACTTTGGAGGCAAATATTCCTGGATGATGGCACGACTAAAAAAGGGCAACCATCTCGGAATCTTGGAGAGTGCGCCTCCATGGCCACCAACCTCACAGGATTGACAACCGATACGAAGAAATGGCAAGCAGGTCCTTCCGTGATGGATCCCACAACTCAAATCGCTCCAGGGACAGCTATTGCAACTTTCGACGATCACGGCGTCTATAGCTTTAATACAAAGGCCCACGACGGCCATACCGCCATTTTTATATCGAGGACAAGGAACTCTCTGACTATTTTGGATCAGTGGAATCCAAGGTACGGCCCAGCCGGCAGGTACCCAAAAATACACACAATACCGCTTGTTCCAGAACCTCCGCCGGGGCAACATCGTGATTATTCAAATGTGGCCAACTATTTCCACGTGATAAAAGCCGAATGAAGGCCCAGACCCTTGCCCTATTTTGCCTGCTTGCTTTCGGCGCATATTCGGTCCGCGGCCAGCCAACAAGGAGCTTCGCTGAACTTACCTGTGTGCACGAACCCGATGGATCGCTCGAACCGAGAGGTTTCGAAACGGGTGAGCAATTGCTTTTAGCTATTAATGCCTGGATGCGGGAACACCACCTCCCGGCGCTTGATTACGATGAAATGACCGTGCGGATTGCGGAGCAGGCCTGGGTCATGCATGATGACGAAGAATTTGGTCCAAGGCTTGGGCCTTTCCTAAAAGATCTCGTTAAGAGGAAGCGTTTTTTGCACCCAGTCCAATTAGAACAGTCGTTTGCGGATGACATACCTCCTTCAGGTGATCGCTCGTCAAGAGAACGCCTTGCGCTACCAAAGCACTGCATTTTGGAGATTCGTGTCCTCGCCAGCCCGTGGATTGGCTGGGATCCCGAGGGGCGCCCGTTGAAGGTGAGTGGGTGGCCCATCCTTGTCGCGTCCACTGTGGCAAAGTCTTACAAGCATAGAGCCGTCAAACCATAGCGTTCGGTCGGGCCTTCGACGCCCTGCTCCATCGAGCCGCCGACATCGCCGGCATCGGTCATGACCAATTCCAGAGCCCCACGGTGCGCTCGGTGCTGACTTCCTCGGCGCTGGGCGCGCTGATGAGCGGCGAAGGCGCGAAGGTTGATCACCCGGCGCAAGTGACTGACATCCTCGGACGTTGGGCGCAAGCTGCGCAACGGGGTGAGCCCATTGAAAAGGTGCTCAATCCCGCGGAGATCGCCATCTTGAAGGAAGCGGCGCCGAAGATCGCCGCCGCCGTCCAGCAGCGCGGCAGCGCCATTTTCCAGGACCCCGCGGCGTTCCAAAGCCGGGTGCGCCAGGCGCTGACCAATCCCGACGGCGCCCCGAGCCCCGCGGACGCGAATCCCGGTGGCGGGTCATCCACCACCGCCGCTCAGGAGTCTGCCACCGACCGCCCCGCCCGTCCGCCCTCTGCCCGTCCCCCGTCGCCGCCCACCGCACCTCCGACTACCAACGAGGAACCTTCGCTGATTCCCGGCCTCGAGTCGGAAACTTCACCACCCACCGCGCCGACCATCCCCGGTCTGCCGCAGAGTGACGGCTGGGGCGAAGTCGGTCCGCAGCACATCGGTCAGCAGGTCGAGACCCGCGACGGCCTGACCGGCACCCTTCGGGATGTCGGCCAACGAAACGTCGCCTTCAAGGACGCCACCGGCAAGGCCTACGCCGTCCCCATCGCCGACACCCGGCCTGTTCAAGGCGATGCTTCCGCGCCACACCCACCATCCACGCTCGCCGACGCATCTTCGAGTCCGCCGGAACCGTTGCTTGCGAACGGTGGGACTGGGCCGTCCGCCCCTGACGCCACTACCGTGCGCAAGGGGGTGGAAGCAAAGAGTATGGGACCCGGAGGCGCGAACAGATTTGATGAAGCATTCGCCGAGAACCGGTCTTATACCGGATCAAGTAAGCATGCAGATAAAACCTATTCCGTCGGTGGAGAAATTGTAAACCCAGCGCCCACTAACGGACAAGCAGCCTTGGATTTTTCCTTTCCGGTATCGGCCGATTCCATGCGACGAATTGGAATCGACCTTGCGACTCACGAAATCGTGGTGCTTGATCGCACCGGAAATATTGTGAGAAACGGGCAGATCGTGGGTGGTGAATACCATGGACATTTGAGATCGTACGATCAATTGACACAGAGGATGAAAGCTATCCTTAGGGCGAATAAGATAAATGTCGGGAAACGCGGCGCCATCAGGGTTGACTCGGAGGCATTCAGCGAGTAATCTTTTGCCATGTTAGACCACCATTACAGCGATCACAAAGAACCGTCCGTCGAGGAAGCTGAGAAGGCGCTGCGGCTTAATAGGCCCGATGACCTTAAACGCGCGGTAATCGGAATCGCTTTGAATTCCAAGGACCGGCTGTTTGCCGAGCAGTATTGTTCGCGCCTGGCAGGGCACGAAGACGAACAAGTGCGCGGTAACGCCGTTCTCGGTCTCGGCCACATCGCGCGTCGATTTGGGGAACTGTCATCAGAAATTAAGGCCCTCATAGAAAAGGGCTTGTCGGATTCGTCGCCTTACGTTCGGGGACAATCGTGTGCGGCAGCAGATGACGTCGGCCATTTCCTTGGTTGGGTCGTGCGGCGTCCGTCCCAACCTGCGGATTGATGCGATAGGGGACACGCGGACAGAAAAGCAGGTCGGCAATTAACGAGGCTCCTGGCTTGGCGGCGCCCAAGCCCAGTTGCGAATCGGAAATGCGGCGGTCCCCGCCGTGTTCCGTTCGCGGCGTCCTGACGGATTAGATTATTGGGTTGCCACAGCACATCGGCCAACAGGTCAGGGCCTTTCGATCGGTACGTTATCGCACGTTACAAATCCGGGGCTCAGTCTGTCGCGGCGCACATCGAGGCGCTGCCCGAAGCCGAACAAGCGCAAGCGAAGAATGATCTGGTTGCGCTCTTGCGACTCTACAAGGAAGCACCCGGGCAGACAAACGCGCAGGTTTGGAATTCTTTCAAAAATGAATATGAACCCCAGAAGCAATTGGTTGTCGAGGGGCCGCGACAAATTTCTCACCTTCAGCGTGGGGGCGACACCATGGAAACGGCTTATCTCAAACACCTCGATCCAGAACTACACGCTTGGTATCGCGATTACCTAAGCGGAGTGCTGCTACGGGTTGAGGCTGGAGAACTCGGCCCGGCGTTCCTGCGGGAGATCGCTAGGACCCATTCGGTAATGTACTCGCCAAATAAGCCGCCCTCTCGCAGCCTCGGTCGCGGCGGTTCAAGGCCTTAAGAAAGTTAAATGGGACGCCTGGAATATTTCTGGAATATAAGAGCAATTGCGGATTGCCGTTCGTCCGTAAATGCGTTACAAATAGCACACCTATGAATGATCCAAATCCGGCCGCAAAAGAAATGGCGGCCATTGAGGAAACGAGATTTCCACCCGACCCTCGGGAGTTCTTCAAAGCCATGGCCGACGACCGACCACCGCATATTGGACCAGAAACGTTTCCGATCTCCTATTCCGGATTACCGCAGGATAGCCGCGTGGCTACCATCCGGTACTGGTTCCTCGTGGGTCATTCCGCGCAGATCTGGCCAGAAGGGCAGGAGCTAAAGAAGGTGGAATTGGCGGGTCCGCGAGGTACGGTACAAATACCCGTCGGACCATCGCGGCGCTGGTTGATTCATTTGCCACCGAAGGTCGAATTAGGCACGGAACTTGTCGACGCGCGGTAGAGCTGACAGCGCCGCGGGCGGGAGGTAGGCCTGCGAGCAAATACGACCACCAGATGGCGTTTATCGCCGATGGCCCGCGTCAGATTTCCCAACTTCAAAGAAGCGGCGATACGATGGAAACGGGGTACCTCAAGCATCTTGATCCAGAGTTGTACTTGAATCTGACCGAAGACTTGGATGGCGTCCGAAAAAGGATTGAGGCAGGGGAACTCGGTCCTGCTTTCTTGCGAGAGCTGTTCGCGACCCATTCCGTCCTGTTCACCCCAAGAGCGCCGAGCGCCGGCGGTAGCGACGCTACTTCCCAACCTTAAAAGGCGAAGAAAGGATCCCGACTAACATCTTGGATAACCAGACATTTCCATTTGTCGACGAGGGCCTGACGATGTATGAATAGCAGATATATGAACAAGCGAACGCGGCCGATCCCGGAAACTGCGGCCATTGAGGAACGCAAATTCCGCGGCGACATCCGTGACTTCTTCAAGGCCATGGCTAACGATAGTCCGCCTCCTGTAGGGCCGGTGACGTTTCCCGTCTCGTACTCCGAACTGCCAATAGGAAGCCGTGTGGCGGTGATCAGATACTATTTCCACGCGGGCAATTCTGCGCAAATCTGGCCCGAGGGTGACGAGGCCGAGAAGGTGGAGTTGGAGCCCGAGAGCGGGGAACTGGATATGCCGGTCGGGCCGTCGCGCGCTGGATGATTCACTTGGGGCCGGGCGTCCAGATGTTTACAGACCTTGTGGATGCACGCTAGATATGGTGAAGGCGCTCAAGCCTAGCGAGCAACGGCAGCAGATGAATCCTTCGGCCCGTCCGCTGGCCCCCGAATTACCCCTTCTGAGCTAGGCTAAACGACGGCTGGGGCGAAGTAGGTCCGCAGCACATCGGCCGGCAGGTCGAGACCCGCGACGGCCTTACCGGCACGCTTTGGGATGTCGGCCAGCGAAACGTCGCCTTCAAGGACGCCACCGGCGAGGCCTACGCCGTCCCCATCGCCGACACCCGGCTCGCTGAAACCAGTAAAACCGCGCCGAGGCCGCAAGCCGCGCGCTCTGGTGGAATCTCGACTCCGTCTCAGCCAACCACCAATGCAGAAGCGCCACCAACGCCCGCCCCTACCTCAAGATCCGCGGATCCGGCCACGCTCCCACGTGCGGAAACTGGAGACCGGCCGTCGGGCGAGCCGGCGGCGTGTAAGTAACGCTTTCTCCGCAAAACAAGCAACCATCGGCATTGGCGGTCGGTTTCCGTTGCAGGATTTGCGGTATGAGACGCGGAGGCCGCGCTGGGCATGCTCACCGCCGGGCATAACCTCCAGTTCAAGCATTACGACACCGGTGAAATCGCGAGGGTTACTGCGATGGGTCTTACTATTGATCCTGAGCCAAGTCCAGCGGGAGAGAGCACCGCAATTTCCGGACGTGGTTAAATAATCTACGCGGCACAGCTAGGCTTTCATCGTTTGCGGCGCGGAAAGAGATTTGCTTGACTTCCTCGTTCCGAAGTTGCACTTCGGAACGCACCTGTCCGAGAAGCCAGGCTTCGTTCGCCATCGGAAATGTGCACGGCCAATCGGCCCGGAAGGCCGATGATTACGTGATCTTCTGGCGAGTGCGTCAGTAAACATTTAGGCACGAGGAAAAGAGAGCAAACCACGGATTGCACGAATTGCTCGGCTTACTAAGCGGTCTGGCTTTTTCATCCGTGTCATCCGTGCAATCTGTGGTTCAAAACTTAGAGTCAAAACCGGCCTCGCCAAAGATTTTTAAAATTCTTTCATTTTTTTCTTGCCATTTGCGCGGCGAGTCCCAACGCCGGCTCGCATGTCCACAGAAACTATATCTTCGCAGGCGCAAGCCGCGAAAGTGAAACCGGCCACGATTAACCATCGGCCCGGCGAAGAGGCGCCTGCTTTGCAGGATCTTCTCGCCGAGAGAACACTGGCCATGATCGGAGGGGCGCCGAAGCCCGAGGTCGACAGACTGGCGACCACGGAACAAGCGCACCTTGCGCGGACCACGGCGGAAACGTCGCCCGCGCCGGCCATCTCTCCGATGGCACCGCATAACGAACAGCATTCCCGCGATGGCGGGAACGAAGCCACGGCGCTCGCAGAATCGCCGTCGGCAGTCGACGAGTACGCGTCCCCGGCCAATGAAAGCCGCGAAGTGACCGCTCCCGGGACGGAATCAGGCACACCGGCGACGGCGGAGCAGGCGGAAGCCGCTCCCTTCCGCGAAGGCGAAACGCCGGAGGCCGGAGCCGAAGCGGCACAGGGGCCGAAGGATCCGGAGCGATTCCGTTTCCAGAATGCCGAGGACCGGGCGGTCGCACAGATCGCCAAGGCCAAAGGGATCTCGCTTGTCGATGCGGCGCGCATCTACGCCGGTCCCGCAGTCGCGGGAGCCCAGCAGCAGGCGCAAGCCGCGTTGGGCGGGGCGACCCCGGAGGGACAGGCCGCCGCCGGACCGGCGACCGCGGCGTCGCCGCAAGTCGCGCAGTGGGAGCAGAACGTCGCGGACATCGAGCGCAGGCTCGAAGCCTGCGGCGCCCGCGAGGGCCTGTGGAATCCGCAGGCCGCCGCGCTGGTCCGGCAACACTCGAAAGCCGCCGCTTCCCTCGAGGTGGCGCGACTCGCCGCGGTGCACCAGGCCGCGGCAGCGCAGGCCTTCGACGCTCAGCGCGACGCCGCGCTCGCCGATGCCGTGAAACAGTATCCGGACCTTGGTAACAGCGGTTCGGCGCTGTGGAAGGTCGCGGCCCAGTTGGCGCGCGAGGCCCATGATTCGCAGCACCCGGACCATTTGCCCGGGCAGCAGACGGATGCGCCGCGCTACTTCGCCGGCAAGGCCGCGACCCTGCTCAGGGTCAGGGCTGTTCCATCTGCTCTGCCGCCGGGCGCGGCGTCCGCTGCGGGCAAGGCGCCGCTGCGTGTGGGTCCGGCCTCGGGAACGAAGCAAACGCTTCCACCCTCGCCGGCTCAGACTGAGCAACAGCGGATCGCCGCCGCGCATGCCAAGACACTCGCCATGCTCGGCGGGAAGCCTGGCAAGTACGACGACGATCCCGGAAATGCCTTCCTGGTGATGTAAAAGCGCTTCGCGCGCAGATAGGAGACGGGAGATCGAAGATGGGGGATACGGCGTGGAGCCGATCTCCGAACTCTGAGACCCGCAACTCCGATTCCGAAACCAGAAACTCGAAACCCGGCTTCGCAAGCTACGCCGGGGCAAGCCCGACTTGTGCGGGCGTAGCGAAGCGAAGCCCCAAACCAGAAACCCCGGCGTCAGCCGGCAACCAAAAAAACCAAAACGTTCCACATGAAACACAAAATCTTTCGCGGGCTTGCCCGCTTCCTCCTGGCGCTCGCCATCGGCCTCATTGTCTGGCCGTTCACGACTGCCGCGGCCGGTGTCGCCCTTGGCGTCACCGCGCTCGTCCTCATCAATCCCAGTGAGATGCGTCTCGCCGGCACCTCTTACCCGGCCATCGCCGGTTCCACCTTTTCCCAGATCACGTCCACCGGCACCATGCTGCCCAGCACCGCGGCTGAGGAAATCATCTGGGAACAGGAAATTGTCCAGAGCGCCTTCCAGCAAAGCCCGTTCAGCGATAACATGGTCGGGCGTGTCGGGTCGGGCAAACCGATCATCGAACATACCAATACCAAGATCGTCGGTGGGCAGGCCATCGTCATCTCGACGGTCGACAGCCTCGGCGCACCCATCATCGTGGGCAACGCCACGCGGGTCGGCAACGAAGAGCAGGTCAAGCCCGGCGACTTTATGTTGCAGACTTCCATCGGGTTCATCTCGGCGGGTATCGATAACACCGGTCTTACCCAGACCGTCATCGGCAAGTCGTGGAACCGGCTCACGCAGACCCTGCTCGCGCGGCGCCTGGCCAAGCAGCAGAATGACGACCGGCTCACCGCCCTGCGCAACTCCGCGGTGCCGGCAAACACCGTCTTCGCCAATAACAAGACCCTCGACACCCTGAGCACCTCGGACACGTTCCAGACGAGTGTGATCGTGAAGGCGGGCGGCCTGGCCAAGGACAACGGCGCCATTCCCATGAACGCCGCGCGCAATCCCGACACGGCGAGCGTCTCTCCGCCGCCGATCCAGCGCTACATGCAGTTCCTCACCGACGTGGGGGCGCGCCCGATCAAGACGGAATCGGCTTACTTGCAGGGCTTAAGTTATGCCGCCGACCGTGGCAAGGATAACCCGCTCTTCACCGGCGAGTACCAGGAATGGGACAATAACATCGTCTATCCCTGGGTGAACGTGCGGCACGGCGGTTATGGTTCGGTCGGGTCGGCCCTCCAGCCGGAGGCGTTGCTCGGCACCACCATCGTCGCGCGGACGACCAATAACGCCATTCCCGGCGGCGCCACGTCCAGCACTGCGGGCGGCATCGGGGGCGGTGGCAGCACTACGGCGGCCACGATCGCGCCGTATCGGAATTACTTCGAGAATTTCTCGCTATTTACCTACACGCCGATCAATGGCATCACCAGCAGTTCGCCGATGCGCGGCGCCAGCAGCCCGTTCGACGGCGGCACGACCGGGTACTTCGCCATCGTGGACAAAGTGACCGGTGGCTGGAGCTTCTTCAGTTACACCGGCAATTCCGTGGTCACCAACTACGGCAACGTGCTCACGGGTATCACCCGGCTCGGCTCGACCACCGCGGGTGATTACAACACCACGGTGGGTTCCGTGGCGTGGGCCGGTGTGGGGACGCCCTACCAGACGACCGCCGACGGCAATGGCTTCGAGGGCGTCACCGAAGGCGCGATCACCATCGGTTCCGTGATCTACGAAACCAATGCGAAGGGCGTGCCGCTCTGCTTCGGCTTGTGCCTGGGCGAGATGGCGCTGGTCGAGGGTTACGGCCGCGTGCCGATCAACGGCGGGGCGAGCTTCAAGACCATGGTTAACCGGGTCGATTACACCGCGCCGTACGGGCAGGCCTTTGGCCGCGGCCTGGAGGTCGCGTGGGGTTGCGCCGCTTTTCAGCGGCCCGACGGACTCACACCGAACTATGTGCTCGAAGTCTTCGCGCGCAGCGTTCCCGGCTTCCCGATCATCCCGTGATGCCAATTCGGAGTTCGGAGTTCGGTCCGGGCTTGCCACGGCGTCGCCCTGGCGAGCCGGGCCGGGCGGGCATAGTTCGGAGTGCGGTGGCTTCGCCACCGGCTCCGCGCCGTTCTCCCGATCCCCGATTTCACGTCTCCCAATGTGGGTTGGTGCTGCGGCACCCCGCGCCTGGTGGCGGGCGCGGGGTGCCAAGGGAGGGGACGGCTTCGCCGCAACATCCGACACCCAACATTTAACACCCAACATCCAATGCCGGAGCCGAGCCTTTGCGAGACGCCCATGGTCCCGCACTCGCGGGAGGGGCAAACCAGAAACCAGAAACCAAAAATTCGATGAGCGACCAGACTTCCACCTCCGCCACGCCAAACGATACCACGAAGATTCTCGTCGAACGCGCCATCGAAGAGCAAGCCGGCCTGGCGCTCTCGCAGATGACCGGCGAACAGGCCGTGGCAGCCATGGTCGCGGCGTCTTCCGTGCCGGTGACGCCCCCGACGTCCGCAGCGCCTCCGCCGACCGCCGCGCAACTGCTGGCGGAGTATCTCACTCCGCACCTTGCCGGCGCGGGACCGCAGGCGTCGCGCTCGTACATCGCCGGAAAGGCGGGCGCACTGCTGGCGCTGGTCAACACCGGCCAACCCGTCGCCGTGCAAGACGTCGTCAACGCGCTGCTGACATGAGCGACCACGCCGAGAGTGCTCAGTTCTCAGTTCGCAGTTCTCAGTAAACGCTCCGCACCAGAAAACCAGCAACCAGCAACCAGAAACTAAAAACTAAAAACCCATGAGCGAAGCGAAAGTCCTCCTCCTCAACGCCGACCTATCTTCCGCCGCTGGCCCGCAGCTCCTGCAGGGCTTTTCCGGAAAGACTTATGCCGTAAGCCGATGGTGCGCGGCCTATAACTGCCACGCCATCGAGATGACAGTGGCCGAGTACGAAGCCTGCCGGGACGACCTGCGGCGTGCGGTGCATCTCATGATGCGCCGATGGTACCCGAAATTCATCCTGCCCGCGCCACCGGAGGCGGTCGCGGAGTTTGAAAAGGGATACCGCGCGGGTCTGGCGGGCGAGCAATTGCCCGAGGGCAGCACCCGCGCGGCGCAGGTGGGGTGGGGGATGGCGAGGGAAGCAGTGGGGGATAAAGGGCCGGCACTGGCAGCGGGAGAAGAGCGTGGTGGAGAACATAGCGTCGAAGGTGGGCGCAGGTCGGGACGGGCCAGGGGAAGCCGCCCCTCTCCAAGAAGCAGAGCTTCCGCCGCGAAAGGTGCGTTCCCAAGTCCGCAACTTGGGAACGAGCGTGGGGGCAATGAGGAAGTGCTCAGTTCTTAGTTCGCGCACCGCATCAGTAAACTCGAAACGCCAAATCCGGTCCATATGAGCGCCCAACCCGTTGAACTCCACACATTACCACCGCCTTCGCCGCGCCGCCGCATCGGCCGCTTTATCGTCGGGCACGCCACTTTTGCCAGCGACTGGCGGGCGCTGCTTCCGCTCTTTGCCAAAGTCGTTCCCGTGCGCGCGGAAAGTCTGTTCCATCTCGCCGGCATCGAGTATCTCGCGCTGTGCGAGGACTTCGAGGAGATCGAAATCGATCAGCCCCCTCCGCTCTACGATGTGGCCTATCGGCAGATTGAGGGGAAGGACGCGTTTTTCTTTGTCAAACATTAGCCGCAAAAATGCGCAAAAAGCGCAAAAAGCAAAATCCACACCCTTAATGTTTTTGCGCCTTTTGCGCCTTTTTGCGGCCATCACCTAACTCCGAATCCGCCAGAGGACGGATCTGTCCTCCGGCATGACTCCGCACTCCGGGATAAATGAGCACCTACACCATTCCCTCCGTCCAGCAAATCGCCCTGCGAATGCTGCGCTACATCGGCGTGACTTCGCTCCTGCCGCAGCCGGCCACGAGCGAACTCGAAAGCATTGGTCCCGGAGATCTGGAGGACGTGGCCAACGCGATCAGCGCGGCCATGCAAGAGATGGCCTCGATTGGTCCATTGGAAGCGAAGGAGGCGCCGGGATTCGCGGTGCTCAATGCGCCCACCACCATCACCCTCAACCTGACGGCGCAGAACAACGCGATGGTCGTCGCCAGCGGCTGGCAGAGTTGGATGCAGGGCTGCACCGTGCGCGTGGCCGGTGATGACCAGGACAACGAGATCCTGAGCCAGACGACCCTCGCCCGCGCCTACATGGGTAGCACGGCCAACGGCGTCGCGGCAACGGTCTACGGCGACACCATCACCCTGGACGACACCATCGGCAAAGTCGCCGCTCCGCTCTGGCTGCCGAACCAGCTTCCGCTCTGGCCGGCCAAGAACCGCGATGAATTCCTGCGCCTGGGCGGGTATCCGCTGGTCACCGATGTCAACGGGATGGCGACCGGCTTGCCATTCTATCTCTATTACCGCAAGCCCATCGCGCGGCCGTGGACCTGGTTCATCGACGCGGCCTACGATCTATCGCTGGGTTACACCCAGCGGCGCATCCGCTTCTCGCCGATGCCCGACCAGGCGTATTCCGTGGCCTATGTCGCCGGGATCAACCCGCCGCGGGTCACGAGCGCCGACATCCAGACACCGCTGCAGACCCTCACGGTGACCGGGGCGGCGAGCGACACCAATTTCAACCAGAACTATGCCTATGCCTGCGACATCGCCGGGCTCGGGGCTTACGTGGGTCAAACCCATAACGCCTACGCGATCTACTATCTGCCGTCGCTCTCAACATATATCATCAGCAACACCATCTCGCTCGGGAGTGCCCCCGCCGCGTACCTGTTGGGCGCGGCGGCCAACTCCCCGCTTTCGGTCTATAC
>Ga0302326_10025705_pt1 | contig 11929 bp, 9 predicted proteins | sample Palsa_T0_3_FD_202264 | JGI IMG/M metagenome (GOLD analysis project Ga0302326, IMG submission 202264) | Peat permafrost microbial communities from Stordalen Mire near Abisko, Sweden - Palsa_T0_3 | ecosystem: Environmental > Terrestrial > Soil > Palsa > Peat permafrost | place: Sweden: Abisko... | reverse complement strand
GGGGACGTATATCGCGTTTCGCCTGCTGCTTCGCTCCCCCGCGTTGTACGTCAAGGACGAGGACAACCCCAAGGACCCGGGTGCGTGCACCTTCGGGCGCGATCCGGACAAACCGCCAAAGGATCTCGCCGCGCGGCATTTGCCTCCCCTGACTGAAGGCTGTCGCACACTTGTGCCTCCGATTCCCGATTACGGAGCGCCATGGTGGATGGTTTCTGACGGCGACTCATCTGAGAGGCCCGCAACCTGGCTGTCGGTGCTCGGGAGGGATGGATACTGGCCCATCGCAGCTTTAAACGAGAATACGATTAAAAAAGCGTCCTACGCGAAGCACCCTGCTTATGATCTCCCGGTTCCGAGTTCAATGCTGTGGGTGTGGCTGCCCCTCCTCGCAGTCTTCATTGGCTTTCACACCTGGTGCTGTGGGTGGGCTTCGTGTACGGCGAAACCGGATTTTCTTGCCCATTTTGCGAATCCAGGCGGCCGGCGGCACACACAGCTCGTAGTGCTTGGAAGCATTTTTGTGGCGATGTTGCCATTGTTAGTGGGCGAAGGATGCGGAGTATTTGCATCTGATATGTTTTCCCGATGGAACTTCGGCCGGTGGCTCGTCGGCCTTGTTGTGATTATCGAATGGTTGGTTGCGGCGGCCTGCGGCATACTCAACGTTTGTAGATTGAAACAGCTTGGAGGACGTGAGAAGAAGGGGTCTCCCATCACGTACGCTTTTAGAGCTTCATCGGTCGCGACCGTCCTTTTCATTCTGATTTTCCCGATTGCGCTTCCTCTTTTCTTTCTGAAAGCCGACGACGAATTCTTCACGTATTACCGGAGCATGAACATTCTAAGTGGAGTATCCCCCATCGTTCCTCTGTTGGCGTTGGCATTAGGAATGTACGGATGGTTCTGGTACTCGCTGCACGGCCTCGCCTTGTTTGGCGCGGATCGCTGCAGACTTCCGAAAAGAGCCGATCTGAATATTCCGGATCCAGAGCATGGGAATAAGGTGCTAAGCGTCTTGCCAATGTTCAGCCAGGAAGATGCCGCGATGCGGATCGAGACTGGCGCAACGCCGCTGACGCACAAAAGTACCGTCCTCGGTGCGCTAATCCGGTTCTGGCACGCGTGGCACAACCTCGCACTTTTTGTGCCGGATCGCTGCAGGCTTCCGAACAAAGCCGTTCTGAATATTCCGGATCCAGAGCATCAGAATAAGGTGCTACGCGTCCTGCGAATGATGCGCAAAGGTACGATCCTCCGTGCGCTGATCCTGTTGACGGTTGGTTTTGTAGGACTTCTAGTGATCGTTTATCTCTTTCAGTGGGAAATCCCTGTTCGGAGCCTTGCACCGGAATATTACGCAATCATTTTTTTGGTGTGCCTGAGTTTTAGCGTCTGTTTGATGTTCGTGGAAGCGTGTCAATTGCTGAAAACCTGGAGAAGGCTTCGGGAGCTACTGACGTTTTTGGATCGCCTCCCCCTGCGGCGGACATTTGCGGCGATGCATGGATTCTCGTGGGGAAGCGTGTGGGGGATGAGCGGAAACGTCCTCGACGTCCGCTACAAATTGCTCTCGCTACAGATCGAATGCTTGAGGCACACACGCGCAGCATTGGATGCCCTTCGGAAGATAGCATCGGCCGAAGAAAGAAAATGCACCGCTGCGATCGAGGAGACTCAGAAGTCTGGGGCGGCTTTCGCCGTTTGGTATGCCGCCCATTACTGGGATCCCGACGCGGGAGACTTTGGGTCTTTAACGGATTTTCAAGTTTCGGCGGCAAAGACCGCTGCAACGCTTCTGGTATACCTGTTACTCCCCGAGTGGAAAAGAGAAATACGGTCCCTTAACTTAGGCGACCCGAAGCAGAGCAACGAAGACAAGGATGCACGGCATCATCTGCCGCCCCCCTCGGAGAACCCGCTTATCCGCAATGCGGAGGAATTTGTGTGCTTAGCGTACCTTGGTTTTGTGCAAAATATACTCGGGCGGATACGCACGATGGTCATGAGCATTCTATTGCTCTTCGTTGCGGCGACCGTCGCTATCTCCAGTTATCCCTTCGATCCGCGGGAACCACTCGCGGAAGTCATGCTTGCCATATTTTTAGCGTTGGGAGCGGTCATTTTGTACGTCTACGCGCAAATGCATAGAGATGCGACGTTGAGCTACGTAACAGATACGAATCCCGGAGAACTGGGAGCCGACTTCTGGCTCAAGATCGCAAGCGTCGGCGTCGCCCCTCTACTGGGACTGCTCACGACGCTTTTCCCGTCGATAGCCGATTTCATCTTCTCCTGGCTGCAGCCCAGCCTACAACTCCTCAAATAGGCGCAAAAAAGTAACTGTCCCAAAACAACCGCCTCAGCTACCCGGCGCCAAACACGCCTCGCCCACCAGTTCGCCCACGCACACTGGTTTGGTAGCACAGGCACCCTGCCTGTGCGCGAAGCGTCACGCGTGGCTAAGCCTTTAGGGCGCACCGCGTGTTTCAGGCACGTGTGCTCCTGGGTGCTTAAAGCTGGCGCTAACCGAAAAGTGACCTTGACCCCAATGTTATAATAGGTCATGTTCGTCACCGAAGATCGTCTCCTCCAAGGCCGCACCCGCGCTGGCGATCCGGTCGTCTTTACGCAAGTGCTTCCAGTTCCGGCGACTCTGGCCCACATTCGCAAACACCCGCTCCGTGTTTTCAGCAGCTTACACACTCTTTTCCCCGCCCAAAAACTCCAACCCCTGCATGCTCATTCAGTTGCGCACTCCCTGCGCGAGGCCAAAGCTCTAACCATCCTGTTTCCATTGACTTCCCCACTCTCCGTTCGCTCTTTAGCGCCAGAGCGAAAGTTAACTCCATTGTTTTCAATGTAGTACACACTCTTTTGTGAAAACACCCGGGGTAGGGGGTAGATATCCCGATTATGGTTACCCAAGGGCCGAATACAAATGACTTAGCGGCCCGGAACCATGTTATGCGCCTTGTAAACTGCCGCAGCCTCCGGCGAGGAGAGGAAATCGAGCAGCGCCTTGGCGGCTGCAGGGTCCTTCGCGTGAACAGAGATAAAACCCTCCAGCGCGGTGGGAGGAGAAATGTCCCGCGGCAAAGGACCGACGATATCGATGCCAGGCACGTCCATCTCGCTGACGTAGGTGAAACCGAGTTCGACCTCACCCTTCGCCGCTTTGGCCATGGCGTCGGCCCCGCCCTGGCCCAGCTTGACCTTCGACTGCACTTCGTCGAGGATGCCCAGCCTCAGGAGCGTATTGCGGAAGCTGACTCCGGCGGCAGCTCCAGCCGAAGGGTCCGGATAGGAGATCGACTTCGCCGCGAGCAGCATGCGTTTCACGGCGTCGGCCGTGGAGATGTCGGGCTTAGGCGCGCCGTGCGCTACCGCGAGGCCAACCGCTACGCTCGCGAGCGGCGTCGCGCTGCCGGGAACCACAACACCCGAGGCCAGCACATCCGGGTCTGGAAGCTGTACCACAGACACGTCGAAAGCTTCGCCGTTGATCACCTGTTTCCTGGTGCCGCCGCCAGAGCCGTACGTGCCCTTCACTTTTTGCCCGGTCTTCTTTTCAAAGCGCGGCGTAAGCTCGTCCAGCGGCGCACGAATGCCGCCGGGAGCAATCAGCGTGATTTCGTTTTGAGCGCGAGCGCCGAATGAGACGCCCAGAATCGAAGCAGCGATTACAGCGGCCGAAAGCAGATGTCTCATGGCTGAACCCCCGGACAGCAGGATGCTCGCCTTGCGCGAGTCCCAGTTTCCAAACGCTGGCGGGCATTTTGGCACCGATTGACCCGCGGCACAACCGGCGCTCGAGCCACATCCTGGCGCCCAAATCCTTCAAGCCCGCTGCGACCTTGAAGCCCGCTGAAACAAAGCGTACTCTTCGAGGAGCAAAAGCGATTACGGAGGGTCGGGTGAAATCAAAACTGGTTGCGCTCCTCGGCTTGCTTTGCGCCGTCCTGGCGACTTGTGCCCCGGCATTGGCGCACCACGGGAATGTGGCCTACGACGAAACCCGTCCCATCACGCTCACGGGCAAAGCCACGGAATTCGTCTGGTCGAATCCCCACTGCCAGATTTATCTCGACGTGAAGGACGCCAAGGGGAAAATCGTGAGCTGGAGCGTGGAAAGTCAGAGCCCAGGCATTCTGCGGCGCAACGGCTGGACCAGGGATTCCATCAAGCCCGGCGATCAAATCACGGTCACGCTGATTCCCGCGCGCAACGGCGCGCCCGTGGGATTTTCCGGCGAGAATTTGGGCAAGGTCGTACTCGCCGACGGCAGCGTCCTGCGAATGAACATCCGATAGCTGCGACGAGAGGGGACGGACATGCGAAATTTCTGGATGTGCGTGGCGGCGGCCGGGACCGTAATGATTTCTTGGTCCTCCTCTGCCCTGCGCGCGCAAGCCGGCCAGCCAGCCGCGTCCGCAAAATCCGCCGCAGCCCCTGCTCCCAAGCGCGACCTTACGGGCGTCTGGCAGTATCAAGGCTTCGGAGGCGCCGAAGGCACCGCCCCGGAAAAAAATATGCCTCCGATGACGCCGTGGGCCAAGGCCAAATTCGATCTCGAGAAACCGGGATACGGCACCAGAGCCATCCCTGGCGGAAACGACCCCATTTTGCAATGCGATCCTATGGGCTTCCCGCGAATCATGTTCATGCCGCTGCCGCTCGAGTTTGTACAGACTCCCGGCCGCATCCTTGAGTTCTGGGAACGCGAACACGAATGGCGAAATATCTGGACCGATGGCCGGACAATTCCGAGCGATCTGGATCCGAGCTGGTACGGATACGCGATTGGCCACTGGGAGGGAGACGACACGCTGGTGACGGAATCAACCGGCTTCAACGACAAGACCTGGCTGGGACCGTACGGCTTCCCGCACAGTGAGCAGATGCGCGTCGCGGAGCGCTACCATCGCGTGGATCATGACACCATCCGCTACGACATCACCGTCACCGACCCGAAGGCCTACACCAAACCCATCGTAGGGCCGCAGAGAAGCCTGCAGCTTCGTCCCAACGTAGACATCGAAGAACTTCCCTGCGTGTGGTCGGAAGAAAACGCATTCACCAAGAGAATCCGCGAGCCCGCCGCAAAACCCGCGAAGTAAAAGAAGTAAAAGACGAAGTAAATCGTCGCCAGTAGAAACCATTCGCGCACCTCAGTACGCAAACGACACCTTACGCATCGCTAACTTGTGGAGCTAGTCGAGCAAGTGCTAGACTCCGCCCAACGGGGTTGGGAGGGGAGGTAGCAATGCGAGCGTTTCGTCGCTTTGCTTGCGTAGTGCTGTTCGTTTTTGTGTTTGGTGCTTTGTTCGCGGCCGCGTGCCTGCCGCTCGAGGCGCAGGATTCCATTTCCCAATCGTTCCCCGGCGGCAGGAACAGGCCGGCAACGTACTCGATCAGCGGGACGCTCCACGACGCTGCGAATCGCGGCAGCCTGAGCGGCGTCAGAGTGGAGCTGCAGGGGCTCGGCGGCTCGCCCGTGGCGACGGCCTTCACGAGCCGATTCGGCGACTTCACGTTCAACGATATTAGCTCCGGCAACTACTACCTCTCCGTCGCAGTGGTGGGCTACGAGCGTATCGATCAGCAAGTCTCCGTGGACGAGGCTGTTTTTGGCGTGCAGATCTGGCTTCACAAGGCGAAGGTTCCGCCCGGCGAATCTTCGGCCGCAACGGTTTCGGCGCGCGAACTCGGCATCCCTCACAAGGCGCACAAGCTGATGCAAAAAGGAATGAGCCTGCTCGGGAAAGGCGATTATCGGGGAAGCGTCACGCAGTTTGAGCGAGCCGTCAAAGAATATCCGCAATATTACGAGGCCTACGCCCAAATGGGCTTGGCTTACATGGATCTCGACGACACCCCCAACTCCGAGCAAGCGCTGCGAAAATCCATGGAGCTCAGCGACGAGCGCTTCGTAGAAGCGTACCTGCTCCTTGGGACTCTATACATAGGACAAAAACGCTTTGCCGACGCCGAACCAATGGCCCGCAAGGGTACCGAGCTCAACGACAACGGATGGCAGGGCCATTACGAATTGGCGATTGCTCTTTACGGACAAAACCGGGACACAGAAGCGGAAAACGAGGCGCAGGCGGCGCAACAACTTCAACCCCGAGTGTCGGCCACATACGCACTCCTGGCGGACATCCATCTGCGCCAGCATAAATATCCCGCCGTGCTCGATGACGTCAATTTGTATCTCAAGCTCGATCCCAACGGCGCCGACGCGGATCAGGCGCGGCACCTGCGGGATCGGCTTCAGGCGACTCTGCAGATGGCCCAAGCCTCCAGTCGGGCCACACCCGTCTCCGACCGCACCCCTGCGGCGGAGGGCGCGGGGGAGGGAATTCTGGAGTCGAAGTAGGCGTTCGGTCGCCAGCGACTCCGAATTCTTCAACCGGTTTTTGGTGCGGTTCTACGATGCGGCGGGAACTGGCTCCGCTTTAACCTGGCGCGGCATGGCTGGAACTTCGAGCAGGTGAAGTCCGACGCGGAACATGGGGTCGGGAGCAACGCGGCCCCAGCGGTTGAGCTCCCATTTTGCGCGGATGAATTTCACTTCTGGCCGCAGCGCAAGTTCAAGCACCGCTCGCGTCTCGCCACGATAAAATCCCTGCGGCAGCTTCAGGATGGGGTGCGTGCCCCACATTTCCCCGTCCGTCGAACCCCAAATAGAAATGTCGATGGACTCCTGCTCGATCTGATCGGTGATGAACATCAGGCAGAAGAACGTGCGCGTGGTGCTGGCGCTGACATCCACCTTTTCGCCGTCACCGTTGTCCTTGACGAGGGTGTCCTCGGGGATCAAATCAAATTCCATGGCCATGCGGGCGGTTCTCCTGTTCCGAGCGGCGCATTCTAACACAGGCGAGCCGCTGGGTCTTATTTTGGCCGCAGGTGCGAGAGCTTTTCCGCGGCGGCCGAAAGCGTCTCTTCGGTTTTGCAAAAGGTAAAGCGGATCAAGTTGCGGCCGTCGGCCGAATCGTTGCAAAAGCTCGAACCGGGCACCGTGGCGACGCCGATCTTCTCGACCAGGTAGCGAGCAAAGGAGACGTCGTCGGCAAAGCCAAAGCGAGAAATGTCCGTCATGACGTAGTAGGCGCCCGACGGCTTGAAGCAGACGAATCCCGCCTGTTCGAGAATGCCCAGTATACGGTTGCGCTTGACGCGGTAACTTTCCGCGAGGCGCTGGTAGTAGTCCTCGGGCAAGCGCAGCGCCACGGCCCCGGCGGCTTGCAAAGGCGCCGCGGCGCCGACCGTCAAGAAATCGTGCACCTTGCGAATCGAATTCGTGGGGCCGGGCGGGGCGATGGCCCAGCCGACGCGCCAGCCCGTGACGCTGTAGGTTTTGGACATGCCGTTGATGGTGACCGTGCGATCACGCATGCCGTCGAGCGAAGCCAATGAAATGTGCTGGGCGCCGTCATAGATAATGTGTTCGTAAATCTCATCGGTGATGGCGAAGGCGTCCCAACGCACGCAGAGATCGCGAATACACTCGAGCTCGCTGCGAGTGAACACTTTGCCCGTGGGGTTATTCGGTGTATTGACAATGATGGCTTTGGTGCGCGGTCCGAAGGCGCGCGCCAATTCTTCGGGATCAAAGCTCCAGTCCGGCGGATGGAGGCGAACGAAACGCGGCGTCGCCCCGGAAAGAATCGCGTCCGGGCCGTAATTCTCGTAGAAGGGCTCGAAGATGACGGCCTCATCGCCGGGATTGATGAGCGCCATCATCGTCGACATCATGGCTTCGGTCGAGCCGCAACAAACCGTGATCTCGCGCTCGGGATCGACGATCACACCTTGTGTGCGCGCGAATTTTTCCACGATAGCGTCGCGCAGCTCTTTCGCTCCCCAGGTAATGGCGTATTGATTGATGTCGCCGGCGATGGCCGCGCGCGCCGCTTCCTTGATTTCCGCAGGCGCCGCAAAATCGGGAAAGCCCTGCGCCAGATTGACCGCCTTGAATTGCATCGCCAGACGCGTCATCTCGCGGATCACCGACTCGGTGAACTGCTCGGCTTTTGCGGAGAGAATTCTGCGCGCTGTCTGCGCGATCTTCTCGGGGGCAAGGTCGGCCGGCGCGGCGGCATCGGTTAGCCTGGATTCGGGGGCGCTCATGAATTGGTCCAGCCGCGGAACGGGCCAGTCATTGGGAAGGGCGCGGGAACAATCCCGAAAGCCTTATCCGTGGTGCGTGGTCGGGCGCTTGGGCTCGGCGGGCGCAGAAGAGCGGTAGGTCTGCCGATAGAGCTCGGCATTGCGCAAAACGATCTGCACGTACTCGCGGGTCTCGGTAAACGGGATGGATTCAACAAACTCGGCGGTCTCCTCGTAGTTCTGACCGGTGGTCCATTCGGCCACGCGATCTTCCCCGGCATTGTACGCCGCCAACGCCGCTTCCGGCGTCATATAAGACGCCAGCAGACCGGAGAGATAGGCGGTGCCGAGTTCAACATTATAGTCCGGATCGAACAGGCGCGAACGAGAGTATTGCACGCGCAGGCTGCGCGCCAGCCGGGCGCCCGTGCTGGGCTCGAGCTGCATCAGCCCAACCGCCGCCATGGACGAAATCGCTTCGTGATTGAACGCCGACTCCTGGCGAATCAGCCCGGCCACGAGCATGGGATCGAGGCTGCGGCGCTGCGCTTCGCGCTCGACCGCATCGCGGTAGGGCATGGGATACGCCATGCGCCAAACTTCCACGGGCACCTCGTCGAACTTCCTCGCTTCGAGTTGCGGCACCAGTTGCCGCATAGCGATAATTCCCACCGCGTATTGGCCGGCTCCTACGGCAGCCTCCGCCGCGGCCAGCAGCAGCTGCGGCGCGCGGGTGATGGCGTACGCGGCGCGCAGCTCCTGTCCCGCCGCGGTATCGAAGCCGATGCTTTCGAGCGCCTGCGCGCGCACCCAGGCGTCGTGAGCCGCCTGCGGCAACGGCGCGTTGAAAGGATCGAGAGGCGATGCCGGTGGAATCTGCGAGAGAAAGTCTACGGGGTCGGCGGCATGCGGGCCAATGGCGCGAAGACGCTCAATCGCAAGCCGTCCAAAATAGGTTTGCGGAAAGCGCTGTTCGGCTTCGGCGTAGACAGCGCTGGCCCTCTCGAGCTTGTTGGCACGTTCGTTCAACCGGCCGAGCCAATACAATGCATCGACAACATACGATGAGGTCGGATATTGGCGCAAAAACTGCTCGAACTGCGTCTCCACATCCGGCTGGCGTTCGAGGTACGACGTCCACACGATGCGCCAGCGGGCGATATGCGCGTTCGGTCCCGCGGGAGAAGCCGCGAGCATGCGCTGGTAATATTCGACGGCGTGGTCGCGATCGAGGGTCGCCCAGTAAGAATTTCCCGCGGCGTACAGACCTTCCGCGGTCCACGGGTTCTGGGGAAATTTCGCGGCGAGTTGCTCGATAACTTGGAACATCTCCGGGCTGGGATTCGATTTGCCGCAGCACAGCACTCTGCCCTGTGCAGAGCGATAGGCCTGCGACAGCACGTAGAGGAATTCTGCATCGACGTCGGGGTCCGTCACAGTGAGCGACACCAGCGCCTTGGGGCCGCCGCCGAGTTGGGCGTCCGCTTGCGCCAAACGCAACAACGCGCGGTCATGCGCCGCGCCGGAAAGGATCGGCAACAGCACGCTGTAGGCGGTACGAAGATCGTTCCAGCGGTGCGCGTCGTAAAATGTTTCCGCGCGCGCAATTTGCGTGGTAAGCGGAACGCCGGGAAACTGTTCGCCCAGCGCAGCCTTCAAGTAAGGGATTTTTCCAGCGGCGAGTTTCGCCTCGTCGCTTAGTGGAAACCGGTACGTCACGTCGAGGTAATCGGTGGTCGCGGCGAACGGCAGCTGGTTCTTTTCCTCGGCGGCTTTCTCGCGCGCCTGAGCGCGAAGGAACACGAGCGAGGCTTTGGTGGTCGTCCTTGCGTAAGCGTTGAGCGCGGCGACGGCGTCATCCGGCCGGTCCATGGCTAGCGCGGCCCGCGCCATGGAGTCCACGGCCGAATCGCTGAGCACGCTGTCCGGGTAACTCGAGCGAAACTGCTGAAGCTCGCTAAAGGCGGCTTGATTGGCGCCCGAGGCGCGATCGGTAATTCCCTTCCAGTAGAGCGCGTAGTCGGGGAGCAGCGGATCGGCCGCAGCCTTGTCCAGCCAGCTTCGCGCCTCGGAGAAACTGTTGTGGTTGTAGTCGTAGAAAGCCAGTGCAAGGGCGGCGCGCGCACCCAACGCGCTGTTTTCCTTGCGCGCGGCAAACTCCGCAAGCTGCGCGTAGAGCGCGGCGCTCGGCTTGTCGTGTAACGCCCGAGCCAGTTGCTCGAGTTGCTCCTCATCGCCGCTGGTCGGCGATATTTTCGCGGGTTTCGCGCTTCGGTGGGAGTGGCTTGCGGCAGGCGGCGCCGTCTGAGGATTGATCCGGGCCCCGGCGCTTGTGCCGACGAGGAGCAGGCCTATCACCAGACTCGCTGCTAGCAGGGGAGCTTTCGAGCGTTCGCTGGCCGTGCGCATGAAGCTCAATCTAACGCCGAAGCACCGGCGAAGGATAGGGGTACTCGCCAAGTGTTGCGGGATCGCCGTTACCCAAAATCTCAACCATCCAATCATAGAAGTAATCGACCGGATCGTCCTGGATAGCACGGAAGCGCCGGTCGTATTCCCTGTGAGCTTTCTCAATGTCATCACGCAGACGCAAGCAAAGGTCCTTGCGCTCTCTCCCTAGCTCCACGTCCCCAGGCCGGAGCATCTTGACGTCCTGCATCGACACCTTGGCGACGCGGTTCGCACGGCGGTGCAACTCACGCTGTTCCGGCGGCAGCGCCAAGACGTCGAATGCCTGCGTCTCGGCGGGCAATTCCTCTGTGTATGGAGTATATGAAGCCACCGGGGCTTCGGAGGATGCTGCGACCGGTTCTGTAGTGCTTGCGCCGGAAAGCGCCGGGACGACCGGCAATTCTTCCTCCGCCGGCGGGATGGGCAGCTCTAGCTCCTGGGGCTGCTCCTGCAATTCCGCTGGCTGCGGGACGGGTTCGGCCAGGGGCGTTAGTTCGACGGCGACAGGCGACGGCTCGACCGCGACCGGCGGCGCGATCGCGAGAGGTGGTGCGATGGCGAGCGGTGGAGGCTCGACCGCAAGCGATGGCGCGGAAGCGAGTGCGGATTCAACCGTCGGCCGGGCTTCGGCAAGCTCAGGTGGCAGCTCGACCGCGACCGGCGGCGGTTCCACGGCGGCCGGTGCCGGCTCGACGGCAAGCGATGTTGTCTCGGGGCCGCGTGGGGCTTCAGCGGCGGGAAGGGCTTCGGCAAGCGGAGGCGGCGGCTCGACGGCAACCGGCGACGCGGCGACAACCGGCGGCGTCGCGACGGCCACCGATGGTTCAGCGGCGGGTGCGGCTTCAGCGGCGAGGAGTAGTTCAACCGGCACAACCGCAGCGGCCTTGTGCGCTACCGTCGCAGGCAACTCTTGCTCTTCCGGCGAATCCACGCCTTGCAGCGCTGAAAGAACGAACTTTGAGAGAACCTCGAGCGATGCCGCCAGCGATGCCGCGGCAGTCCGCGCGCGCAGCATCGGCGGAAGCGCATTGGACGCGCGAGTACTGGCGCAGGCCGCGACCAAATCGCCAACCGCCTGCTCCAATTCTCCGGAGGTGCGCTGGAGCTTTCCGAGGCTGTCGCGCAGGGTCCTGGAAACCGCCTGCTCCAGCTCGTTTGAGTTCCGGGTCATGCGTGGCGCTCCCGTCTGGTGGCCTGCGGGATCGCCCGATTGAGCGGTCGCAGGCCTAGTCCTTCTGCTCGATGAAATAGTGCTGGATTGATTATCGAGAGCGCGCAAAAGCATTGTCAACAGAGATGCGAACCGCGCGTGACCAGGTAGGCGCTAGTGCTGTACCAGCCCGGTTCGAGCGATGATTTA
>Ga0302326_10025704_pt1 | contig 11929 bp, 10 predicted proteins | sample Palsa_T0_3_FD_202264 | JGI IMG/M metagenome (GOLD analysis project Ga0302326, IMG submission 202264) | Peat permafrost microbial communities from Stordalen Mire near Abisko, Sweden - Palsa_T0_3 | ecosystem: Environmental > Terrestrial > Soil > Palsa > Peat permafrost | place: Sweden: Abisko... | reverse complement strand
CGCGTGAAGCTGCTCGAATGGCGGGAGGACATCCTCAAGGAGGCCAAGGAGACGCTTCAGCATCTCCAGGACGACAATACGAACCATCCCGACCTCGCCGACCGCGCCTCCTCGGAAACCGACCGCGCCATCGAACTGCGCGCCCGCGACAGGCAACGCAAGCTCATTGCCAAGATCGATGCGGCGCTGCAACGCATCGAGGACGGCACGTACGGCTATTGCGAGGAAACCGGCGAGCCGATTTCGCTCAAGCGCCTGGAAGCGCGTCCGATCGCTACGCTCTCGATCGAGGCCCAGGAGCGCCACGAACGCCGCGAGCGGGTTTACCGCGAAGAATAAGCTCTGCGTGCGACTCTTAACTTTTCCCCGCTCCCCGGTAGGAGAGGTGAAAGAACGAAGCTCGCCGGACAGCAAAAATCGTTCTCGCGGCGCGGCTGCGCTTCCACCTACGCGCTCCGCGCTTCGGTTGACTCAAACCCTCCGTAGCTCGCGAAGCGAGCGTAAGGGGTCGGTGGCCTCAAACCTTTCCTAGCTCGAAACGAGCGTAGGCGGGTCGCGGGGAATCGGCGGAAAGATGTACGCTGTCCCCGTGAGCGCGCGCCACACACTCAAAGCAAGCGTCCGCACCGTGCACCGCGGCATCTTCGACGCAGGCTTGCCGCCCGTGCTCGCCGTCGAGTCCGGCGATATCGTCGAGGTGACGTCGCTGTCGGGCAATAGCGAAGACCTTCCCGGGTTGTCGTCCGGCTTCAATGTGCTGCCCGAGCATCAGGCGGTGCTCACCGGCACCACGCCCGGCGAAGGCCCGCATTTCATGACCGGGCCGATCGCGGTGCGCGGCGCGCTGCCGGGCGACGAGCTCGTCGTCGAAATCATGGCGGTGGCGTTGTTGCAGGACTGGGGCTGGAATCTGATCGCGCCGCAAAAGGGCACGCTACCGGAGCAGTTTCCGCAGATGCGCCGCATTCACGTCGGCATCGATCGCGCGCGCGGCATCGTCACGCTGCCGTGGGGTTTGCAGCTTCCGGCGGCGCCGTTCTTCGGCATCGTCGGCGTGGCGCCGCCGCCGGAGATGGGCCGCGTGACCTCCGTCATTCCACGCGCCTTCGGCGGCAATATCGACAACCGCCATCTCGGCGCCAGGGGCACTTTGCATCTGCCGGTGTTCAATAAAGGCGCGCTCCTCTCGGTCGGCGACGGTCATGCCATCCAGGGCGACGGCGAAGTCTGTCTCACCGCCATTGAGACGGCGCTTTCCGGGACGCTCCGCGTCACGCTCAAGAAAGACACCGGCATCGCGCGGCCGTGGGCGGAAACGCCGTCGCACGTGATTACGATGGCGTTCGACCCGGACCTCGACATCGCGGCGCAATCCGCGGTGCATGAGATGGTCAGGCTGATCGAGCGGACGAGCGGTCTGTCCGCCGCGGACGCCTATACGCTATGCAGCGTCGCCGCCGACGTGCATGTGACGCAGCTCGTCAACGTGCACAAAGGCGTCCACGTGATGCTGCGCAAGGACACGCTCCGCCGCGCGTAGCCGCTCACCCCATCGCCATCTCGTCCTTGCGATGCGCCCAGCCGGTGATGTTGGTCTCGATCACCGAGAAGATCGCGTAGAGTGCGACGCCGAGCACGGCGAGGATGAGAAGCCCTGCGAAAACCAGCGGCACGTCGAAGTTGGAGCTGGCGATCATCATCACGTTGCCGATGCCGCGGTTCGACGCCACCGTTTCGGAAATGACGGTGCCGACGAAGGCAAGCGTCACCGAAACCTTCAGCGAGGCGAAGAAATACGGCATGGTGCGCGGTAGGCCGACATTCCAGAGGATTTCGAGCTTAGTCGCGTGCAACGCCCGCATCACGTCCTCGAGCTCCGGCTCGGTGGTGGCGAGCCCGGTGGCGACATTCACTACGATCGGGAAGATGCACATGATCATCGCGGTGAGCACCGCTGGCACACCGCCGGCGCCGAACCAGAGCACGAAGATCGGCACCACCGCGACTTTCGGGATGGTGGCGAAGCCGATGAGCAGCGGATAGGCGACGTCGTAAGCAAGCCGCGACGAGCCGATGAGCACGCCGAGCGCGATGCCGATGGCGATGCCGAGAGCGAAGCCGATGAGCGTGGTGTAGAGCGTTTGCAAAACATGCGGCCACAGCGCCGGCATGCGCGTGATCAGGGTGACGATGATCTCGCTCGGCTTCGGCAGCACGATGTCGGAGACGCCGAACAGCCAGCACAGCGCCTCCCAGAGCGCGAAGAATCCGACGATGAACAGGCCCGACCAGATGTGGCGGCGAAACTGCGGGCTCATCACGCCGCCTCCTTCACCGGACGCGCCGAAACGATAAGCTCGCGCAGCCGCTGCGTCAGCGCCACGAACGGCGGCGTGTACGACATCTCGATGGTGCGCGGCCGCGAAAACGGCACTTCGGCGTCATCGATGATCTGTCCCGGCCGCGCCCGCATCACGCAGATGCGGTTGGCGAGGTAGGCGGCCTCTTTCAGATCGTGGGTGACCAGGAGCACCGTGGGCCGCATCTTGGTCCAAAGCTCCTGCATGATCGCCCACAATTCCTCACGGGTGAACTGATCGAGCGCGCCGAACGGCTCGTCGAGCATGAGCAGTTGCGGCTCGTGCACCAGCGCGCGGCACAACGAGGCGCGTTGCAGCATGCCGCCGGAAAGCTGCCACGGCCGCTTGTCGCCGAAATTGGCGAGGCCGACTTCCGTGAGCAGCGCGTCAGCGCGGTCGCGAAATTCGCCTTTACGCTTGGCCCGGTATTGCGCGCGGAATGGCGGCACGATCTTCAGCGGCAGCATCACGTTCTCGCGCACGGTGAGCCACGGCAGCATGGTCGGGTTCTGGAACGCCATGCCGACGCGGATCGGTTCGGCGCCGACCTGGCGGCCGGCGACATAGACGTAGCCGCTGCTGGCGTTGATCAGCCCGCTCACGAGCTTGAGGATGGTCGATTTACCGCAGCCCGACGGGCCGACGAGAGCGACGAAATCGCCCTGCATCAGGCGCAGATTGGTCAGGCCCAGTGCGTGGATTTCCCGCTCGCCGCGGCCGTAGCTCAGCGTCACCTCTTCAAGCTCGACATAATACTGGGAGTGCGTTCGCGCCACGGAGGCCGTCGCGGCTGTCATGGTCGGTGCTCCACGTTGGGGATCAGCTTTCATTTGAAGCATGATCTTTTCCGAAAACCGGTGTCCACTTTTCGGGATCATGCTTTGTGCCCCGGTGCACGATTACTTCCATTGTCTGGTCGGTATGATGCAAATCCGGTGCCGGCATGCGCTGTATTTGATGCACGGACCGGCCCCAACCGCTGGCGCCGGCCGCGAGCGCGCGGTCTTTCATGACGAACCGCCCGCGCACCAGCGTATGCAGCGGCAGTCCCTTCACCCGGCGACCGTTCCACGGCGAGATTTTCGAGCGCGATTGCAGCGCGGCGTCGGCGATGTTGTGATGGCGCGACAGATCGACCAGCGTCAGATCGGCGTCGGCACCCGGCTCGATGGCGCCTTTGCGCGGATATAGCCCCCAGATTTTCGCCGGATTGAACGAACTCAGCCGCACGTAATCGGTGAGTGACAGGCGGCCTTTGTTCACCTCGGTCAGCATCAGCGGCATTTGCGTCTCGACGCCTGGAAATCCGCAATCCACCGCCCAAATGTCGTTGCGTGTTTTCTCTTCCGGCGTGTGCGGCGCGTGATCGGTGGCAATCAGGTCGATGGTGCCGTCGGCGAGCGCCGACCACAGCGGCCCCTGGTTGCGCGCTTCGCGTACCGGCGGATTGACGCGGATGATCCCGGCGAGGTCGTGATAGTCGTCGGTGGAGAGAAGAAGATAGTGCGGGCAGGTCTCGCCGGTAATGTCGACGCCGCGCGCTTTGCCTTCGCGCAGCGGCCGCAGCTCCTCCGCCGACGAGATGTGCAGGATATGAATGCGAGCGCCGGTCCATTCCGCCAGTACCGCGGCGCGGCTGACCGCCTCGACCGCGACCACGGCGGGGCGCGAGGCGACATGCGCCAGCGGGTCGTGGCGGCCCGCTTGCATCAAGCGTTCCTGGCGGCGCTCCATGATCGAGTTGGTCTCGGCGTGCAGCGAGATGCGCTTTCCCGTGGGCGCCACGACTTCGAAAGCTTCGAGCATGGCGCCGGTGGAAGGCGAGGGGATTTTGCCGAAGGTGTTGCCCATATAGAGCTTGAAGCCGATGACGCCGCCTTCGATCAGCGCCGGCACCTGGGCGATGGTGTCCTCGCCGAGCAGGCCATACAGGCCGAAATCGACACAGGCTTTACTGGCGGCGATCGCGTGCTTGGCGGCCAGCGTCTCGGCGTCGCCGGTCGGAGGAATGGTGTTCGGCATGTCGAACACCGTGGTGACGCCGCCGAAGGCCGCGGCCGCCGTTCCGCTCGCCCAGTCCTCCTTGTGCGGATAGCCCGGGTCGCGGAAATGAACGTGCACGTCGATAACGCCGGGGAGAATGTGCAGGCCGCGCGCATCGAAGGTATCGCGTGCGAGCGGCATCGCCTCGTCGGCGCCGACCGAGATGATGCGGCCGTCCTTGATCGCGATGCTGGCTGCGACCATGCCGTCATGCCACACCACCGTGCCGTTGCGGATGATGAGGTCGGCGGCGGCGGCCATTGCGGGCCAGCTCACAGCATCGCCCAGCCGCCGTCGACCGGAAGATCGACGCCGGTGATCTGGCGCGAAGCATCGCTGGCGAGGAACAGGCAGGCGTTGGCCACATCGGCATCGATCGTCACCCGCTTGAGCGCATAATCGGCGGCGTGCCGCGCAACGGCTTCCTCGATGCTGATGTTGAAGCGCTTGGCCATATCGGCGCAGACTTTCTCTCGGAAGCGCGGCCCGTCGACCATGCCCGGCGCCACGCAATTGACGTTGATATTGTGTTGCCCGACCTCGAGCGCGAAGCTTTTGGTGATGCCGCGCAGGCCCCACTTCGACGCCGAATAGGCCAGGCGCCCGGCGCGTCCACGCATGCCGAAGGTGCCGCCGACGTTGACGATCTTGCCGTAGCGCTGGCCGATCATGGTCGGCAAGACGCTCCGCATAATGTGGAAGGCGCCGTTCATGTTGAGCTTGATGATGTCCTCGAATTCCTCCGGCGTGGTCTGCACGCCGGTCTTGCCGATCGGTCCCGATCCCCCGGCGACATTGACCAATATATCGATGCGGCCGCCATAAGCGGCCTTGGCCTTCTCGGCCGCATCGGCGCATTGCCGCGGCATCGTGAGATCGCACGGCACGATGATCGCTTGCCCGCCCGCTGCCTTGACCGCATGGGCGACCGGCTCGATCGCGGCGTGATCGCGTCCGAGCAAGGCGAGGTAGGCGCCCTCCGCCGCGAAAGCCTGGCTAATTGCCGCGCCCATCCCCTTGGCCGGCCCGGTGATCACCGCCGCCCGTCCGTTGAGATTCAAATCCATGGTCTCAATTCCGAATTCGTTGCTGTTATCCGCTCGTCCCCGCGAAAACGGCGACCCAAACTGGATTCCCGCTTGCGCGGGAATGAGCGGAGCACATTGATCCGCTTAGAACAGCTTCTTCGGCAGCTCGCCGGCGGGCGGCAGAAACGCCGGGGTGAAAACCTCGTCGACCGAGGGCGTGCGCGGTAGGTTGAGCGCTTCGACCAGAATGTCGATTGAGCGCTTGAGCCGGGCCGGGTCAACATTGCCGAGCCCGATCGTGGCGATCTCGGGGTGGCTCATTTCGTCCTGCAGCGTGGCGTCCAGTCGCTCGCGCTCGATCGCGACCTTGATCAGCGGCTCGCGCTTGGCGACCGCGGCCACGGCGGCGTCCGGATCCTTGAGCGCGTCCTCGATGCCGCGGTTGATGGCGGCGACGAGGCCGTGCACCGCCGCGGGATTGTCCTTGACGAGTTTCTTCGAGACGATGATGGCGTTGGAGTACAGGTCCATGCCGTAATCGCCGTATTTGATGAAGCGGATTTGCTTGTCAGGGTCGACGCCGATCAGCTTGGCGGAAAAGCGGATGGTGTTGACGAAGCCGAACGCGCCGTCGATCTGGCCCTGCATCAGCATCTGCTCGCGCAGGTTCGGCTGCATGCTGGTGATGTTGATTTTCGTGCAGTCGATCTTGGTGACCTTGCAGAACGCCGGGAACAGTTTGAGCGCGCCGTCGCCGGGGGCGCCGCCAAGCGTCTTGCCCTCCAGATCCTTGGGCGTCTTGATCGGGCCGTCGGCCTTCACCGCGATGGTGAATGGCGGCCGGTTGTAGATGACGTAAACGGCGATCGGTGCATCCTCGGGTTTTTTGGCGGCGAACTCGATCAATGCATTGATGTCGCCGAAGCCAACGTCATAGGTGCCGTTGGCGACGAGCGGGATCGGCGCGCCCGAACCGTTGCCCTGGTCGAAGGTCATGTCGAGGCCGGCGGCTTTGAAGTAGCCGCGATCGTCGGCGAGGAAAAACCAGCCTTGCGGGCCCTGGTATTTCCAGTTCAGCACCATCTTGAGCTTGGTTTGGGCGGCGGCGGGGGTCGCGGCGGCGACGGGAGCGGACAATGCGGCGGCGACGGCAAGCGCGATGGCAGACCGGCGGGTGAGCAAGGTCATGACTGGCTCCTGTTGGGATTTGCGACTGTTTTGACTGGCGTCGGCCCGGCGGCACGCAACGGCAACCACGCGATAGCGAGAGCCTAGCGTAAACGAGTGTTGCCATCCGCCGCTGATTTCTTGCTAGAGTGGTGCCGAAAAGGCACCACTGGCCGCAAGGCGGCAAATGCCATGAAACATCTGCGCATTTTGAACTACGTCGATGAGGTCGCGCGCGCCGGATCGATCCGCAAGGCCGCCGCCCGGCTCAACGTCACCGCGTCGGCGGTCAATCGGCGCATTGCAGATCTGGAGGACGAACTCGGCACCGCGTTGTTCGACCGGCAGCCGCGCGGGGTGCGGCTGACCGCCGCCGGCGAAGTCTTCGTCCATTATCTGCGCGGCCAGAACGATGAAGTCGAGCGCATGAAATCCCAGATCGAGGATCTCAAGGGGCTCCGTCGCGGCACCGTGCGCATCGCGTGCAGCCAGGCGCTGGCGCTCGATTTCTTGCCGCGGCAGATCGCCGAATTCCGCAAGACGCATCCGCTGGTCTCCTTCGATCTGCAAGTGGTCGACCACGAATGGGCGATGGCGGCGCTGGCGGCCTACGAAGTCGATCTGGTCATCGTCTTTCGGCCGCCATTCCTGGCCAATTTCCAGCCGCTGATGACGCTGGAGCAGCAGCTTGTCGTGGTCATGGCCAAGGATCACCCGCTCGCCTCGCGCCGCGTGCTGCGTTTGAGCGACTGCGTGGCCCATCCGGTCGCCTTGCCGGCGCGATCGATCGGCGGCCGCCAGCTTTTGGAGGAGGTTTCGGCGCGATCCGGGCTCACCTTCAAGATCGCTGCCGAATCGAACTCGTTCGAGATGCTTCGCGGCCTGGTCACGCACGCCGGATTGATTTCATTCCAGATCAGGATCGGCACGCTGCCGGCCGGCAACAAGCTCGGCGTGATCGCCCGCGAGATCGACGGCCGCGACGTGCCGCGCGCCAACCTCGTCTTCGGGCGCCTGCGCGGGCGCACGCTGCCGATCGCCACCGCCGTTTTTGCCGAAAAACTCACGCGGCAGCTCGAGGCGATGCCTATGGGCGGTCTCGCGAGCGCCGCGCACAGGGCGCATCCCGCCCGGAAATCGGCTGTGGCCGCGCCGGCGCGCTAGTTTTCCGCCGTCCGGCAAAAAAAGTTGCCGCCGGCCGAACCCGAACGCAGAGTCGCGCGTTTGTCCTCCAGCCGCACCACCGCTTTTGAGGGAAACCAATGGGTCAAGCGTCGACGAAAACCACCGATTTCAATCGCGCGCTCGGCGACGCCAAAAGGCAGGCGAGCGGCGTGGCCGATGCCATCACCGATGCTGCGCAGGACATGTACGGCCAGGCGCGCGACAGCGCCTCCGACGTCGCCGATACGGCGAGCAGTGCGGCGCGCAAGACCGCAGGCTCTTTCGAAAAGGCGATCCGCAACACCATCGAGACGCAACCCTACACCGCAGCCGCGATCGCGCTCGGTATCGGATGGCTGCTGGGGCGGATGCACCGGCCGCTGTAATTCGCTTCAAGCTTCGGAGCGGCTGCAACACGGCGCGCGAGCGACGGCGGTCGGCGCCAGCGCGCTCACCCCCGCCAAGCTCATTCCAGTTACTGTGGTGCTCTAGCCCCAGCTGCGGCTGGCGACGCCGATGAGGACGCCGAAGCCGACCGCGACCGCGAGGGCAAACAACGGGTGCTGTCCAGTCTCCTCGGAGACCCGGCTCAACGCATGAGTACCGAGCTTGGCCGCATCCTTGCGGAGATCCTTGCCGACCCTCGCCGACTGATCGCCGAGCGAAACCGCGCTTTGCCGGAACCGGTCGCCCCAGCCGGACAGCGCTGCGGCGATGGCGTCGCCGAGCCCTTCGGCCGTGTCCTTGGCGTTGGCCGAAGCGCGCGCGCCGATCTTCTCCAGGTCCTTTTCGAGCAGGCGCGAGCGCCGCTCGATTTCACCCACTTCGGCGGAGATCGCCCGCGTATATCTCGACGAGCCCGACATCGCACCGATCCTTTCGACAATGACAGCTTGGCCGCTATGAAACGTCGGTCGGCGGCCAGTTGTTCCTCGCTGGTTTGCGGGAATACTACGCGAATGCCCGCGATGGGCGCGGGCCTTCGCGGCAATTCGCCGTGGCTCTAGCTTAGTGGTGCCAGAAAATCGCCAACAGGATGATGAATGGCAGCGGGATGCCAATGAGCCAAAGCAACTATCCGCGTCCGAATCCCATGACGGATCCTCCTCAGCAGGTTTATTTATCGGCTGACTAACGCCGAGCGGCTGAGCGAGGTTCCACTATGTTGAGGTCCTCAGATCTTGCCTGCCGGACGGCCCAACAGGCTCGCCATCTCCTGTTCGAGGGTGTCGTAGACCTTGCTGCCTTCTTTCGCTTTGGTGTCGGCGCGTGCGGGCTTGGCTTCGGCCGGCCGGGCGGGGCGCGGCGGTGGGGCGGGGGATATCGTCCCGGTCTCCGGCTCGGCGGCCGGCGTGGATGAGGCGGCGGCGGCCGCATCGCGCGGCTCCGCGGCTTTAGGCTTGCGCAATGCCGCTTCGAGGCGCTGCGCCATTTCCGCGAGGCTTTGATCCGCCAAATCGGCCACCTCGTTGTTGGTAGGCGGTGCCGGCACGCGCGGCTCGGGCCGCGGCGTCGGCGCGGCGCGATTGCGCGGCGGGACTGGGGCGGTCGGAGCGGTTGCCGGGACCGGCGCAACCGGATGGTCCGCAAGATCGTCGGCAAGCGCCCTCAGCGCCTCGCGTTGCGGGCGCGGCGGCGGCATCGGAAGCGGCGGCTCCGGCTGTAGCGGCCAGGAACCGCCCGAGCCATTCGATCCGGCTTCCGGCAACGGAATGGCGCGCGGGAAGATTTCCGGCGCGGTCGGCCGCGCCAGCGGGACGTCGCGTGTCGCCGCCGGTACCGCACGCACGATGTTGGCTTCAACGACCACGTCGGTCGGCCCGCCGATCATCACCAGATGCTCGACATTGTCGCGGCGGACCAGAATGAGCCGCCGGCGAGCGTCGACGCTGGCGTAATCGATCACCGCAAGCCGCGGCTGGCGTCCGCGCACCGCACCGCCGAGGCGCGCGCTGCCGAACCGGCGCACTGCCCATGCGGCCGCGCCGATCAATCCCAGTACGATGAGAAATGCCAAGAAGAAGCGCACGACGAGTGGCATTTCCACGCCGAACAAATCGAACATTTGCCCTTACTCCCCGTATCGACGCTGCGGCCCGCCGCAATCCCAATGGTTAACGGCGCCCTAACGTTTGCCGCGGCGAATACTAACAAAAATCTAAAGTCGACGGGCGATTTACAGCCCGATCCCCTAGCGTGCAGCATTTCTATGGTAAACGGCGGTTTAATGGCAAAAGCGGGCCAAGATCCGACTTAACCGGCCGTTAACCATAGGCGCGGAGGGTCTGCGGCACGGCATCAGCCGCAGGTACCGCCGCGCGCGACCGCTTGTCCCGCCGTACCATCACCGCGCCGCCGCGGAAATCATCGGCGACATCATGCGGCCGCGCGCCGTGGTGGGCCCGTCGCAGTCGTTGTGCAGCGTTTCGCAAATGCTCTTGCGCGCGCCGGTCGCACAAGGCACGAGAGAGTCTTCATCCTCCCCCGCTTCGCTGGGCAGGATAGGAGTGGCGATGACGACACACGGCATCACCAGCAGCTCCGCCGGTCCTGCGCGCAAGTCGGTCGACCGCAGCGCCGCGGTGTCGGGCGCCGGCAGCATCGTGCTGGTGCTCTTGGTTGCCGGCATACTGGTCGCCGCCGCGGCCGTCTTCATGCTGCTCCGCCACGGCAGCGCCGAGCCTTACATCCTCGTCTTCCTGGCGGTGCTCGCCACCGTCGGCGTGTTCTCGCTGTTTGCGCTCGCCGCCGGCATCCTGCGGCCCTCGACTGCGGGGCCGGCAAACCCGCTGATCAAATCGCTGGTCGATGACGCCTTCGACGGCGTCCTCGTCACCGACGGCGACGGGCGCGTCATCTATGCCAATACCGCCTACCTCGATCTCACCGACGCCGCCGACGCGCACGACATGCGGCCGGTCGAGCGGGTGTTCATCGGCGATGCGGATGCCTCCGAGGCGATCTACCGGCTGCTCAAGGCGGCGCGAGAGGGCAAGCGCTTGCAGGAGGAAGTGCGTGTCACGGCAACGAAAAGCCGCCCGGCGCGCTGGCTGCGGCTGCGCGTGCGGCCGCTCGGCGACGGCGCCCAGGCGCGTCGCCTCACCGTCTGGTCGCTCGCGGATGTGACGCGCGAACGCGAGCGGCAGGAGAATGTCTTTCAGGAATTGCAGCACGCCGTCGATTATCTCGATCACGCGCCGGCCGGCTTTTTCTCCGTCGATGCCAAGGGCGACGTGATTTATCTCAACGCTACGCTCGCCAACTGGCTCGACCAGGACCTCGCCCAGGTCGGCTCCGGGGGCTTGAGGCTTGCCGACCTCGTTGCCGGCGACGGCGCGGCATTGCTGACGACTTTGCGTGCCGCGCCGGGCGAGATCAAGACCGAGGTGCTCGACCTCGATCTGAAAACCCGCAGCGGCGGCACGCTGCCGGTCCGCCTGTTTCACAAGCTCGCCTTCGGCGCCGACGGCGCTCCCGGCGCTTCGCGCACGCTGGTCATCAATCGCGCCCGCGACCACGGCACCGATCCGCAGCGCGCCGCGGAAATCCGCTTCATGCGCTTCTTCCAAAATACGCCAATGGCGATCGCGACGGTGGACCGCGACGGCGGTATCGTGCGGACCAATCCGCTGTTTGCGCGGCTGTTTCACAATGTGCTGAGCGTCGAAAGCGGCGACCGCTCGATCGGCGCGGTCATTGCCGAGCGCGATCGCGGAGCGCTTGAAGCCGCCATCGCGCAGGCGGCGCGGGGCAGGGGCGATATCGCGCCGGTCGATGCCGCGCTTGCCGTCGAGGGCGAGCGCTCCGCGCGCTTCTACGTCACCGCGGTGGAGGAAGAGGAGCGCGACCAGGAAGCGGCCATCGTGTATGCGCTGGAGACCACGGCGCAGCGCGAGCTCGAGACCAAGCTCAACCAGCAGCAGAAGATGGAGCTGGTCGGCCAGCTCGCCGGCGGCATCGCCCACGATTTCAACAACGTGCTCTCCGCCATCATCATGGCGACCGACTTTCTGCTCAACGCGCACAAGCCGACCGATCCGTCGTTCGGCGACATCATGCAGATCAAGCAGAACGCCAATCGGGCGGCGAGCCTGGTGCGGCATCTGCTCGCCTTCTCGCGCAAGCAGACGCTGCGCCCGCAGGTGCTCGATCTCGGCGAGGTCTTAA
>Ga0302326_10025702_pt1 | contig 11929 bp, 14 predicted proteins | sample Palsa_T0_3_FD_202264 | JGI IMG/M metagenome (GOLD analysis project Ga0302326, IMG submission 202264) | Peat permafrost microbial communities from Stordalen Mire near Abisko, Sweden - Palsa_T0_3 | ecosystem: Environmental > Terrestrial > Soil > Palsa > Peat permafrost | place: Sweden: Abisko... | reverse complement strand
CCGGGGTATCGGTCGGCGCCCTGTTCCGGCACTTCGACACCATGGGCGACTTCATGGCCGCGACGGCGTACGAAGTGCTGCGGCGTCAACTGGACACGTTCACCAAGCAGGTCGCCGAAATACCTTATGACCGGCCGGCTCTGGAGGCGGGCCTGACCATTCTTCGGGACATCACCAGCAGCTCCACCAACGCGGTGCTCTACGAACTGATGATCGCCGCGCGCACCGACGAAAAGCTCAACGCGACTCTGCAAAACGTTCTCGAACAGTACACCAGCAAGATCTGCGACGCCGCGCGGGCGTTGCCTGGGGCGGACGGCTTCCCGCAGGACTCGTTCCCGGTCCTGGTGGCGCTGTTGACGAACACTTTTGACGGAGCCGCGATCCTGCGCGCGGTGCTACCGCAACACGATATCGAGAATAAGCGGATTGCCCTGTTGACGTCGCTGTTGAGCGGGGTCGGCCTGCCCGCCTGAAGTCAGCTGTCGGTGAGTTTGCTGATGGCGTCGTCCAGCCTGCGGGACAGGTGCATCAGCTCGTTGATCCCCAGCAAGGTGAGCGGTCGGTGCGTCGCGGGCCCGTCGGCGACCACGCAGAACGGGGTGGATTCGCCGAGGTTATCGCGGGTTTTCATCAAGACGCTGATGCCGGCCGAGCCGAGGAACTCGACTTTGGACAAGTCGACGATCAGGCCTTTCGGCTTCTTGGCCAGCGCGGCGTCAATGGCTTCAGTCAGACCCGGGGCGGTGAGCATGTCCACACTTCCGCTGACGGACACCACGGCCAGCCCGTCGACCACAGAGTTCCGGGCGTTGAAGTCGTCCTTGTTGGATTGAGGAGGTGAGCCAGATGCAGCGTGTTGGTTGTCGGCCATCATCGATCCCTCATTCTTTACGGGCACCTGCGTTGGCTGCTTGCGACGCAGACGTCGGTGGCAATGGCTGTCGGACTCAACCCATGGACGGTGTCGACGCATGTCGACGGGGCGCCGCGGCTGCTCATATTGGACTCTTGCGCAATAGAACGCCACGGCACTGGAAGACTAGCCCAATCCTCGGCGAGTGTCGTCAAAGGCCTACAGGGCACCGATCGCCGATTGCGGGTTGAGGGCAAAACCCCAGTCGAGCAGGCTCGCGGCTTGGTCCCAGTAGGTGGGTCCGCCCTCGTGCACCAGCCCGTACATCATGGCGATCACCAGGTGTCGGCCGCCGCGGGCCGCGGCACCGACGAACGTCTTGCGCGCGGCGTCGGTGAAACCGGTCTTGCCGCCGATCGCGCCCGGATAGCGCTGCAACAGCTCGTCCTGGTTGGCGATCGGTCGGTCACCGCTATCGCCGGGAAACACAGCCGATGGCTCGGCGGTGATCTGCGCGAACACCGGGTTGGCCATCGCCGCGCGGAAGATGACCGCCAGGTCGTGGGCGGTCGACCAACCCGATCCGCCGGGGCCGTCCAGGCCTGATGGGGTCGACGCGTGGGTGTTCACCGCGCCCAGAGACGCCGCTTTGGCGTCCATCTTGGCCACGGTGGCCTCCGGGCCGCCCAGCATGTGCGCCAACGTGGTGGCGGCGTCGTTGCCCGATACCAGCAGCAGGCCGTCCAGCAGTTGGCGCGCCGTGTAGGTGCGGCCGTCCTTCACGCCCACGCAGTTGCATTCGACGTGGCTGTCGGCCGCGTCGGCGACGACGGTGGAGTCCAGGTTTAGCTCATCGAGGGCCACCAGCGCCAACAACACCTTGATGGTGCTGGCGGGCGGGTGGCGCAGGTTCTCGTCGCGGGCGGCCAGCACCTGACCTGAGTCGAGATCCGCGACCAACCAGGTCTGCGCCGGGCCATCGGGGATGGGTACCGAGCCGACCGGCTGCACGCCGGCGTCAGCCCCCGCGGTGGTACTGGTGCCGAGAAGGGAGAAAACAGCCGCGGCTGCGGCGAGAAGCATCCGCATGACCGGTGAGCTTACCGGCCCGCTCACTGGCCCGCGCCGCCTGTCGGTGCGTTCGGAGGTGTTCAATCGACCCATGTTGAGCCTTGCCGAAATCTCTGACCGGTTGGAAATCCAGCAGCTGACCGTTGATTACTCGACGGCGATCGATACGCGTCGCTTCGACGACCTCGATGCGGTGTTCACCCAGGATGCGTACATCGACTACACCGCCCTCGGCGGCATCGAAGGCCGCTACCCGGAGGTGAAGGCGTGGCTGGCGGAGGTGCTGCCGAACTTCCCGATGTACGCCCACATGCTGGGCAATTTCTCGGTGCGCATCGACGGAGACACCGCGGCGTCGCGGACGATCTGCTTCAACCCGATGGTATTGCCGGGGGCGACGAAAGAAGACCAGGCGCAGGTGATGTTCTGCGGACTGTGGTATGACGACGAATTCCTCCGTACCTCCGAGGGTTGGCGGATGACCCGCCGGGTAGAAACGAAGTGCTTTCAGAAAATCCTGTAGCAGCCCGCGCCGGCGAATTTCTGACTTGGGCCTGGTTCTGGCACAATAAGCGGCTGTCCGCCGCGTGACCCACCATTACCGCGGTGCTTGTTCGGCGGTCATACACGCGAGGCAAAACCGGATTCCGGCATCCCGCCCGAATCGCTGAATTGCAGCGTGACACCTGTAGGAGAAGTTGCTCAACCATGGCTGTGAAGATCAAGCTGACCCGGCTTGGAAAAATCCGCAATCCCCAGTACCGCATCGCTGTCGCCGACGCGCGCAACCGGCGCGACGGCCGATCGATCGAGGTCATCGGCAGGTACCACCCCAAGCAGGACCCGAGCCTGATCGAGATCGACTCGGAGCGCGCCCAGTACTGGCTGTCAGTGGGGGCTCAGCCCACCGAGCCCGTGCTCAAGCTGCTCAAGATCACCGGTGACTGGCAGAAGTTCAAAGGCCTGCCCGGCGCGGAGGGCAGGCTGAAGGTCGCCCCACCCAAGCCGAGCAAACTCGAGCTGTTCAACGCGGCCCTGGCCGCTGCCGACGGTGCTCCTGACACCGAGGCCGCGACGCCGAAGAAGAAGAAAGCTCCGGCGAAGAAGGCCGCGCCCGAGAAAGCCGACGGAGCTGACGAGGCCCCCAAACCGGCCGCTGAAGCCGAACCCGCCGCCAGCGCCGAGCAGGCCGAGCCGGCGACCGAGAGCTGACCACCGCCATGAGTACCGTCGTCGTCGACGCCGTCGAACATCTGGTCCGCGGGATCGTCGACAACCCCGACGATGTGCGCGTTGATCTGGTGACCAACCGGCGTGGCAGGACCGTCGAAGTGCACGTCCATCCCGATGATCTCGGCAAGGTGATCGGTCGCGGTGGCCGCACCGCGACCGCGCTGCGCACACTCGTTGCCGGAATCGGTGGTCGCGGCATCCGCGTCGACGTGGTGGACACCGACCAATAGCGGGAGCCAACCGATGGAACTCCCTTGGAGTTGACAGTCGGGCGCGTGGTCAAAGCGCACGGCCTCACTGGTGAACTCGTCGTCGAGATTCGCACCGATGACCCTGACCTCCGGTTCGCGCCGGGCGCGGTCTTGCGCGCCAAGGGATCTCGTCACCGTGAGCGCAGCTACGCCGTCGAGACGGTCCGCGCGCATGGCATCCGGCTGCTGGTGCGGTTGGCGGGTGTCGCCGATCGTGATGCCGCCGACGCGCTGCGGGGCAGCCTGTTCGTCGTCGACACCGCGGACTTGCCGCCCATCGACGAGCCGGACACCTACTACGACCATCAACTCGAAGGTCTACGCGTGCGTACCAAGGCCGGCCGCGATATCGGCATCGTCGCCGAGGTACTGCACACCCCGGGCGGTGAGCTGCTGGCGGTCAACCGCGACCAGGCGAGCGAGTTGCTGGTGCCGTTCGTCAGTGCGATCGTCACATCGGTGTCGCTGGAAGATCGCATCGTCGAAATCGATCCGCCCGAGGGTCTGCTGGAACTAGAGCAGTGAGGGTGCGTCGTGATGAGAATCGATGTCGTGACGATCTTCCCGTCCTACCTGGATCCGTTGCGACAATCGTTGCCGGGCAAAGCAATAGAATCCGGCGTCATCCAGTTGGAAGTGCGCGACCTGCGTAGCTGGACGCACGATGTGCATCGCTCGGTCGACGACGCGCCTTATGGTGGCGGCCCGGGGATGGTGATGAGGGCACCGGTGTGGGGCGAAGCGCTCGACGACATCTGTTCGCCGGAAACACTTCTCGTTATTCCGACACCTGCGGGCACATTGTTCACGCAGTCGACCGCACAGCGGTGGGCTGGTGAAGGGCATCTGGTATTCGCCTGCGGTCGCTATGAGGGAATCGACCAGCGGGTCGCCGAGGATGCCGGTCAACGGATGCGCGTCGAAGAGGTGTCGATCGGAGACTACGTGCTGCCGGGCGGAGAGTCGGCGGCCCTAGTCATGATCGAAGCGGTGCTGCGGCTGCTGCCGAACGTCTTGGGCAATCCTCTTTCACACCAGGATGATTCGCATTCCACGGGTGTGCTCGAGGGTCCGTCGTACACGAGGCCGCCGAGCTGGCGTGGGCTGGACGTGCCGGAGGTGCTGTTGTCCGGCGATCACGCCCGCGTCGAGGCCTGGCGGCGACAGGCCTCCGATCAGCGCACCCGCGAACGCCGTCCCGACCTGTGGGATCGAGATCAACGCTAGAGCCGATCGGGGTCAGATCCTCCCGGCCGGGAACATCGTCTTGACCGCCCGGGTGATCGTTGCCCGTGCGGTGGCGTCATCGGAGGGCTGCAGCGACTCGATCACCATCACGTAGCGCTGGTCGGTGCCGACGATGCCGGTGGACACATGCATCCAGCTGTTGCCGTCCATGCAGCACATCCAACCCTGTTTTACAGCAACCGGTTCGGCGTAGAGCCCGTCCGGAATGCCGAACCGTTGCGGATACCCGTCGGCGCCGGCAGCCGTCGACCCCGCGAGGTCGTTGACGATGATCTGCGCGCGCTCGCCCGACAGCCCGCCGGACCCGCTGAGCAGCCTGTCGTAGTAGTGAACCAAGTCCGATGCCGAGCTCACCGTGTTCCACCACCGCCCGTCGCTGGGCGGCGTGGTGGACGTCAGCCCGTACCGGGCCGCGACGTCGGTGATGATCGCCTCGCCGCCGCGCGCTGCCCAGAACGTCTCCGCGGCGCCATCGTCGGAGGACCGCAACATGCTGTCCAACGCCTGGCGATCTGCCGACGAGAGCGGGGCTGCGCCGTCTGGGCTGCTTGATCCGTGTGACAGCAGATCGTCGGCGATGAAGAGCTTCGCCACGGATGCGATCGCGACGAGCTGGTCGTTGCCGTTGGACAGCATTTGGTCGTTGTCGCGGTCAAGGATGGCAACCGAGATGGTGGCGCCTTCGGCGGCGGCGTCGTCGGTGGCCCGGGCGATGCGGGCGGGCAATTCGTCGAACGCGGCGGCGCGCACTCTGTGCGGCGTGTCCGGTGCCGCGGGGACGCCGGCCACCGGTGATGGACGCTCGGGCGAGCTGTACACCTTGGCCTCGCAGCCCGCAGTCGACACCGTCAGCATCGCCGCGGTGGCGATCAGGAGCTTCGGCGGCCGCGCTCGCATGGCACTCCTCAGACGGTGATCGACAAACAGGTACCGGGACTGCTACGCCGCCGTCCGCCCGAGGCACCAGACTATGCGGGTGACCTCGGTTTCATGTCATCAGGCCTTGGTCTTTTCACGGTCATATGTACCATCCGCCCACGTCACGACGGGGCAGGCAGCGGCGGCGATTTGCCGTGATTTCGCTGCGTGGTCCCGATCTGGCACAATTGACCAGTTGTCTCCAGCGGTTGTCGGCCGGCCGATACGCTCCCGCCTACTGCGAGACGCACAGACGCCCGAATCCATCGGCTAGGTTGACTGCTCACACGCCCGCAGCGGTGAGCACCAGCACGCAGCCGCGACCGCAAGGAAGTGCCTCGGAATGAACACGCTGGACTTCGTCGACAAGACGTCGCTGCGCGACGACCTCCCGGCCTTCAGCCCCGGCGACACCGTCAATGTGCACGTGAAGGTCATCGAGGGCGCCAAAGAGCGCATTCAGGTGTTCAAGGGCGTGGTGCTGCGCCGCCAGGGCGGTGGGGTCCGGGAGACCTTCACCGTCCGCAAGGAGAGCTACGGCGTCGGCGTCGAACGGACCTTCCCGGTGCATTCGCCCAACATCGACCACATCGACATCGTGACCCGCGGTGATGTCCGTCGCGCCAAGCTCTACTACTTGCGCGAGCTGCGCGGCAAGAAGGCCAAGATCAAGGAAAAGCGCTGACTCTCCACGGGCCGTCGGCGATTCTGCGGCGGCCGTGCCTAATTGCGCCGCGATGCTGGCTACGCTGAAGCCGTGACTGAGACGACCGACTCGCCTGAGGGTCAACCCAATTCCGATCCGGCCGATCCAGAAGTCGCGAAAGGCCCGCCCTCCATACCTGAGCAGGGCGAGGTCGACGCCGAGGAACCGCACGACACGAAGCGGGCGGCGCTGCGGGAAACCGTGATCCTGGCCGTGATCGCGCTGGTGCTGTACTACGTCATGTTGACGTTCGTAGCGCGGCCCTACCTCATTCCGTCGGAATCCATGGAGCCAACGCTGCATGGCTGCTCGGGCTGCGTCGGCGACCGGATCATGGTGGACAAGCTCACCTACCATTTCAGCACGCCACACCCCGGCGACGTCATCGTCTTCAAGGGACCGCCCCCATGGAATGTGGGGTACAAGTCGATCCGCTCCCACGACGCCGCGATCCGCTGGCTGCAAAACACGCTGTCGTTCGTCGGCTTTGTCCCTCCTGACGAGAACGACTTGGTAAAACGCGTCGTCGCGGTAGGCGGACAGACCGTGGAGTGCCGGAACAACACCGGGCTGACGGTCAACGGCGTGCGGTTGAAAGAGCCGTATCTGGATCCGGCCACACTGAACGCCGACCCATCGGTCTACCCCTGCCTGGGGCCAGAGTTCGGGCCGATCAACGTCCCGCAGGGAAGGTTATGGGTGATGGGGGACAACCGCACACATTCGGCGGACTCCAGAGCCCACTGCACCAGTACCCCCGGCGACGCCATGAACGGACTGCTGTGCACCGGTGATCCGATGGCCGGCACAGTGCCGGTGGACAATGTCATCGGTAAGGCGAGGTTCATTGTGTGGCCGCCGTCGCGATGGGGTTCTGTGCGTTCGGTGAATCCGCAGCAGAATCATTAGGCATGGCCACTACCTGGCCGCCACGGACGGTAATCCGTAAATCGTCGGGCTTGCGCACGCTGGAGGCCGCGCTGTACCGCAACGGACTTGGACCGGTGGCCGGGGTGGACGAGGTCGGCCGCGGGGCCTGCGCGGGGCCGCTGGTGGTCGCCGCGTGCGTGCTGGGGCCGGCGCGATTGGAAAGCCTTAGCGCTCTTGACGATTCGAAAAAACTCACCGAAAAGGCACGGGAGAAGCTGTACCCGCTGATTCGCCGGTATGCGGTGGCTTACCACGTGGTGTTCATCCCGTCGGTCGAGGTAGACCGGCGTGGCGTGCACGTGGCCAACATCGAAGGCATGCGGCGGGCCGTCGCGGGGCTGCCGGTGCGCCCCGGCTACGTGCTCAGCGACGGCTTCCGGGTGCCCGGGCTGCCGGTGCCCTCGCTGCCGGTCATCGGAGGTGACGCTGCGGCGGCGTGCATCGCCGCAGCCAGCGTGCTGGCCAAGGTCAGCCGGGATCGGTTGATGGTGGCGATGAACACCGACCATCCGGGTTACGGCTTTGCCGAGCACAAGGGCTACAGCACCGCTGCGCACTCGGCTGCGCTCAACGAGTTGGGTCCCTGCTCGGAGCACCGGCACTCGTTCATCAATGTGCGGCGAGTGGCGTCCGGGTCGGGCACCCGGGTGGTGGCCGAGTGCCATCCAGCCCAGCCGGGCGACGATGCGGGCCGGCACCGGCCCGAGGAGAAGCCCGGCGATCCAGCGCAGCCCGGCCATCCAGCCCAGCCGGGGCACGATTCGGGCACGCCGGATCGACACGCGAGAAGCAGGTGGGGAAAGATGGAGCCGGGCGACCAACCACGGGACGGAGAAGGACGGCTGAGCAGATGAGTGCCGAAGATCTCGAAAAGTATGAGACCGAGATGGAGCTCTCGCTGTACCGCGAATACAAGGACATCGTGGGGCAGTTCAGCTTCGTGGTGGAAACCGAGCGCCGTTTCTATCTGGCAAACAGTGTCGAGATGGTGCCACGCAACGCCGACGGCGAGGTGTACTTCGAGCTGCGGCTGTCTGATGCTTGGGTGTGGGACATGTACCGGCCGGCCCGATTCGTCAAGCAGGTGCGGGTGGTCACCTTCAAAGACGTCAACATCGAAGAGGTCGAGAAACCCGAGTTACGGTTGCCCGAGTAACTAGTCGGCGCTATTGCTGGCCGGACAGCCGGTCACCGTTGCCGAACATCGGCTTGCCACGGTTCGCGATGACCGCCCGTGCCACGTCCGCGAGCTTGATGTTCAGGTCTTGCGAATACCGGCGCAGCACGTTGAACGCTTCTTGCTCGTCCACGCCGTTCAGCACCATCAGCATGCCCACGGCCTTGCCGATCTCGCGATTGGACAGCAGCCCGCGCCGCAGGCTGGAGACGTCCTCGCCTTGAGCCACGGCGTTGATGGCCACGCTGGTGAACGACGCCAGCACGATGGCTTGGCCGGCGGACTCGCTGTCAAAGACGCCTGCCGTGTCGCTGAACAGGTTGAGCGCGCCGGTTTTGCGACGATCGACCAGGATGCGAAAACCCATCGCCCCGCGCACCGGTGTCTCGGCGACGATCTGCGCCGCCAGTTGGGGCCACTGGTTCGGCGTGGTCAGGTCCGTTTCGATCTGCGGCGTCTCTTCTTCGACCGCGTCGACGCACGGTCCCTCGCCGGCCAGCCGTTCCATATCGTCGATCCGCTGCGCGATGCGGTCACTGGCACCGACGGTGACATAGCGACCGTCGTGGCGCACCAGCAGGCTGGCGTGATCGCATCCCGCCACGACCAGCGTCGCGGCGACGCAGATGGCCGCATAGACCTCGCTCGACTCCGGGCCTTGATAGATGATCTCGGCCAGCGCGGCAAATACGTTGGCAGGGTCTGCTGCCAGCGGTGATTGCCCGGAACCGTTGTTTGCCTTGTCTGCCACGCCGCCCATCATTTCAAGCTAATTCCCCTGCTGAACACTGTATCGACGTCTTGTTTCGGCTGGGCGGGCAAGGCGTGCTCTTTTGACCGCGGTCTTTTCGCTTGGCCTGGATGCGGAGACCGTCAAGATCCCGTAAGGAGGACGGCGCGGCAGCCAATCATCGGTTAGGAATAGCTCGTGACAGGTTCGGCTGCCGAGTACAGGATTGCGCCGTCTTTTATGGACCGGTGGAAGCGGGTCCTGCTCGGTAAGCCCATGATCACCGATGAGCTTCAACACGAGAAGTTATCGAATCCTGTTGCACTGGGCGCACTTTCGCCGGACGCGATCTCGTCCACTGCGTACGGTCCCGAGCAGATCATGGTCGAGTTGCTGCCCGCTGCGGGGATGGCGGCGTTTGTGCTGCTGCTTCCACTGATCGGTGTGATTCTGTTGATCTTGTTGCTGGTCACCGCGTCGTATCGGCAGGTTGTGATGGCCTACACCCGGGCCGGCGGCTCTTACATCGTGGCCCGAGAGAACTTCGGCCCCCGGATAGCCCAGGTCGCGGCGGCGGCGCTCCTGATCGACTATGTCGTCACCGTGGCGATCCAGTGTGCGGCCGGCACCGTGGCGGTGGTGTCCGCGATACCGGTGCTGGGCCCCTACAGCCTGGAAATGTCGGTCGGTGCGGTGCTCATCTTCTGTTACGCGAACCTGCGCGGGTTGCGGGAGGCGGGCCGGACGTTCGCGGTGCCGACGTACTGGTTTATCGGCATGCTCACGCTGATGATCGTGGTCGGCATAGCTCGTGAAGTGCTCGGGAATCTGCCGGTGTACGACGCGCTACACATTGACGGCGCCGTGCCGATCCAGCAGGGCAACGGCCTGGTGATGGGCGCGACGATCCTGGTGATCCTGCGGGCGTTCGCCAACGGCGGTTCGTCACTGACCGGGGTGGAGGCGATTTCCAACACGGTCAACCTGTTTCGTAAACCGGAAGGCCCTAACGCGCGCCGGGTGCTGACCCTGATGGCTACGGTTCTCGGGCTGTTGTTGGCCGGAGTGGCCTGGCTCGGCTACGTCACTCATTCCGTGCCGTTTTCCGCCGGATATCCGTCGATGCTCTCCGAGATCGGCCGCGCGGTTTTCGGTAGCGGGCTGATCGGCAACGTCATGTACTTCTTGCTGCAAGCCGCCAGCGCAGCGATTCTGTACAACGGTGCCAATACCAGCTTCAATGGTTTTCCGGCACTGACCCACTTTGTTGCCGAGGACAGCTTCCTGCCAAGGCCACTGATGAAGCGCGGTCATCGATTGGTGTTCTCCAATGCCATCATCCTGCTGACCGTGCTGGCGGTGGCACTCCTGGTCGCCACCGGAGGCGGTGTCAACGCGCTGGTGCCGATGTTCGCGATGGGCGTGTTCACCGCTTTCTCGATGGCCGGCTATGGCATGACCAAACACTGGCTGACCCATCGCGGGCCTGGCTGGCGCTCCAAGCTGGTGATCAACCTGTCGGCGGGCATCTTGTCGACGAGTGTGGTGGCGATCTTCGCGATCGCGAAGTTCACCGAGGGCGCCTGGCTGGTCGTGGTGGTCTTTCCGATTCTGGTGTTGGTGTTGATGCGGCTCAACAAGCAGTACCGCACAGAGGCTTCGGTGTTGGAGATGTCGCGCGCCGAGCTTCCCGATTTGACCAAGCACGAGCGTCACCGGGTGCTGGTGTTCGTCGATTCCGTCGACCTGGCCGAGGTCGAGGCGATGCGTTACGCCAAGGGATTGCACGCAGACGGGCTGACCGCCGTGCACTTCGTCTTGGACGAGGCCCGAGCCGCGCGTTTGCAGGTGCGCTGGCAGCACTACGGCTATGACACCGAGTTGCGGATGGTCGACTGCATGGATCGACAACTCAGTCGCGCCGCCCAGCAGCTGGTTGCGCAGGTCAAGGACGATCATCCCGACAGCACCGTGACAGTGTTGTTGCCCCGTCGGATGTATTCGCCGCTGGCGGGCCGACTGCTTCACGACCGCACTGCAGACAAGATCGCACAGGTGGTCAGCCGGATACCGGGCGCAAGCGCCCAGATTCTGACCTACGACGTGGGGTTGCGGGTCGCGCAGGCGCTTCGCGGTGGCGATGCTGAGGAGCCTGGTCGATCGCCGGAGACCGCCGGAACGGCCCAAGCGACGACGCAGGCGCCCGGATAAGTCGCATCGGTTCGGATCCCGTCTGCCAGGGTCGTCTTGTCGTCGGCCGGGTCCGGAACATGATATTTGGCTGAGAATCGGCGTGGGTGTCCCCCTCTAGGGCCAACGAATTGTCGGCAGAGCCGCTAACGTCACGGTCATATGTATTCCAGACCCAAAGTGCGGGGAAGAGCGTCACCGTGACAGATTCGGCTAAAGGGCTAACGTCCCCGCCAACGTTCATCGATTCGTGGAAGCGGTTCTTTCTCGGAAAGCCACTGATCAGTGAGAATCTGGAACACGAGACTTTATCGAATACCGTTGCATTGGGTGCGCTTTCACCGGATGCGATCTCATCGACGGTTTACGGTCCCGAGCAGATCATGGTCGAGTTGCTGCCGGCGGCGGGGATGGCTGCGTACCTGCTGGTCCTTCCGATCGCCGGTGTGATCTTGGTGATCTTGGCGTTGGTCACCGCGTCATATCGGCAGGTTGTGATGGCTTACACCCAACGAGGCGGATCCTATGTGGTGGCGCGAGCCAATTTCGGGCCGCGCATCGCGCAGATCTCGGCGGCCGCGCTGTTGATCGATTATGTGGTGACCGTGGCGGTGAAGTG
>Ga0302326_10025701_pt1 | contig 11930 bp, 11 predicted proteins | sample Palsa_T0_3_FD_202264 | JGI IMG/M metagenome (GOLD analysis project Ga0302326, IMG submission 202264) | Peat permafrost microbial communities from Stordalen Mire near Abisko, Sweden - Palsa_T0_3 | ecosystem: Environmental > Terrestrial > Soil > Palsa > Peat permafrost | place: Sweden: Abisko... | reverse complement strand
AACCGCAAGAGAACTGGATCGGCCCCTGATGAGCGACGTAACACCCCCGGAAGGTTCTCCGACCGTAGTCGCCTTTTCGGCGCCGCCGCGCGAAGCGCACCTGACTGTGGTGAAGCCGCCACGAGTTCTCGCCGTCGCCAATCAGAAGGGGGGTGTCGGCAAGACAACAACGGCGATCAATCTCGGTACCGCGCTGGCGGCTATCGGCGAGAACGTCCTGATCATCGATCTTGATCCGCAGGGCAATGCCTCGACGGGCCTTGGCATCGACCGGCGGAGCCGCCGCCACTCCACCTATGACGTGCTGGCGGGAGAGACGGCTTTGCGGGATGCGATCGTTCCGACCGCCGTGCCACGGCTTCACCTCGCGCCATCGACGCTCGATCTCTCCGGGCTCGAGCTTGAAATCGGACAGGCGCGCGATCGGGCGTTTCGGCTGCGTAACGCGCTTGCGCCACTCAGGGCGCGGGCGTCCGATCAAACAAACTTCACTTACGTCTTGGTCGATTGCCCTCCCTCGCTCAATCTCCTGACCGTCAACGCGATGGCAGCGGCAAATGCCATCCTGGTGCCGCTGCAATGCGAGTTCTTCGCGCTCGAAGGTCTGTCGCAACTTCTCAAGACCGTCGATTCAGTGCGCGAGCAACTCAATCCGGATCTCACGATCCATGGCGTTGTGCTGACGATGTACGATTCGCGCAACAATCTTTCGGGTCAGGTTGTCGCCGACGTGCGCCAATTCATGGGACGCAAAGTTTACGACACGATCATCCCGCGCAATGTGCGTGTGTCTGAAGCGCCGTCCTACGGCAAACCCGTGCTGGTCTACGATCTCAAATGCAGCGGCAGTGAAGCGTATTTACGTCTCGCCACAGAGATCATCCAGCGAGAAAAGGAACTGTGCGTCGCGTAAGTCCGGCACGGTTTTTTAGGTCATTCGCGGTGACGCGAAGCACGATGACGATCAGACACACGGGATGCGCATGACCGAGAGTTCAGGAGACACCGCGATGGCGGAGGAGGGCACTCGGTCGCGACTGGGACGCGGACTCGCCGCATTGATTGGTGACGTCGGCGAAGAACGCTCCGGCGAACGTCCGCGCGGTCAGCGGCGGTTACCGACCGGCTCGCTGCGGCCGAATGCACGCAATCCGCGGCGTACTTTTGCCGACGCCGAACTGGACGAACTCGCCGCGTCTCTGCGCGAGCGCGGCATCATCCAGCCGATCGTGGTGCGGTCGCTGCGGGGTGTTCCCGACGGCTACGAGATAATCGCCGGCGAGCGGCGCTGGCGCGCGGCGCAGCGCGCCGGATTGCACGAGGTTCCCGTCGTCGTGATCGAGGCGAGCGACGCCGAAGCGTTGCAGCTCGCGATCATCGAGAACGTGCAGCGCGCCGACCTCAATCCGCTGGAGGAGGCGGACGGGTACCGCGCGTTGGTAGATGAATTTGGCAACAGCCAGGAGGAGATCGCAAGGATCGTCGGCAAAAGCCGCAGCTACGTCGCCAACACATTGCGGCTTCTCAAACTTCCCGACCTGGTGAAGACCCATATTCACGGCGGCAAACTGACCGCCGGGCACGCGCGCATGCTGATCGGCGAACCAAACGCGGAAGAGCTTGCGGACCAAATTATCGCCCGCGGCCTCAACGTGCGCGAAGTTGAAGCCATGGCGCGCGAGGCCAACGCAAAGAGTGGGAAAGGTCGCGCCGGCGGCCGCAGGGCGCGCGGCTCAACTCCCAAGACCGCCGACATGCTGGCCTTCGAAAAGCGAGTTTCTGATGCGACCGGCTTGTTCGTCAGCATCGATCATCATGATGATCACGGCACGCTGAGCATCCGCTATCGCAGTCTCGAACAACTGGACGATCTGGTCCAGAAGCTGGCGCGCAATCATTGAACGGCAGTGTCGGGTTTGGTTTTCGGACGCCGCGATGAAACGCGCAGCGCGCATTCGGGCTACACCGGCTCGTGGCGGGCCTGGTGGATGCGATCGATCAACGCGGCAATGACCGGGCTGGCGGTCAGCGGTATGAAGCGCACCGGTGCGCAGAACGTAATCTGATCGCCAAACGCCGTCAGCCGTCGCAACAACAGGGTGACGCGCGGCGGATTAACGTACGGTGAATAGTTGACATTCTTGATATCGGAGAAAGCGACGCGCTCGTCCCGGCCGCCGTTCTTCACGATCAACGCGTGGCCGTCGTCCCACACCTCGTCGACGAGATCGAAGACAAGCTTTTTCATAATGAAATAACCGAAGCCCATCATCGCGAGCGGCACGATCAGCAGTGGAAAAGGGCGCTGCCCGGTAAAAACGGAAACGCCGACAAACAAAATCAGGAATCCGAACCAGATAACCGGGAAAATGCGCTTGTAAAAGAAAGTCCAGCGCGACGAGATGCGGCGCATGACGCGTCGTTCCCTTCGGAAGAGATTTACTCCGCCGCGGTCTGTCCGGCACCGGCGCCGAAGCGCCGCTCAATGTACTCGACGACAATCTTCTGAAAGTCGGCGGAGACTGTGGGACCGCGCAACGTCATGGCCTTCTTGCCGTCGATGAAGACCGGCGCTGTCGGCTGCTCGCCGGTGCCGGGAAGCGAAATGCCGATGTCGGCATGTTTGCTCTCGCCCGGTCCGTTGACGATGCAGCCCATGACCGCGACGTTGAGACCTTCCACGCCGGGATACCGCGTCTTCCACTCCGGCATGGAGTCGCGGATGAAGCTTTGAATGCTCGATGCAAGCTCTTGAAAGGTCGTTGACGTCGTGCGGCCGCAGCCAGGGCAGGCGGCAACGAGCGGCACGAAAGTCCGCAGGCCGAGCGTCTGCAACAGCTCTTGTCCGACTCTGACTTCCAGCGTGCGGTCGCCGTTGGGCTCAGGGGTGAGCGAAATGCGGACGGTGTCGCCGATGCCCTGTTGCAGCAATACGCCCATCGCGGCAGAGGAGGCGACGATGCCCTTCGAGCCCATGCCGGCCTCGGTCAGCCCGAGATGCAGAGCATAGTTGGAACGCCGGGCCAGTTCGCCATATACCCCGATCAAATCCTGAACCGCGGACACCTTGGCCGAAATGATGATCTTGGAGCGCGGGAGGCCGATCTCTTCGGCGCGCTCGGCAGAGAGCAGCGCCGATTGCACCATGGCTTCGCGCGTCACGTCGCGTGCGCCGACGGGCCGGTTGGAGCGCGCGTTCTCGTCCATCAGGTGGGTGAGCAGTTCCTGGTCAAGCGATCCCCAGTTGGCGCCGATACGCACCGGTTTGTCGTGCCGAATCGCGGTCTCGACGATGGCGGCGAATTGCCGGTCCTTCTTTTCCTTGAAGCCGACATTGCCGGGATTGATGCGATATTTGTCGAGCGCTTCGGCACAGGCCGGGTGATCGGCCAACAGCTTGTGACCGATATAGTGAAAATCGCCGACGATCGGCACGTCGACATTCATGCGCAGAAGCCGCTCCTTGATGTGGGGCACGGCGGCCGCCGCCTCGTCGCGGTCGACGGTGATACGAACCAGTTCCGAGCCCGCCCGCGCCAGCGCCGCCACCTGCCTTGCCGTGCCTTCGGCGTCGGCGGTATCGGTGTTGGTCATCGATTGCACCACAACCGGCGCGCCGCCGCCGACTGTGACCTTGCCTACCCTCACCGCGACGGTTCGGTGCCTTTCGGCAGGGCCGGAAAATTCTATCATTGGGCTAGTTCCCTTTGGTACGCGGCACGATCCGCATTGCCCGCCCGGCTCTGGGGGGCCCCAATTATAATAAGCGAGCAATCAGCACCGATATAGCCTCACCGCGGCCGGTTTACGAGCGCCAAGCCGAGCGCGACGCAGAGCACCGCCACGGCGAAGGGCGGAGTCAACGGCTCGTTGAGAACGATATGGCCCGCGGCAACGCCGAAGAGGGGGGTCAAGAAGGTAAAAGCAGACAATCGGCTGGCCGAATAGCGCACGATGAGCGCAAACCATACCACGAAGGTGACGCTCACCACCCACACCGCCTGGTAAAAAAAGGCGCCCAATGCCAGCGCCGAGGGCATCGCGCCGATGTGTTCGCCATACACGAAGGCCGCGACGGCGAGCAGCGGCGCCGAAACCACGAGCTGGTAGAGCATCGTCTTCTCGGCGCTGACGCGGTTGAGTGCGCTGGCCTTGATGACCAGCGTTGTCGCGGCCCACGCCGCCGCGCCGCCGGCCATCATGATATCGCCCAGCATTTGATGCGGATCGGCGGCCGGCGTGGGCAGGCCGAAGGCGATGACGATGCCCACGAAGGACAACGACAGACCAAACCATTGTGAAGGATGAAATTGATCGCCGGGGATCAGCCACCGCGACCCAAGGACGACAAAGAACGGCGCCAGATATAGAAAAAGAACGGCCCGGGTGGCGGTGGTCCAAACGAGACCGCGATAAATCAGCACAAACTCGAGCGCGAAGAGCGCGCCGGCCACTATTCCCGCCGGCAACGTGCCGTCGCGTTTGAACAAAGGAATTCCACGGAGTTGCGTCCACGCGCCGACGAGGATGGCGGCAATGACCGAACGGGCCGCTGCCTGGGTGAGCGGCGGGATGTCGTGAATCGCGAGCTTGATGGCGACCTGATTGAATCCCCAGGTCAGGCACAGAACGACGGTCACCGAAATGGCGAGCGCGTCGAGCGGACGGGATTGTGGCGAGTGAGGCACAGAAACTCAGTTCAATTTCAGTGTGCGGAGGAAGGGCCGGAGGTCATGCCGACATAACTTGGACGGTGCAAACGCAAAGAAAGGCAACGCGTCATCGCTCGCGGCAATGCGAACAAACACCGGCAATTTCAATCACCGGACTTTTTGGCGCGAAGCCCGCCGCGCGGCACGAGGCTGCGAGAGTTTCCGCGACAGCGCCGCCCGGCCCCTCGCCGACGGCGTCGCAACGTTCGCAGATCAGAAAGACGACCGGATCGCTGCCGGCGTGATGATGTACACAAGCCACAAACGCGTTACGACTCTCGATGCGATGGACGAACCCGTTATGCCGCAGAAACTCAAGCGCCCGGTAAACCGTGATCGGCGCCGGACGGCCCTGGTCCGACAGCCGGTCCATGATTTCATATGCGCCAAGCGGCTTGTGGCTGGCGAGCAGCGCCTCCAGCACGTGACGACGCATTGGCGTCAAACGCTGCGAGCGCGCCGCACAGAGTTCTTCGGCGTGCGTAATCGCGGCGCTCGTGCAGCTGCCGTGATCGTGGTCAGGCGAGGGGAAAACAACTTGCGGCATTGCGGTCATCCGGCCACTGAAACGCCAAGCTCCGTCGGAACACAAGAGACTTGGACCATTGTATTGGCTTACCGAGTATCGCGGAAACGTGACGATACCCCCGATTTTGATATTGCGCCGCAGCACAAAGCGTCTCAAATTGCCGCCGCTTCGCGCAAAAGTCGTGCAATCCGGCGCTTTCCGCCAAGGCGCGCCTTCTTGAATTGAGGATGATCATGCTGAAAGGAAAGACTGCATTGGTGACCGGCTCGACCTCCGGCATCGGGCTGGGCTACGCGCGCGCCCTTGCGGCGCAGGGCGCCAACATCACCATCAACGGGTTCGGCGATGCGGCCGCGATCGAAAAAGAGCGCGCCAGTATAGAGACGGACTTTGGCGTGAAGGCGCTCTATTCGGCGGCCGATATGACTAAGCCCGCGGAGATCGCCGAAATGGTGCACACGACCGAGAAAACCTTTGGTTCGCTTGACGTGCTGATTAACAATGCCGGCATCCAGTACGTCGCGCCGATCGAAGAATTCCCGATCGAGAAGTGGGATCAGATTATCGCGATCAATCTTTCGTCTGCGTTCCATGCAATTCGGGCCGCGGTGCCCGGTATGAAATCGCGCAAGTGGGGCCGCATCATCAGCACCGCCTCCGCGCATTCGCTCGTGGCTTCGCCATTCAAGGCCGCTTATGTGTCCGCCAAGCACGGTATTGCCGGTCTCACCAAGACGGTCGCGCTGGAAGTTGCGACCTTTGGCATCACCGTCAATTGCATCAGTCCGGGTTATGTTTGGACGCCGCTCGTCGAGAAGCAGATCCCCGATACGATGAAGGCGCGGGGCATGACCGAGGAGCAGGTCAAACGCGATGTCCTCCTGGCGGCTCAGCCGACCAAGGAATTCGTCACTGTCGACGAAGTAGCCGCGCTCGCCGTCTATCTTTGTTCCGATGCGGCTAAAGCGATTACCGGCGCGAATCTTTCGATCGATGGCGGCTGGACCGCGGAATGATGCTTTGCTTCGACGCGATCCGTTCAGCCTTGCCATTGTGAGGTTCGTATGGCCGTGAAAGCCCTGCTTACCTCGTTGTTGCCGGGCAAGGCGGCAGACGCGCAGTCCCCGCAAGCGACCAAGCGCATCAATCTCGCATTGCAGGGCGGCGGCGCGCACGGTGCTTTTACTTGCGGGGTGCTGGAATACCTGCTTGGCGACGAACGATTGGTTGTGGATGGCGTCTCCGGCGCCTCCTCCGGCGCCGTCAACGCCGTGATGCTGGCCGATGGCCTGGCGCGCGGCGGGCGTCCGGAAGCGCAAAAGCGGCTTACCGATTTCTGGCGCGCCGTAAGCAGCACCGGTGATTTGCCGCCGCTGCAGCGCGCAGTCGTGGAACGCCTGTTGGCGTTCGCACCGCTTGAAGGTACGCCCGTGCAGGCGTGGCTCGACATGATGTCGCACTATTTTTCGCCCTACGATTTCAACCCGCTCAACATCAATCCGCTCAAGGATCTGTTCGATCGCTTCGTCGATTTCGACGCGGTACGCGCCTTTTCCGATCTTCAACTCTTCATTTCAGCAACGAACGTGCAGACCGGCCGCGTGCGCGTCTTTTCGCGCGAGAAGATTACCGCCGATGCGGTGATGGCCTCCGCCTGTCTGCCGGAACTGTTTCGTGCCGTCGAGATCGATGGCATTCCCTACTGGGACGGCGGCTATCTCGGCAACCCGGTGATCTTTCCGTTCTTCGGCACCACCCAGGCCGAAGACGTTCTTGTCGTCCAGATCAATCCGCTGGTGCGGCAAAAGACGCCGACATCCGCCGGGGAAATCATGAACCGCCTCAATGAGATCACTTTCAACTCACCGCTCATTGCGGAATATCGCGCCATCGAATTTGTCGCCCGGCTGATCGATCAGGGCCGGTTGGAGCGCGGCACCGGGACCGGCCAATACCGCCGCATCAATATCCACCGCATTGTACTCGACCGTTTCGGCGCCCAACTCGATGCTTCCAGCAAGTTGACGACCTACTATGATTTCTTCGAAATGCTGCGGGTCAGCGGCAAGCGCGCGGCACGGCGTTTCCTCGACGAGCATTTTGACGATATCGGCGTGCGCAGCACCGTGGATTTGCGCGCCGAAGCGCAGGCCGAATGGGCTTGATACGTTCGCGGCATGGCAAATGAGACGCCACTCCTTTCCGCCGAAGTCGGCACCACCCGGCTCGACATCTGCGTTGCCGACATCACGGCGCTTGCGCTCGACGCCATCGTCAACGCGGCAAACGGTTCGCTGCTCGGCGGTGGCGGCGTCGATGGCGCGATTCATCGCGCCGCCGGGCCGGAATTGCTCGCCGAGTGCCGCACGCTCCGCGGCTGTGAGACCGGCGGCGCGAAGATCGCGCGTGGCTACAGGCTGCTTGCGAAGCATGTGATCCATGCCGTTGGGCCGGTATGGAACGGCGGCGGCACGGGCGAGGATGAACTGTTGGCATCCTGCTACCGCACCGCGCTCGATCTTGCCGCCGCGTATCGGCTGAACTCGGTCGCGTTTCCCGCGATCTCCACCGGTGACTATCGATTTCCGCCCGATCGCGCGGCGCGCGTCGCCGTGGGCACGGTTGCCGCCGAACTGGCGGCAGCACCGCGCCGCATCGATCGCGTCGTGTTCTGTTGCTTCGCGCCGGCCGCGGCCGAGCATCATCTGGCCGCCTTCGCCGACCTCGGGCTCGCCCAAATTCCGGGCTTGAAGCTTTTGCAACTCTGCTCTGCAAGAACCTCAATAGAAATTATATAAGGTGCCTTATATTGTGCATTGCTAGTTATATCACGAAGACACGCAGCCATGGCGCGACCTTCGCCTAACCGAGAATTCGCTTTCATTCTCAATGATGTAGCGCGACTGCTGCGGACCTATGCCGATTACAAGGCGGCGCAGTTCGGGATCACCCGTGCACAATGGGCGGTGCTCGTCCGGCTGGACCGTTCCGAGGGTCTCAACCAATCGGAGCTTGCCGAAGTTCTCGATTTGCAGCCGATCACGCTCACGCGGCTGCTCGACAAGCTTTGCGACAGTGGTCTCATCGAGCGCCGACCGGATCCCAACGATCGCCGCGCCAAGCGCCTGTTCCTTACGGCGGCGGCGCGACCTTTACTCGAACGATTAAGCGCCTTCGGCGAGGAAATGATGGCGAGCGCGCTGGCCGGCGTCGACGCCGAGAGGGTTCAACAGATGATCTCCAAACTTGCGGTAGTGAAGGACAATTTGCGGCGGCTGATTCAGCAACGCGGCCCTGACGGCGCGGCGGGAGATCGGCGCTATGGCTGAAGCGCTTCGCAAAACCGTGCCGCCCGCGCGCGAAGAGGCGCCGGAGTCGCCAAGGCCGATCGCGCCCGTCGCACCGCCCGCTCCGGCCGAAAAGCGCTCCAAGGGGCGAACGCCCGCCGCCGACAAAGTCCGTCAGACAAGGCGGCGCGAACGCGTGCGCTGGGTGTTGTTCGCCCTGCTACCGATCGCGCTCGTCGTCGGCGGTTATGTGTATGTCACCGGCGGCAAGGTGATGTCGACCGACGATGCTTACGTTGACGCCGCCAAGGTCGGCGTATCGACCGATATTTCAGGCATCGTGCAGGAAGTTAACGTCACGGAGAACCAGCGCGTCGCTGCCGGACAGGTTCTCTATCGGCTCGATTCGCGCCAGTTCCAGATCGCGCTCGATAACGCCAAGGCCAATCTTGCGCAGACGGCGTTTTCGATCGAAGCGATGAAACGGGACTACAAGCGGATGCTGAGCGACACCGCCGCGCAGCAGGCGCAGGTCGATCTCGGTCAGGTCAACTATGACCGCAACGCCATGCTGCTGCACAGCGCTACCGTTTCCCAGGCGGTTTTCGATCAGGTGCGTTACACGCTCGACAACGACAAGAGCAAGCTTGCGGCTTTGCGCGAGCAGGCGCAGATGCAGCTCGCCAAGCTTGGTGGCAATCCCGATGTCGTGGTGACGGATCATCCGCAATACAAGCAGGCGCAGGCGCAAGTCGAAGAGGCCCAACGTCAGCTCGATCACACGGTGATCACGGCGCCGTTCGCCGGTATCGTGACCAATGTGCCCGCGATCGCGCCCGGAAAATATCTCGCGGCTTCGACGACGGCGTTTTTCCTCGTCGATATCGACCACGTTTGGGTCGACGCCACCCCGAAAGAGACGGAACTGACATACGTTCGGGTCGGGCAACCGGTTACGGTGACGGTGGACACCTATCCCGATCTCGAGTGGCACGGCGTCGTCGAAAGCGTAAGTCCGGCCGCGGCGCAGGAGTTCTCGCTGTTGCCGGCGCAAAACACCAGCGGCAATTGGGTCAAGGTCGTGCAGCGCGTCCCGATGCGCGTGCGTCTCGACGTGAGCGACAAGAATCTGCCGCCACTGCGCGCCGGCATGAGCGTCGTGGTCGACGTCGATACCGGACACGCGCGCGGAGTTCCGCATTTCTTGAAGGCGCTGTTTGGCCGAGCGCATCAGGCGCCGTGATGGCGGACGCGCCGGTAGCAGAGGGCGGCGGCAACCGCGCGGGGATCACGGCATGCGCGATCATCGCCACGCTGATGCAGGCACTCGACACCACGATCGCCAATGTTGCGTTGCCTTATATGCAAGGCAGCGTTTCGGCGAGCCAGGACCAGATCGACTGGGTTCTGACGTCCTACATCGTGGCCGCCGCGATCATGACACCGCCGACCGGCTTCCTTGCCAGCCGATTTGGATTGAAGCGCCTGTTTCTCGTTTCTATCGGCGGCTTCACCGTCGCATCGATGTTGTGCGGCATGGCGCAGTCGGTGACGCAGATCGTGGCGTTCCGGGTCCTGCAAGGCGGATTCGGCGCCGCGCTCGTGCCGCTCTCGCAAACCGTTCTGCTCGGCGCTTATCCGCGCGAGCGTCAAGGCTTTGCGATGGCGCTGTTTGGCATGGGCGTGATGGTCGGTCCCGTGCTCGGCCCCGTCCTCGGCGGCTGGCTCACCGAAAACTACAGCTGGCGTTATGTCTTCTACATCAACCTGCCGATCGGAATTATCGCGCTCCTCGGCATCGTCGCCTTCCTGCCGGAAACGCAGCGTAACTCCGGCGACAAGCTCGACTGGTTTGGCTTCGGTACGCTGAGTCTTGCGCTTGGCGCGCTCCAAATCATGCTCGACCGCGGAGAGCTGCAAGACTGGTTCAGCTCCGGTGAGATCATCATCGAGGCGATCGTCGCCGCCTCGGCGTTCTATTTGTTCCTTGTTCATACCTTCACGGCGAAGAAACCGTTCGTCAGACCGTCCCTGTTCCGCGACCGCAACTTTGCGGCCGGCGTGCTGTTCGTCTCCATTGTCGGTCTTACTTATTACGCGTCGATGGCGCTGCAACCGCCCTATCTCCAGGAGTTGATGGGATACCCCGTCGTCACTGCGGGCATCGTCATGGGACCTCGCGGCGTCGGCACCATGGCCTCGATGCTGATCGTCGGGCGGCTCGTCGGGCGTCTGGATACGCGCATCCTGCTCGCTATCGGCCTCGGGCTTACTGCGTGGTCGTTCAATCAGATGACTGGGTGGACACCGGATGTGTCGCAGGGGACGATCATCGGCGTCGGCGTGGTTCAGGGCGCCGGCCTCGGCTTCCTGTTCGTGCCATTGAGCGCGGCAACATTATCGACGCTGCCGCAAAAGGAGCGCACGGAAGGCGCCGGTCTTTACAACCTCTCGCGCAACATCGGTTCCAGCGTCGGCATTTCGGTGGTCAACAGTCTGTTGACACAGAACACGCAGGCGAACCACGCGGCTATCGTGCCGCACGTCACGTCGGTCAACCGGGCGTTCGAGAATCCCGCGGTCGCGCAAGCCTGGAATCCGCTCACGGCCGCCGGCCGCGCCGCGCTCGACGCCGTCATCACACGGCAAGCGCAGATCATCGCTTATATCGACGATTACAAGCTGTTGATGATCGCGACGCTTTGCGTGATTCCCTTGCTCGTCGTTTTCAAAAGGCCCGCGAAGGGCGGGGCCGCTCCGGTCGTGATAGCAGAATAACGCAAAAGCGGGACCGTCAGGTCCCGCTTCCGCGTCAAATGAACGCCTGCAGTGTCGGAGTTACTCGCCGGCCGCCGCTTCGCGCGGTTCACCGGCTTCGGCTTTCTGTTTCGCCTCGAGGTCTTCGCCAGTTTCCTGGTCGACGACCTTCATCGATAGACGGGTCTTGCCGCGCTCGTCAAAGCCAAGGAGCTTGACCTTCACCTTGTCGCCTTCCTTGACGACATCGGAGGTCTTCTGCACCCGGCGCTGCGCAAGCTGGCTGATATGCACCAGCCCATCCTTCGCGCCAAAGAAATTCACGAAGGCGCCGAAGTCCATGACTTTGACGACGGTGCCCTCGTAGATGTGGCCGACTTCGGGTTCCGAGGCGATCGATTTGATCCAGTTGACCGCGGCCTTGATCGACTCGCCGTCGGCCGACGCCACTTTCACCGTGCCGTCGTCCTCGACGTTGATCTTGGCGCCGGTCTTCTCGACGATCTCACGGATGACCTTGCCGCCGGTACCGATCACTTCACGAATCTTGTCGGTCGGAATCTTGAAGGTCTCGATGCGCGGTGCATATTCGCCGAGCTCCGAGCGCGCCTTGTCGAGCGCCTTCGCCATTTCACCCAGGATGTG
>Ga0302326_10025700_pt1 | contig 11930 bp, 8 predicted proteins | sample Palsa_T0_3_FD_202264 | JGI IMG/M metagenome (GOLD analysis project Ga0302326, IMG submission 202264) | Peat permafrost microbial communities from Stordalen Mire near Abisko, Sweden - Palsa_T0_3 | ecosystem: Environmental > Terrestrial > Soil > Palsa > Peat permafrost | place: Sweden: Abisko... | reverse complement strand
GAACAGCGGGAGTGCCTGCAGCCAGGCCAGAGGTCGCCGGGATGACTGCTTGCGCCGTCTTCGCGCGGTTCGACAGCCAGAACTTGTTTACCAGCAGCGCGGCAGCCGCCACCGAGACGACAGCGAGTCCTATCGCGGACACAATGCGGTTGCGTGACTTGGGGTGTGCCGCCGAAACTGTAGTGCCTGACGTTGCAGGAGTTACCACAGAAGTGATCCCCGGCGCATTCCGCTCAGGCTCGCGAATCGCGGTGATGAGCGTGGCCAATGCGGCGTCCATACCTCCCGCGCGCGCGTCGATCCAGTGCGACTCGCTGAGGAAGTATTCCAGCGCCGGCGACAGCGGGGCCTCATCGATCCTCAAGGCTATGACCGGGCGGCGCTTCGATGACGCTCGCTCGACCTCCTTGCCGACGTGCGCGGAAGCGACGGAATTTGCAGAGAGCACAAGTACCAGGGCCTTGGCGTCACTGATCGCTCGGACGATGGCCTCGGCGTACAGCGCCCCCGCCTTTACATCGCGAGGAGCAATCCAGCACGCCACACCGTGTCGCTCCAAGGCCTCCACCAAGGCAGACGCGACGGCAGCATCCCCTGAGGCATAGCTGACGAAGACACGGCTGGATATTTCAGGGGCCTGCGCTGGCGTCAGTGAGTCGGTCGGAGGCTGAGTCTCTCCAGATTCAGGTCCTTCTGCCGTCATTCCCTGTCCCCGAAGGGTCTTGCTATTGACGACAGGATGCGCCGGGGGCATCGGGCCCGCAACTGCGGGCCGCCACCCACTTTTTTCAACTTGGCGCTACTTAGTTGAAACGCCGTATTGGGAATGGCCGCTTACCGGCCGACATTTGAGCCGGCCGTAGTTCGGCTACCGCTCACAATTCGAGCGACCGCAAGCGGCTGTTTCTAAATGCCTTACCGCCTTACCCTGAGATTATCAGCAAGAGTAGTCGCTTGAGTCGTCGTTCTGCTGGAAATCAAACACGCGGGAGTGAGGGGAGTTTACCGCCCACGCGATTTCCCTTCGAAGCTCAGCGTGTCGGTCCAACGCTGAACGCGCCTGGGTAGCTAAACTCCTCTTGTCCCCCCGATTAACCACGACGGTTGCGCGCTTCGCCGAGTAAGCCGACATTCCCGCGATGCGACGGAACGCGAAATAGTACGGCGTTCTACACCACGGTGGGAGACGAATTGTTCGCGCTTGCAGCCACGAAGAGTCTGGATCGCGGGTCCTTGGCCGCGGAGCCTTCGATCAATCCTTCAGATCCGCAGTAAACCCAATCCCACGCTTCCTCGCGTTCGGTGGCTTCATGAGTTGCCGAATTGCTGACAGGATGCTGTCGTTCGAGACGATCAAACTTGCGCGCCAGGGACTTGTCGGCATCGAGCAATCTCCGCATTTGCACGCATACGGGGCGTAGCGTCGACCGCCACGACCCGACTTTGACGTCACAGATTGTGATCTCAATGCCACCCACTCGACGGTGGACACCTCAAACATGAAATCCGGCGGAAAACGCTCTGAATTGCGCTTGACCGCTTGCAATAGGACGCGCGTCTCTACGCCGTATAGCGCCGCCAAATCCTCATCCAGGAGGACCCGATGAGGGCGAATAACCAAAATGTATTGACCGACTCTTTCGGCGGCGATTGCGATAGCGGGCGCGCGTGCAGGCATCCGCCGTCAGTTCGCCCATAGGAGCGTGAGTCGATTCATGTATCCGGATGCCGGTTGCCAACCTTGGCACAAGGATTACCCCGTTGCAGGTTGGATTCCAACCCCGATTTCTGTCGCAGTCATTCAGATTCATGTCGGAAAGGCCCGTTTCGGCGCGGTCCCAGCGCCACCGACTCGTCCCCCGAGGACTTTCCTGACGCCGGATGACCGGTAGATTTCCGGTAGACTTCGACGCCGAAATCGGGGTTTTCCTGCGGAAATACGTGGGGCATCGGCTGCATCAGCCGCTAAGTCTCTGGTTCCACGCAAGGTCCTGCAATCAACCCGCGATTACGCCTTCTCCGCCGCCGCTGACACCGGGGATTTATAGGGAATTCCGCAGGAATGATCCGGGCAGTAGCCATCCGGGTTCTTCGCCAGATACTGCTGGTGATAATCCTCGGCGTAATAGAACGGCGGCGCCTCGCGGATCTCCGTGGTAATGGCGCCAAACCGGGCCTTATCCAGCGCCGCCTGGAAGGCGCGCCGCGACTGTTCCGCCGCTTCCAGCTGTGCATGGTTTACGGCAAAGATCGCCGAGCGGTACTGAGTGCCACGGTCATTACCCTGGCGCATGCCCTGGGTCGGGTCGTGCGACTCCCAGAATACGCGCAGCAGCTCTTCGTAACTGATGCGCCTGGGATCGAAGATCACCTGGACGACTTCGGCATGACCGGTGGTTCCGGTGCACACCTGTTTGTAGGTTGGATTTGCCACGTGGCCACCGGCATACCCGACCGCCGTGGAATAGACGCCCGGGAGCTGCCAGAAGGTCTTTTCAGGGCCCCAGAAGCAGCCCATGGCAAACAGAGCGCGCTCGAGCCCCTCGGGATATGGCGCCTGGAGGCGGTGACTGTTTACAAAATGCGTCTCGGGAACTTGCATCGCCAAACCCTCGTGCTTCTGACTTAGTTACGGCTACAATCGTGCCGCCTCGATCCGTATTCAAGCCCGGCTACCGTGCCACTATGAGCGTCGTCTGCCAACCGCACAATCTGCGCCGTCCGACCAGCGTCGCGCCCAAGGCCTATGGCGTGCGCGTGAGTCTTCGGCCCGGCGATCCGTTCTGCAAGCTCATGGGCGGCGAATGGCACCGGACCCACTGGTTCGCGACCAGTGCCGAGCGTGATGCCGCGCTGGCAGATATGAGTCGCAAGCACGAGTATTCGCGCGTGGGTGACAAACCGGCGCTGGTTTGGGAGAAGGTCGAGAACCTCGCGGCGAGCCGCCGTCTGTAAGCCGCGGGCCGGCTAGAAGCTGCGCCCGAGGAACAGGTAGAACGCGGTGGAGCCGGATTCGTCGTAGCCCACCGCCAGGTACGCCGGTCCGATATAGGTGTCGGCCCCGAAGAACACCGAGAAATCCTTGCGCGTGGAGCCGAAACTTATATCGCGCCGTTCGCTCCACACGTTTCCGGCCTCAAACGAGGTGCCGATATAGGCCGGCACGTCCAGAATGCCCTCGCCGCCATTGCCGACCTTGCGCAGGTAGATCAAGCGCCCGATCGCATACTGCGGCCCCGCCAACGTTTCGGCCGGCACGCCGGAGAGATTCAAAAAGCCGCCGAGTGGGAAAAAGGTCCGTACGTTGGTGTCGCTGCCCCCGATCGTGCTGCCGGCCGAGACCCAGGCGACCACGGTATTTCTGGCCCAGGAGTGGGCCACACGCCAGTCGAGGGTAAACAGATCGGTGCCTTGCTCGCCTCCACCGTTGCCCTCGCCACTGATCTGGGCCACCAGAGCCTGGCCGTTGCGCGGAAAATTGGCGCTGTTGAGGCTGTCGTAGCCGAAGCGAACGAAGTATTCGGTGACGTCGAAATTCGATTCCGGCGCGCTGGGCCCCAGAATTACATACGAGCTGCCACGGCTCTGCAGCGCGCCGACGCGCATCTCGCCCCAATTGCCGAATTCACGTCCAAGATCCACGCCGTAATCCACGCTCGAGACACGGAATTCGCCCACCTGCCGATCGTCCACGACCTGCGCGACGTTATGCGCCTCGATGTCGGCATGGGGGGCGACGAAATACTGCGTAACGTTGGACAGCGGCAGCCACAGCTCCGTCCCGAGCAGCGGCGCGGTGCCGACCTGCATGTCCCACACCCACTCGGCGCCCAGGGAGTTGATTTCGGTGACATCCAGGCGGGCCGCAGCGTTGAAGATGGTCTGGCCCTTGAAGTCATCCTCCAGCGCAACCCCGAAGCGCAGATAATTCGGCCCCCAGGAGTTGCGCCGCGCGGAGAAATCGAGACCGAACTGCCCGAGTGGATCCTGCACCAGGCGGTAGTCGAGCATCTCCAGATCGCCGCGGCCATAGAGAGCCCCAACCTCGTTCCGGAGCGCTTCGGTATCGACCGTCTGGCCCTGGAACTGACCGAACATGTCCTCGATCGCGCGTTGATAGCTCTTCGAATCCGGCTCGACGCGTACGAACTCGATTTTCGGCGGTGCGGTGCGGATCTCCCCGCGTGCCCGCTGATAGCGCGCATAGGCCTCATCCGACAGCGCCAGCGCCGCGAGCTGTGTCCCGACCGCCTGGGCGGCCTGCTCCCCGGCGTCCACGATCTTCATCGTCTCGGGGAAATCATACGATGAGAAATCACCGAGCTGCGGTCTGACCACGATGTCATTGGGGCCGAGCGTCGCCAGGTCGCGCTCGATGTCCTTGCGAAGCAGGATCGAGAGCATCTGGTTGGTGACGCCAGCCAGCGAGTTCAGGCTCTTGCGCGGCTGCAACGGAAAGCCCGCGTCGACCACGATCAGTATGTCTACGCCCATGCTGCGGGCGACGTCGATTGGCAGATTGTCGGCCAGGCCGCCATCCACCAGCAGCTCATGGTGAAACTCCACCGGGGCGAACAGACCCGGCACCGACATGCTGGCGCGCATGGCGGTGGTCAGATCGCCGTCGCCGAGGATGCGCGCGCTGCCGGTTTCCAGATTGGTCGCCACGGCGCGAAAACGCGTCGGCAATCGATCGAAGTCGGTGATGCCCGCGACCGGCAGCGTGAGCTGGCGCAGGGTCTCGGTGAGCATCTGGCCCTGTACCAGACCCTTGGGGATTACCAGCCTCTTGCCCTGAATGCCTAAAGGCAGGTTGACCAGGTACTCCCGGTCCTCCTCCTTGCGCCGATAATCGAGCTCGGTGCGCGGCAGCCGGTCGCGGAACGCCGCCTGCCAGTCGAGCGATGCCATGGCATGCTGGATCTGCTCGCCCGACATGCCGCTGGCATACAGTCCACCGACCACCGCGCCCATGCTGGTGCCGGCGATCACGTCTACCGGCACGTGCAGCTGGTCGAGCATCTTCAATACGCCGATGTGCGCCGCGCCGCGCGCACCGCCGCCCGAGAGCACCAGCCCGATGCGCGGCCGCTCCGCGGCCGCCCGGGTTGCGTCGCCATCGCTCGGTGCACCTTGCGCGCCGGCCGTGGCCGCAACGAGCAGCGGCGCCGCCAGGACGACAATTCTTGCTATACGCATGCACCGGTCGGTCGCAGCCATTAAGCTTGCGCGCATGAGCTCGGCGTTCCTAATCTCGCTCGTCATTCAGGTGTTGTTGATCATTCACTGTATCCGCACCGGACGCAATTCGCTGTGGATCTGGGCGATAGCGCTGCTACCCCTCGCCGGGCCGATCGCGTACGTGCTGATCGAGCTGCTGCCCGGCCTGTTTGCCAGTCGCGGCACGCGCCGCGCAGTGCGAGGCGTACGCAAGGTGCTCGATCCGGACCAGGATCTGCGACGTTATCAGGACGAGGCGCGCCTGATCGGCGACGTCGCCAGCCGCCAGCGCTTCGCCGACGAGTTGGTGCGCCAGGGGCGCTCGCAGGAGGCCATCGGCATCTATCGGCAGGCGCTCACTGGTCTATACGAACACGATCCGAATCTGCTGCTCGGACTGGCGCGCGCTCAGTTCGCCAGTGGCGCCTTCGGCGAGGCGCGCGCGACGCTCGATGCGCTGATCGCTCACAACCCGGAATTCCGCTCCCCCGATGGCCACCTGCTGTACGCCCGAGCACTCGAGGGCGAGGGCAAACCCGACAAGGCGCTCGAGGAGTATGCGGCTGTCAGCAAGTACTACGCGGGTGCCGAGGCGCCGCTGCGCTACGCCCAGCTGCTGCGCGCCAGCGGCAAGCAGGAGCAGGCACGCGGTGTGCTCGAGGAACTGCTGGAGCACGCGCGGCTGGCGCCGCGTCACTACCGCAAAATGCAACAGCAGTGGCTCGCCGAGGCCGAGCGCGAGCTGGCCGCGCTTTGACTGGAGCGCGTCAACCAATGCGGCCGCGCCGCCCCGGAGTGGGCCGCGGCTGCTGCTGCGTGATGCAATGCAGATCGCCGCCGCCGAGCAGGATCTCGCGGGCCGGCACGCCGACGATGCGTCGCTGCGCGAACACACGGCGCAGCACCCGGCGCGCTGCGCCGTCGGTGCGCGGATCGAGCAGCGGCAGGATGACGGCGCCGTTGGCGAGATAGAAGTTGATGTAGCTGGCGGCCAGACGCTGTCCCGCACGCAGGGCGCGAATGGCAGGGCTTGCAACCACACCGGCCGCTTCGCGCCGCGTCATGTACAGCGGCCCGGGCGATGGCAGCTTGTGCACCCGCAGGCGCCGGCCGCGCGCATCGCGCGCCGCCATCAGCCGCTCCCAGGCGTCTTCCGAGACCCGCTGCTGCGGATCGTTCGGATCGTCGCTCCAGGTCAGGCAGACCTCGCCCGGACGCGCAAAGCAGGCCAGATTGTCGACGTGTCCGGAGGTCTCGTCATCGATCACTCCGTCGCCGAGCCAGATGACACAGCTGGCTCCAAGGTAGCGCTTGAGCACGCTCTCGATCTGCGCCCGGTTCAGCGACGGATTGCGCTTGAGCAGGCATTGCTCGGTGACCAGCACCGTGCCCTGCCCGTCGACATGGATGGCACCGCCTTCGTTGATGAGAGGCGCGCAGTAGCGTTCGCAGCCCGCGATCTCGAGCACCTTCTGCGCCACCGCCTGATCGCACCGGTAATCCGCGTAGAGGCCGCCCCAGGCATTGAAGCGCCAATGCACGCCGCGCAGTGCGCCGGCGGCGTTGACGACGAAGGTCGGTCCGACGTCACGCATCCAGGCATCGTCGCTCGACAGTTCCAGTACCCGTACCGCGGCCGGCAGTGCGGCCCGCGCCCTGGCGTATTGCCGCGCCGAGGCGCCGACGCTCACCGGTTCGAATCTGGCGATCGCGGTGGCTACCGTGGCGAAGGCCTGCTGGGCGGGCTGCGCGCCCCGCCGCCAATTGTCGGGCCGCTCCGGCCAGAGCATCCAACAACCCTCGTGGGCCTGGAATTCGGCCGGCATCCAGAAGCCATCGCGTGCCGGTGTTGATGTCAGGGTGCGGGACATGATCCGGGTGATTGTAGCAACCGGGACCCCGCCACGGGTCTGCCGGCGCCGCGCTGTGATAGCATTTCCTGAGCCGCCCTCAAGTCCGCTGGATCGCTCCATGACCAATCAGAATCCGACTTCAGTCAAGCCGGTCGTGCCCTCTGGCGGCCAGAAGATCTCGCTGAGGGACGGCAAACTGGTGGTCCCCGAGCGCCCGATCATCCCCTTTATAGAAGGTGATGGCACCGGCCGCGACATCTGGCGCGCCAGCGTGCGCGTGCTCGACGCGGCGGTCCAACGCGCCTACGGGCAGCGCCGCAAGATCGAATGGATGGAGGTCTATGCGGGGGAGAAGGCTTTCAACGCCTTCAAGAGCTGGTTGCCGGATGAGACCGTCGAAGCCTGCCGCGAATATCTGGTGTCGATCAAAGGCCCGCTGACCACACCGGTCGGCGGTGGCATCCGCTCGTTGAACGTCGCCCTGCGCCAGCTGCTCGATCTGTATGTCTGCCTGCGTCCGGTACGCTGGTTCAAGGGCGTCCCCTCGCCGGTCAAGGCGCCGGAGAAGGTGGACATGGTGATCTTCCGCGAGAACACCGAGGATCTGTATTCCGGCATCGAATTCGAGCAGGGCACGGACGACAACCGGAAATTTCTCGAGCTGCTGAAGACCAACTTCCCCAAACACTACGCCAAGATCCGCTTTCCCAACACCAGCGGCATCGGCATCAAGAACATCTCGATCGAGGGTACCGAGCGCCTGTTCCGCGCAGCGCTCGAATACGCGCTCGCCAACAAGCGCAAGAGCGTGACCATCGTGCACAAGGGCAATATCCTCAAATTCACCGAAGGCTCGTTCCGCGCCTGGGCCTACGCCCTGGCCGAGCGTGATTTTTCCGATCGGGTCTATACCTGGCCTCAGTGGGAGCGCACCAAGGCGGCCGGCGGCGAAAAGGCGGCCAACGACGAACAAGCCGCGGCGCTCAGGAGCGGCAAATTGCTGATCAAGGACGCGATCGCGGATATCACGCTGCAGCAGGTCCTGACCCGCGCCGATGAATTCGACGTGGTCGCGACCATGAATCTCAACGGCGACTACCTGTCCGATGCGCTGGCGGCTCAGGTTGGTGGCATTGGCATCGCGCCCGGCGCCAATATCAATTACATCACCGGACACGCGGTATTCGAAGCCACACACGGCACGGCGCCGAAATACGCCGACCTCGACCAGGTCAATCCCGGGTCGGTGATCCTCTCCGGCGAGATGATGCTGCGCTACATGGGCTGGCTGGAGGCGGCCGACGCGGTCATCAGCGCGATGGACAGGACCATCGGGCAGAAGATCGTGACCTACGACTTTGCGCGCCTCATGGAAGGCTCAACCAAGGTCAAGTGCAGCGAGTTCGGCGACGCGCTGATCCGTAATCTCTAGACGCGCGGCCGTCACAGCTTGCGCTGATCCGGCGGCGGCGGGGTGTACTGATAGACCCAGGTTTCCGTCAGCGGTTCGCCATTGAGCGCCAGGAACAGGCGCAGGTTGATCGGCTCGGTACTCTCATCCGTGGGCTTAAGATCGAACATCGCGCGCCAGCCGTTGATCGAATGCAGCGGCCGCGCCGAGGTAATCTCGATCTGACCGCGCGAGGCGGTGATCATCGGCTCCAGACGCGCATCTTCGCCGAGCAGCGGAAATTGGCCGCCGGCGAAATCGACCGCAAAGCGCCACGAGAAATAGGAACGCTTTTGCCCGACCACGCCACCGATGCCGGCACGGGTTGCACGCACCTGCGCCAGCGGACAGGAAAGCGGATTATAGCGGCACCAGTACAGGCGATAGCCGAAGAGCAGCTCCTGGCCGCGCTGCGGCTTGTCGGCCGGGTTCCAGAAGGCGACGATGTTATCGGAGGTCTCGTCGCCGGTAGGAAGCTCGACCAGCATGACCGCCCCTTTGCCCCAGCTGCCTTTGGGTTCGACCCAGACGCTCGGACGCCGGTCATAGAACACGCCGTCGTCCTGGTAATGATCGAAGTCGCGGTCGCGCTGCATCAGGCCGAAGCCGCGCGGCGAATCGTCGATAAATGAGTTGACGCGCACCCCCGCCGGATTGACCAGCGGCCGCCACAGCCATTCCCCGGCGCCGGTATAGAGCTGCAGGCCGTCGGAGTCGTGAATCGCCGGGCGCCAATCGTTGTCAATGCGCCGATCGTTCGGGCCGTCGAAGAACATGCTGGTCCCGGGCGCGATACCGATTCGCTCGATGGTTTTGCGCGGATACAGCGCCGCATCCACGTCCATCACAATCGTATCGGCCACATCGATGATGAAGCGATAGGCGCCCGCGACGCTGGGCGAATCGAGCAGCCCGTAGACGGTGACCCGGCTGGAATTGCTGGCCGGACGTTCCAGGTAGTAGGCGATGAAATCGGGGAACTCCTCGGGCCGCGACATGCCGGTATCGATCGCGAGCCCGCGCTGCGACATGCCGTACTGCTTGTCGCCGTCGACCGCACGGAAGTACGAGGCGCCCTGAAATGCAGCCACATCGCGCGTCCAGTCGGAATGGAACAACAGCCTGAAGCCTGCGAATCCGAGATTCGCCGCGAGCTTGCGTCCGTCTACCCCGCTCCTGCTGTAATCGAACATGGCCGGATCATAAGCCAGCTCCTGTGCACGTCCGTCCTCGACGCTGTAGAGCCGCACCGGCTTGGTCACGGTGAATCCGAGATGGAAGAATCGCGCCTGAAACCACACGCCGTCGCCGGCCCACAGCGAGTGATCATCGCGAAAACGGATCGCCTGCCACTGGTCCCAGCCGAGCTTGGCGATCGGTGCCGGCAGCACGACGTTGGGCGGCTTATAGGCCGTCCCCGCCATCGATCGCGCCAGACCCTTGAGCTGCGCATAATCGAACGGTTCGGCGGCGCCGAGCCGCTTCAATGGCGAGCCCGGTGCCGAGGCCGCCCCCAGCAGTCTGGCCCAGGGCAGCGCGCCGGCGGCCATCGCCGTTCCGGCCTGAAGAAATCGACGTCGCGACATGGGTTCGATTAAAGCAAGTTTTGTGCCGCCAGGCGACGGCGGCCTCATTGTACTTCGCGGCGCGTGCTGCCGCGCGCTGCATGCGCGCGCGGCGCAGTCTTAACACCGTGCCGGCGACCGCGCTATCCTCGAGCAACACAGCGCAGGAGTCCCCCTGATGCGAGATTTGCAGTCGGCGCCAGGACCGCAGGCAGACATCGCCGGCCCCAGGCCCGAGATCGCCAGCCTGGCCGAGGGTGAATTCTCGCTGAACAATTTTCAATTCACGTCGGGCGAAACGATGCCTGTGCTGCGCATTCATTACCGCACGCTTGGCCAGCCGCGGCACGATGAGCGCGGCCTCGTGGCCAACGCCGTTCTGATACTGCATGGCACCGGTGGCAGCGGCAGCCACTTCATGACCCCCGAATTCGCCGGCGAGCTTTTCGGCCCTGGACAGCCGCTCGATGCCGGCCGCTATTTCCTGGTGCTACCCGATGGCGTCGGTCACGGCGGCTCCTCCAAACCAAGCGACGGCGCGCATGCGCGCTTTCCGCGCTTCGGCTACGGCGACATGGTCGCGGCGCAATACCGGCTGCTGACGTCAGGACTGCAGGTGAATCACCTGCGGCTCATCATGGGTACGTCGATGGGCGGCATGCATACCTGGATGTGGGGTCAGAGTTACCCGGACTTCATGGACGCTCTGCTGCCACTGGCCTCGCTGCCGACGCAGATCTGCGGCCGCAACCGCGTCTGGCGGCGCGCGATCAGCGATGCGATCCGCAATGATCCAGAATGGCGCGACGGGGAATATCGCGAACAGCCCCCAAGCCTGCGCACCGCCGCGCAGATTCTGTTCCTGATGCGCAGCAATTCGCTGCTGCGCTGGCAGCTCATGCCAAGCCTGAAGGACAGCGACGCGGTACTCGACGCGGCCGTGGACACGGCCGTGAAGCAGGGAGACGCCAACGACATGCTTTATCAGATCGAGGCTTCGCGCGATTACGATCCGGGGCCGCGCCTGGAACAGATCCGCGCCCCATTGCTGGCCCTAAACTGGGCCGATGATCTCATCAATCCGCCGGAGCTCGGCATACTACAGCGCGAGGTCCAGCGCGTGCCGCAGGGCCGCGCCATCCTGATTCCATTCACTGCCGAGACGCGGGGGCATGAATCCGATACGATCGCCGCCGCGTGGAAGCACCATCTGCTGCAGTTGCTGCATAGCGCCCCTTACCCTTAGCAACGTCTCCACTCGCCCGCAGTGCCGACACCGCGCCAGCGCGGCCGCAGCCATCATGCCGCCGTAACCATTATGTTGTCGGCGAAGGACTACTGGCGCGTGCGCGGCGCGCGATGATGAGCGCAGTTCCGAGCTCGTTTTGCTCTTGATCTGACGGCAAATGGCGACAAGACCGCAATATCAGACGATCGATGATGGCGCGTCGCGCGCGCACTATGTTATTAGGGGCGTCACAAAAAGTGGAGTGATCATGTCCAGAGTGCTACGTCAGCTGATTGGTATGTCCGTGCTGGGCGCAATCCTTGCGGCCTGCGGTAATGGCTCTGTTCCGGTCGTAGCGACCGGCGGCGATTCTTCCGGCAGTAGCAGCAGCAGCAGCAGTAGTAGTAGCAGCAGTAGCAGTAGCAGTAGCAGCAGTAGTAGCAGCGGCGGTGGCAGCGCATTGACCGACGTCCTGACCTACCACAACGACACCATGCGCACCGGTCAGAATCTGACCGAGACAATACTGACACCGAGCAACGTCAAGAGCTCGAGTTTCGGACTGCTGCGCCAACTGGCCGCGGACAGCCGCATCGATGCAGCGCCGCTCGTGG
>Ga0302326_10025698_pt1 | contig 11931 bp, 7 predicted proteins | sample Palsa_T0_3_FD_202264 | JGI IMG/M metagenome (GOLD analysis project Ga0302326, IMG submission 202264) | Peat permafrost microbial communities from Stordalen Mire near Abisko, Sweden - Palsa_T0_3 | ecosystem: Environmental > Terrestrial > Soil > Palsa > Peat permafrost | place: Sweden: Abisko... | reverse complement strand
AGGCTTGGCGCAGGTTTCCGTGGTTGCGGATCTTACCGGGGAGTTCGCAGGTACCTCGAACATACCCGGACGGTCGCTAGCGCTGGTTTTCGTCACGGCGGGCCCCCGGTTCACTTACTACCCCCCTCGCTTTCACCGCTATGCCCCGTTCGCCCAGGGTCTGATCGGCGTCGTACATGGCTTCGATGCGCCCCAACAACGCCGGCTCCACGACCGGGGCCGCGAGCGCGCTGGCGGCGTTTGTTGGCGGCGGCCTGGATATCTCCATCAACCATTACCTAGCAGTCCGGCCGATCCAGGCCGACTACGGCTTCTCACAACTGCCCAATAGCGTCAACGCCCATCAAAATGTCTTCCGCTACTCTGCCGGCTTCGTCCTTCACACCCGGTAAGCGGACCGCCGGCAGCCCACCCGCCCGCTCAGAACGCTTACGGATCGAGTATTTTGATTTGCGGATAGCGCGTGAAATCCTGCGCGTTGAAGGTGAGAATGCTATTTTGCAAGATTCCAAACCAGAGTCCCCAATCCTTAAACTTCCGAAGTGTCACCCGGCGCACATCGCCAAGTACGAACCCTGTAGTCTTCGGGAGCAATCCCTATACGCTCTATGGCTTCGGCTACGGGATCCAAAAACTCGGCACCAAGCCCAGGCTTTTGTTTCTCGTGAAAGTGGCAGCCGCTTCGATTTCGCGCCGAGCAATTCTGCCTAAAACAACCGTCTTCACTCGGGAGCAATGAGCTTGAATTTCTCCCGCAGATCGACAATGAACTTCTCAGCCGGCACGCCCTCGTCGGGATGAGCTTCGTCGTCCCGCACATGCTCATTCGCGCTTTAATTCTTCGCTTGGATCGGTTCCGGGGCGAGTGGATGTGGCCATGATGCAGCCATTTCAGTCTTCACAGACGGCCCGGACAAGGATATTGTGCGCCGGCATGTCATTCAAAACATAGCCGGGAACTGACCGAGCGCCGCGATCCTATGCAGGAGTTTGCGGATAGGATCATCGCTGAACTCGAAAAGGGGGTTAAGGCATGGGTCAAACCGTGGAACCCAGAATTATGTAGGTTGCCAAGGGTGAGGCTTGGCAAGGGCATATCCCACGCCGTGGCAGTCAATGGCGAGAAAGGGCTATTGGTAACCGTGACTGATAATGGGGGATTGCTCCAGATTCATACGGCTGTAAGGAATCTGCTCAGGCCCGCCGATGAAGCGGTTGTTGAGAAAGTAAAGGTCTATAGGCTTGCGGCTGTTGGCACGAGAGTGGGCGGCCCTGAATGTATCAGGCCGCAAAGATCCTCTCACGGAGGCTCGCGAGGCGAACGATTTGCCGGCTGGATGTCTCAGCGAATCCCTTCATGGAGGCGGACTCACCCACGAATCGGCGCTGGCATCGATCCATCGGCTTGCCTTCATTTCGAAAGGCTCTCCGGCCGTCGTACTTCCGGCGAGCCAGCGCGTCAGTTACCGGCACTATGCAAAGAGGGTTGGTTGAAATGTCTTCAGTAGTTCGCCGCAGCGCCTGCAAAGCTGCCTGCTTGCTTTCTTTGATCGCCGGAGTCACCGTGGTCCCGGCATTCGCTCAACTTCCGGGGGTAAGCCTGGTTCCGGCGATCACGACGTTGACCGGCAATGGATCTGGAGCGAATGCGCCGGCCAGCAGCCCGACCCTGGCAAGCAGCGCTGGGAATCAGACTGTGGTCGCCGTCGTGGCCGACACGGCGGGGAACGTCTATTTCTCCGACGGTAATGTCAACGTCGTCTGGAAGATCACCCGGGCTACCGGCATCATGGCCCACTTCGCCGGTACTGGCGCTAACGGTTCCTCCGGAGACGGCGGCCCCGCAGTCTCGGCCAAATTTCGCGGACCCCAGGGCCTCAAGTTCGACAGTGTGGGCAATCTCTACATCGTCGACTCCGGCAACTCCACGGTGCGCCGGGTGGATCACGTTTCGGGCAACATTACAACCGTCGCCGGAAATCCCCACATGGCTGGATCGACCGGCGACGGCGGTCTGGCCACGGGCCCCAACGCCAGGCTGTACGATCCTGACTACATCGCGTTCGACAGCGCAAACAATCTCTATATCGCGGATAATATCAACAATTCGATTCGCAGAGTGGACGCGGCCACACAGATCATCACCACCATCGCCGGTAATGCAACCACTGGCTCGGGACAAACCGGAGATGGCGGTCTGGCCACCAACGCTCTCCTGAATCATCCGAATGGCCTCTCCTTCGACCAGGCCGGCAATCTCTATATCGCCGACCAGGGCAATAATGCCGTACGCAGGATCGACGCGGCAACGCTTCACATCACGACCGTCGCCGGAGACCCGTCCTCGGCACGCGCATCGGGGTCGACCGGCGACGGTGGACCGGCTGCCGGCTCATTTCTGAATGCCCCCCAAGGGGTCTACGTGGATACGGGCGGCAATCTCTTCATCGCCGATGCCGGCAACAGCGTAGTTCGGGAAGTCACCAACGACGGCAACATCAACACAGTCGCCGGGGTCATCGGCAGCGCTGGCTTCAGCGGAGTTGGAGGCGCCGCTACCACCGCGCTGCTTAGCCGTCCGGCTGACATTGCCTTCGACACAGCGGGCAACCTCTTCGTTGCCGACATCCTCGACGCCACCGTTAGCGATGTCAATTTGTCCTCCACGTTCCCGCCCACGGCTGTAGGTTCCACATCCGCCTCACAGAACCTTGTCCTGCATGTGGTGGGCACACGTACGATCACGGGCATCACCGTGCCTCAGTCGCAGGGGGGCAGCGCGGAGTACGCCGTCGGCTCGATCAGCGGCGCCGGTTGCAGCATAGGCTCACCCATCGTCGATGCTGGTTCGGGGACGGACTGCGAATTGCCGGCTACTTTCCACCCCGCCTATCCGGGCCTGCGAGGTATTCCCCTGGTCGTCGCTACCACCATCAGTGCAACGCCGACAATATTTCACCTCGGTATGACCGGATACGCCCTGGGGCCGCAGATCGCCTTCACGCCGGCATTGATTACTACGGTCGCGGGGAACGGAACAGCCGGCTCCACGGGGAATGGGGGTCCGGCAACCGGTGCGGAATTACATAACCCCTTCGCAGTGGCGGCCGACTATCAAGGCAGCCTCTATATCTCCGACGCAAACAATAACGTGGTCCGGCGGGTTGACGGGAGCACCCATATCATTACCGGCTTTGCCGGCAATGGCACTGCGGGCTTCAACGGAGATTCTGGCCTGGCTACGACAGTAGAACTGGACGTACCAGGGGGTCTGCACCTCGACAGCGCGGGCGATCTTTATTTGAGCGATTCGCAGAACCGTGCAGTCCGCGAGGTAAACGCGGGCACCGGAGATATGTCGACCGTCGCCGGGGTGCCTCCAAACCCCGGGTTTAGCGGAGACGGCGGCGCGGCCACCGCCGCACGGCTAGTGGAACCAGAGGACCAGGCGTTGGACAGCGGAGGCAATCTTTACATAGCCGACGCCTTGAACAACAGGATCCGCAGGGTAGACGCGAGCAGCGGAATCATCACCACCGTAGCCGGCAACGGGACGGCGAGTTACGGCGGCGATCTTGGTCCGGCCACCGCCGCTGAGCTGTATGGTCCGCTCGACCTCGCGGTCGACGCTGCCGGCAATCTTTACATCGATGATGACGTCAACAACGTCATTCGCAAGGTGACTGCCAGTACCGGCATCATCACCACCGTAGCTGGTGTAGCTGGCGTGCCCGGGGTCGGCAGCTTCGGCGGAGATGGGGGTCCGGCTACCAGCGCCCATTTGAATGACCCGGAGGGGATCGCGCTGGACGCTGCCGGCAACCTGTACATCACCGATTCGGGCAACAATGTGGTGCGCGAGGTAAATGGGCTTACCCAGATCATCACCACGGTATCCGGCGACGCGATCGGCAACACCGCAGGATATACCGGCGACCTTGGCCCCGCGAATGCAGCGCTGGTGAACTACCCGATGTATCCAGCCTTCGATAATGCCGGCAGTCTCTATTTCACCGATAACGGGAACAACGTCATCCGCAAGATCGCGGGGGTAGCGCCGCTGAGTTTCGGGTCTATTACTGTCAGCACAAGTTCGACGGCGCAGGACGTGACCATCACCAACAACGGCACGGCGAACCTGGCTCTTACCGCGCTGACCCACCCGGCTGATTACAACCTGAGCGGCGCAGGCACGACCTGCACCAGCAGCACCGTCCTCGCGCCCGCCGCCAGCTGCGTGTTGGGCATTGAATTCTTACCCACGGTCACCGGCGCCCTGAACGAAAACTTGACCATAACCGATAACCAGGGTTCGCAGACAATTCCGCTCGGCGGAACGGGTCTGCCGGCAGCGACCACGACCACCGTCACCCTTGCGCCTAACCCACCCGTGGGCGGCGGAAACGTAACCTTAATCGCCACGATCGTGCCCGCGCCGACGGGTTCCCCGATGGGCACGGTGACGTTCTCGAACAACGGAAGCGCCATCTCCGGCGCGCTCGCGATCGATGCTTCCGGCGTGGCCACGCTCACTATCTCTAATCTTCCCGCCGCCACTTACTCCTGGACCGCCGCGTATACAGGCAACGCCAACCATGCGGCTTCGACCTCCGCGGCGGTCGTACTCACCGTGGCCTCCAGCGTAGCGACGGGCACTACGTTCGCGATCACACCGGCCAGCAGCGTGAATGCCGGGACAGCGGTGACCTTCACCGCAACCGTGCTCAGCAACAGCCTGCCTGTCTATCCGGGCATGGTTCTGTTCTGCAACGCCAGTGCGGCGCACTGCGATGGCTCTGCGCTCCTCGGCTCCGCGCCGCTCGACAGCAGCGGCGTCGCCACTTTCAAGTTCGTGCCCGGATTCGGAACTTACAGCATCAAGGCCGTCTATCCCGGAGTTGGTACCGACAGCGCCAGCGCCAGCGTGTCCGCCGCACAGACGCTCACCGTCAACGGCATCGCCAGCTATCTATCCTTCAGCGCCATTGCAGCCACCGGCGTGGCCGGCGACTACACGCTTACGGGTACGGTGAGCGCCTTCGGCATCGCCGCTCCCAGCGGCCCGGTAAACTTCCTGAACACCACCGCCTCCACCACCATTGGCTCCGCCACTCTGGACCCTGCCACGCTTGGTTCCCGCTTCGTTCAGGCCACGGGATCGACGATTCTGTTGCCGTCCGTCCAAACCGCCGTTGCCTGGGAAGCCACGGGAGACTTCAACGGCGACGGCATACCCGACCTTGCGGCCATCAGCAGCGATTATCAGAGTCATGCTTATGTTCTGTTGGGAATAGGCGATGGGACGTTTCACGCGCCGGCAGCTTACGCGATCGGTGAATACGCCGCGTTTGTAACTGTGGCCGACGTAAATAACGATGGGCATCCCGATATCGTTGTGGCCAACGCCTTCAGCGGGAATGTGGGCGTATTGCTGGGGAATGCCAACGGTACGTTCGGCGCGCAGACCACCTTCCCGGTGGGCAGCAAGCCCATTTTTGTCGCCGCGGGAGATGTGAACGGCGATGGCATCCTGGATCTGGTGGTCGCCAATAACGGCGACAGCACCATCGGCGTGTTGCTGGGCGATGGGACAGGCCATTTCGCGGCCCAGGTCACCTATCCGGTGGGCGGCGCCCCCGACGGCATAGCCATCGGCGACTTCAATGGCGATGGCAAGCCCGACCTGGCGGTCTCCAATGCATACACGTATCCGTCGCCCCTGGGTTCGATCAGCCTGCTGATGGGGGCGGGGAATGGGACGTTCGCGGCAGCTACCACCTTGACCGTGCCGGCTGCTGTAAGTCCTTCCGCCGTGCTCGCCGTTGACCTGCGCGGAAACGGAACGCTGGACCTGGTCTTCGCCGACAACGGGCTGACGATCCACCCTGCGGCGCCCGCGGTTTACGTCATGCTGGGCAATAACAACGGCTCCTTCGGCGCGCTCGCAACCTATCCCACGGAGGACAATGCGCAGTCCGTTACCGCGGGCGATATCAACCACGACGGTATCCTGGATCTGGTTGTGCCGGACAGCGCCGCCGATGGCTCTGGAACCAGCGTCAGCGTGCTGATGGGAAAAGGAGATGGCACTTTCGGCGCAAAGACCGATTACCCGGTCGGCGGCGGCGGTCCATATAACGCAGTACTGGCTGACTTCAACGGCGATGGCCTGCTCGATATATCGACTGCGAATTACTCCGGCCTGTCGGTCACCGCTCTTCTCCAGCAGCAAACCGAGGCGGCAACCCTGCACAACGCTTCTGTAGGGGGGACCGGACCGCAACTGGCCGATGCCAGTTTTGCGGGCGACGCCTCTCACGCCGGCAGCGTGTCTGCGACGACTTCGTTGACTCCGCTCATCGCGACCACGAACACGCTCACTTCGTCGGCCCCGGCAGCCATTGCTGGAGCGAGCGTAACCTTCACGGCGACGATTGTACCTGTACCCACGGCGTCTCCAATGGGCACGGTCAACTTTTACAGCGGCGGAGTCTTGCTGGGCTCGGGCAGCGTCGTGGTCAACTCTTTGGGAGTCGCCACCTATACGACTACCGGCCTTGCCGCCGGGGCACAGGCGATTACCGCCGTGTTCTCGGGCAACGCGAGCTATTCCACTTCGACCTCCGCGGCGATCACGGAAACGATTACGGCGGCGACCGCCACGACCTCCATTCTGACCGTGGCTCCGAACCCGGTCGTAGCGGGTCAATCCGCAACCTTCACGCTTACCATATCGCCTGCCCCTACCGGTTCACCCGTGGGCACCGTGAGCTTCCACAATGGTGGAACCTTGCTGGGCTCAGGGACGGTCAACGGGTCCGGCGTGGCGACCTTTTCCACCACCACGCTGCCTCTGGGAACCGACTTAATTACCGCCGCCTACTCGGGTAATGCGGGGTTTGCCGGTTCGACCTCGACGGCCATCTCCGTGCAGGTGAACGCGGCGAACGCGGCCGCAACGACCTCCATTCTGACCGTGGCTCCGAACCCGGTCGTAGCGGGTCAATCCGCAACCTTCACCCTTACCATCTCTCCTGCGCCTACCGGCTCACCCCTGGGCACGGTGAGCTTCCACAATGGCTCGACCTTGCTGGGCACCGGGGCGGTCAACGGATCCGGGGTGGCAATCTTCTCGACCACCACGCTGCCGGTAGGGACCGACTCCATCACTGCCGGCTACTCAGGCAATGCAGGGTTTGCCGGTTCGACCTCGACGGCGATCTCCGTGCAGGTGAACGCGGCTAACGCGGCCGCGACCGTAACCGCAGTTGCATCCTCAAACCTGGCGCCCACCTATGGGCAAAGCGTGACCCTCACCGCAACCGTCACCCCCGTGCCCACCGCCGCTCCGCCAGGTTCCATCAAGTTCTATGCGGGCACTGCTCTGCTCGGCGCCCAGGCCATCAACGCGCAAGGCATCGCCACGTTGAGCCTTAGCTTACCGCTCGGTCCCAACGCAATCACCGCGGTGTATTCGGGGAGCGCGGGCTTTGCCGCATCCACATCGAGTTCACTGTCCGTCTCCGCGCGTGCGCTCTCGGCAATCACGTTTTCCGCCAGTCCCACGACCCAACTGGCCACCATGCCTGTGGTCTTTACCGCCCAGGTGAACTCCACCACCGCCGGCGCACAAACCGGAACGGTAAGCTTCCTGAATGGATCGACGGTGCTGGCCACCGTCACCATCGTGGCCAGCCAGCCGGCGGTGTATTCGGAAACCGGCCTGTCAAGCGGCCTGTATAGCGTCACCGCGAGCTACTCGGGCGATGGCAGCTTCCTGCCCAGCGCTTCCACGGGGGCGCCGATTTCGATCACCGTCTCCGATCTGGATCTCGCCATCGGCGGCGATAAGAACAAGACTGTCGTTCCCGGCGGCGCGGTCACCTACAACTTCCCTCTATCTCCCGTGCTCACGCCTACGTTCCTCTATAACGTGGCGCTCACGGCGACGGGGCTGCCTCCAGGCGCAACCTACACGTTCTCGCCTGCAAGCATACCTGCCGGCAGCGGGACGGTTCCCGTCGCCTTCACGGTGCAGACCGCCAAGACAACCGCGATGTTGCATCGCACAGCGGGGTCTTCACGAAGCCCGTGGTTCGCCTTGGCCTTCGGCCTGTTGCTTCCGCTGGCAGGCGCAAAGCGCTTCCGCGCACGGCTGACAACACCGACACGGATGCTGCTGCTGTTGCTGTACGGTGGGCTCAGCCTGGGCCTGGTGGCCGGTCTTGGCGGGTGCGGTTCAGGAGGGTTCCTCGGAACGCCGGCGGGACAGACCAGCTACACCATCACCATCAACGCAACCAGCGGCACGCTGGTCCGGACAACCACGGTGCAACTCAACCTTGAGTAGAGACCTGGAGTAGAGAACGCTAGCGCAGTCATGAGGAGATATCATGCAGGGCATTTATAGAGTGGCAATCTTGGGACTCGCGATTGGCATGTGCACTCCCGCCGTCCTGGCGCAGGCCAAGGAGGATGCACTCTCGCCACCGCACGAAATCCAGGTCGCTTTCAACTATAGCTACATGCGCGCCAATGCAGCTCCGGGCCAGTGTGGCTGTTTTAACATGACGGGCGGCAGCGGCGAGGTTGCCGTTCAGGCTTGGCGCGGGTTTTCCGTTGTCGCTGATCTTACCGGGGAGTTCGCGGGCAGCTCGAACATACCCGGGCAGTCACTAGCGCTGGTTTTCGTCACGGCGGGCCCCCGGTTCACTTACTTCAGCCACCGCTTTCACCGCTATGCCCCATTCGCACAAGGTCTGGTCGGCGTCGTACACGGCTTCGATGCGCCCTTTCCCAACAACTCCGGCTCCACGACCGGGGCCGCGAGCGCGCTGGCGGCGTTTGTTGGCGGCGGCCTGGATATCTCCATCAACCATTACGTCGCAGTCCGGCCCATCCAGGCCGACTACGGCCTCTCACAACTGCCCAATAGCATCAACGCCCATCAGAATCTCTTCCGCTACTCTGCGGGCATCGTACTTCGCATCCAGTAAGCCGCGGTCCTTCCCGGAATCGCCCACTGGCCAGCTTTTGCGATGGCTCCCCGATCACCTGGTTGAGATGGGCGTCAGTCAGTTCGTCGCGGCTGACCCTCTTGGCGATGGAACTCCCCACCTGACGAGCGTCTACGGTTAAGCGACAGGACCTGATCTCAGGGCATTTTCGGTGGAGCCCTCCTCTACCGCTGGCATCCGCGCTTGAAGAGCCTGTCACCGTATCCGTCGCTTAAGCGGCGGATGAAACCTTGTACGATCCAGGAACATTATGAACGCCATCGAGGTCGAAGAAAAAAGTTGTTCCTTGACCCACCGAACTTTCAGCCCGGATACGACCACTGTGTCGATGGATAATTCGCTGTACAGTGGCCAATCCGATGCCGGTCCCCGCAAACTCCTCGTCCAGGTGGAGGCGTTGGAAGGCACCGAAGAGCCTGTCGGCATATCGCATATCGAATCCACAACCGTTATCGCGTACAAAATATTCAGTCGGTTTATCGGCAGGATGTGTCACCCCGAACTCGATTCGGGCGCAATCTACCGCGCTTGTGAACTTCCAGGCATTCGCGATCAGATTATCCAGGACGATGCGTAGCAGGGCCGCATCACCGACAGCCGAGATTCCATCCGAAATGATAAATTCGACGTTCCGGCTAGGGTCGACTTGTTGCAATTCTGTAGCAATGGTGTGCGCCAGTGAGCTGAGATCGATCTGTTGGCAGTGGAGATCGGACCGTCCCAAGATGGCTAATCTGAGGAGGGCTTGGATCAGAGTTGTCATGTGTTCCGTGGATGAACGAATTGCCACAATCATTTCTTTGCCGGCGGCGGTCAGTTCATCCCCGCATTCCCTTTCCAAGAGGCTCACAAAGCCGTCAATTCGCCGCAGGGGGGCACGCAGATCATGAGAAACGGAATAGTTGAAGGTCTCAAGCTCCTTGTTCAGCGCCTCGACTTGGCCCGTCCGTAGCTGCACCCGCCGCTCAAGGTCGCTTTTTAGCTGCTGTATCTCCGCTTCAGCCTGTTTGCGTCCACTGATGTCGCGGATGTTGCATTGAATGACTCTCTTGGGACCGACGTCATAAATGTTGCTTACGAACTCCACTTCAACGTTACTCCCGGTTTTGGAGTGAAGCGGAATATTGTCATACCGGATGTAGCCTTTCTCCTGTAGTTCCAGGAAGGCCGACTTGGATTCCTCACTATCTTGAAAAGCCGCGACCTCCCAGAGCTTCTTCCCTAAATACTCCTTTCGGGAAAAGCCAAGAAGGTCCAGCAAGAAAGGATTGGCATCCTGGATTTGCCCGGTCCCTGCATCCACAATCAATATCCCGTCCTGGGCCGATTCGAATAGCCGCCGATACTGAGCCTCCGAAGCGATGAGCGCCTGATCCGCCAACACCTTCTGGTTGCAAACCTTTGGGTCGAGTAAAACTCGCTCGATCACAGGAACAAGCCTGGTCAATTGCGTTTTCTGTACGTAGTCTCGTGCGCCAGCGCGTATCAGCGACACAGCTACATCGGTATCAATTTCCCCGGAGACAATGATGAAAGGCACGTCAGGACATAATTCGAATGTTAACGCCAGAGCGGCTGAGCCTCTGAATTGGGGCATAGCGTAATCGGATATGATCAAGTCCCACTGATGATGACGCAATGCCGCCCGCATGGCGGCCTGAGTTGCAACCGCTTCATGGGTGACTTCAAAGCCTCCCTCGCGCAAAACGAGGAGCAATAGGGCAACGTCGCTCGGGGCATCCTCAACGATCAACACACGCAGCGGTCGCCCCGGTTTATCTCCAACCTTCACAGTTGTTTGCATTCAGTTACTCCAACAACGAAATACTGCTTCAGAGGTGTCGCACAGCGATAGAGGGTCTTTTTAGAACACCGACGGATCCGAAAGCGCCGCCATTATCAGCGCCTCTGCAGGCAGCTTGGGTTTGAAACCGACTCGACCAACCCCGGTTGAGGTTCTCGTCCATCACCTTCCTTACCGCGCTGTGACCGTAAGTCGCACGAGTCGCGATTGATTCACCAACACCGGCCCGTCGCTGGCGTGTTAGGGTTGGCGCGCCCCTCAGCCTACAGCAGGTAATGTCGCTTTTTCGGTCGAATCAACGGCCGGCAAAACCACAACCGTAAACCAATATTCGGTTATTGTCCGAACCACGTTAAGGAACTGGTCGAAGTCGACAGGTTTGACAATGTAAGAACTACACCGCATTTTGTACAGTTTCAAGATCTCTTGTTCATGCTCCGAAGTGGTCAGTATAACGACAGGCAGACCTTTGAGATGCTCATCCTTGATCATCTCAGCGAGTACTTCCTGGCCACTCATTTTGGGCATATTCAGATCCAGAAGTAAGAGATCTGGCGTGGGAACATTCTGGTACTCACCCTGCTTGCGCAAGAAGGCCAAACATTGCTCACCATCTTTCGCGCGGTGCAAGTTGACGAGCAGCTTAGTCCGTCGAAACGCTTGGCGGGTAAGCTCTACATCGTCGTCGTTGTCTTCGGCAAGCAGGATTTCCGCTGGCCGACCTTTAGCAAGTTCATCGCTCATTAGTTTGTTCCGTCCCTTCGGGAATCGTGAAATGAAATGTGCTTCCATGGCCAGGTTCGGATTCCACCCAAATCTTCCCCCCATGACGATTTACTACACGACGGCAGACGGCTAAACCAATGCCCGTTCCCGGATGCTCTTTTTGATTGTGCAACCGCTTGAATATCTCAAAAATCTGCTCGTAATGCTTAGGGTCGATGCCAATACCGTTGTCGCGGACGGAAAAGATCCAGCCCTTCCCGCTGCGTTTGGCTGAGATGTCGATATGTGGTGGTTTGTCACTACGGTATGCGAATCCATTGCTAATCAGGTTTTGCATCAATTGGACTAATTGTGAGCGATCGCCCATCACGATTGGCAGCTTGC
>Ga0302326_10025697_pt1 | contig 11931 bp, 14 predicted proteins | sample Palsa_T0_3_FD_202264 | JGI IMG/M metagenome (GOLD analysis project Ga0302326, IMG submission 202264) | Peat permafrost microbial communities from Stordalen Mire near Abisko, Sweden - Palsa_T0_3 | ecosystem: Environmental > Terrestrial > Soil > Palsa > Peat permafrost | place: Sweden: Abisko... | reverse complement strand
GTGACCCTGCAGCGGCTGCTGCCCGATTTTTCCAAGCCGGACGACGCCGCGGCCGAGGCCACCGATAGCCTGAACGCCGCCTTGCGCAGCCTGCATGAGCCCTCGATCATCGACGCTAAACGCGTTGCGGCACAACAACTGCTGGACACACTTCCGAATGACGGCGGCAAACTTGAGCTGACCGAGGAAGTGGCCAACGCCTGGATCGCGGCCGTCAACGACCTGCGCCTGGCCCTGGGCACCATGCTCGACATTCGCCCGGACGGCCCTGATCGCCTGCCCGACGACCACCCAATGGCGCCGCACCTCGACGTCTACCAGTGGCTGACGGTGCTGCAGGAGTATCTGGTGCTGGCGCTGATGGGGTCGTGATGAACGCGATCACCGACGTCGCCGGCATTCTGGTCGGCGACTATCACCGGCTGGACCCGGACGCGACGATGGGTGCGGGCTGGGCGACTGGGGTCACCGTCGTCCTGACGCCACCCGGCACCGTCGGCGCCGTCGACGTTCGGGGCGGCGCGCCCGGCACTCGGGAAACCGATTTGCTGGACCCCTCCAACAGCGTGCGCTACGTCGACGCGGTGCTGATCGCCGGTGGCAGCGCCTACGGGTTGGCCGCCGCCGACGGAGTGATGCGCTGGCTGGAGGAGCACGATCGCGGCGTGGCGATGACCGGTGGGGTCGTGCCGATCGTGCCGGGAGCGGTGATCTTCGATCTCGAGGTCGGCGCTTGGGGTAATCGGCCCACCGCCGAATTCGGTTACGCCGCCTGCCAGACGGCTGGAACCGATGTGGACGTCGGCACGGTCGGCGCCGGGGTAGGGGCGTGCGCGGGTGTGCTCAAAGGCGGCGTCGGGAGTGCGTCGACGACGCTGCCGTCCGGGGTGACCGTCGGGGCGCTGGTCGTGGTGAACTCCGCCGGCAACGTCGTCGACCAGAGCACCGGCTTGCCGTGGCTGAGCTACCTGGTCGAGGAGCTCGGTCTGACGGCGCCGCCCGACGATCAAGTCGCCGCCCTCGCCGAACTCGAATCACCGCTGAGCTCGCTGAACACGACGATCGCGGTGGTCGCGACCGATGCCGCGCTGAGCCCGGCGGCCTGCCGGCACGTCGCGAGCACTGCTCACGATGGGCTTGCTCGCAGCATCCGACCAGCGCACACCCCGGTTGACGGCGATACGGTGTTCGCGCTGGCCACCGGGGCCATCGAGGTGGCGCCACCGGCCGACGTGCCGGCCGCGTTCTCACCGGAGACCGCCCTGGCCTGCGCCGTGGGTGTGGCAGCAGCCGACTGCCTGGCGCTTGCGGTGCTCAGCGCCGTGATTGCCGCCGACCCGGTGGCCGACATCCCGACCTACCGGGGCCTGTTGCCTGGCGCATTCGAGCAACGCCGGTAGCTTGGACGAAGCGGGGGGTGCTGTGGAAAGGCAGCTACGGCGATGACGAACCAGACTCACACATCGGCGCGGCAGCCGAAGAAGCGTTCGCCGATGCTGGTCGGCGGCGCCACCATCATCAGCTTCGTGGCGCTGCTGTACATCGTCGAGGCGTTCGATCAGCTCAACGGGCACCGGTTCGATGACAACGGCATCCGCCCGCTGGAGACCGACGGCCTGTGGGGAATTCTGTTCGCCCCGCTGTTGCACGCGAACTGGGCGCACCTGGCTGCGAACACCGGGCCAGCGCTCGTCTTGGGCTTTCTGGTGACATTGGCCGGCCTGTCCCGATTCATCTGGGCGACGGCAATCGTGTGGATCGTTGGCGGGCTCGGCACCTGGCTGATCGGCAACTTGGGATCGCCCTGCGGCGAGACTGACCACATCGGCGCCTCCGGCCTGATCTTCGGCTGGCTGACCTTCCTGCTGGTGTTCGGGTTCTTCACCCGTTCGGGCTGGCAGATCGTCATCGGTCTGGTGGTGCTGGTTGTGTACGGCGGAGTTCTGTGGGGTGCCGTGCCAGTGCTCAACGTCTGCGGAGGAGTGTCCTGGCAGGGCCACCTCTGCGGCGGCATCGCCGGCGTGCTGGCGGCGTACCTGTTATCCAGACCCGAACGCGAAGCTCGCGAGCGTCGCCGCAAAGGGCCGCAGCGGTCCGGTCAATAATTGAGCTGACATGAGTAACGCACTGGCGCCCATCGGGGTGTTCGACTCCGGCGTGGGCGGGTTGACGGTCGCGCGCGCGATCATCGACCAGTTGCCCGACGAGGACATCGTCTATGTCGGCGACACGGGCAACGGCCCCTACGGTCCGCTCACCATTCCCGAGATCCGAGCGCATGCCCTGGCCATCGGTGACGACCTTGTCGACCGCGGCGTGAAGGCGTTGGTGATCGCCTGCAACTCGGCCTCGTCGGCCTGCCTGCACGATGCCCGCGAACGCTATGGCGTGCCGGTGGTCGAGGTGATCCTGCCCGCCGTCCGCCGGGCCGTTGCCACCACTCGTAACGGTCGCATCGGCGTGATCGGTACCCAGGCCACGGTCGCCTCCGGCGCATACCAGGACGCGTTCGCCGCCGCCCGTGACACCGAGATCACCGCCGTGGCCTGCCCGCGGTTCGTCGACTTCGTCGAGCGCGGCATCACCAGCGGCCGTCAGGTGCTCGGCTTGGCCGAGGGATACCTCGAGCCGCTTCAGCGTGCCGACGTGGACACGCTGGTGCTCGGCTGTACTCACTACCCGCTGCTGTCCGGGCTGATCCAGTTGGCGATGGGCGACGCGGTCACGCTGGTCTCCAGCGCGGAGGAGACGGCGAAAGAGCTGCTTCGGGTGCTGACCGAGCGTGATTTACTGCATCCGCATGACGCCCCGCCCGCCACCCGGGTCTTCGAAGCCACCGGCGACCCCGAGGCATTCACCAAACTTGCGTCCCGATTTCTCGGCCCAGCGGTCACCGGCGTTGAACCCGTTCGTCGCAGCCACGTTTCCTAGGTATGCGGATGATTCTGATCACCCAATGCGGCCATGTTTTCTCCATCGTGGTACCGGGCATGGCACAGTAGTGACCGTGCGAATTACCGTGCTGGGCTGCTCCGGGAGCGTCGTTGGCCCGGATTCGCCGGCATCGGGTTATCTGCTGAGGGCACCGGATACGCCGCCCTTGGTGATCGACTTCGGTGGAGGCGTGCTCGGCGCGCTGCAGCGGCACGCCGATCCGGGTTCGGTGCACGTGTTGCTGTCGCACCTGCATGCCGATCATTGCCTCGACATGCCGGGGTTGTTCGTCTGGCGCCGCTACCATCCGTCGCCGCCCAAGGGGAAGGCGTTGCTGTACGGCCCGAGCGACACCTGGTCGCGCCTCGGCGCGGCGTCGTCGCCGTTCGGCGGCGAGATCGACGACTGCTCTGACATCTTCGACGTGCATCACTGGGTCGACGGCGAGGTCGTGACAATTGGCGCGCTCAACGTCGTGCCCAAGCTGGTGTGCCACCCGACCGAGTCCTACGGTATGCGGATCACCAATCCGGCCGGCGCGTCGTTCGTCTACAGCGGCGACACTGGCTACTGCGAGACCATCATCGACCTGGCTCGCGATGCCGACGTCTTCCTCTGTGAAGCTTCGTGGACGCATGCGCCTGACCGTCCGCCCAGCTTGCACCTGTCCGGTACCGAGGCCGGGCGCATCGCGACCGCAGCCGGAGTGGGGGAGTTGTTGTTGACCCACATCCCGCCTTGGACCTCGCGGGAGGACGTGATCAGCGAGGCCAAAGCCGAATTCGACGGCCCGGTGCACGCGGTGGTGTGCGGCGAGACATTCAATGTCGGGCGCTCCTGACTGCACGCTAGGGTTGGCGGCGTGTCAAAACGAGAAGACGGCCGCCTGGACGAAGAGCTTCGACCGGTTGTCATCACCCGCGGATTCACCTCCCACCCGGCAGGTTCGGTGGTGATCGAATTCGGCCAGACCAAGGTCCTGTGCACAGCAAGCGTCACCGAGGGCGTGCCCCGCTGGCGTAAGGGATCAGGCTTGGGTTGGCTCACCGCCGAATACGCGATGCTGCCGTCGGCCACCCACACGCGCAGCGACCGGGAATCCGTGAAGGGCCGGCCGTCCGGGCGCACGCAAGAAATCAGCCGGCTGGTCGGCAGGTCGCTGCGTGCCTGCATCGACCTTGCGGCGCTGGGGGAGAACACCATTGCGATCGACTGCGACGTGCTGCAAGCCGATGGCGGTACCCGGACCGCGGCCATCACCGGGGCGTACGTCGCGTTGGCTGATGCGGTGACTTACCTCTCGGCGGCCGGCAAGCTTTCGGATCCGCGGCCGCTGTCCTGTGCGATCGCCGCGATCAGCGTCGGCGTCGTGGACGGTCGGGTCCGTGTCGATTTGCCCTACGAGGAAGACTCCCGCGCCGAGGTGGACATGAACGTCGTGGCCACCGACACCGGAACGCTCGTCGAGGTGCAGGGCACCGGCGAGGGCGCCACCTTCCCACGCTCGACGCTCAACAAATTGCTGGATGCTGCCGAGGGAGCCTGCGAGCAGCTGTTCGTCGCGCAGAACGAGGCGTTGGCGTTGCCCTATCCGGGTGTGCTGCCCGAGGGCGGCACACCGCAGAAGGCGTTCGGAAGCTGAGGGTCTGCCTCTAGGCGAGGACGACCACCAGTAGAAGCCCGAGCGGGAGTTCAGTAACCCCCTGAACGACCTTGATTGGGTAGTCCCGAAGACGGGGGTCACCGACTCGGGTGACCCACGAGACCCGTTCTCAAGTGCGTTCGTTCCAGTCCTCTCCCCAGGCAGTGAGGGTTTGGGCCAATTCAGCACGTGACAGTAGTGAACCGCCGTAGGCTGCCCGCCGGGGCAGTCGTTGCTACAGGTCAGAATGAATGGGCGGTGGGCACGGATGATCCCCAAATTTGTATTCGCCGCTGTCGCGGTGATCCTCACCGCGATCGTGGCCCGGCCGTCGCTAGCCCACGCTGACCCTGCGGACGATTACATAGCGGAACTTCAACGGCGCGGGATCGACTACTCGACACCCACCGCGGCGATCAATGTGGGCAAGGCGTCGTGCCAAGCATTGCAAGGGGGCGCCAATTTGATGGCGGTGATTAAGACCATTGAGGAGAACGAGGGTTACAGCAGCCGCGATACCGGCATCATCATTGGGGCGGCGGCGAACACGTTCTGCCCCGACCAGTTGTCAACGGTCGAAGGCTTCATCGAGAATCAGGGCGGGTAGCCGACACCTGGACAGATGCCTCACCTCCGCCGTCATTGCCACCGACTTGATGTCGATAGGCGGCGAGTTACGGCTTCCTGATATACCAGTTCGTGCCGATTCGAGTGGGACAGGTCAAAACAGGTCGGAGCGTGCTGGAATGTTTAGGAATAACTGGTGACCCGATTGCTGGTCGCCAGCCGAAACCCCAAGAAGCTGGCCGAGTTGCGGCGGGTGTTGGACGCAGCCTCGCTCTCAGGGCTGACGCTGGTGTCACTCGACGACGTGCCTGCGTTCGACGAAGCGCCGGAAACCGGTGCGACATTTGAGGATAACGCTCTGGCCAAGGCTCGCGACGGGTTCGCGGCGACGGGATTGCCGACCGTCGCCGACGACTCGGGGCTGGAAGTGGCTGCGCTCAATGGCATGCCCGGTGTGCTGTCCGCGCGGTGGTCGGGCACGCACGGTGACGACGCCGGCAACACCGCGTTGCTGTTGGCGCAGCTGCGCGACGTGCCCGATGAGCGTCGTGGCGCGGCCTTCGTCTCGGCGTGTGCGCTGGTGTCCGGTTCGGATGAGATCGTCGTCCGCGGCGAGTGGGCCGGCGCGATCGCTCGCGAGCCGCGCGGCGATGCGGGCTTCGGCTACGACCCGGTGTTCATCGCAGACGGCGAGGATCGCACTGCCGCACAGCTGACTTCGGCGGAAAAGGATGCGGCATCGCATCGCGGTCGCGCGCTCGCGCTGTTACTGCCAGCTTTACGCGCGCTCGATCACTGAGCGTTCAAGCTCATAAATTGAACTGCGCCTTCACATTTCGAGTCTGGAAATGCTCGACGATGATCCCGAGCAGGGGGATGGTTCCGGCCAAGAGCACCCCGATCGTCTTCGGGATCGGCCACCGGACCTTGACAGCAAGGTTGAAAGCCGCAAGTACATAGGCGAAATAGACCCAGCCGTGCACGATGCCGATCCAGGTGGGTGGATTCGACACCTTGACGATGTAGTGGACCACAAGCTCGTAGCACAGGGCGATAAGCCACAGACCCGTCGTCCACGCCATCACGCGGTAGGCGAGCAGGGGAGTGCGGATGTTCTCGCCGGGTGTGGTCATGCGGTTGTCCTGTTCTGCTTTGGATGGTTGTCGTTGTCTGCCTTGGCAAGTTCGGCCAGATAAGCGTTGTACTCGCGGAGCGCTGGGTCATCGGAGTTCTGTTGCGCGGCCCCGGGACGTTCAGGCAACAGTCCGTCCGGTATCTCGTTGACGGTGTGGGTGTTTCGGTGCTCCGGCGGCGCTTCCTCGTAACGGACGAATTTGCGATACGCGTAGACGCAGAATCCGGCGAACGCCGGCCACTGCAATGCATAGCCGAGATTCTGGAAAGTGCCTGACGTCGACTGAAACCTCGTCCACTGCCACCAGCCCAGAGCCAGACAGCCGCCCGCCGCGAAGACCACCAGCACGATCAGTGCGAGTCTCCGACGACGTGTAGTGGACATCCCTAGAAAGTACTCCGCGCTGTTCTGCAGGCTTCCCTCACGCTTTTGGACCGACGAACTCGTCGAGGAGCGCGACCGCGGCCTTGCGGTAGACAGCAACTTCGAACCACCGGGGTCGCGTCCACGGTATGCCAAGCTCATCGAGCGCCGCGCAGAACAAGGCGGCGAATTCGTGGATGCTCCCGCAGGCTGATGTGCTGATTGGCCTGGCCCGAACATGTGGACGCAGTCGCCAGTCCCGAACTGTGCAGCGCGAAATGCCGGTCTGCCGCGCGATCGCGCAGTCGTTCATACCGGCCGCGATCAGCCGTTGCACGGTTTCGAACTCTTCTATACAGCGCACGACGCCGTTCCCTGTCGTTTCAGATGAAGCCAAGTTAAGGGAGACCGCCGACAGGTTTGAGGATTGGAGTGACGGTACGATCGCCAGGCACTGCGGGCGTGGCGAAATTGGCAACCGCGCGGGCTTTAGGTGCCCGTGCTCGAAAGAGCTTGAGGGTTCGAGTCCCTCCGCCCGCACTGATGCGGTGGTGGCGTTTGCGCTGTTAGATTGCGCTTTTTGTATTTGCTGACGATCATTTTGGCCGCCCCGTGGCGGCATTTTGACCGCAACTTCCGTTGCCACGAATTGCGATTGCGGTCGCGTGCAAAGGCCGGTGGTGACCCCGCTCAGTTATAAGCGGTACTTCCGTCGATGGGGTGCGTTGTGCTCACGATCTTGGCGGCGCAGTGGTCGGAGTCGAGATCGTGGCTTCTGCACCATGCCAGGGCGCCAGACGATTCGGGGAACGTGACGCCAGCAACTGTGACCCAGAAGTCTGGCGCCGAGAATGTCGACCAGTCGCCGGACCACAGCAGTCTGACCTTCAATCCTAAATTCGCGCGTTACTGCCCGGCATCGATCTCGGTCTGCTCGGCTTGTTGCTCGCCGTCATCGACTTGCTGCTGGGCTTCATCGTTCTGTTCCTGAGTCAGTTGCTGGGAGTCCAAGTTGTCTTGGTTCTGGATCACTGCGTTCGTATTCAGCTGGTTCTGGATTTGCTGATCCTGTTGCTGCTGTAACTCCTCCTGCTGCTGCTGATCCTGCGCCTGAGAGGTGTCGAAGTCGTCAACGTCATCGGATGGCGCGACGTCGTCGCCATTCCCGGCGAGGTTTTGCAGCGCCTGCATCGCCGTCGCGAAGTCCTGGACGACGGGCGCAGGTACTGGAAGGCCGGGCGGAAGGAGCGGGGGCATCGGGACGGGCGACGGCATCGGACCGTCGGCGGGCAGCGTCCCGACCGACGCGGATGCGACTGCGATCTCGCTTGTGCCCGGCGGTAAGACATCGACAAACGCCAGCGCGGCGATGATCGCCGGCACGGCCACGACCGCGTGCAGCAGCCGTGAGCGCCGCCGGGCGCGAACGGGCGCACTCACGTCACGAAGACTGATTCGACCCTCGACATTTGTTGCCATAGCTCACTGTGCCGCGGTTCCATGGGGCACCGCCCAGATTGCGCTGTGCCCGCGTTATGAACACGTCACAGATCCGCTCAAACTGCGAGCCGGCCCGTCGGAATTGCTGCGGCACTCGCGTGACCAGCGATACCGAATGCTTATGCTGCGCAGCACTTTTCGCTAAAGGAACCGCGGCGGACGTTGACCTGGCGGGCAGCGGCTTGGGTTCGATTGTTCGGATGTCCGGCATCGGCCGCGGCACCCTCAGCCTTACGCTCATACTTTCAACGAGGTCTACAAGCGCTTTTTCCCGAAGAACCCGCCTGCCCGCACCTTTTTCTGCGTGCCGGAGTGGACGGGCCCCTTCGACGTCGAGGTCGACTGTATCGCCGTCACGAAGGACTGACGGCGTAGGCCGCCTGCGCTCAGCGCTCACCGCGCTGCCGGGCGGCTCGAAGCGCGCCCCGGTCCGGTCTGTGCCATTCCACCCGCTCCCTAACATGAGCCGGTGGACGCATTCTTCACCGCCGACGGCGATTCTTACGTTCCGGGAACCATGACCGGTGGACCGTGGGGCCAGACGATGGGTGGTCAGATCGTCGGCGGGCTACTGGGCTGGGCATTGGATCGTCATGGCGACGACGACCTTCAACCGGCTCGACTGACTGTCGATCTCCTGCGGCCGGTGCCCATTGCGCCCGTGTCGATCGAGACATCGATTCAACGCGAGGGCCGCCGGATCAAACTCGTCGACGCCGCTCTGCTGCAGAACGGCCGAGTCGTCGCTCGGGCCAGCGCGCTCTTCTTGCGGCGCAGTGCCGAACCCGAGGGTCAGGTGTGGTCCGCACCCGTGGCTATGCCTCCGATGCCGGCTAACTCTGAGCAACTCGAATCGGAGGTGCCATTTGGTATCTGGACCGCCAGCACTACCTCCCACGGCGGCACTGCAGGAATGCCTCCACTGGAGTGGGAGCAGCCCGGTGTGCCGAAGTTCGCCTGGACGCGCATGTTCCGACCCATGGTGACGGGGCACCCGCTCACACCGTTCACCCGTGCGGCCATTGCCGGAGACATCATCAGTTCGTTGACGCACTGGAGCACGGCGGGCTTGCGGTACATCAATGCCGATTACACCGTGGCTATCAGCCGATTGCCCGAAGGCGAGTACATCGGACTGGCTGCGCAGAGTCACTACGGGAACGACGGTGTGGGGGTCGGGACGGCGACTCTGTTCGACAGCGCGGGCCCTATTGGAATTGGGACTGCGTTAGCTCTCGCCCAACCTGCCAGTGCATTTCAGCCAAGTCAATGGTGAAGCCATGCCGCACTGCACGTTTGCGCATCAATAAAAATGTCTCCCCCCGCCTACCTGTCGTGGCGAAGGGAGACATTTCAATGCGGCCTAGGTCGTTGCGGGCGCGGGAAGCTGACCCGGCGCGGGACCGGTGGTGCCCGGCTCACCAGGCGCCGACGTTCCCGGCATGGTCGGCGACGTGCCCGCCATGTTCGGGGAAGTCCCCGGCATGTTCGATGTCCACATCAGGATGTCTTGCAGTCCGTCGTTGTAGACGACTCCGTTCGGCGGTGCTCCTGTCGCGTCGAAGTACAGCGTCCCCTTCGACTCACTGCCCTGGGCGATGGGCGCCGGGTTGAGGCCGTTCGGCACCTGGACGTTGTCGATCAATTTGTAGGTCTGACCGTTGGGCCCGCGAGCGCTGAAGTCTCGCACCTGCGGTGTGACGATCCCGCCGTCCGACCGGACGGTGACGTCTGCTTGGTACAGCGTTCCCTTCGGAGTGAGGCCGGGAATCGCGATGGTGCTGGGTTGCAGGTTGCTGACGGTGTAGTTGGTCACCATCGGCCCGTCGATCAGAGGCTCGCTGGCACCGAATCCCTGAATATTGGGCGCGGCCGAAGCGGTTCCTGCGGTGGCGAGGCTCACCGCGGCAATACCCGCGGCACCAATCGCCGTCTTCATTGTCGTCGTCGTGAACTTCACGATGGGCTCCTTCTTAGTTCCTTGGTTTTCCGAGCGCGAACTCGTAATCGAGGTGAGAACACGCTGAGTTGGAATAGCCGACCGACAGTCATCTCAAACCTGACCGCATCGCGCATTTGCCAATTTTGACCCGACTACCTGCGCAGATAGAGAAATCAACGTTGCACATTCGCGCGCAATTCCAGCAACTTCTGCAACAGGAGCATCATTCGCAATTGCTATCGCCCGCGTCAAATCTCCGAATGCCAGCGACGGAGTAATTCACCGCCACCTGGCACCATTGCGATTGTGAACGCCGCAATTATCGCCCTACTGATCTTGCTGGCCGCTGGCGTCGTCGTCAGCCCACTGCTACGGCTGAGAGCATGGCTGAAGAAATCGCCTCCCGGGCAAGAATTTCAACCGCCGCCCGACGAGGATGCCAACTAGTCGTTGTCGGTCAGCAACCCACCTCGACGGTGAACGGTGCGGTCACGGAGACGCGTGGATCGTTGAGCTGAGATCCTTCGGCCGTTCCGGTGATGGTGTACGTGTTGTTGGCGAACCGGATCTTCGCCTGACCGGCTCCGGAGTCGGAAACTCCGGAGAAGCCCGCGAAGTTGTCGAAATGGACCGATTCAACCTTGGGCGTTTCCGAGTCCAGCTTGAGCAGCACGCGAACAGTCGCAGGCGCGGCGCTGATGTTCGCCGTCAACAACCAGTTGACCTGGCTGCACGAGACGGCATGCGAGGTTCGGGTGTTGTTGTCGACCGTGATGCGAGCGGTCTTCTGCGTCGCCTTGTCGCTGGTAAAGCACCCCGAGCACGATGCCGCCACCAATGAAGCGCTTACCGCCGCGGTGATGAAGCGTCGTCCCACCAGGCACCTCCCAACGCACGCAGGTTTGTCCTGCACGCTTTTTCTATCAGCCTGCGTGCGTCCTCGGGAGTAAACATGCGCGACGGCTAGCCCAGCGAGACGCGGCCCATGAGCAAGTCGATGATCGGCTTGCCCGCTGGGAACGTTCCAGTGTTCGACGAGTTGACGTGTCCGTAGTCGACGAGCAGGGTCACGCCGTTGACACCTGCGGCGGCGTCGCTGTTGAGGAACGCCATCACGTTGCCCATCTGCTCGGGCGTGTGCGTCGCGGTGCCGGTGGCCTCGCGGTAGTCCTGCGCGAACGACAGCCACAGGTCGGCATTGGCCCGGGCGAGGGGAGTGTCGGTCGGACCCGGGCAGATCGCGTTGATCCGGATGCCCTTGGCCAGGAACGGGAATGCATGCGTCGCGACATACGCGTTGATCGCCTGCTTGCTGGTGCCGTAGTGACCGAAGTTGTCCGCTTCGTGGGCTTTGACCCATGCGTCGGCCGATTCGAAGTCGGGCGTAGCCAAAAACTCCTGAAGCCGTGGCAAGTCGGTTTCCCAGCCGATGCCGGCCACTGAGGAGATGAAGCAGATGGCGCCGCCGCGGCCTAGCTGGCCGTTGCTGATCAGCTTGTCGATCACGTGCCGGTGACCGATGAAGTTAATCTTCATCAAGTCCGGACCGTCGGCGATGCCGGCGGCAGAGAACAGTGCGTCGACGGGCCCGGCGACCTCCTCGAGGGCCCTGTCGATCGACGCCGGGTCCCGAAGGTCGACCTGGATTCCGCGGCCCAGGCCGGCGTCGACCGGCGCGTAGTCCAGGTTGATCACCTCGGCTCCGAGGTCACCCACGATCTTGGCCGCAGCGGCGCCCATGCCGGTGGCACCTCCGACCACCAACGCCCGCTTGCCGTCATAACGGAACTGCTCGATACCAGTCATTTCAACCCTCTCTTGGGACGCCGACACTTAAAGCTCGCGAGT
>Ga0302326_10025694_pt1 | contig 11932 bp, 13 predicted proteins | sample Palsa_T0_3_FD_202264 | JGI IMG/M metagenome (GOLD analysis project Ga0302326, IMG submission 202264) | Peat permafrost microbial communities from Stordalen Mire near Abisko, Sweden - Palsa_T0_3 | ecosystem: Environmental > Terrestrial > Soil > Palsa > Peat permafrost | place: Sweden: Abisko... | reverse complement strand
CTGCAGCTACTCCATACCGCGAAGCGTGAGCCAAGTCAGGTTAGACAACAGGGAGACCCGCGGTGGGTCAGCTCCAATTGCGGATTTGAAACTCACGACGAGCAGTCCTAAGCGCCCGCCAGGAGCACGCTGGCAACAGCGTAGGTTCTTGGCGCCGTCGACGGCCAACCCTGGCCCTTCGCATCATCGTTTAGCGCACTGAGACCGTATTTTGTGTAGGTACAATCGGGAAGCGCTTCGAAGCCTCGACCTTCTAATACCGCCCCTTTGATCGCTTTGGCCTCGTTGTCGCCGGCGCCGCCCGTGCGGTGATCTCCGTATCCGACGAGCAATTTCGCCTTGGATGTGTTGTAACCTGCTTCTCGCATGGCCCGCAACACACCCCCGCTGCCTGTGGGAAGTAAATCCGCCTCGTTAGTAATGGGCAAGCCTCTTGAATTGTAACTAACGTAGTCGTTCATTTCGCGGGCTACACGCTGGGCGACATTCGTGAGAACGGGATCTAACTGCAGCGCCTGGCAGCCCGATTCGCTTCGCGCAGCGTCTATTTCAGATTTGAGATGGGATGTCGGATCTGCCGCAGATGCGGGCGCTAAGACTATCGGTGCGATAGCACCTGCTATGACACTCAAAACGATACACTTCGTGAACTTCATAAGTTTCCAATGCCGTATCGTGCGCGCGCCGCACCCACCGCGCTCATCTGCAAACCCGCTGACATAAGTTATGGGAAGCTGTCGCCGCGCAAACGAAGTCAGTCAGTGGGTTCGCCTCCCGATCTCTCATGAGGTTATCCGCTCGCGAGGTAAGCACCCGAAATAACAATCTATTTCTGCCCGACGACCGCACCGATTCCACCGACATCGCTTATCTGCCAATCGTGGTTGCTATCGATGGTAATACTGTAAGTTGCGGTAGATTGGAGGCCGTCCGGAGCTTGCATTGTCTTTGTCTCGACGCCGACAAAAGTATCAACGACGTAGATACCGTTGGCATTCGACCGTACCTTGGCGATGAGCGGGGTAGCTGTCGAATTCCACTGTAACGGCACTAGGATCTGCTCCATCGACGTCGCCGCAGTGCCGAGCTTCTCCTTGAGTTCGGGAGTAGTCCCCTTGACAAGGTTCTTTTTCCATGCATCCAGGTCTTTGGCGTTTATTTTTGCAGCGTCCACTGCGTAGTCGAGAGCGATTCGCTCAACGTGCCTGTCGCTGGCGGCCTGACGTGCTTGTTCGTCGAGCTTTGCCTTCGCACCTAGGTAAAGCCAGGTCATCACGCCCGCCGAAGCCACCAAAGCCGCGATCACCGCCGCTAACAGCAGCGTTCGGACGGACACGGATACCTGGCGAACGTTCGCTTTTGCTGACTTCCGCTGCGCGCCTACCGCTTTCGAGTCATCAGCAACCTCGTCGGCATCCGCGGGATCGGCCGCGTCTGTCGCTGTCGTGCCGACCTCGTGCTGCGTGTCGCTGTCTGTCGAGTCGTCAGCTACCTCAGGTTCAGCGAGGTCTTGCTTGCTGATGTCCGTCTTGTCCCCCTCGTCAGCCATGCTGACACCTCCCGCGGTACGTGACAACATGTATCTGACCAGCCTAACTTTGGGGGACCGGTACGTGTAGATCGATGGCCCCATTTTCGGGCACCGTCGCCAGTAGGTTTGCCAGAATTTCGCTACTATCGAAATTCTTCAGCGCGTTCGCGATCAACTTGACATTCCCCGACGTTGCTTGCCCCAAGACCCTTAGGTCGACGCCGCGATCATCCAGTAATTTCTGAATTCGCTGCACTAGAGCACTGAGCTGCAGGGTATCCGTAGTCAGATCATCCGCGACTATGGTGAAAGTGTCATTCCAGGTACCGCGTACAACCGGCCCCAGGTCGCGGAGCGGTGGGCCCGCGCCCGCTAGCGCGGGCCCGACAAAGGCCGCGTTACGCAGTAGCACCTGGAAATTATCGAGCAGTTCCCGCCCTTGACCTTTAAAGTCCGCGGTCGTGTTGCGGAGCAGTAAGCTCGCGCGCCTGAGGTTAGGCAGCACAGCACCTGGGTCCGGAAGTCCTGCGTCAGCCTGGCCAACAACATCACTGAGCTGGCGGACGTCGAGTTGGTTGAGGACACGCACAATGCTGGTTGCTAGCTCGGATACCGAGCGTGGTTGCACGGCGGCGCCCGGTGGGATGCGCTGGCCGTCACGGAACACAGGCCCACCAGAACTTCGCGGCTCCAACTCGATATAGGATTCGCCGAGTGCAGAGAGGTTCTCAAGCCGCACTTCACTGTCTACGGGGATTTGGTATCGCCCATTAATATAGAAATCAATCGTCGCGGTTGCGACCGAAGTCTTGATCCGAGTTACCTTTCCAACGCGGACCCCGCGTAGCAAGATATTCGAATCGACAACGATATTATTGATATCGGCGACGTCCAGCGAGAGATTCGTGCGTTTTGCGGGCGGGCTGACTCGGATCCCTAACGACGCAATATAGCCGACGAGCACAGCGATCATCGCAAAGAATACGGTGAACGTGAAGACGCTTACTGCCGATCTTGACCTCACGGCATCGCCCCGATCATCCGCAGCACTTGCTGGACATTGCCTGACAACTCCCGGCCATCGGGCCCCACAATTGATGTGATATTTATTGCCGGATATTTCCGCTCGGGCAGAAAATAGTTCGTGACCAAATGCTGCCAACGAGGCAGTTCTTCGTCGAACGCCCATTTGGAGTGCTGGATCGCCTCCAGAGCGTCAGTGATCGAGGAAAGCGCCGGGATTAACCAGTGCCCGTTGTAGTAAACAGTACCGAGCGTTGGCAACAGTGGTGCAATGTAGTGAGCAATGAAGAAATCGTGGTGGAAGCCTGCCACACCTTCTGGAGTAAACCAGTACTTGAAGCTTGGAGTATTCACATCCATAACGTCGGCCGTTTCGGAGAGCCCTTTGAGCCATAGATCGACATTGTCGATATTATTCGACAAGTCCGAAAGGTCGGCTGCCGCGCGCGATGCAATTTCCCGGACCTCGGGCCGGGGCGGGGTAATTCTATTGATTTTCACCACAGAATTTTGTGCGCGCTGGATCGATCCGCTGCCGACGAAATTCGCCAGGGTGGCAAGGGTATCTTCCAGCTGCGGCGGAGACGTGGTCTGTGCGACAGGGACCCGCCCGCCGGGCCTCAACGGCGCCGCCGAATCCGCGCCTGGCGCTCGTTCGAGCGCGAGGTAGGTGTCGCCGAGGACCGTCGCTTGCTGCAGGACCGAGTGAATATTCGACGGCACCGCGACGTCGTGATCGATGCGTGACGTCACCTCAACGCCGCCGCTGGTCAGGGTCACGTTGGTTACCACGCCGACTTTGGTGCCGCCCATTACTACCTTTGCGCGCGCGGGCAGGTTCAGGACGTTAGCAAATTCAATGACAATGTCGTATCCATCGCTATAGTCGCTGCCGGGTAGCGGCACCGCATCAACGTTGAGCGATGCACAGGACGACAACACCAGGCTGCCAGCGATTGCTGCGATCGCCGACCGTGCTCTGCTTCTCATCGTCGCTGGGCCTCCATCAGGACGTACTGCAAGAGCGCGACATCCACTGCGTGTGGTTGCCCGTTGACATCCGCGCAGCTACCAGGCATGGACGCATTCATTTTTCCACAGAGGACAAGCCCGTCCGGAGTTTGTATACGAAACAGCGGCGGACTCCACGCGATGGAATCGAACTGATGGTTGTTGACGTAATAGGACAGCGTGTTGATAAACCGTGGGACCGGGTTGAGGATATTCGCAATGCCCTTGTAGTGCGGGCTTAAGTGGCGGACCGCATCTCCGACGGTATCCAGACTTAGCTGGATATCGTCGCCGAGGTTGGCTTCGAGCTCGCTGACCAGCTGTATGACAACACCCAGAACGTCAGTCAGGGAGGATGCACCCCTAACGGCATTCACCAAGTGGGGGCCGGTGTCCGGCATATCCAGCAGTGTCTCCTTCAGCGGAGGCCGAGTGGCTTTCAACATCTCCGTCAACCGGTCGACGTTCCGCACGATGGAGCCAATATCGGCAATCGCTTGATCGGGGTTATCTAACAGCGATGACGACATAGTCAGAAGCCTGTTGAGGCTAGCCCCATTGCCCTTGACTGCCTCATCGACGCCACGGAGCGCATCTTTGATATTGGTGGATCCGTCCGGGTTAATGCCATTCACGAAGTTCGTGGCCGATCCGATCACCTGCGAGATGCTCAAGGGCGTGGCCGTGCGGCTGCGTGGGATGCACTGGCCATCTAGCAGTCGCGGACCGGAGTGATAGTTGCCCACGAGTTCCAACGAGCGGTCGGCGAGAATCGACGTTGACCGGGTCACCGCTTTGACGTCACGCGGGATCGGCCGGTCCTGCTTTACGGTGAATCGCACCTCAACGCCAGTGTCGCTGGGTGTAATCCGGTCGACGGTGCCGATCTGGTAACCCAGCTGGGTCACGGGATTGCCGACGTAGAGTCCGACGGCGTCCGACATGGTCGCGCAGAACCGGGCCGGCTGACTCTCGCGTCGACCACCGCACGATGTGGCGCAAACCGCGACGATTAACGCCACGATGATCCCGCCAGAGACGACCCGCGCACGCGAGCGGGGTATCGCCCGCATCAACACGGACTCCCATGCACCGGTACACATATGTCGGTGGCCAGCACTTCAGGCCGGACAAAGTTGTTCTGCTTGTCCAAGGAGCGTTCCATCCTGTCGTGTATTCGACCAAGCTCGCGCACGACCGCCCCGTTCCGCGACGCGATCGTGCGCATTTCCCCGAGAATGCCTTGAACCTTTTCGAGAAAGTCCTCGCGATGCGTGAAATAGACATCGACTCCCGGTTTGAGCGCCTCGACAACAGCGCCTATCCCTGAGATCGCATCACCAAAGCTCTTACCGTACAAGACGAGCGACTCTTCCAGGATCGCCACCTTGCGAATATAGTCCTGTAGCCGGTCCCGGTAATTGGCCAGTCGGTCGATGTACTCGTCGGAGAGCTGGAGAATTTTGGAGAGTTCACCTCGCTGCTTATCAACCGTATCGGCGATGCTATTACCGGCGTTGAGCACTGCTGTGATGGAGTCGACGTTGGCGCCACGAAAGCCTTGCTGGAGCTCGTCGATGGAGTCCTTTATCGGCTTCGACCCGACATGCTCGGTGATCTTTGTCGTGTCCGTAAGAGCCTGTATCAGGCTGTACGGCATTGTGACGCGCTCCTTGGGAATCGGGCGACTACCAATAGGCTTGTTGCCGAGCGGGACGATAGTTACGTAGTAACCGCCCACGACGGTGAGCATGCGGACTTGAACCTGGGACTGGTCGCCGATGAATGCGTCTTGTTTCACACTTGCGTGCACCCGGACTTGGTCCGTTTCTAGGTTGAGGTCCTTCACAGTTCCCACCACGATGCCGGCAATACGGACGGTGTCTCCCGGACGCAGCGATGCTGCGTCATCCGTGTAGAACGTAAGGTTCTGCTGGTTCGGTGGGCTTATGTAAAGAAAGCCCGCAATCAAGCCCACAATTGTGAGGCCTGCCAGTGCGGCTAGGCCCCACAGCCTCTCGCGTCGCAGCAAGCTCATTTTTTGCATAAAACCACCCTCTGGCCATTCATAAGGACATCCATTGCCTCGGGCAGCTGGGCTCGGCCGTGAGAGCACGGGACCGGTGCGCCTTCCTCGGGTGGTGGCGGGATATTGTCCCAAATCACTGGCGTTCGTTTTAATGTCTCGATGGCCGTGTACACGTTTGTGAATGCCCTGTCGAAAGCTTTGCCGACGTCGACCCCAGGCCTAAGTCCCGTGGCGGCCAGCAGACGTAATACCAACCGAGTGAAGTCCGCGCCGGCCACCTGTGACTTGCGAAACTCGTCTAGTACCGATAGGGCCTGGCGAAGAGGCAGCTCAATTTCGTCCATGACCTGAATCAGATATTTGGAACGACCACTAACACCGTCGGCCACCGTAGCGAGGTTACGTACGAGTGTCGCCACAACCTGTTGGCGATCTGACACGAACGCGGTCAGTTTATGGATACTGTCGAGCATGGGCTCTAGGCCCCCACCATCGCCTTGCAGGAACGCGGTCGCGTTATCGGTAAACGTATTGATCTCGTCTGGGCTCAGCGTTGCGAGCACAGGCTGCAACCCGTTGAACAGCTCCGTGACATCAAACGACGGCTGCGTCATCGTTGTCGGCACATCCGTTACCCGGTTTGCTGCCGCCTCGCCAGCTGCGGGGTTTTGAACATCCACGTAGCGCAGTCCGGTTAACGCTTGATATTTGACGGCTAGGCGGCTTGCCGGCACAATGCTGAATCGAGTGGCCAGAGTGAGTCGCACATTAGCGATGCTCCGCCCATCGTCTGATCGCTTCAGCTCAATAGCTTGGACCTTACCGACGCGTACACCACGCACACGCACATCGGCTCCGTCGGTGAGACCCGAAACGTCGGTAAATTGGGCGTTATACGTACGCGCGGCGGCTTTAGTGGGTTGCCTGATCTCGTTCGAGATTACAATCAGCAATACGACGCTGATTATGGCGACGAGTACGAATCGCCACAGCGCGGCCCTGGGCTTCATCGCGAGCCGCCTAAGGCCTGACCGAGTGGCGCTGTAACGCCTGGCAGATGCTCCAAGACGATCCGCACCTGCAGTGCACGCTGGTCGCCTGAACCCGCGTAGATGCGCTCAAACCGTTGTCGTAACTCCGTGATCGTAGAAGCGAAGTTGTCAGGACTCACAATTTTCGGCACGGCATCTGCGAGGCCTCTAACGCTTTCAAGGATGGGAAACAGATCATTCATATGCGATGACTCCAGGTACCCGACCCGGGAGAATAGATCGGTTTGTGCCGCATTGAAAATCGGAATAAACTTCTTATAGATATATTCGTCCGAGCCTTTGACCTCTTGCGCGAAACGCACCGTATCGTCGAAATACTTCTGGTGCTTGTCTCCGAGTACCGGATAATACCTGTACTTTGCTTTGTATTGTTCAGAGTTGAAATCCACATAAGAGGTGTGCAGGAAATCGTTGCCAAAGCTGATCGCCGAATCAACGAATCCCGGGAAAGCTACGCTGACCGCGGTGGTGTTCCGCAAAAGGCGCTCGGTGGTTACCGTCTGCACCTTAGCGACCGATGTCCCTACGATGAGCGCTGTCTCTAGTAGCGGGTTGAGGCCGTCGACGTATCGCGTCGCACGGTCGATGACACTGATTAGGCGCTGATTGAATACCCCGTTCGACAGTCCGCCAAGCCGATAAAGCAATGCCTGTAAGGAGAAATTACCCTTCGGCGCTATGCTGATCTGCATGCCGCTCTGCAGCGGCCGGCCACTCTCTGCTGGTAACACGTTAATCCCAGTCACACCGAAGTAGTTCGATGGCCGATAGTCGATTCCCATGGCGTCGGTCAACCCACGTGTAGGTGCCCGCTGCAGATCTGTCGTCAGTAGAACGCCGCCGCCAGAAGTGCTCGACACCGAAACCACTTGGCCGACCTTCACACCATGCAGAATCACCGGCGTCCCGACGTCGACGCCCTGCCCGACATACGGTGTATCGAAAGCCACAGAGATGGTGTCACGCGAACCGCGCCCGAATGGGTTGATAGCGAGGTACAAAGCTATTGCAATTACGATCGACACGGTAGCGATTGCGCCCAACTTTGTCAGGAGGCGCGTCTCGGATTCCGTAGATGTGTTGAATAGTGTCATCGGCCGCCTACCCTTTGAAGACGAACGTTGGTTGCAATCCCCACAGCGATACAGTTAGCAGGAAATCCAACACCATCACCGCCATGAGACTGGCTCGCACCGCGCGCCCGGACGCTTGGCCTACACCGACCGGGCCACCCGATGCGAAATACCCGTAATAGCAGTGAATGATGATCACGGCGGCACAAAATCCAGCAGCCTTCACCGTCGAATAAACAAGATCGATAGGCGACAAGAACATGACAAAGTAATGATCATAGGTGCCGCCGGTCGCATGATAAAAGCCGCGGATCATCACACTAGAGACAAAGAAACTTGTCAGCAACGTCAGTGCGTATCCTGGAACCACGCAGAGCATCCCGCCAACGAGGCGCGTCCCTACGACATACGGTATGGGCCGAAGACCCATGGCCTCGGTGGCGTCGATTTCCTCAGCGATTCGCATAGAGCCGATCTCAGCCGTCATGCGGCACCCGCACGTCGCGGCAAATGCGATTCCCGCGATGAGCGGCCCCATTTCGCGGACGTTTGCTAAACTGCCGATAATTCCTGTCAGCGCACCTAAGCCCATGATATTGAGCGTCGACCACGCCTCAATAGCCACCATGCCGCCGATGGCTATACCGAGAACGATTAGCACGCTGATCACGCCACCGTCGACGATCAACGAGCCGCGGCCCCAGGCCAGCTCGTTCATTCGGTTTAAGGTCTCTTTGCGATATTTGCGAACCGTCACTGGGAGGAGGTAGAAAACCTGTGCGACGAACGCCAGCCATTGTCCCTCGGTTCGGAGCAGCCGCTGGACCGGGCGGGCAAATCTTCGCCCCGCGCTGAAATACGCCGAGGGCACTCCGCGGCCGCCTGACATTTGGTTGCCCATTACGCGACCCGCATCGGGAAGAACATCGTCTGCAGTTGCGTGATCGCTAGATTTGCGATGAGGATACCGACCACGTTGAGCACCACGGATGAATTCACTGCGTCTGCCACGCCGCGTGGGCCGCCCTTAGCCTCCATTCCCCGAAGTGGCGAGACAATCCCAACAATTGCGGCGAACACGACTGCCTTGCCGATGGCAAACCAGACGTCGGACATCTTCGCGAATGCCCCAAAGGACAGCCAGAAGGTCCCCGTCGCCACGTCACTAACCGTGACAGAAAGCGCAAACGACGCGGCTACCGACGACGCAATGACGATCGTACACAGGACCGGCGCTAGCACTATCAACGCCAGAAACCGCGGCACGACCAAATGACGAACCGGATCGACTCCCATCACACGTAGCGCATCGAGTTCCTCACGAATCGCCCGCGCGCCGAAGTCGGATGCGATTGCTGATGCCGCCGCACCCCCCATGAGCAGCCCAGCAGTGATCGGTGCACCCTGACGAACAATCCCGACCCCGCTTGCCGCTCCGACCAGTGAATTCGCACCCACCTGATTTATCAGCCCCGAAACCTGAACAGCTACCATCGCCCCGAACGGAACGGCCATTACTATTGCCGGCAATGCCGTCACTTTGCAGAGCGTCCACGCCTGGGTAATGAGCTCACCCATCGGTAAACGTCCAGATATCGCATCAGTCACCGAGTAACGAACGACTTCCACAAGCAGCTTCGCGGCTCGCCCCACCGTTCCCACACTGTTCACCGGACGCATTCCGACCGACATCAGCGCCTTGGGTGGCCGCCAGCGGGTCGGCGCCGTCGGTGCCGGGCGCCCACTATTTGGTCCGCGATGACCTTCCATATGGCCGAGCGGAATTGCCGTGCTTGCCGTCATGACCTCCCCCCCTTCCTCCTGACAATCTCGTCATCAAAGGTTCCCCGTGGCTGCAGAATCCGCTCGCTGGTAACGTCCATGCCGACGCACAACACCAATCGGCGACGCGATTGTCCGCTAGGGATCGGTGACCGAACCGCCCGGCGGTGAGCCGTCAAACATGAAGCGCGGTAACACCACTCCGCGAAGGAATGCGGCCCGCAGGTCCCGACTTGATCAGGAACGCGGCAAGCAAGCTCTGTTCTTCTTACGCTCGGTTCTTCTGAAACCCCAGATGCTTCTACGGTGCTCAACGGGCTACTCACTTGGTTCCAGCCGTGAGCGGCGATGTGGGCGATTAAGATTCGACGCGCCAGGATCGGCTTCGAGGAGGCCTGCGACCTGCTCCGGCAGAGCGACGATGGCCATCGTTCGGCAGATGGGCTCGTCCATTATCTAGGCCTCCTCGTCGAGTGGGCGTCCTTGCGGGCAACCGAGACATGGCGATCGTGCCAGGTACCGCATCCACATGCAAGAACTAAGTAAGCGAATAACTACTTATTAGCAGACGCGCCGGAAGCATAGGTCGGATTGCCCAAACTCGGCTGTGTCATCTGGCCGAGGACCACTGCCGAAGCGGGCGACACACCCGATCTCGGGAGTGGGTGACCAACCGTCCATCATCGAGCGAACGATGATCGCGCGGCAAAATCGACGTCAAGCGGTGCATCGACTGACGCAGGGCATGCACGGAGCCGTCTGGTTGCTTGAGTTGCGACGATCACGACGCGTCGCGTGTGTGCGCGAACGGGGGCGCGACGGCGGGATTCTTGACGATTACGAGCAAGCCGCCGGCGCCGCTAGCGTCGGCCGTGCGGGTGAATGCTGGCGGCTAAACCCCGATTTCGATGATCGGTAGGAGGTTAGTCACCCAATCTTGTCCAACCGAAACGGCATGACGATCGTCAGCCACTTGGCCCGCCACGGGGCCAGCTCGCCAGTGGCGACAGGCGCGCAGGCGAAGCGGTCGCCGTTCGTCTTGTCCTTGCCCTCCAGATAGGGCGATCCGATTTGAGTGACACCGTTCGCGTTCGAGGGAGAGAAGCTGAATGTCTGGTGCCCGGTAAACGACGTGCCGTCAGGGCACGTTTCCCAATTCGGCACATCCCGTTCGACGTACCACACATGCCCCTCTGTGCGTAGCGGTGCGCTCCATCCCTGGTCGCTCGTCACGTGGCCGGTGCAATGCACGTCAGTGGTGCATTTTGAGCTGATAGTCCATGTGCTTCGCACCGTCGTCTCGTTATGAAACGCATAGTCTGTGGTGGCAAATTCGCCGTCTGATGTGGCGACGTAGGTTCCGTTGATGGCGTATTCATCTTCGGTTGCCCGCGCTGAGGGTGTTGTCCAGACGCCGCCGGCCAAGGCCGCCGCTGTGAGTGTTGCACTTACCACTGTGCTCAATGGACGCATCGCATCCTCCTCGACAGGCCGCTGCTCTCGCCATCGGGCTATGCGGTTCGTCGCAGCGGTTCCTAGAGCGCTGACAGTACAAGGTTTCTGTTGACGCGGGGAGCCATGCTTGAAATCTGTGACCGGTCGGGTAGTAGCGCGCCTTCTCTCATCCGCTCGTATCGCCGACGAGCTCACGAGATCGCTTAAGGTCTGGGTGGAACCAATCGGTGACAGCGCGTCCGCGGCGGCACATGCTCCATGACGAAACCCGCTGCGGCCGTAAGAAGCCGGAGCAGCGCCGTGACCCTTCGGGGGCCGACGCCCAGCCGCCGCGATAATTGCCGAGGTTCGGAACCCTCGAGCACGGGAACCAAGCGGCGCTTTGACGGTCAGAATGGGTCCGGCCAAGACGGCGAGGTCTGGCGGCTAGTAGTCACCGCCCGGCTGCAGGGGACCGAACTGCTGCGCACACAGCTTCGCCTGGGCAGCGGCTACAAAGCCCGCGACTTGCTGCGGGGTGGCGTTTGGGAACACGTAAGGCACCTGCCGGCCAGCCACCTGCGGCGTGTAGCCCTCATGAATTACGTGGCAGACCCCCACTGCGGTTGCGAGCGTGAGTTGCACGTCTGCGGGCGTGTCACCCACGTTAAGGCCCTGCGCGGACACCATGGTCAGGAAGTCGCTGGCGTTGTCGGCGTGCGCTGGTACGGCTGCGAACCATGTCGACAGGACGGCTGCCGCGAACAAACCGATTCGCATCTTTACCATGGCCGCACAATAGACCCACCCGAGCGTGCGTGTGCACCGTTGTCGCCGTCGAGGCTGCCGAAAGTCTATGGGCGGCCAACAACGCCGTGGGATTGCCCGACCCGCAACCGCACTCGTAAGTTGGCCCGCTGGCGATGGAGCGCTAGCGGTCCCACTCCCGAGATCGGGTGTGTCGCCCCCTTCGGCAGTGGTCCTCGGCCAGATGACA
>Ga0302326_10025693_pt1 | contig 11932 bp, 9 predicted proteins | sample Palsa_T0_3_FD_202264 | JGI IMG/M metagenome (GOLD analysis project Ga0302326, IMG submission 202264) | Peat permafrost microbial communities from Stordalen Mire near Abisko, Sweden - Palsa_T0_3 | ecosystem: Environmental > Terrestrial > Soil > Palsa > Peat permafrost | place: Sweden: Abisko... | reverse complement strand
CTTCTGGAACGAGCTGCGCCCATTGACTTGGTCGTAGCGGGAGATCACGATGTTGTCGAAGTCGAGGTAGACCGCAACACGGCCCGCATCGGGATCTGTCATGACCACAGTCTTTACCATCGGCCGGCCTAGGAAGGGAAAAACCATGATCGAGCTTCTGCCGGATATGCCGAAGGGAGTGAGCGGCGTTCGCGTATCGGGTCGGCTGGGGGGCGACGAGCTGCGCGAGCTCAAGCCCACCATCGACGACATGCTGCACACCGACGAGATCAGGATCGTCGAGGTCATTGCTCCTGACTACGAGGGCTTCGGGCCTGGCGGCCTGTTCGAGGATCTGAAGTTGGCCTTCGGGACCGTGTGGCCGCATCATTCGGCGTTCAAACGAATTGCGTTGGTGTCCGACAAGGAGTGGGTCGCCTTGACCCTGCATGCGGTGGCGTGGCTGATTCCCGGCGAGCTCGCCGTCTTCAAGCTCGACGAGCTGGAGCGCGCTAAAGAATGGGCCGCCGGATAAGGAGCCACGCGGCGGTGAATATTTGCCACGCGGTGATCGGATAGACGCTGCATCGCTCCCATACTGCGGGCGGCGGAAGGTGAACTGCCGGGGTCGTCAACTCGATCACGAACACGATGAAGCTGAGCAGGCCGAACACAGCCAGCCCGGTCGATACCCTGCGATACCACGCCGGCCCGATGATGACGGACGAGCTCGCCAGGATGGCCGCGTTCCCTCCCACGATCGCCAATACCGCGCCGGCGGCATGCACCCCCGCGGTTCCGCTGGGTCCGCTGTGGAAGAACGCAATCAGAATATTGCCGGCCGCATTCGCGGCGGCAAGAGCCAGAAATAGCCAAGCCTTCCGCGTGTCGAGAGCCCGAACGGTGAGGATGGCGCCAACAAGAAACAGCGTTCCCTGCAGACAGAACGCGGTGTTCATCAGCCAGGCAAGTGGCGAGGTTGCCCCGAGATCACTGATGAGGTTGTGGGTGTAGCTGTAATGAGGCCGAAAGGCTGCGGCCGCAATGGCTTCCAGGATCAGATACGCCAGCCCGCCAGAGATCCAAGCAACGGCCGCGCCGACGGCGTATGAGCGTCGCCGACTCGGTGCCATACCTCGAGTGTGTCACCGTTACGGTGGCGATGACGCTGGGAGGCAGCAATGAGCGAGCTTGAAGTCAAGATGGTCACCGAGGCGATGGGCTTTCTCGTCGAGGCCGTAGAAGACATTGAGCCTCAGAATTGGTCCCGGCCATCGAATCTCGAGGGTTGGGGCATCCCGGACCTGGTGGCTCACGTCACTGGCAGCGCGGCGAAGATCGTCGCGCTCGTCGAAGGTGGGCAGGAACCCTCGCAGCCGGATGTCGGGGAGTACGCGGACCGAACCACACGCCTTCGCGAGCTCGCTGACGAGTTGCAGAACGCCCTGGACGGCGCGGACCTGAACGCGATACGACCTTCGCCGCACGGTGACGTCCCGCTGCGGCAGGCGCTGAGGTTTCCCACTCTCGGCCTGACCATTCATGCCTGGGACGTGTACCGGTCACAGGCTCGGCCGGTCGAAGTGCCCGATGACCTGCTGGCGTTTTGCCGACAGGTGCTGGATTCGGTGCCAGAAGACGAGCTGCGTCGTCCAGGCATGTTCGGACCGGCCAGGATCGCGCCTGAGGATGCCACGCCGACCGACTGCCTGATGGCGTTTGTCGGGCGTTCGGTCGGCTAACCGGTCAAATGTGCGCTGCTGTCGTGTAATTCGTCACGGCGTAAACCCATCGGAGTCTGAGCCGGGACATCGCCGCCGTCGACCACGGCCCGGGTGATCGGCGTCAAAGCCTGGAACAGGGTTTCCACCTCGTCGTCGCTGAGCGCGTCGAGCACCGACAACGACAGCTTGTCGGTGCTCGATTCGATGTCGTGTTTCAGTTCCCGGCCGGCCGCCGTGATCGACCCACCGTTGGAGAGCAGCCCACGAGCGGCCAGGCGTTGCTCGTGGTGGCTCCACTCGTTGTCGTCGTAATCGCGAGTGCGGGCGATGTATTCGCGCGGGATTCCGCTCGCCGCGGCGTGCAAGACGTTGCATTCGCGGCCGGAGACGCCCGCAGCGATCAAGGTGGCGGTGTGGGTGTCACCGCGGTGCTCACGCAACAGTGTCGTGGCATGCCACAACGCGGCCAGCGGCTCGTCCGGCCACGGCAGTGCCAGATTCGCGGCGTACAGGGGCCGTCCGTCGAGCGGCGCGTGGCGCGCCGCCTTGCCTGCCAATTCTGCTGCAGTGGCGACATTTTCGTCGTCCTTGAGGCCGTAACGGCGCAGCACCGCGGTGGCGGATTCTTGCCGGGCACGTAACGCGGCCTCCGGGCCGGCGATCTGCCAGGCCGCCGGCAGCGCTTTGGCGACCCGCTCGGGGGCGAAGTTGTAGAAGATCGCCGTCACCACCTCGCGGGGGACCAAGCCCAGCGGGGCGGACCGGGCGGCGAAGTAGCCCATCCAATAGCCCTTGTAGCCCAGTCCGTCCAACGCCTCGCGCGCCTCCGGCGCGAAGTACGTCACCCCGTGAACGGGCTCGAATCGATCGAGGAAGCGCCGCGCAAGCCGTGGTTCCCTGCCCATGGTTGCAGTTAACCAGCCGCTCGAACCATGACCAAGCGCAGGATCGTCCATTCGCGAGTTCGGCGCCGAATTGGAGGCGAAGCAGTGTTATAAAGCCACCGTGAGACATTGTCCGATCCGCATTCGTTGCGCGACAGCTGGCCCTAACATGCGGTTGGACAGACTGGGTTGCCTGAGAGGCTGCACGCGATGAGCCCAAAGCTTTTTCGTACGAAGTGGTATCGCGCGCGCTGGTTCAATACTGCGATCTCGGTTTTAATGATCGCGATCGGGGTGTGGGTCGCGGTGAAGTACTACCACCCCGCGTATATTTCGGATCTCGAGCGGTACAAATATGGCGACTCGAAGGACTGGCTGCCCGGATTCAAGGAGCGACCGCGTGCTCCGCTATGCGTGGAGCTCGTGTTCATCCTCGGCTACGGCTTGGTGCTGATCGGGTTTGCGTGGATCTACCGGTGCTGGGCGGCCTCCTCGTTCGGCCGCAATATGGCGCGTTACGTGCTTGCAGCCGTGATCATTACGGTCGCCGCAGATTCGGCAAAGGACTGCTTTCTCGACCGGCTACTGGACTCCGGGCCGGCCTGGTTCTCGACGGTGGTTTCTGCGGCGGCAACCATCAAATGGTGCGCAGCGCTACTGGCGCTCGGTGGGATAGCGGCCGTCGGTGGTCTCGGTGGACGCGGCGCCACTGGGGTTTTCCTGAGGCACATACTGCCGCGGATTTCGTCGGTCAAGCGCCGGATTTGGCGAGGCATACGGTGGACTTTGGGTCGCAAGCGCGAGAACGTCACCGCCGACCGCCGTAACTACGCTAACTGGTGGGATGACGTATGGGCTCCGACAGAGCCGCCCTTTATCAAGGATTCCGTTACGAGGACGTGCGTCGAAAAGAACCAAACGAGTTGGCAGAAGGCCTATAAGGTCCCTGATGCCGACACGATTATTGAGAAGCGGATCGCTGATCCGGTACAGGCCATTTGCCTGTCCGGCGGTGGGGTACGGTCGGCTTGCATTGCGATGGGGGCTACGCAAGTCTTCTCGCAGTCCAAACCGATCAACGCGACCAACCCGGACCCGCCTGACCGCCGCCCCCGTCAGCTGATCGACACGGTCGACTACGTGATTTCCGTATCCGGCGGCGGCTTCACCGCCGGAGCACGGCTGCTCGCCACCCAACATCCAGCCGAAGAGTCAGAGCGGCCGCTGTTGTCGGAGCGATTCCAGGAAGGATCAGCAGAGTTCGACCAATTCCGCAGATGTTCAAGCTATATCGCTGACTCACCGGCGGAACTGATCACAGCTTTGGCGGTAGTACTGAAAAATTTGATCGCCTCGTTGGCCATCCTGTTTACGGTTCCGGCAGTACTGGGATGGGTCTTCGGATATCTATCAGCGGTTTCATACTTTTCGTTCGCGACGTTCGTTCCGCTCAAACCTGAGGCCGCAGAGGAGATCGCAAAAAAGATCGAACCAAGCTGCCCCTACCGTCATGTGCCTTGGCAGGTATCCCACGGCGCGTCGTGGTGGGCTGTTGGCTCTTTCGTCTTCCTCACCATCCTGTTCACCATGCTTGCCATCCTCGTCGAGTGGTTTCGCGCAACTGAGCGCAGTGAGCTCACGCGGCTACGCCGACTTAAAGCCGCACAAGGAAGTGCGGTTTTGGCAGTGCTCGTATTGGCAGTCGTCGCCGGGTTACCTGGGCTCATGCGGCTCTGCTCTATGGTCAACTTGAATCCTGAAGGCGCCACGAAGATTCTGTCCGGTGTTGTCGGGCTGAACTACGTATCGGCGATCGTCACAATGGTGACACGGAAGCACGGCCTGTCGCCTCTCGCAGACGCCGTGAAGCCGTCCTGGTGGAAACGACTGCTACCGCCGGCCGTTCTGCAGCTCATACTCGCGCTGCTGACCTCCGCGTTGTTGGCCGCGGCGTGGCTTGTCGTGCTCGGAAGCTTTGCTGTCGGAATTTTTGAGGAAGTGGCACCCCACGCATGCGAGGACGGCATCCCACACATGCCCGGCATGGGGTTGTCGCTGCTCGCCCTGGCGGTGCTCTTGCTTGGTTTTGCAGACGTCACCTCGCTGAGCTTGCACCCGTTTTATCGTTCGCGACTAGCCCGCACCTTCGCGGTACGTCGTGTCCTGTCATCCCGAGGTTGGCAAGCCGCGCGCTACCCCGCGGCCGAATGGACGTGGCTACCGGAATACGGGAAAGCCCCACCCGGGGGCCCCAAATTCATCTTCGCAACCGCGGCCACATTGTCAGGAGAAGCAACAACAGCGCCCGGGCTGGACGCGGTGTCTTACGTTCTTAGCGCGGACTACATCGGCGGCCCTGAGCTCGGCTGGCTCAAGACCCCGAAGTTGCTCACCGTAGCGCCGCCGCGAATCAGGCAGGATCTCACGGTAATTGCATCAATGGCTGTGAGCGGTGCGGCGTTCGCGTCAGCAATGGGACGGCAGAACAAGGGATATCAAAAGCTGCTCGCGCTCTCGGGCGCTCGATTGGGTACTTGGCTGCCAAATCCCAAATTAATCGGCGAGTTGTACGACGCCCAAAAAGGCGCCAAGCAGACAGAGCAAGATCCGCGACAGCCAAAGCCCGAAGATGCGTCGCCGCCAAAGTCTCAAGGTCGGCCGCAGCCCAAGTCGCTGCGAAAATTTGTCTGCAAGCTGATCTTCCCCCCGGAGAGGGACGACCCTGATCGAGAAGATGAAAACCGGCCATGGCCAAAATCATTGCCTACCATCCGTGGCGCGGGATATTTCTACCGCGAACTGCTGGGTATCAACTACGACGATGCGCGGCTTGTGCAGCTGACCGACGGCGGGCACTATGAGAACCTTGGACTGGTTGAGGCACTGCGACGGCGCTGCCGACTCATCTTCTGCATCGACGCGGGCGGCGACGCTCCTCCGCTACTCAGCTCACTGTCGGACGCGATGCGGCTGGCGAAATACGAATTGGGCGTGACGATAGAACTCAACGAGCGAGGCCAGTACTCGGTGAACGACCTCGCTCCCGGCTCCGGCAGGCGCTTCCCCGAAGGACACGCGTTGGCCCGCTTGAACAGCCGACTCACCAATGGAACCGTAGTTTTCGGCAAAATCTCATATCCGCCGGCGGCCGGCTTGGGGAGTCCGCAGACGCCGTGCGGTTTTCTGATTTTCGCGAAAGCCGTTCTCTGGAAGGATTGTCCAGAGTGGCTGCTGACTTATGCCGCATCGAGCGAGGTGTTCCCTCACGATCCGACATCCGACCAATGGTTCAGCGAGGCTCAGTTCGCGGCCTACACCGCGCTGGGAAGGATCATGGGAAACCATGCCGTGGAGTGCGTCGATTGGCTCCAACGCAACAAGAAATTATAAAGCGACCACAGTAAGGGGGGGCTATGACCCCACCACCGCAATCAGTTTGGTATCCGAATCGCGGCGACGTGCCCGTCATCGCGACGGTCACTGCGCAGCCGAAGGACGATCCGTTCTACTCGCACACTGAACCCCTGGACAGCATCGCGCCGGGAACGGTGCTGAAAACGCGCAACTTTCATTACCACATCTTCGGGTTCCCGACGCTGCTCAAGACGACTCAACTGCTCTACCGGTCGACCAGCCAGACCGGCAAGCCGACCGCCAACGTCACCTCGATCATTGCGCCACCGATCCAGTTCGATAAGACGAAAGTGATCTCCTACCAATCCGCCTATGACTCGCTCAACCGCAATGACCAACCGTCGTATGCGATTTCGGGTGGACTGAGGCTCGGCGGAGTCGTCCCTAATGTCGAGGTAGCCGTGTTCGGCCCATTCATCGCCGATGGATACACAGTCATCGTTCCCGACACCGAAGGCCAGCGGGCGGATTTCGCCGCGGGCCCTGAGTACGGGATGAATACCCTCGACTCGATTCGCGCGGCGTTCAACTCGTCGAGCATTCCCAGCGATGCGCGAGTGGCGATGCTCGGGTACTCCGGTGGTGCCATCGCCACCGAGTGGGCCGCCGAACTGGCACCGACGTACGCGCGGGACGTCAACGAGCGGATGATTGGCGCAGCGATCGGCGGTGTACTGGTGGACCCGGCCCACAACCTGCACTACGTCGAGGGCACCGGGTTCTGGGCGGGCGTCATGGCGATGGCGCTGGTCGGGATCGCGCGCGCGTTCGAGATCGAGACCGAGCTGGCAACGTATCTGAGTCCCAACGGCGCGAGGATCTTTCACGAGATGCAGTCCGCGTCGATCGTCAACGTTCTCGGCCAGTATCCCGGTCTGAAGTGGCAGGACCTGGTCCGTCACGAATACCCCACTCCCGAGAGCCTGCCGCTCTTTGTCCAATGCGCCAACAAGCTGATCATGGGCGCCGCCGGCACGCCGACGATCCCGCTGTTCATCGGCCAGGGCGCCAACGGTGAGCTCGAGGGCACACCGGGCAACAAAAAGGGAATCGGCGCCGGCGACGGTGTGATGATCGCCGGTGACGTGCGCACGCTCGCCGGCGACTACTGCGCGAAGGGCACAAAGGTCCATTACGAGCAGTACAACGATTTGAGCCACATTTGGAGCGTCCCGATCTGGTTGCTGAATTCGATCGGCTGGATCAAGCAGCGCTTCGCGGGTCTGCCGGCGCCGGACAACTGTTCGTCGATCCCGCAAGGCAACCCGCTCACGCCGATCCCGACCCCAAACTCCGCTTAGCGATTCAGCGCAGCACTCACCAGCCGCGAAATTTGAGTGGTCCGGACACTTACGCTCAACGGCGCTGCGTGTAACAGTGTTCTGCAGAGCGCACGGTCCAATCACATACGTCTTCGTTTCCAAACGATGTGTGAGCGGACTTCCGGGTGCGCAGGTGGCTAGTGTGACCTCAGCGGCGCAGTCGCCGGCGAGACGATCCCTACTACCGCTTCAACATTCGCTTGAGGATCGGCAACACCAACGGGGTCGGCACAAACCGGGTGGACCCCAGCGCCAACCGGACCTGCGGTCCGCCCGGGACCACCGACCCGCGACCATGCTCGGCGGCCTTCAGCGCGTCGGCGACCACCCGCTCGGCCGAAACAAGGGTGAATCCCGGCAGCTTGTCCACCAGATCTTGGGCGTCATTGGTGGCCTGGAACTCCGTCGGCACCGGGCCCGGGCAGACGGCGGTGACCGTCACACCGCTGTCGGCGACTTCGGCGTTGACCGCCTCCGACAGCCACAGCACATACGCCTTCGACGCGGCGTAGTTGGCGTTGTACGGGGCCGGCTGAAATCCCGACACCGACGACAGGTTGATGATCGCGCCGCGGCGGCGCTCGACCATGCCCGGCAGGTAGCGCAATGTCAGGTCGGCCACCGCCTCGACGTCGACGCGCAGCATCTGCAGTTCCTTGTCCCGGCCTTCGGCGCCGAACTTGTTGTAGATGCCCAGGCCCGCATTGTTGACCAGGATGTCGACTTGAGCGCCCAGCTCGTCGATGCGGGCGGCCAGCCGGTCCCGGTCCTCCGGGACGGCAAGGTCGGTGCCAATCGCGACGGCGTGTTCGTCGCCGCCCAATTCCGTGCACAATGCTTGGAGTCGGTCTTCCCGGCGGGCGGTGACGATGACGCGGTAGCCGCGGGCCACGAGTTGACGGGCGAATTGTTCACCGATGCCAGATGATGCGCCGGTGATCACGGCGACCGAACCGGCCGACGGTGGTGGGAGTGTCATGTAGCGCGAGCCTAGGCACCTCTGCAGCCGGTGGCAATCACCGCCCGTCGTCGAACAACCCGACGTCGCGTGCGTCGCCGCGTTAAAGTGCCGCACGTGACCGATAAACCGCAAGGCAAGCGGATCGTGCTGTGCTTCGACGGCACTGCCAATCAGATCGGGGCGGGCAATCTCACCAACGTCGCCAAGATCTTCGAGATGGTGGAGAAGAACGACCCAACCAGTCAGCTCGCTTACTACGACCCCGGCGTGGGCACGCTGGCGCCGTCGTCGGCGCACTGGGCGGTGCACCGCACCCTGTCGCTGCTGATCGAGCAGGTGTTCGGGGTGGGCCTGAAACAGAATGTGGCACAGGCATATCACTACCTGATGCAGCATTGGCGCCCTGGCGACGCGATCTACATCTTCGGGTTCAGCCGCGGCGCCTACACGGCGCGCGCATTGGCCGGCATGCTGGTGCGGCCCGGTCTCATGCGTCCCGGCTCGGAGAACCTGTTGCCGTACGCGGTCGAAAAGTACGCCATTAAAGGGGAATTCACCGACAACCAGTATGCCGATTGGAATGAGTTCGCCCGCGCGTTTTGTTGGCACACCGACGGCGAGCCGCTGTTTTCCACTGTGCACAAAAACAACCCCGAACAGGTGTCGCACTACGCGGTACCGGTGACCTATCTGGGATTGTGGGACACCGTCAAAGCGGCGGGCTTCCTGGGTTTCGGTTCTCTGGAGTGGCCCTTCACGCGCTCGCTGCCCAACGTGGCGCGCATCCGCCATGCCGTCTCGATCGACGAACGTCGCCGCCCCTATCGGGAATACCTCGTTGAACGACACCCGCTCGGACTGGAAGAGCGCTGGTTCGCCGGCGTGCACGCCGACGTCGGCGGCACATTCATGCCCGACCACCGGCTTGCCACCATCGCGTTGAAGTGGGTCACCGACGGCGTCGTCGGCGACTTGGCGCTCGACGCGGCCGCCTACCAGCAGCAGTGCGCGGTGCTCGACGACTTCGCCGACGCGCCAATCCACAACAACGGCAAACTGTGGGACCTGGTCGGGCGTCGGCGCAGGCCGATGGGCCCCGAAGCGCTGGTCCATCCGAGCGTCCTGGTGCGCCGCCGCGACAACCCCGGCTATTTGCCGGACTTGACCGCCGACCAGCAACAACGCAGCGCCGAGCCGACTGACTGGACCACTCCAGCTTTGTAGCGGAGCAACTGCCGTGGCACGTGGGGCCGGTCGCAACGGTGCGACGCAGCGTCCGGCGAACGGGCCAACTCTCCGCTTACATCCCGGGCGTTGGGGGCTTAACGCCGGGCTGCTGTGCCCGTCCGCCGCTTTTGGGGCCTCCCCCGACAATCGGGGGGTCCACCGCTGGACTGCCCGGTGGCCCGGTCATCGCTCCGCCCGGACCTGGATGACAGGTCGGGCATGGCGGGGGCGGGTCCGACGGGGCGGCATTAACAAGCCCTGTCCCAACCGTCAGTGCAGATAGACCGACGCCGGCAGCGGTCACCGCCACACCGGCCAAGCGCTTCATATACATTTCGTGTTCCTCCCAGGCTTCGATATGCACCCCGTGGGGTTACCGGATACCCAGGCGGCCCGGGCCGAAACAATTGCCGAAACGCCGAATACCGACGCCAAGTCGACGACGGGCTCGACGGTGGCCTGTTCTGGCTCGTCGCCGAACAGGCAACCGGCTGCGACTAAGTCCGCGCCTGACGAGACACGTACGGCCACGGGTGATTTCGCTCGGGAATCGAAGTCGCTCGTGCGTGCTTCAGCTGCGTCCGCAGATGCTGGCGCAACTCGTGCAGTTCCGGATCTGTCCACCGGTTGCGTGCCTCGGTCGGATCGTCAGTGAGGTCGTACAACTCCCACTGGTCGTCCAGCGGGCTCATCCGATACGCCTCTCCGCCAAGCCCGTTGGCCGCCAGGTGGCGAACACCCGGCTCGGTCCAGGTAGCTGGGTCGTCGAACGTGCGCACCAGCTTCCACAGCACGCCGTCGACGCGGAGTACCAGGCCCTCGAAGTTCGACGCCACGTGTGCGGGCACCCGGATACGCAGCGGCGCTGGTGGATTCACCGTCCGCCGCAATCGCCGTGCCACCGCCGACGCGCCGGTGTCGCCCTCCAGTATGTTGTCGCGGGTCATCAGGTAGACGGCGCGGTCGTCGTCGGCAGCAGCGCCATCCACCACCGGCATCAGGTCCCGACCCGGCAGCGGGTGTACCTCGGAGAACGACTCGGCCAGCGTCGCGGCCACCGTCGTGACATCGACACCCGCCGCAGCCAGCAGCGTGGGCACCACGTCGACATGCGACGTCGGCGCCGTCACCACCCGCGACGACGTTGCGCCCGAACCGATCCGGGCGATCACGAACGGCACCCGGGTGGCCTCGTCGTAGAGGTTGAACCACTTCTGGTGCAGCCCGCCATGTGCCCCCAGCAGGTCGCCGTGATCGGAGGTGCGCACCAGCACCGCATTGTCCGACCCGCCCTCGGTGACCGCCCGGCGGACCCGGTCGATCGGCCCGTCCACCTCGGCGTGCAGCCGGTAGTACAGGTCGCGGTAGCGCTGCGCGTTACGGCCGTAGGCCCGATCGATGATCGGCGCCGGGCCGTAGCCGGACGAGTAGGCCTCCCGGAACGCGATCTGTGCGGCGGGCTTGCTGGCCAAGTTTTCGTCGGCGGTGGGCGCCGCGGGCACGTGCGGCGGATCCAGCGGCGAGGCCTTCAACGGGCTGCGGCGCAGCCAGCCCGGGAACAACACGATGTCGTGCGGGTTGACGAAGCTGGCCACCAACAGGAATGGACGCAGCGCGGCCGGCTCGCCGTCGTGGCGGCGCGCATAACGGTCGGTGAGCCAAGCGACGACGCGGTTGGCGACCAACGGATCTCGGCGCACACCCGCGTTGCCCGGCAACGCACCGTGCGGCTCGGGGCCGACCCAACCCGAGAAGCCGAACGGCGCAAGAGGATCAGCGTCGAGATACCGCTGTACCGCGACAGGGTCGACGACACCGGCGGCGTCATTGGTCGCCAACACACGCCCGTCGGCGTCGTGCAGATCCGCATGCGAGATGTGCCATTTACCGTCGTAGTGGGTGTCGTAACCCGCGGCGCGAAGCCAGTTCCCCAGCGTCGGCACCTCACCCTCGCGTAGCCAGCGCATGCGGGAGTCGTCGGGCAGCTTGCCCAGGCCATCGGTCTGGGTGACGCCGTGCAGGTCTGGGTAATGCCCGGTGAAAATGGTTGGGCGACTGGGCGCGCACGCCAGGGAGCCGGTGTAGTGGCGGGAAAAACTGATGCCGTGATCGTCGAACCACTTGCGGCCGTGCAGCGTGTGGTCACGCCAGGCCAGCACCTCGGGCGACTCGTACGGCGGGATCGCGCGTTCCTCGTCGGTCATCAGGATGACGATGTCAGGCTGGTCAGTCACGAGGCTTCTCCAATCGGTTCGCCAGGCCGGCGAGCATCACGTCGGATTGTCGGACTTGCACGCGACACACCACGCGTTCGGCGAGCTTTTGCATTGGCCCAGAGCCGATTTCGACTGTGCTGGTGAGAGTGACGATAGTTGTTCCGTCGTCGGCCGGCCGCAGACTCCAGCGGTTGTTGAACCGGTG